>Ga0335080_10003423_pt1 | contig 16047 bp, 12 predicted proteins | sample Lox_Sample_34_FD_206720 | JGI IMG/M metagenome (GOLD analysis project Ga0335080, IMG submission 206720) | Soil microbial communities from Loxahatchee National Wildlife Refuge, Florida, United States - Lox_Sample_3.4 | ecosystem: Environmental > Terrestrial > Soil > Wetlands | place: USA...
GTCCAGCCGGGCATTGAACAGTCGTATGAGCCGTTGCCATTCGAGAATACTGGCGGCAGAGATCACGGCGCCGGTCGCGAACATGGCGGCATTGCGCCAGCCGGACGCCACAACCAGCACCAGGCTCGTGATGAGCCCGAGGATCAGCGTAACCCCGATAGCCCGCTTCAGAAGCGCCTGCAGGGCCTCGTCCGTCAGCCCCACGATCGGATGTGTATCCTGGGTCGTCATTTCGCGCCGGTGCTGCCCTTCCCGCCGCCGGGCCCTGTCGAGATGACCAGGCGAACCACGTATACCAGTCCCGAGATCCCGCCCAAAACCATGCCGGCAAGGCCGAGCCACGACTGGTGCCATGCCCTGTCGGCCCACGCCCCCAGCAGCCATCCAACGAACGCTGAAGACGGCAGCAGGATCGCGATCTGCATGAGCTTTTCCGCCTGCACCAGGGTCTCGATTCCGCTGGACGTTTTGCGGGGTGGTTCGTGGTCCGGTATGGGTCGGTTATAGGCCATCGGCGTTTCTCTCAGGATACAGCGCCTGTGGGATCAGACGGTATACTTCCCTATTGGGCCGCGCCGGCGTTTGGGCGAAGCGCGCCCACCATTCAGGCCAGGCTCAACGCTTGTGCCGCGCACAACAAAGTGGAAAGGGAAACGTGTTCGAATCGGAGTTTGAGCGCAATCTTTTTGAGCTGCGCAAACAAAAACTTGGCGAAATCGAGAAGCTTGGGCAGTCAGCTTATCCCAACCAGTTTCCGTTCACCCATACCATCCCGGATATCCGCGCCCGGTGGAGCGAGGCGACGGCCGAGGAGCTCGATGGCAACCGCACCACAGTCGCGGTTGCCGGCCGCATCATCACCATCCGCCAGCAGGGTAAAGCAGGGTTCGCCACGCTGCAACAGGGTGGACAGCGGCTGCAGATCTACGTGCGTCTCGATGCCGTGGGCGAACAGGGTTTCGCACTCTACAAGCTGCTGGATCTTGGCGATCACATCGGCGTCTCCGGCTACCTGTTCCGTACCCGCACCGGCGAGCTGACCATCCATGTGGAGAGGCTGACCTTCCTCGCCAAGGCGATGCTCTCGCTTCCCGAGAAATTTCACGGTCTCTCCGACGTCGAACTCCGCTACCGCCAACGCTACGTCGATCTGTTTTCGAACCTCGATTCGCGCGAAGTGTTTGTCAAGCGCGCCAGGGTACTGAGGGCTCTGCGGCAATTCTTCGATGATCGCGGATATCTCGAAGTGGAAACGCCCATGATGCAGCAGATTCCAGGCGGGGCCGCAGCACGGCCTTTCAAGACGCATCACAACGTGCTCGATGCCGATCTTTACCTGCGCATCGCTCCTGAGCTGTATTTGAAACGCCTCGTCGTCGGCGGCCTCGATCGCGTCTACGAGATCAATCGCAACTTTCGCAACGAGGGCGTCAGTACGCAGCACAATCCCGAGTTCACGATGCTGGAGTTCTACCAGGCCTACGCGAACTACCTGGACCTGATGCAGCTCACCGAAGAGATGATCGAGTTTGTCGCGCAGCAGGTGAATGGAACCACCATCGTCGAGTTCAACGGCAACACCATCGACCTGGGTAAGTGGCAGCGGCTGACGATGGTCGAGGCGATCCGCCAGTACTGGCCCCAGGAAGCAGGCGCGAAGCCTGCGATGTCCGCGTTCGACTCGGCGCAGGTGATGCAGGCTCGGCTCCACGCCGCCATCACTTCGCTGGAACAGGCCGCGGGCGAAACAACCAAGATCACGCCGGACCGGCTGGTGGAGTTGAAGACCATTCGCGAGGCAGTCACGGCGGTCTACTACGATTCGACCAAGGGCGCGCCGATCGGCAAGACGGTTTACAACCTCTTCGAAGCAGTCGTCGAACCGTTCCTGATCGAGCCAACCATCATCTACGACTATCCGACCGTGGTGTCGCCATTATCGAAAGCCAAACCCGACGATCCGGAGCACGTGGAGCGGTTCGAGTTCTTCGCCGGCGGCTTTGAGCTGGGCAACGCCTTCAGCGAGCTGAATGATCCCGAAGAGCAACACAAGCGCTTCGAGCAGCAGTTGGCGGAGCGTGGGCGCGGTGACGACGAGGCGCACCAGATGGACGAGGATTACGTGCGCGCCCTGGCCTATGGACTTCCCCCGACCGGCGGCGAAGGCCTCGGCGTCGATCGGTTGACCATGTTGCTGACAGGGTCGAAGTCGATCCGGGATGTGATCCTGTTTCCGCTGATGCGAAATACAGCGACCAGGGATCAGGCAACAGGGAACAAGGAAGAGGCCGCAAAAAGCTAGCTCCGCGGGCGCCGCTATCTCCGCTCAAAGCGTGGTGCATATTTGAAGATTCTGTTCGTCGGCGATATTTTCGGCAGCGCGGGGCGCAAGATTGTGCGTGAGCACATCGGCCACGTGTGCGAAGCCAATGACGTGGAGCTCGTCATCGTGAATGTCGAAAACGCCGCGGGCGGTTTCGGCGTGACCCCGCAGATCGCTGACGAGATTTTCACCTGGGGAGCCGACGTGTTGACCACCGGCAACCATGTGTGGGACAAGCGCGAGCTGCTCGAGTACCTGGCTTCCGTTCCCGCCGACAGCCATGAGCGCCCGCGCCGCGTGCTGCGGCCCTTGAATCTGCAACCCGGCCTACCTGGCTACGGCATCTACGAAGGGACAACCGCGAGCGGCGTTCCCTACGCTGTCATCTGCCTCATGGGCCGCGTGTTCATGAACGGCACCAACGACCCGTTTCACGCCATCAACGATGCCCTCAAAAGCATCGCGGCGGAGGTCATCATTGTTGACTTCCATGGCGAGGCGACGAGCGAGAAAGTCGCCATGGGATGGCACCTCGACGGCCGCGTCACTGCCGTGTTGGGCACGCATACGCACATCCCCACCGCGGATGAGCGCGTCCTTCCGAACGGAACGGCGTATCAGACCGATGTAGGCATGAGCGGGCCATACGACAGCGTGATCGGCGTGGAAACCCAACTGGTCCTGCACCGTTTCCTGACGGGAATGCCGGGAAAGTTCGAGGCCGCGAAGGGAAATCCCAAGATGTGCGCCGCGCTCATCACCTGCGATCCGGCGACAGGGCGCGCCTCCGCCATTCAGAGGATCATGCTGGGAGAGTAGAGCAGGGACTTCGGGAACAAGGAACAAGCAAACCACCAATGACGTCCTCGTCAGCTCCTGGAGGATTGAAAAACCCCTGCGCGCCCCAGCACTCGTCAGTCCCTGGTCCCTTCGTCCCTCAGTCCCTGTCTTTATCGCTTTCCTTCGCTAGCATCCGCAGTGCTCGCCGGCTTCCCGAAATGTTCCACGGATGCAGGTCCGTGTGCGGCCTTGAGCAGCCTGCCCTTAGGATCGAAGGTCATGCTCCACTGCGTAGGCTGGGAAAGATCGGAAATGTCGGCGAAACGGATGACCGCTCCGCCCTCCAACGTGATCGTGAGGGTGGGAGGTATCGTTTCCGAATTGCGGTCGCTTACACCTGCCGGCGTCAGTCCTCCGACCTGTGGATTGGCGCCCGTCAGCGCGGCGTAGCACAGGCCCGTGCCCAGCCAGTCGGCCGACGCTCCCGCGCCCTCTTCGGTGCGGATCCGGTTGAAGGCGGCAATCGTCAGGGCGCCGATGGGCGCTGGCGAAAACAGCGAATATCCCTTGCGGATGATGGGAATGATGTGCACCCGGCCGTTGCCATCACGCGGAATCGAAGCCGAAAACATGCTCATCTGGCGCGTACCGTCATCGCGCGTGAAACGAACGAATAGATGTTTCGGCAAGGCTGGGCAATCCAACTGGCGATACGTCCAGCCGGCACCATTGAACTCGAAGTTCTGGACACCGGCCCGCTCCTGGATCGAGGATTCGGCGCCCGCCAGCAGGTCGCGGTCTTCCCGTGTCATCTCGTCTTCCGAAATAATCCGGATGGTATGTGCCGAAGGGTCCTTCGGGGTATCGATCGCGAACGGAACGTTGGGCGGCATGAACCCCGGAGCCGGAAGCTCTTTCACATGGCCCGACGGGGCGGAATGACTGGTCTGCGCGCAGAGGGATATGGACGCGCCTAGAATGGTGGCGAACAACTGAAACAGACAGGAATTGGTGCGGGCCATGCTGGTTTCAGGTTATCACTCCTCTCAACCGCATCACTCGTTTTCACCAGGCCTGAATCAAAGGAAAGCCCCGCTTCTGCGGGGCCCTCTTGTTCCCTTTGTCCCTCAGTCCCTGGTCCCTGTTTTATTGCAGGTTCGCCATCAGCGCGTCGAGCGCCGCCTTCGGCGGACGGGTCAGCGACTCGGGCAGCGTGGCCAGCGGCTCGTCGACGATGTTGAGCAGGTCGATGAAGGTGGGCTTCTGCGTCTCAATGTAGAACACGCCCGTGAGAATCTCCTCGTTGGCCTGCGCTTCCATCAGCGTGCGCACAGCATCAGCCTTGTTGGTCGGATCGTAGTCTTCACGCAGCTTGCGCAGGCGAAGGCTGGAACCGTCGTGCATCTCCACGTCGTAGACCTCGCCGGACTGGTAGTCCACCTCGATGTCTTCGAAGCTGGCTACGAAGCCGATCTCGTTGATGGGCTCGTCATTCTCCTGCATGAACTTGTAGCTCTTGGTCGACCCTTCGTGATCGTTGAAGGTCACGCAGGGGCTGATGACGTCGAGCATCACCGTGCCCTTGTGGGCGATGGCAGCTTTCAGCATGGCCAGAAGCTGCTTCTTGTCGCCGGAGAACGACCGGCCCACGAACGTCGCGCCAAGCTGAATTGCCAGCGCGCAGGTATCGATGGCAGGCAGGTCGTTGATGACGCCCGTCTTCAGCTTGGAGCCGATGTCGGCGGTCGCCGAGAACTGGCCTTTGGTAAGGCCGTACACGCCATTGTCCTCGATGATGTAGATCATCGGCAGGTTGCGGCGCAGCAGGTGCACGAACTGCCCGATGCCAATCGACGCCGTGTCGCCGTCGCCGGAGACGCCGAGCATCGTCATGGTGCGGTTGGCCAGAATCGCGCCGGTAGAAACCGACGGCATGCGCCCGTGCACACTGTTGAAGCTGTGCGAGCGCGACATGAAGTAGGCGGGACTTTTCGACGAGCAGCCGATGCCGCTCATCTTCATCACGCGCTCCGGCTCCACGCCCATCTCGAACATGGCGTCGATGATGCGCTCGGAGATGGCGTTATGGCCGCAGCCCGCGCAGAGTGTGGATTTGCCGCCGCGGTACTCAACGATGGGAAGGCCGATGTGATTGACCTTGGGACTTGGCGTTGCGGTTGCCATTTAGAGGCCCTCCTTGGTCGCGAACTCATCGGTAATGCTGCGGGCATCGATGGGCAGACCGTTGTAATGAAGAATGCTGCGCAGTTTGACCACCTCTTCGGCCGGAAGATCGAGCTTGAGCAGGCTGGCCAGTTGCGCGTCGCGATTCTGCTCGATAACGTAGACGCGCTCGTGCGAGGCCACGAAGTCGTGGATCTCGTGCGCGAACGGATAGGCGCGCACCCGCAGGTAGTCGACGTCGAGCTTGTGTTCCTTCCTGATCTGGTCGAGGCTCTCGCCTACCGCAAAGTCGGAGCTGCCGAAGGCGATGAACCCCATCTTGGAAGTGCCGTCCTTGACCACCACGGGCGCGGGCGCGGCTTTGCGCGCGTTCTCGAATTTGCGCAACAGACGCTCCATGATGGCCTGGTACTCGCCGGGCTTCTCGGTGTAACCGGCCGCATCGTTGTGGCCGGACCCGCGCGTGAAGTACGCGGCCTTGGGATGCGGCGTGCCGGGCAGCGTGCGCCAGCCAATGGCGTCGCCGTCCACGTCGCGATAACGAGCGAAACCCCCGAGACGATTGAGGTCCTCCGCCGTGAGCACCTTGCCGCGGTCGAGCGGCTTGTCGGGATACGCGAACGGATCGGACATCCAGTTGTTCATGCCCAGGTCGAGATCGGTGAGCACGAAGACCGGCGTCTGGAATCGCTCCGCGATATCGAACGCCGCGTAACCGAATTCAAAGCATTCCTTCACTGATCCGGGCAGCAGAACGATGTGTTTGGTGTCGCCATGGGAAAGGAGGACGGTTGACAGCAGGTCGGCCTGCTGGGTGCGCGTGGGCATGCCGGTCGAGGGACCGGTGCGCTGCACGTCGAAGATCACGCCCGGCAGTTCGGCGTAGTAGCCCAGGCCGGAGAACTCCGCCATCAGCGAGATGCCAGGACCGGAGGTAGATGTCATGGAGCGCGCGCCCGCCCAGCCTGCGCCCAGCACCATGCCGATGGCGGCCAGCTCATCTTCGGCCTGGACCACCGCGAACGTCGCTTTGCCTTCCGGCGTGACGCGGAATTTTTTCAGCAGGTCGGTGGTGGCTTCAACCAGCGAAGTGGACGGCGTGATGGGATACCACGCAACAACGGTTACCCCGGCGAACACGGCGCCCATGCCGCAGGCTGCGTTGCCGTCGATGATGATCTTGCCGGCGGTCTGGTTGGAGTGCTCGATGAAATAGGGATCCTGCTTGACCAGCTTCTCCTGGGCGAAATCGTAGCCCGCCTTCACGGCGCCGAAGTTGAGATCGAACACCTTCTGCTTCTTGGCAAACTGCTTCTTGACGCCCTTTTCGACGACACTGAGATCGATGTTGAGTATCTGCGCGACCACGCCGACATACACCATGTTCTTGACCAGCTTGCGCAGCTTGGCCTCAGGGCAGACACGTCGCCGCGATACTGCTTCAGGTTCAGGTTCTCTTCGTAGATCGCGACGCCACCGGACGGGAGGGCCAGGATGTCATCCTTGGCCGTTTCGGGGTTCAACGCCACAAGGATCTGCACATCGCGCGTGCGGGCCACGTATCCATCTTTGCTGGCGCGAATGGTGAACCAGGTGGGAAGTCCGGCGATATTCGACGGGAAGAGGTTCTTGCCGCTGACAGGAACCCCCATCCCGAAGATACTTTTCAGCAGAACGCTATTGGCGGATTGCGAGCCGGACCCGTTCACCGTTGCTACGATTATGCTGAAGTCATTGACGATGCGCGCGCGCGCTCTCAATTCGCCCTGTTCTTGACCGAGGGCAAGGTCTCCTGTCGCCATTTGGCGGGAATCCCTTCCGATAGATTTCTAAGTGGAGTTACGCCGTTTTCCGGAATCGTGTCCTAATACAGATCGTTCAGGGCCACGCTTTCACGTCGAAGCGCGGCTGTCCTGTCGAGGTTCGGGGGATGCAAATCCGAAAATGCGATCGTTTTCACCCTCAGTGATTATAGTCACTTGGTGGTATGGGCGTCTTGATCCTGCATGACTAGTTGGGTACTGCTGTGCCCGCATCTGGGACGGGGGATGAGCAAGGTCGTGGGACGGACATTGGATTCTGGACACAAGCTGCTACGAATCAATAACTTGCGCGATGAAGCCCGGAGTCCTTTCGCCAGCGCAGCAGCAGCATTGTCGCGATGACGACGAGGGCCAGGGTGAGGCCGATCCAGAGCCCGTAAATCCCCCAGTGCAATGCGAAGCAGAGCGAAAGCCCGAGTGGCAGGCCGAGGATCCAGTAGCCCACAAAATTGGCGATCATAGGCACTCGGGTCTGCCCCAGGCCGCGCAACGCTCCCGTCGAAACAGTCTGGATGCCGTCGAAAATCTGGAACGCGGCAGCGAGGTAGAGCAGCGAGGGGCCTTGCGCCAGCACGCGTGAATCGCGAGTGTAGAGCGAAATCAGGGGCCGCGGGGCCAACAGAAACACAATTGCAGCCGCGATCATGAATGCCGTTCCCAGCGCCATGGCCATCCACCCGGCGCGGCGGGCCCGGCTTGAGTCCCCCGCGCCGATGGCGTGGCCCACGCTCACGGCCGCCGCCGCGGACATTCCCAACGGGACCATATACGTGACGCTGGCGTAGTTGAGTGCGATGGAGTGGGTGGCCAGGGCGACCGGGTTCAGAAATCCTGCGGCGAAGGTAGCGCCATTCCAGGCCCCCACTTCCAGAACGATCTGCCCGGCCGCGGGAGTGCCGATGCGCAGCAGTTGCCGCATTTTCAACACGCTCGGCCGTGCCCAGTGCCGAAAAAGCGGGTGCCCGCGGCTGCGTTCGTAACGCCAGGCAAAGCCGATGAGCGCCACAGCCATGCCGACGCGGGCGGCACAGGTGGAGATGGCCGAGCCGTCGACACCCAGGGCCGGTAGGCCAAGCTTTCCGTAGATCAGCACCCAGTTGCCGAACCAGTTCACCAGGTTGGCAATGATGAGCGTAAGGGTAATGACACGAACCTGCGCAACTCCCTGCAGATAACGGCGTGCGGCGCCATATAGCAGCAGCGGCAGGGTGCCAAAATTGAGGATGCGGAGATAGCTGCCGGCGAGGCCCGCAACTTCAGGTGTAATGCCTACGCGCACAAAGCACAAGCTGGCCGCCGCAACAAGGAGCATAAGCGGCGGAGTCGCGACACAGGCAAGATAGACTCCGTGCGCCAGCCAATGATGACAGGCGTCGTGGTCGTCGCGCCCGTAGGCCTGGGAGACAAGCGTATCGAGCCCCAGAAGAATGCCGATCCCGAAGAGAGAGGGCACATAATAGACCGCATTGCCCACCGCGACGGCCCCGATGGCCGCGGGCCCAAGCTTGCCCACCATGATGGTGTCGACCACGCCCTGCGCCATCCAGCCAAGTTCGCTGAGGACAACGGGAACCGCCAGCGCAAGCATCGAGCGCAGTTCCCTTCTCCAGTTGGCTTGGGCGGCGCCCTGCATTTCTCTAATTTACTGGAGGGCCGGGTGCCGGGTTGCCCCTTCCTGGCTCCTGCCACGGGTAGGTCTCGAACTCACCTGCCATGCGAAAAGATTTGCGGGTAGTCCGGAACAAGATCCTGCACGCTGAACGAGCCCTTCGCGATTCCATTGCGCGAATGCGCCGGGTTCTGGGTAGCTATGTGCAACCATTCGTGGAGGATAACTCGCGAGATCGCTTCCGCCATGACCGCGTTGCGCGAATTCTTGTCCATGCCGAAGACGTGCTGGCCGAGCATCTCTCCGATGCGCGCGCAATCCACATGGATGAACGGCCGGATCTGCCCATGGTCGCTAAGAACCCACCCAAGAACCCCCTGAACCGTGTACGGTCCGGGTTGAGGCGGAAGCCGGCAATCGCCATGAAGATAAACGGAGATCACTTCATCGAACTGCTTGCCGGGCTCGAGGGAGTCTCCACGAATTACCTCGAAACCACCCACTGTGAAATGTGTTTCCACGGCGAGAGTATCGAGGCCCTGGCGGAGGGTTAGTGCGAGTGCCGCCCACTCTTCATCAGGCATCTGCCGGTCCGCGAATACCACCAGGGTGAATCGCGGTGCCACCACGACGGCGCCGCGGGCAAATACGCGGCCGGCAAGCCACTCCAGCACGAGCAGCATCAGCATGAGAAGCCAGCCGGCAACAGACAGCGATCGCGAGTGGAAGCGGGGTGCGGTAAACCGTGATGCCATAGGACGCATATTGGCGGCCGGGCGGGTCGGCGCGCTACCCGCTTCTTGCGAGCAATTTCGGTTGTGTTCGCGCAATGAGAGGGGAAGTCTCATGGGCGACCTCCTCGATCGATGAGCGGGGAATCAGGGCTTTTTTGCCGCCTGATGAGAAAAGTCTGACCTTATCTCTTGTATTCGTCCAATAGATTGATAGGATGGATTCCATCTCGACAGGAGATGACTCATGGAAGTGCGTCAACTCCAGATCTTTCGAATCCTCGCCGAAGAACTGAATTTCACGCGCACGGCGGACCGGGTCCACACCGTGCAGTCAAACGTGACCGCGCAGATCAAGGCGCTCGAGGAAGAACTGGGCGTGCCTCTCTTCGACCGCCTCGGCAGGCGTGTCACGCTCACCGACGCGGGTCATCGCTTTCTGCCCTTTGCGGAGCAGGCTCTCACCGCCATGGAGAAGGGCCAGCGCGCGGTCACGGCCGGTTCGGAACCAAGCGGGCCTCTGCGCATCAGCGCGCCCGAAAGCATCGTGACCTATCGCCTGGCGCAATTGCTGCGCACCTTCCGGCGGCGATTTCCCCATGTGGAGTTGATCTTCCGTCCGCACCTCGACAACACGCTCTCTGTCGAACTCGAGACCGGGAAGATCGACTTGGTGATCGAGATGCGGGACACGATCGCAAACTCGCCATTCCAATCCATGCCGCTGCGAACGGAGCGCGTGTTTTTGCTGGCGCACGGAAGCCACCCCCTGGCTTCACACAGGACCGTCAAGCCCGGCGATCTCGCCGGGCAGACATTGCTGCTCACCGAGAATGGGTGCGGCTACCGCGCGAAACTCGATCGCGTACTGGCCATGCAGAATATCCGCCCCGGCCACATCACGGAATTCTCCAGCGTGGAAGCCATTAAGCAGTGCGTGGCCGCGGGCATGGGCATTGCGCTGCTGCCGGCGATCGCCGTGGCGCGCGAGATCCGGCAGCATCATTTCAAGGCGCTGCACTGGGCGGGCCCGTCGCTGGACATTCAGACGCATATCCTCTGGCACAAGGACAAGTGGATCTCGCCGGCGATGGCGGCCTTCCGCGACCTGCTGAAGGAGACGATTGAGGAGTCAGAAGTGGAGGGGAATGGGTTAGTGATTTCGGGGATCTTCGAGCGATAGAGGTGTCGGCCCTGCGCCTCAATGGCAGCGGGCATTTTCAATCGCGCGCAGCACGTCAATCAACTGGCTTCCTATCGCTCGAGAACTGATCGGAATCACGAACTGATCCACCTGCCCGCTGAAATCAAGAGAGTTGTTCACGGTAGATATCTCGTGAATCAAGCGCCGCTTTAACTGAACGCGAAGCCATGGCAGCGCACATGACGTGCTTTCATCGCACACCGAATGCGTGTTTCGGCCGAGTTGTGCAGGACGCGCGTCCACCAGTGCGGCTCCCGCAACCACATCCCGCGTAAGCGTCAGGCTGGCGAAGTATCGGAAGGAATCCTCTTGTTGGCCCGTCGGTTCCAGGCCAACAACTCCTGCAAACTTGTCGACAATTACCGTCTCGATCTTCAGCTCACACCCATTCAATTCGAATTTCTGGATCGCACCATAGATTGATCCCTGATACGAAGCTCTCTTGTTTTCTTTATCGATAAATGACTGTTTGTAGAAAACATAAACACCGCGTCGCATTTCTTCCGCGATCAAAGCGGAAAGACTCGACGAAGCGGGACTTTCATCTGGCTGATTCCGGGTTTGGGATCGGCATTCGAGCAAACCGAGCAAGGGCACGAAAAGCAATCCCATCACTGGCGCCATTCTCTGTCTGAATGCTCGCATGCGACGAAGTACCTCAAACACTGGAAGAATACATTGACTCGGACATGTGGGTTCCACTAGCTTGAAGAGCAGCGCGAAGGGCGCATCCAGTCCGCGGAAAGGGCCGTGCCCACCTCCCCGAATTTCCAATCTGACGAAACTTCTTTCCGCCTGAAACCTGCGGACTCCAGGCACCTGACGAAAGGAGCTTCGTATGCCTGACCAGGAACTATCCGCCCGTCCGAATCTCGAACAATACAAGAAGCAGGCCAAGGAACTGGCGCGCGATTGCGGAGCCGGAACGCCGGATGAGCTGGAGCGCGTGCGGCGGCATCATCCGCGTGTTGAAGAGATGCGCGAGCGTCGTGTAGCGCTGACGGATACGCAGCTTGTGATCGCGCGCGAACACGGCTTTGAAAGCTGGCCGAAATTCGCGGCACACATCACCAAGCTGAACCTGGAGCGCTCGGTGGCGCGGGTCGTCGATCCGGTTGTGGCATTCATTCGCGCGGCCTGCGTTCCGCGCGAGGGTTCACCCGCATCGGGAACGCTCGACGAAGCGGAAATGATTCTTGCGCGTTATCCGCACGTCGCGCGGGCGAACATCTACACGGCTGCCATCCGCGCCGATGAAGAGGGCGTGCGCCAGTTTCTGGCGCAGGATGCAGGAAGTGCTACAGCGAAAGACGGACCCTACGACTGGGACGTGCTCACGCACCTGTGTTTCTCGCGCTACCTGCGCCTGGACAAGAGAAGGTCCGATGCATTTGTGCGCATCGCCCGCGTCCTTCTTGAGGCCGGCGCGAGCCCCAACACCGGCTGGTACGAGATGATCGATTATCCCAACCCACGGCCGATCCTGGAGAGCGCCATTTACGGAGCGGCGGGCATCGCGCATCACGCGGGGCTTACGCGTCTGCTGCTCGACTACGGAGCCGATCCCAACGACGAGGAGACACCGTATCACGCCGCTGAAGGCTACGATGAAGACACCCTGATGGCCCTGCTGCAGAGCGGCAGGTTGAACACGGCGAGCCTTACCACCCTGCTGCTGCGCAAAGGCGATTGGCACGACACCGAAGGAATCCGGCTGTTGCTTGAACACGGGGCCGATCCCAACGCTAAGACGCCATGGGGCCAAACAGCGCTCCACCAGGTGCTGCGGCGCGACAACCGCCTGGCCAACATCGCGCTCATGCTCGATCGCGGCGCCGATCCGTTCCTGAAGAATCACATGAGCCAATCTGCTATTGTCATCGCGGCGCGACGCGGACGCGGCGATGTGCTTCGCCTTCTCACCGAGCGCGGAATCGAGTGGGATCTCGAGGGAGTCGATCGCCTGATCGCAGCCTGTGCAGTCGCGGACGATGCGGCGATCCATGCACTCACGCGCGCGGAACCAGCACTGGTGCAGCAACTCCAATTGCATGGCGGCACGCTGCTGGCTGAATTTGCCGGCAACGGAAATACGGAAGGCGTTCGGCGACTGCTGGACCTGGGCGTGGATCCCGCAGCGTTGTCTCGCGAAGGAGATATTTACTGGGATCTTGCCAGGGACAGCACTGCCCTGCATTCGGCGGCATGGCGCATTTGGCCGGAGACGGTGCGTCTGCTGATCGGGCGCGGCACGCCCGTAAACGCGAAGGACGGAAAAGGCAGAACCGCCTTGATGCTGTCCGTGAAGGCGTGCGTGGATTCCTACTGGACGGATCGACGCTCGCCGGAACCTGTCCGGGCTCTGCTCACGGCCGGGGCGGCCAGGGACGGGATAGAAATTCCATGCGGGTATGACGAGGCAGACGAACTGCTGTTGACAATCCAGGTTGCCCCAGGTCTCGATTCTGAGACCTGGGAGTGATCCCATCCCGACCTGCTTCGTTTCAAATCAACCCCGAGTGCGAACCTCAGGCACCGTGGGCCGGAGTTCAACGTGCCTGGTTGTTATCGCGATCTTAACCGGCGTCAACTCGGGACCGTCCCAGCCTTCTTTGACTGCCTCGATCCGGATCTCGCCCGGGAGCTTTGTCGATTGCACGATCACCTGGGCAAGCCCATTGAATAACGAACGCGTGGATGCCTTGTCACTCTCCTGGCAGTTGGGGTCGCCATTACCCACACCGATCAGCACGCCCTCTCCTGAGACTTTGAAGGAAAGGAGATTGCCGGCGGTGGGAACAAGCCGTCCCTCCTTGTCGAGACCTTCCACCTTGATCACTGCTACGTCTTCCCCGTCGGCATTGATCGTGGTGCGATCCGCCGTGAGGCGAAGTGCGGCAGCCGGCCCGGTGGTTTCGCGCTTTTCGGTCAGAACAACCTGCCCGCCCCTGGAGCCGCGCGCTTCGATGGAACCGGGCTCGTACTTCACCTTCCACTCGACGTGCCCGAGATGCGGCACCTTCTTGTTCCCGGCGCTCTTGCCGTTCACGAAGAGTTCGACCTCTTCGAGGTTGGTGTAAACCCATACGGGAATCTCATCGCCTTCCCTGCCCTCCCAATTCCAGTGCGGAAAGACATGCAGCGACGGATCCTTCCCCCACCACGCCTTGTAGTAGTAGAAAGTATCCTTGGGAAATCCGCACATGTCCACGATGCCGAACTGCGAGTTGATCGACGGCCATCCGTAGGGCGTCGGCTCGCCGCGATAGTCGAACCCCGTCCAGGCAAAACCGCCCGCAAGCCAGTCGCGCGAGCCGTAGAATGTCCACCAATCTTCCGCGGTTTCTCCCCACGAAACTACGCCGTTGAAGTTGGTCACCAGGTTGCGCAGCGGATCGGTCGCGTACATGCCGCGGGTGGAGATGGCGCTCGACGTTTCCGAACCGTAAATGGCTTTGTCCGGATGCTTCTTGTGATACCCGTCGGGAAACTCCAGGTGGTAGTTGAATCCAATGACGTCGAGCGCGAGGGACAGGCCTTTCTCGTTGTCAGCGTTGACGGCCGCGGAAACCACACGCGTGGGGTCGAGTTCGTGGCAGCGCCGCACCATGCTGGCTGCAATCTTTTGTCCCTGCTCTGCCATCGGGCCCTGCAGTAGGTCCTCCTCATTGCCGACGGACCAGAGGATGATCGACGGCGAGTTGCGGTAGCGCTTGACCATCGTCTCAAGTTGGGCCAGGCCTTCGGGGCTGGAACTCATTTGCCGCGTTTCGCACATCATCATCATGCCCATACGGTCGCAGGCATCCACCCACTCGGGCGTGGGCATGTTGTGCGACGTGCGCACCGCGTTGCAGCCCATTTCGCGCAGCACTCCCAGCCGGAACCACTGCAGAGCGTCTGGTACCGCCGCGCCCACACCGGCATGGTCCTGGTGATTGCACGTCCCCTGGATCTTGATCGATTTGCCGTTAAGGGAGAATCCCTTGTTCGCATCGAACACCGCGGTGCGCACGCCGAAACTCACGCGCTCGGCATCGCGGACCTTGCCGTCCGACTCGACGCTCACGATTGCTGAGTAGAGATTGGGTGAGTCGACCGACCAGAGCGCGGGATTGGAGAGCTGCGCCGCAGCGGAATAGGTCACTTCGACGTCGACCGGGACGGACTGCGCCGGAGCTTCGGCAGTCGCCACCGTCTTGCCCGCGGCATCCAGAATCTTCCAACTCACTTTGGCGTTTTCGGCCTGCTTGCCTTCATTCACCACCACGGTGAAGAGGGACAAGCTCGCGGAGTCGCCGTTGACATTTGCGCGAACGGTACTGTCCCACTTGCCCAGGTGCAGGGCATCGGTCTTCGTGAGCCAGACGTGGCGGTAGATGCCCGCACCCTCGTAAAACCAGCCGTCGCCAAAGCTGGCGTCCACCCGGACGACGATGCAGTTCTTTGCTCCATAGGCAAGAAAGTCACTGACGTCGAAGTGGAACGGCGCGTAGCCATTGTCGTTGCGGCCGATAAAGCATCCGTTCACGAAAACCAGAACGCTGCGGAAGACGCCGTCGAACTCCACACAGATGCGCCGGCCCAGGTCCGTCGCGGGAATATCGAATTCGCGCCGGTACCAGCCAATGCTGGTCTCGGGATAGCGCCGGCCCAGGGGCTTGTACCCATGGGACTGCATGGGATTGTCATCATTGACCACTGCGTCGTCGTGCACGAAGGGCAGTTCCACCGCCCAGTCGTGCGGCAGGTTGAGCGCGCGCCACTTGGAATCATCGAAGCCTGCCTTGGAAAACTTGAAGTCGCCCGTCTTGGCAAAATCGCCCTGGCCGAAACCGAAATTGAGATCGCGCGCCGGATCGGATCCGTGGCCAAACGTGAACTTCCATCCGAAGTCAAACAACAACTGTTCGCGCGGGGCGACCGCCGCTAACGCCTGAGCTGAGCCGCCCAGCTGCGAGTCCGTGAAGGCCGCCGCCACGCGAGCCCAGGCGGAGCGGGCCAGAACAGAACTACCGGTCAGAGCCAGACCGGACGAAAGCAGATCGCGACGCGAAATGAACCGCATGAAATCCTCGTGAAGTGACAATAACGAACCCGGACGGTGCGAAAGGGCCGCAGCGGCCGCGCATTGTACCGGGAGGCACGCGCAACTATAAATCAGCCGGGCAACGCAAGTAAACGATTTCAGAACGTCTCCATTCTGCCTCGATGAGAACTCAACCCTCGTCAATCCGCGTGCCGGCATTGTGTTAGATTCAAAGAGACAACCACCCAACGGAGAGATGGCCGAGTGGTTGAAGGCGCACGCTTGGAAAGCGTGTTTAGGGGAAACTCTAACGTGGGTTCGAATCCCACTCTCTCCGCCAGACGTTCTGGGGTCCTGCTGAATT
>Ga0335080_10003427_pt1 | contig 16039 bp, 15 predicted proteins | sample Lox_Sample_34_FD_206720 | JGI IMG/M metagenome (GOLD analysis project Ga0335080, IMG submission 206720) | Soil microbial communities from Loxahatchee National Wildlife Refuge, Florida, United States - Lox_Sample_3.4 | ecosystem: Environmental > Terrestrial > Soil > Wetlands | place: USA...
CGCGCCGACGGCATACAGCGGAATCAAACGGTCGGTCACCCCGCCGAAAAGGACCAGCAAAATTGCAGAGAATCCCGCCAAGGCCCAGATTCCGTGGCCATATACCAGGCGGCGGCCACGCTGGCCGAAACCATGCGGCAGATAGTTGTTTGACGCGATGGCGCGGCCGAGGCGGGGAAAATCGGCGAAGGCTGTGTTCGCGGAAAGAGACAGCACGAGAAGGATGGAAGCGATGGTGATGTAGTAAAAGACTCCGCGCCCGAACACCGCTGCCACGAGCATCGAGAGGACGCTCTGGTAGCCGGGCTTGCCCGGATCGGTGGCCATGATTCCATAGACCTTCACGAGGTAAGAGATTCCGGCGAGCATCACGCCCAGAATCGCAATGATGATGGTGAGCGTCAGTTGCGCGTTTTTCACGCGAGGCTCGCGAAATGCGCGCACACCGTTGCTGACCGCCTCCACGCCGGTCAGCGCCGTGCAACCGCTGGCGAACACGCGCAGCAACAGCCAGTAGGTCGCGACCTGGATTTGTGGGGGCAGAACCGGAAGAGGTTCAAGCGGGGCAGGATGCCCACCGCTCATCGCGGCGCGAATCAGTCCGCCAACGATGGTGATGAGCAGGGTGCCGACGAAAAGATAAGTGGGCAGAAGAAAGGCGGTGCCGGCGTCTTTCACGCCACGGAGGTTCACAAGCGTGAGTACAAGAAGGATCGCGAGGCACAAGCCAAGCGTGTGCGGCAGGAGCTTCGGCACTGCGGAAACCAATGCGCCGACACCCGCAGAGATGCCGACGGCGGCAGTGAGGATGTAGTCGGCCATGAGCGCGGCGGCCGCCAACAATCCCCAGAAGCTGCCGAGGTTGAAACGCGCCACAGTGTACGAGCCACCGCCGGTGGGATAGGCCTCGATGGTTTGGCGGTAGGAAAAGTAAACGATGACGAGCAGCGTGATGATCGCGACACTGATCGGCACAATGTAGCGAACGCCCAGGAGACCGAGAGGAATGAGCAAACTGAGCGCGGCTTCAGGACCGTACGCGGCGGAGCTTAACGCGTCGAGACCGAAAATGGGGATACCCTGCGTGGGTCCAATCTGCTCGGCGCGCTCTTCGGCGCTTGCCAGAGGCCTGCCGACGACCAAGTCGAGAATATTCATGAGAACTGGTAAACCACCGTGTCGAATGGATTCGTTCGCAAAGGTTTTCTCCCGAAAACGGGAACGCTGTCAAATGAATGCCTGGTGAAGAGGAACAGCGCTACGGTTTCGCTGCGGCGCTCCACGTCTCCTGCTTGATTTTCCACTCGCCATTCGGGTTTTTGTGCAGGATGAGCAGGATGTTGCCGCGTCCATCGAAAGCTTCCTTGCCTGGGGGCGGCTGCAGTACCTGATGCTCAATGCCCCATTCGTAGGCCCAGTCGCCCATGATCTGGATCTCCCGGAAGTCGATTTCCATGGTTTTCATGTGATAACCGCCGATCTGCGCGACGGCCTCGTCAAAGAATTTGCCTATTGCCTGTTTACCGATGATGGGTGGGGTGCCTTGGAGCAAGCTCACGCCGTCGTCCTGCCACATGCCGAGGATCGCAGCGTTGTCCATTCTCAAGTGCGCGGCGATGTATTTCTGGTTCCAGGCTTCAATTTCTTTCCGTGCGGCGTCAGTTTGCGCAGTGACGGAGGTCACGAAGCCAAGAACCAGTGCCAAGCAGACCGCTATCGTCAACCAGCGAAACGGTGTCTTCATGGGTGCCTCCGAACGAGCGTCCTACTCTCTTACCGGAGTTTCCCGGAAAAGCCAATATCGACTCCGGAGTTTACAGAAAGGCTCGAGAGCCGTCATTCCGAACGGAGTCTGCGGAGTGAGGAATCCCTCTTTTTCTTGGTTGTTCGAACAAGAGAGATTCCTCGCTTCGCTCGGATGACAGAAGAGAAGTATTTTTCTGCAACCCGTGTTCAGGCTGGGCCAGGTTGACCCCTCTGCCATCTGCCTCTACCATTCTTGAGGTGGGCGCACCCGCCGCATCCCACCGGAAGATCGCCATGCGCAAAATCTTATTGCTCGCCACCTTTGTTTTGCTTGCCCGCGCGCTACCGGCGCAAACGGCCGACGAAGTGATCAACGGCTACATCGAGGCTCGCGGCGGGCTGGCGAAGATCAAGTCCATCAAAACGCAGCGGGTCAGCGGAATGGTTTCCTTCGGCCAAGGCGCGGAAGGTCCGTTCCTGGTGGAACATGAGCGGCCGTTGAAGTTGCACACGGAACTGACCATTAACGACCAGAAAATGATTCGCACCTACGACGGCAGGAAACAGGGCTGGGTGTACAACCCCTTCATGCCGAACCCTTCGGTGCAAGTGATGTCCGAAGCGGAACTGGCCGCGGTTCTGGATGAGGCGGATTTCGACGGGCCGTTTGTGGACTACAAATCCAAAGGCAATCAGGTGGAATTCATCGACAAGGAAGAAGTGCTGGGGAAGACCGCGTACAAGGTGAAGCTGACTACCAAATCAGGGGAAAGCAGCAGCTTTTACTTTGACGCAGCGACGCACCTGCTGCTGAAGTGGGAAGGCACGCGGAAGATCGGCGATCACGATGTTGCGTGGCAAGAGGTATTTCACGATTTCCGGGACGTGGATGGTTTGAAGTTCGCGTATGTGATTGAAGCCAGTTCGCCGGGCGCGGACGAGGTACAGAAAATTACCGCGGACAAGATTGAGTTGAATGTACCAATCGATGAAGCGCGTTTCGGCAGGCCGAATGTTCCAACTCCAGCGGTTACTGCGCCACCTGCGGCCCCCGCGCCAACGCCGAATTAAAACGAGCGGACCATCATGACCGATGCTGGCGTGGCAAAACCGGGCGGAAAGCTTGGTTTGTGTGCGGATTGCACCCACGCCAGGGTCATTGAATCCGCGAAGGGCTCGCACTTCCTGCTCTGCCAGCTTTCCCAGACGGATCCCTCGTTTCCCAAGTATCCGCGGTTGCCGGTCTTGCGATGTTCGGGGCACAAGAAGAGCGACGCAAGCTAGGCGAATGGCCTTGCCGACCATTTTTACTTTATAATTTAATAACTTAATAGTATACTACCGAGAAAGGGAGGCCCCCTCTCGATGCACTTCCCCTCTCGGTGTCCCGTCCACGTTCCGCCGTCGTTGCTGTTCGTCTGTCTCAGTTCGCTATGCCTCCCTACTTTTGTTCTGGCGGAATCGCTCAGGATCACCAGCAATCCACCGGGCGCAACGGTGGAGCTCGATGGCGTTCCCGCCGGCGTGACACCGTTTGAAAAGGAGTTCCCCGGCGGATATTTCCATCGCACGCACACGGCGTGGGGCCAAAGACTAGAGCATCCGCTAGTCGCACGAGTTTCTCTGGCCGGGTACGCGACGCGGGAGATTGCGTTGACGGAAGGGCCGATGGATTGGATCGACCTGCACGGGCGGCATCACGGGCAGTATTGGCTGTTCAAGTCGGACCATTTCCATGTCGACCTGGAGACCATCGCGAGCACATTCACCGGCGCGGTGGCTGCGGTGCCTGTGGCACAACCGGCGTCGCTGGCGCCGGAGTTGTCTCTGGAAGAACTGGTTCGCCGGACGAAGCCGGCGGTGGTGTGCCTGAAGGCGTTCGACGGCATGGGCTCGGGCTTTTTCGTGACGGAAACTGGTGTGATTGCGACCAATGCGCATGTGGCCCGGAGCGATTCGACGCTAACGGCGGTACTGCCGTCGGGGGCGCAGCTGCCGGCGAAGGTTGTGTTCATCGATCCCGATCTGGATATTGCGCTCGTGAAGGCGGACGCGCCTTCGGCGGACTTCGCGTTTCCGTATCTGGCGCTGGCAGACTCTTCGATGGCACGCCAGGGAGAATCGGTACTCGTGATCGGGAATCCCGGCGACGCGATGCTCTTCAGTGTGACAAAAGGAATTGTCAGTGCGGTGGGGCGATTCCCTGCGGCGGGGCCCGGCACGTGGATACAAACCGATGCGCCGATCAATCCCGGCAATTCCGGCGGCCCGCTGGTCAACACGCGCGGCGAAGTGCTGGGCCTGAACACGCTCAAAGTGATCCGCAAAAATGTGACGGGGATTGGCTTCGCGTTGAGTGCGAGCGACCTGCTGAATGTGCTTCAACGGTTCTATCCGGGGCTGGCGCCTCATACTGTTACGGCCGCAACGGGAAAGTCCGCCGATGCCGCGCCTGACACGGAAGATTCGGTGGTCGAGACGTCGACTTCCACTCCCGAAGCGCCAGTCATTGCACCGTCTGCCTCGTTCGGCACACTGTCGATCAGTTCACTGCCGGATAGCGCGGAGATTTTTGTCGACGCAAGATTTCTGGGAAACGCGCCGGCCACGCTCCGTCTTCCCGCGGGTACACATACGATTGTCCTGAAATTGCGCGGGTTTGCGGACTTTACGCGGACGCTGGATTTGCCGAAATCGAGCAAGCTGTCGCTAAAAGCAGACTTCACCATCGCCGACGCGCCGCAGTAGCCACCTACGGGGAGCCTGTCTATGGATTGGGTGTCTGTGCGCCTGCGCTGCGGTAGCCCAAGCGGGTCGTCGCACTTGTGCCTGGAGTAGCAGTTACCCTGAGCGTGTGAAATTCCTGGGAATGGTCATTGCCCCCGGGGGAATAAGCGAGAGTGTAATCGTGGCGAGCTTGTTCCGTCATACGCGTCAACGTGAGCTCCATCACGTAAGTTGAAGTTCCGTAAAAGATTCCGCCGCCGGTGGTAGAAGTGTAATCGGTCAACTCGGAGAACTTCCTTTTTGATTTGCCAGAGTTCGCGACCAGAGCATAGACAGAGATATTGTTTTGAAGCAGGACGTCTCGGACGGCCTCGTGAGAATGATGGTTCAGTTTCGGCTCGTTCCAACCGTCTGTAAGGATCAGAATAATTCTTCGGCGGTCAGTGGGCCGTTGCTGAAGAAGTTGCGCCGAGGAATAAAGCGCGTCATCAAGTGCTTTGGTTGGCCGGGAACCGGCGTGGGTGGGTGCGGCAGGTCTGGGCGGTCCCGTGGTCGAAACGGGGTCGGTGATCAGGGGCTGTGGGACGTAGGGATGAGAGGGCTGCGCCTGTGCTTGAGCAGACTTCAGCGCAGCGATGAGCTTGAGGGAGTCATCGGTGAACTCCTCTCCGGGATAAAAAAGCATGTCAAATCGGCAGACCACAGCCTCGTCCTGTTCTGCAATGTCGCCGATGACTGAACCCACACTTCTAGCCATTTGGGTTCCTTCTTTCCATTTAAGGTCGTCATCGACGAGAACTAACAGCGAAAGAGGAAGGCTTTCATCGGCGAAAGAGAGAACATTCTGCTCAGTTTCGTCGTCGAAAACATGGAAGTCCTCCTTCACCAGGCCTGAGACAAGCCGGCCATTGCTATCTTTCACCGTCACGGTAAGAACGACAAGATTAGACTCGACCCTGATTGTCTGGCGCAGTTCTCGCGTCTGCCTGGATTCTTGCGAAAGACCAGCGGCACAAAAAAGAACCGCAAATGAAAAAGCGGCGGTGCTTTTCTTCCAAATCATGACTTCACGAAGGACTCGAGCAGATCGTGAATGAGACGCCGCCAGACGAAACAGGGTTGTGCCGGGTTTATTAGGCTTATCCTCCTCCGGCGTTTCGCCAGGGTGGCCAATTCGTTGTGTTGATGATCGGCCGGAGCGGCGTACAATGCGCAAGTCGAAGGCCTGGATCGAAGAGGTCCGTCTCGAGGTGTTCATTGAGAACTCAGGTTTTGCGGACTGTGGCATTTGCGCTGGCGTGTGCCGGGGCCATTCCGTGCCAGGCACAAGATAAGGTGACGATTCTCTACGATGCGTTCGGGGAATCGAAGGAACTGACGAAGGACTGGGGATTTTCCGCTTTTGTGGAGCACAACGGAAAGCGGATTCTGTTCGACACGGGTAACGACGCCGCAATTTTTGAACACAACGTAAAGGCGCTGGGCGTAGACCTGACGAAACTCGATTTTGTGGTCATTTCGCATCGGCATACGGACCACACGACGGGGCTGAGATATGTGCTGAAGGTGAATCCGAACGTTACTGTGTACGTGCCCGCGGATGGAGGGAATGGATTCGGGGGACCGCCGTTTCCGACGACGTTTTTGCGGCCAGAGGAGAGCTTGCCCGCGAAGATGCGGTACTTCGGGGGAACAAATCCAGAACATTTCGCATGGGGCAAGCTGTACGACACGGGGAATTTTGTGTTGGTGGATCGATTGACGGAAGTGTCGCCGGGGATTTTCCTCGTGCGGACCGTTTCACAGAAGAAGGGAACGCTGGAGCTGCCGGAACTGACGCTGGCGATCAAGAGGCCGAACGGATTGTTGCTGGTGGATGGGTGCTCGCACGCGGGACTTGAAGCGATTCTGGAAGCGGCAAGCGCGGTCGATCCGAGGACGGAGGTCGTGTTTGGGGGCTTGCACCTGGTGACGACCCCGGTCGAAGAGATTGACGTGCTGGTGGAGAGTTTAAAGGTAAAGTGGAAGGTGCAGAGGATCGCGGCCGGACATTGCACAGGGGAACCGGCGTTTGCGCGATTGAAGAAAGCGTATGGGGAGAGCCATTTGTACGCGGGTCTGGGAACGACAGCCGAAATCAAGTAAACGATGCACGACAATCCAGTGAAACGAAAACTGGCGAGCCGCGCGAAAAGCGGAAGAAACCCTTAATCCGCACCCCTGAACCCGAGGGATTGCGGCACCCACGGCGTGCTTGCCATCGTGAGCCTTCGCCACGCGACCAAGTTAGTGCGAAATTGGCGGGGCGGGCGTGTCATCGGACCAGGCACTGACCCAGACCATGAAGATGGTCGCCCGTTCCTCAGGATCATTCGCCGCAATTACGGGCGAGCCGGTCAGGTTGGCTCCCCAACTTTTCGCGATGTCGCCCGGAATAAAGAACATGAGATGCGGATGCCATGCCTTGCCCCGGTCGTTTAAGTACTGCTGCTTCGAAAGCATGTAGCACATTGCACCTTGCTCCAGCGCGGGCAGCTCCTTCTTATCCAATGCCGTTTCTGTGGCCTGCAAAATCTCCGGCTTCGATTTTCCGGCCAACACCAGTTTTGTCTTCATGAGAAAGATGGGCAAAAAGGTACGTGCCGCCGCCGGATTGAAACAAATCGGAGCGCGGACTTGGGGATTCCAGAATTCCGGCTCGTCGGTTGCAGCGCCCCAGGACCGTTCGACGACGCAAACGAAGCCGTTGTTACCCTTCACTGCTGTGGCGTATCCCGCAGGTTGCAGCACCAGCACCTCGGCGCTCTCCGAAATGGATGCGGGAGCGGCCGTGCGAGCCAACGCGATCTCCGCACTTCGCTCCATCAAATATTGTTCGAGCGGGGCCATGTTGGGATAAGGTGCTTTGGCCTCCTGTGCGATCGCGTGCGTCGCGCCGAGCAGGGTCACCGCTGCGAGAACAGTTGCGAGTTTTTTTTGACGGATCGGCTTGCTCCCGGACACATGACGGTAAATGGCAACCATGTATTGCATCATGACGTCTCCTGTAACGGTCTTCGGGGGCCCTCGCTATATCAGTCGAACGGCGGGACCGGAATTCGACAACGCCTTCCAAAGATTAGATCCCAACAAAGTGGCTGGAGCAGAGCAGATGGTTGCACCACGCATAACGGAAATGACTGAATGCGGTCGATCCGCGGAAGCGGGCTAGACCCAAGACGGCTTCAGCATTCCATGCATCCCGAGCCAGCGCACAAAGGCATCGAACCAACCGGTGCTGGTAGTTTCCTTCGGGTACATCCCGAAGCCATGGCCACCCTGTTCATAAAGATGGAATTCGACGGGGCGCTTCGCGGCCTTCCAGCTATCGATGAGCCCGTAGCCGCTGCTCCCGAAGAAAGGGTCGTCGGCAGCCAGTGCGATGAACAGTGGCGGCGCCTCGGCTGGCACCGTAACCGACGCGAGAGGACCGTAGATGTTGCCGATGAAAGCGGGCTTGGCATCCTCGCCGGCAAGTGTAGTCGCCATTGTCAGCATCGCGCCCGCGGAAAAACCAATCATGCCGATCCGGTTGGGATCGACATGCCACTCGGCAGACCGCTTCCGGATAAGGGCAAATGCCGCGCGGGTGTCGGCGATCTGAGGGGCAAGACCAGCGATCGCCTTTTCGGGTTCGGGGCGGGGCGGCCGCGCTGTACCCGAAAACATTTCCCGCATGGATTTCTCGAATCCTGCCATGTCGGCCGGTGTCTGCTTCAAGCGATACTTGAGGACAAACGCGGCGACACCTTTTTCCGCCAGTGCGCGGGCGACGTTCCAGCCTTCATTTTCCATGGACAGGGTGAAGAAACCGCCGCCGGGTGCGACAACAACGGCGACGCCGCTTGCCTTGGCGGGATCCGGAAGGAAGGGCGTCAGCGTCGCAATCGTCACGTTGCGCGCGAACTGACTGCCGTACTGGCTATGCCAGGTCTCCGGGTTCGTCGCGCCGAGCAGCGGACCAGTGTCAAGTTCGATCGCGTTGGGCTGCGAAGGCGTGGCGATGGGTGTCATCCGGTCGTTTTGCGCATGCGCCGGTAATGCAAGCCCAGCGCCCAACGCAAGCCCAGCGACTGCCAAACGAAAATGGGTTGAACCCGCGAAAGCTCGCTTCGTCCGGAAATTCGACATCGTTCTCACGTCAGTTTTCCTCCAGCTGTGTAGTGATTCACAATCAAGCCATGTTGCCCTACAGATCCCCCGGTGCGCCACTCGTCGAGACAAACCGCGGAAATTCGTGACTACTCGATGTTGATCTTCCTCTTCGGCAGTCCATTCCCGGCGACCACCGAAATCGATGCCGTTTTGGTATCGATTCGGAGGATATGGCGCCCGTACTCCTCTACAACGTACAGGTTGTCTTGACCATCGAACGCGAGCAGTGCCGGACCGTTGATCGGGGTGTCCTTCAGCTTCCGTTTCGCCGCAGTCACGGGGAGCAGAGAGAGCAAACAGGTTCCGGCACAGATCACGAGGAGGACGATCGTTTTGTTCATCCGTGAAGCAACGACCCCATGTTTGGAGCCGTCCCTACGACGGAGCATATCACTGGTAAGTCCCGGTGTATTCCGCGTCGAGGTCGTCTAGTTTGTAGAAATTCGAGTGGCGACGGCTCAAATGGCTGACGCAACTCTTCGTCACTTGGCGACCGGGAATCACGAATGCCATTAACCAGAGTAGGTTCCCAACTCGGCACTAGCCGCCCTGTTTCCGAGGCGGAGCCATGCTCGCGGCGAAAGCAACATATACGCGGCATTGATGGTCATGACTGTGCCAAGTGCCACAAGGAAAAACCAACCGATTGCTTTTGACATTTTAGGCATCATAACCGTGCGCGGAATTTTGCGGTAGGTCCTCTATTAACGCGGTAACCTCCGAAGTACGTATCCGTACTCCGGCACTCGCAACGCTACCCGCGATCACCAACCGATCACCGCAATTTTGTACACGAGGAGAAGGATCACGGTTGCCAGCGCGGTCCAGGCGGACAGGGTGAAGCGTCGGAAGAAGTACAAGGTCACGGCTGCCCAGCAGAGGCATGCGGCGATTAAGGCACCGCCAATATAGGGCGCGGCAACGGAGGCGGAAAAGCTCGCGCCTTGGGCATGCTTCAACCGGAAGAACTCACCGAGTGTCCTGACCACGATGAGGAATTGAACGGTGATTCCAATTTGGGCCCAGCGTTCTCTGGTCATGCGGATATTTTAGCGGGCTGGGCAAACGTTGAGCGACAAATCGGGTCCAGCAGTGTTCCCTGTGCTGAGGCAAGTTGCTTCGTTTGGCGGAATCGTTCAGAAGGGCGAACCAGGAAGTTGATCGGCCTTTGCTATTGGGAGACCGTGCTCTCCGCGTGCACGAAGGAGACTAAGGAAACCCCGGTGATGATTCCCAGCACAACGCCGCCGGAGGCAATAGAGCCAAGATTGCGCACAGACTCCAGGAGCGTCCGGGGATGTCCCGGCACCAGCAAAACAGCTACGAGAAGCGCAGGGCACATCCAGGCGACAGCGGAGACAATCGCCCATCGACGCGCGAGAGATGAGCGCGAGCGCGGCAGGTCTTTTTGCAGCAGCCCGGTGAGCAATCCACCGATCGCGGCAAAGAGTGGCAGAGCGGCCACACTTTGATCCAACCGTAGCAGATCCGCGAACAGGAAGGATGTAGTCATTCCAAGGGCTGGCGCCCACATCCAACGGATTGTCGCACCGAACCATTTTCGGGCGACCAGCCACTGCGCGAGGCCGACAGTCCATCCCATTCCTAAACCGATATACACGGCGTTTCCGAGGTGGATCGTCTCTTGCAACGCCGCCAGCATGAGGGCAACGATCACACCCAGAATCCAACCAACGGCGTTAGCCATGATCCATAGGATGAGGAAGTACTTTTCGTTTGGCGGCAGTTTCATGGTCCAAACGGTAGAGCCGCAGCACGGCTACGACAAGTGCTGCCGTCACCCGAAGTCGAGACCGTCAAACACTTGTAGGCGAGCCACCGGGCTACGTTCCTTGCCGGGCCCCAATCGCTGTGCTAGCATCGCGTCGTTAAGAAGAGCGGACCAGGGACTGTTTCGAACTTCCTTCGCCCCGCTTTCCGGGACCCAGGGTAGGGCCGCGCTCTCCTTCAAAAAAACCACATCCTCGCCAGGCGCAGGCCCGCGCCTGATTTTTCGTCGGCGGACCATTGCCCGGTGACCATGTCGGTCTCACCTACGTGGAGGTCTGTGATGAAAATCTATCAAACCAAGGACATCAGAAACGTTGGCATTGTAGGTCACGGCGGCACCGGAAAGACGCAACTGGTGTCGTCGTTGCTCTATACCGCCGGGGCCACGCCGCGCTTCGGCAAAGTTGCGGAAGGAAGCACCACGACGGATTGGGATGAAGAGGAAATCGCGCGGAAAATATCGATTCAAACCGGTCTTGCTGCGGCGGAATGGGCGTGCACGCTCTGCGCCGGCAACACCGTGAAAATTAATTTTATCGACCTGCCCGGCTATTCGACTTTTATTACCGAGACAAAGGCCTCCCTCATTGCCGCCGACGCCGCACTGATCACCGTCGACGCGCACGTTGGCCCGCAGGTTACGACGGAAAAGGTTTGGGATTATTGCGCGGAGTACGACATTCCGCGCGCGTTCGTGTTGACGTGGATGGACCGCGAGCTCTCCGATTTCGGCCGCTGCATGGAATCGCTGATCGAACTGTTTGGCCGCAATGTGGTGGCGCTTCAGATGCCGATCGGAACCGAAAAGGGCTTTCGCGGCTTGATCGATCTGGTGTCGATGAAAGCGCACCTCTACAATCCCGATGGCGACGGCAAAGCTACAATCGAAAACATTCCCGATGCCCTGAAGGATGAGGCGGAAGAGGCGCACGAAAAACTCGTCGAAATGATCGCAGAAGGCGACGACGAGATGATGGAGGAGTTTTTCCGGGAAGGGACGATTCCGATTCAGGATTTAATTCCGGCGGTGCGCAAGGCGATCGTGGCGGAGAAGATTGTTCCGGTGCTGATGATTTCGTCGACGCGCAATGTTGGCAATGCGAGTTTGCTGACGTTCCTGGCCGACGTATTCCCGCACCCGGATGAGCACGCGCAGGTCGGCTACACGGAACCAGGCGGCAAGGGCGAGCGGATTGACCGGAAGTACGATGATACGCAGCCGGTTTCGCTGTTTGTGTTGAAGACGTTGGCGGATCCGTTTGCGGGGCGCATCAACTACTTCAAGGTGAAGAGCGGCGTGCTGAAGAACGATGCGACGCTGCAGAACTTCAATCGCAACATTCCGGAGCGCCTGCAACATACCATGCTGGTGCAGGGCAAACAGCTGACGGAAATTCAGGAGTTGCATGCCGGCGACATTGGCGCGATTGCCAAGCTGAAGGAAACCATCACCGGCGACACGTTGGGCGACAAGAGCGGGGCGATCTATTACGCGCCGGCGAAGCTGCCGGAGCCTTCCATTACGTTTGCCGTGGAACCGAAGACCCGCGCCGATGAAGACAAGATTGGCGTGGCCATTCACAAGATTATGGAAGAGGATCCGGCGCTGCGCTTCTCGCGCGACCCGCAGACCAAGGAGTTCCTGCTGGCGGGCAACGGACAGCAGCACGTGGAAGTGGTGGTGGCCAAGCTGCAGAAGCGCTACAACGTGCAACTCACGCTGAAGCCGCCCAAGGTGCCGTATCGCGAAACCATTCGCGGCAAGGCGGACGCCGAGGGCAAGCACAAGAAACAGTCCGGCGGGCACGGGCAGTTTGGCGTGTGTCGCGTGAAGTTCGAACCGCTGGAGCGCGGCAAGGGTATCGAGTTCGTCGACGATGTTTTCGGCGGCGCAATTCCGAAGAACTGGATCCCTTCGGTGGAGCGCGGCATTCGCGAATCCGCCGCGCGAGGATATCTGGCGGGATTCCCGGTGACGGACTTCCGCGCCATTCTGTACGACGGCAAGTATCACGATGTGGATTCGTCGGATATGGCCTTCAAGATTTCCGGCTCGCTGGCGTTCAAGGAAGCGATGAAGACAGCGCGGCCTTCGTTACTAGAACCGGTCATGCACGTGGAAGTGTACGCGCCAGACCAGTTCTCGGGCGACTTGATGGGCGACCTCAGTTCGCGGCGCGGACGGATCGAGGGCAGCGAATCGCGCGGCCACAACGTCATCGTGAAGGCGCTGGTGCCGTTGGCGGAAATGCTGTCGTATGCCACGGACCTGACGTCGATGACGCAGGGGCGCGCGAGCTACTCGATGGAGTACTCGCACTACGATTACGTTCCGAATGAACTGGCCGAAAAGGTCATCGCGGCGCACAAGGCCGCACACGGCGAAGCGCTCGTCGAAGAAGAAGCGTAGGTTCCCGACACTGGCTCTATCGAAATAACCAATTTTGCCGAGATGGGGCGCAGCGTGCTGCGCCCCTACAATTTTTTGCGCGTGGCGCGCGGTCCTGAGTGCCGATTGCCTCTTGGCTAGTTTTCGATTAATCTCCCTGCCATCGCAGCAAAAAACAGCGGATTCCTCGCTTCGCTCGGAATGACAGAAGGGCTCTTTGCGGCCTGGAATCTTGGAGAGGACCATGGACGAGAAGGCAAATTCTCAACGCAGAACTTTTTTGCAAGGTGCGGGAGCAGCAGCGACGGTGGGAGCGGTCTCTTTCGCGTTGCCGCGGTGGAGCTTCAGCGGCGCGGGGCTTCCAGCGGAGGATCTGTCGGCCATTCGCGCGGAGATCGAGAAGCGCGAGGCGGAATCGCTGAAGCGGTTGCAAACCTGGATCCGCCAACCGTCGATCGCCGCAGAGAATCGCGGAATGAACGAAGGTTGCCAGTTGATGATGGAGATGCTGAAGGAAGCGGGCTTTTCGAATGTCACGAAAGTGCCGACGGACGGCCAGCCCGGAGTTTACGCGACACTGGACGCGGGTGCGCCAAAAACGCTGGGCATCTATTACATGTACGACGTGAAGCAGGCCGACCCGAAAGAATGGTCGTCGCCGCCGTTTGATGCAGCGCTAGTGGACAAGCCGGGGCTCGGCAAAGTGGTGATGGGACGTGGCGCGGTGAATCAAAAAGGTCCGGAAGCGACATTCCTGGCGGCACTTCACGCGATTCGCGGCGCCGGGAAAAAGCTGCCGGTGAATTTCGTTTTTGTGGCGGAGGGCGAAGAAGAGATCGGGTCGCCGCATTTTGCGCAGATTGTACACAAACCGGAGATTCAGTCGGCGTTTGCGAAGAGCGTGGGCGTGTTCATGCCGTTCGCATCGCAGGATTTGGACGGGCAAGTCACGACGTTCTACGGGGCCAAGGGCGTGGTGGAGCTGGAACTGGTTTCGAGTGGCGAGAAATGGGGCCGCGGGCCGCGGAAGGACGTGCACTCGAGCAACAAGGCGCGGCTGGATAGTCCGGCGTGGCACCTGGTGGAGGCGTTGGCGTCGCTGGTTTCAGCCGATGGAAATGAAATCGCCATTGCAGGATACGCGGCGAAAGCGCGGCCTTTGAGTGCAGGCGAAAAGAAAATGGTGGAGGAAGCGGCAAAGCGTCTGGACGAAGCGAGCGCCAAGAAGCAGCTGGGTATTAGCCGGTGGATGAATGACGCGAGTTTCGAGGAAGCGCTGGAAATGCTGGTGTCGCGACCGACGATCAATATCGAAGGACTGGTTGGTGGGTACACAGGGCCCGGCGGGAAGACAATTCTGCCCGGACGGGCGGTCGCGAAAATCGATATGCGGCTGGTGCCGGATATGACGAAGGATGCGGCGGTTGCGGCCTTGAAAGAACATCTGACAAAGAAAGGCTTCGGCGATATCGAAGTGAATGTCAGTGGCGGATACGATCCGACAAGCACGCCTATCGATGCGCTGATCAGCAAGGCGGAAGAAGCTGTGTACAAATCGGAAGGAATCGATCCAGTCGCGTTACCGCGGTTGGCGGGGTCGTGGCCGGGTTGCGTGTTTACTGGCGAGCCGCTCAAGTTGCCGGCCGGACACTTCGGCCTGGGCCATGGTAACGGAGCGCACGCGCCTGACGAGTACTACCTGATTGAGTCGACGAATGCGAAATTGCGCGGACTGCAGGGCGCGGCATTCTCGTATGTGGAGTATTTGTACCAGGTCGCGGCGACGAGTTGATTAGCGTTCGCGTTCGCCGAAAGTATAGATAAGGCTGGCGGAAGCGCGGAGATTGGTCTGGCCGGTAATGGCGATGTTTTCATTGAAGAATGCGGTGCGCATATAGTCGGCGCCAATGCGGACTGACCAAGACGTAGTGACTCTGTGCTGGAGACCTGCTCCCCCAGCCCAAGCGAATTTATTGACATAGCCGAGGACGACCTGGCCATTGGATGTGTAATTCACTCCAGTTTGCCGCGCGGCGCCCGCCAAGAGGTGCACATAAATGTTCATGTTGCGGCTGCGCCAAGGATACAGAACAGGGCCGCCCATGTACGTGAGCATGTCCGCAGACCGGCCGGAATGGAAAGCGTCGAACACGCGCGAGTAGCCAACGTCTGCTTTCAAGCCCCAATGACGGTTGAAGTCGGCGTTGAAAATGCCTTGAACGCCGTTCATCGGGAGCTTGCCTTGGGAAGGAACGTCAGCCCGGATATAGGTGTAGCCAAAACCACCCTCCATGACCGGCGCCAAACCCGCTGTGATGGGCCCTTGGGCACGGGCCGGAACGGGCATGAGGCAGAGCAGGCATAGGACCAGGGGACTCAGTTTGAGCGTCGTTCTCATCAGCTATTCGAGGGATTCAGCTCCCTCGCCTCCGGTTCTGACACGAGCGGCCTGGCACGTGCCCCCTAACTTCGGCGGGTCGGGAATTAAATTATAGGGACTGGCCTTCGCGGGGTTCAATGGAAGAGAAGTACAGGGCCAATTTTTAAGCCATTTATTTCTAAATATTTAGATAGGGTTAGGGACCTGTCCGTTGGTCGGAAGCGAACAAAACCGCGAAAATTGAGCGAATTTCTGCTTAAGAAAACCGCGGAAGAAACATCCCTGTGTGCCTCGCGTGTTCGTCAAAATCGGTGCCAAATTCTTGCTTCAGGAAGCGTTCCTCTCGGCGCGCTTTGAAGTAGAACGAAGCCCAGACGACAAGGATCCCAAGCAGGGCGCGCAGATTGCCCCGGATGACTGCGGTTCCGATCATCCCCAGCAGGATGCCGCTGTAGATGGGGTGGCGAATCCAGCGGTACAGCCCGCGGCGGATCAGTTCATGATCCGATTTGAGAGTAACCGAGCCACTCCAGTTGGCTCCCAGACTGAGGCGAGCCCAAATGGCAATGGCCACGCCTAACGCCGTGACCAGAAGCCCGGTCAACCAAATGTTTGGCGCCTGGGGAAGCAGCTGGAACCGCAACCCAGCCCAATGAGGTTTCGAGCCGAAGAGCAGCCAAAATCCGATGGCCACGGGGATGATGTGCTGTAGCCGCTCGACGCCGGTTTCCCGCTGCTTGGCGCGCTTGATGCTGAAGGCCAGAATGAGCCAGACGGCCATCAGCAACCACCAGCAAACCGACGCCGCGGCC
>Ga0335080_10003429_pt1 | contig 16028 bp, 17 predicted proteins | sample Lox_Sample_34_FD_206720 | JGI IMG/M metagenome (GOLD analysis project Ga0335080, IMG submission 206720) | Soil microbial communities from Loxahatchee National Wildlife Refuge, Florida, United States - Lox_Sample_3.4 | ecosystem: Environmental > Terrestrial > Soil > Wetlands | place: USA...
CCGTGCTGAACGGGATCGGCCTGCTGATCCAGGACGCTGCGGTGGCGTTCAACTACTACCTGCTGGGCCTCGGGCACAACAAGGCGGCGGGCTTCATCGCGCTGAATGCCGGCATCGTGCTCGCCACCTTGTTCCGGTTCTGGTCCTACCGGCAGTTCGTCTGGGTCGCACCGCCGGGCGGCGGAGCCGGTCACGCGGAGGGCCGCCCATGCCCAGCGGACCGCCCGCCGCAGCCAGCACTCACCCCAGATCGCGAACGCTCACGCTGACACTCTGGACGCCGGGCCGGCCTACGTGCCCGATGTGCCCAGCGGGCCGCAAAGCGCCACGCCGATGCGGTGGTGGTTCCACGTCAACGCCGTCACCTCCCTCTCCAGATCTCACAGAGGCAAGGATGATCCGGCCGTTCCCGACGGCCCATGATGATCCGAAGGCAGGCCAGCCCGGACCGCACTGCGGAGGTGGTGCGGGCCCTGGAGCAGGTCACACAGCCAGTTACACAACCTAGTGAGGCAGGAGCAAGTGCCGTCATCGGCAGGACCGCATACCCCCGAGCCGAATCTCCGCCTGCCCAGCGGCGCGCAGATCAGCCATATCTGCGCGCCTGAGCGGATGAGCGCTGGGGCGGCGGTGGCCGATCAGATCGGCAGTGTGTGCGGCGCTCTGGACGAAGCCGATTACCCGGCGTGGGTGACTGAATGACCGCGAAGCTGTAGTTAGCCGAGGCAGGGGGCCACCTTGCGGTCGGTGCTGGCTGAGGGCGTGGCGGGACGTTTGCCTCTATGAGGCGAACGTCGAACGGCTCAGGCTGGTGGTGAGCAGGACCCGCTCGGTGGGGCGAGAGCGCGGCTCAGCGCCTTACGTCGGCGACGCGTGCACCTGGCCGGTGGCGGCATGGAAAGAACTGGAGGTGCGATGCATTACATCGGATCCCTGGTGCTCGTTTTGTGGCTCATCATCGGTGCTGTCGCCGCAGGCCAGCGCCACGACTACAGTCGCCCGCCCGCGAACTGCAACCAGGCAGCCACGATCGCCGTGACGATCCTCGCTGGCCCGCTGAACTACCTGGGCGTCAACCCGAAGATCTCCTGCCGCCACCTGCCGCAGCCCAGCAGGTAAGCCATCGTCGCGGTGGCGCGCAGCCCGCTGATCGGGCGGGGTGGAAGAGGTGACCAACGCCCGCCGGTTTTGGACCGTACGACCGTGGTGGCTGCCGGGCGTGTGGTGATCATCAAAGTTGATATCCGGTGTCATGTCCGCGGCGTATGGCCGAGCCTGGAACCTCCGCCGGGCTCGCCGTCCCCTGGGCGACGACGGCCAGCAGCTAACCGGGAGGAATCATGGGCGCGTTCTTCAGGCTCCTTGCCGCCGGGCCGCTGTTCTTCGTGAGCGCGTGGATCTTGATGATCTTCGCGGGCATCGTCGACACCGACGTCGGCATCCGGCCATTCGGGTACGTGACCTCGATGGTGGTGACCATCGCGCTGTGGCTGACCCTGGCCCCCGCCATCGGCGCGGTCGCGCGGGCTCCGGGGAGGCCCCAGCCGCACAAGGGCCAGCAGCCGGCGAGTGACCGGTGGGAGGCCAGATGACCGGCCGCGGCACGACAACCATCCGGCTGGCGGCGGTGCAGGCACGGTCGGCGGCTGGCCAGATCGAGGCCAACTTGAAGCATGCCGAAGGGCTGGTGGAGCAGGCGGCCGGTCAGGGGGCCACGATGGTGGTCCTGCCGGAGCTGTTCAGCTGCGGATACGTGCCGAACCGGGGGGTCTGGGACGCGGCGGAGGCTCGCGGCGGCCGTGCTGACAGGTGGCTGGCCGCGACGGCCCGGCGGGTGGGCATCTACCTGGGCGCGGGTGCCGCCGAGACCGACGGGACTGACTTCTTCAACGTGTTCACCCTGGCCGCCCCGGACGGGCAGATCGCCGGACGCGCTTACAAGGCCAACGCCGAGGCCAGCGTCTTCAGGCGCGGGCGCGCCGCGCACCTGATCGATACCCCGGCCGGGCGGATCGGGATCGGGATCTGCGCCGACAACCAGTTCGCCGTCACGTTGCGGGCCATGCACGAGCAGCAGGCCGACCTGATCCTCATGCCACACGCATGGCCGACCCCCGCCCGGGCCGCCGGGCTGGTCAGCCCGGCCGACGTGGCCGCACAACAGGAGCGGATGACCGAGCTGCCTATCCTGTACGCTCGCGCGCTGGGCGTACCGGTGGTGTTCGTGAACCAGGTCGGCCCGCTGCTGCCCATCGGCGGCATCCTCGGCCACCTGATGGACCCCAGGATCTGGCGGCTGCGAGGCCAGTCACGGATCGTGGACTGCGACGGATCGGTCCTGGGCCAGCTGGCCGAAGACGAAGGCGTGCTCACCGCCGATGTCGTCATGGACCCGGCCCGCAAGCACTACGAGCCCCAACCCAGCTTCGGCGGCCGGCTGCAGTCCGGCTCCTGGACCGGGCGGCACATCATCATCCCGCTCGACATCGCAGCCGGACGCCTGTCCTACACGATCAGCCGCCAGCGGCGGCGCAAGGCACAAGCCGCCACAGAACGGACCAACGACCCAGCAGCCATGACCGTCTGATCCCAGGCATGTTGCCGGGGTAGAGGGTCAGCTCCGTTACGCGATCGATGACGCCCGGCATCCCCGGCCCCGGACCCGGGACACCCGCGACGATCGGTGCAGGTAGATGGCCCGTCAGGGGACCTTGTGACACTCGTTCTGGTGGCGCGGGACGAAGGTCCCCGCCCGGACCGGGCGCGCGGTGATGGCATGGCAGGGGATACCGGCCAGGCAAGTGGGTTTCTCCCAGTTCGGACGAGGTACCCGGCTCGAGGAGGAGGAGAGCAATGGCCACTGAGCTGGTGGAGGACCTGGTGGCCGCACCAGTCGACAGCCTGGAAGTGCGCTGGATGACCCCAGGGCCTCTAGGGACGGCGATGCGTGAATGGTTCGGGCGTTTCCCGGCCGGGACCGAGACACGGGAGGACGCCTATCTGCTCCAGCCGCGTCTTCAGGGGCTATCGGTCAAGCTACGGGACGGCAGCACCCTGGACGTGAAGGCCTACCTGGGCAGCCCCGGCATTCTCAGCCTTCCCGGCCACGGCCGCCTGGAATCCTGGCGCAAATGGTCCTTCCCTTACCACCCCTCCTGGGATGACGACGCTACGCTCCCGGGCTGGATCACCGTCCGCAAGAGGCGCCAGGCGTACTGGTTCCCGCTGGCCACCAGCCACGGTCTTGCACCGGTTCCGTGGCCAGCCCCCCGGGCGGGCTGCATGGTCGAGCTCACCGAGGTCCATGTCCACGATCAGCCCTGGTGGTCGGTTGGATTCGAAGCAACCGGCTCCGCCGGCCCGCTCCGGCTCGCACTCCAGCACGCCGCCGATCTGGTGTTCGCCCAGCCGCTGCCGGCCGGGATCGCACTCAGCCTGGATAACTCCCGCTCCTACGCGCGATGGCTGAATGCGCGGCCCAGCCCAGACACCGCAGACACAGCGCACCCGGAATAAGACCCACCGGACGTGCCCAACGCGATCACCAGCAGCGCCTGCACCTGGAAGAAGGGTGGCTGAACTTCTGACGTGGAAAGGCACCTACCAGATGCCGCTGGACAGCAGCCGCGGGGAGCTGCGCTGACCCAGGCATGCGTAGGCGTGCTCAGCTGGCTCGGCCGGGCACCGGAGGAGTTCCTCACCGGTCCGGTCGCCGACGTGGGCGACGTCCAGTTGCCGGAGCCAGGACCTGGCAGCCGGCTCCGGTGGGACCTGAACCAGCTCCACACGGCGCTCAACGAGCAGCGCCAGGAGCGCGGTCTTACCTGGCCGGAGCTGGCGCAGGAACTCGGCTGCACGCCGAGCCGGCTGACCAATCTGCGGACCGCTCGCCTGGCGGACATGGGCCTGACGATGCGGGTCACCCCAGTGGCTCGCAAAGCCTGCCGCCGAATTCATCCACGCCGCTCACCGGTGACCGTAGCTCACCGACTAGGCCCGTTGCGACGGAACCGGGCCCCCACATCCGTTCAGTGTTCACACCCGAACCGCCGCCTGCCAGCGCGGCGTGCCGCGCTGGCTTGGCTAGGTCGCCGGACAAGAAGGCCGCGTTGGCCAGCAAGATCTGGGCCCGCGCTGCCAGCGCCGGATCGGCCTGGCCGGACAGGGCCTGGCTGGCTTCGATTTCAGCGACGACCCGGCGGCGAACTGGCGGACGGTCTCCAGCAGCGCATAACGGATCGTCTCGCCGGGCCGGACCTGCACCAGCGACTTGCCGGCCAGGCCGGCCAGCAGCCCGGCGACCGCCTCCGCCGCCAGCGGCTCGCCACCTGCCACCCATTCGGCCACCTCCAGGCCGACCCCCCCGCGCAGCACCGACAGCCGGGCCAGCAGATGCCGCTCGTCCTCACCCAGCAGGTCATAACTCCAGGCAACCAGCGCCTCCAGCGACCGGTGCCGTCCCGGCCGGGCCGCGCCGCCGGACAGCAGCCCCGGATGGCCCTCCAGCCGCGCCGCGAGCTGCGCGGGCCCGAGTGCCCGGGCGCGGGCCGCGGCCAGCTCGATGGCCAGCGGCATGCCATCGAGGCGCACACCTCGGCGATCGCCGCCGCGTTGCCGCCGGTCAGCTCGAACGCCGGGCTCGACGCGCGGGCCCGGATGACGAACAGCCGGCCGGCCTCGGACGCGGCGACCGCACCGGCCGAACCGTCTTCCGGCAGTTCCAGCGGCGGCACCGGGAAAACCAGCTCGCCCGGCACGTCCAGGCGTTCCCGGCTGGTGGCCAAGATGCGGACCTGGCGGCACTGCCCGGCCAGCATGCCACGGCCCGTGCTGCCGATTCCAGGACGTGCTCGCAGTTGTCCAGCACGATCAGCAGCTCGCGATCCGCCAGCGCCCGCACGATGCCCGCCATCGGATCGGTCGCCTCTCGCTCGGAAACCTCCAGCGTCTCGGCGATGGTCGCGGGAACGAGCGCGGGATCGGTGAGGGCGGCCAGCTCGACCAGCCGCGCGCCGTCCTGGAAGCTGCTGGCGGCCAGCGTCGCCGTCCTCAGGGCCAGCCGAGTCTTGCCGCACCCACCCGGGCCGGTCAATGTCACCACCCGGGAGGCGCGCAGGCCCTCCAGGACCGCGGCGATCTGCGACCCGCGTCCCACCAGGGAACTCACCTCGGCGGGCAACCCCGGCTGCCGCTGCGAGAGCCGTGCCATCCGCGCCCCCTTTCAAAGCCCGCTGGCAGGCATCACAGGTCCTATGACCCGGCCAGCCGTCTCGTATGACCCGGCCAGGAGAGATATACGTCCCTCGGCAGATGCTGCCCGGCCGGCCATTACTTCTGCGGGACCATCGAATCCCTTACCTGGGACCGCAGCGGCAAGCACGACCCGGTCAGCGGCGCAGTGACCTCCCGGGCCGGGCGCGACAGCGTCCAGGGCAGCCATGATGGCCGTCACGGTGACGGCGGGTCCGCCCTCCGGGATTAGGCATGCCCAGGAACTCCGCGGTCAAGACGAACCGGAAATCCGCCGCGACCCTGCAAGCTGATGCTTCAGCGCATAACATCCACTCCGGCTTCATCCGGGCCACAGACGATAGCGAACGGTCACTCGCGCATAACGGCACCAAGCGGCAGCCCGGGTCCCCGACGGGTAGCCTCGACGGACCAAGGTCCCGGACCAGGGCGCCGAACGCCCCTGACCAGCGGGCAGACGCGGCGTCAGGCTGAGCCTTAGAGTTCGAGAACCGCATCGGGCTGGACCTGGGAGACCTTGTGGTGAAGACGATCGATGACCTGACGGTCGCGGGCCAGCGCGTCCTGGTGCGCGCCGACCTCAACGTGCCGCTCGACGGTGCCCGCGTCGCCGACGACGGCCGGATAAAGGCTGCGCTGCCGACCCTGACCTCGCGACGCCGAGGTGATCGTCTGCTCACATCTGGGCCGCCCGAAGGGGAAGCCGGACCCCAAGTACTCGCTGGCGCCGGTCGCAGCCCGCCTTGGCCAGCTGCTCCGCCGCCCGGTCAGCTTCGCCACCGACACCGTCGGCCGTTCGGCTCATGCCGTGGTCTCGGACCTGCGCCCCGGTCGCCTGGTCATGCTGGAGAACGTGCGCTTCAACGAGGGGGAGACCAGCAAGGACGACGCGCGGCGTGGCGCGTTCGCCGAAGAGCTGGCCGCCCTGGCCGACCTGTATGTCTCGGACGGGTTCGGCGCGGTGCACAGGAAGCACGCCAGCGTCTACGACGTCGCCTTGCGCCTGCCGCACGCCGCAGGCTACCTGGTTGACGCGGAGGTGGCCGCGCTCACCCACCTGACCGCCAGCATCCGGCGGCCGTACGTGGTGGTCCTCGGCGGCGCGAAGGTCGAGGACAAGTTCGAGGCGATCGGCGGCCTGATCAGCGCAGCGGACCGGATCGTCGTCGGCGGGGCGATGGCCTTCCCCTTCCTGGCCGCCCAGGGCCGCAAGGTCGGGACGTCCCTGCTGGAACCTAGCCAGGTCGAGCTCGCTGCGGGCTACCTGGACCAAGCCGCCCGGGCCGGCAAGCAGATCGTGCTGCCGTCTGACGTGATCGTGGCTACCGAACGCTCGGCCAGCGCGCCGCACGAGGTCGTGGCCGCCGATGCTATACCGGAGGACCGGATGGGCCTGGACATCGGCCCCGAGTCGGCCCGCTCGTTCGCCGCCAGCATTCACGGGGCCAGCACGGTCTTCTGGGCCGGCCCGATGGGCGTGTTCGAGCTGCCCGCGTACGCCGAAGGCACTCGCGCCGTCGCCTCGGCCCTGACCGGGAGCGAGGCGTACACCGTGATCGGCGGCGGCGACACCGGCGCGGCCATCCGGGCGCTCGGCTTCCCCGACCGCGTGTTCGGCTATGTCTCGACCGGCGGCGGCGCCAGCTTGGAGTTCATCCAGGGCAAGACCCTGCCCGGCCTGGCCGTGCTGGAAGATGAATGAACGGACCGTAACCCCATGGAATCCGTGCTGGCTGACTCGTGCGTTCGCCCGGCTGGGCGCGCCACTGTTTTCGCTATCCAGGGAACGGGATCACGTCGCAGAGGGCAAGATCCAGGCGCTGGCAGCACGACAGGCACCACGGCCGACGCACCACTTCGCCGTTGCGGCGGCTGACCCAGAACCCAGCCGGGTTCTCCTTGCAGTGGATACAGAGGTGCGTGGCGCGAACTTCACTGCGAGTCTCAGGCGCGGCTAGCTGGGCTTGCGCCTGCGCCGATAGCCCGTCCACCGGCATTCGGAAGTGGTGACCAGCAGCGCATATCAGCGCAACATGACGGATAGGACCGTCCGTGCTCGAGAGCGAAAACGCTCCGTAGCCTCGGCGGGGGCACTGCAATCAGGGCATGGGACGAGTGTGAGCAAGGATCTGCCCTCCAAGGCGGGCAGCGGGGGCGTGGCAGTTGTCAGCGGACCGCCCGGGATCGGCAAGACCGAACTCCTCGCGGCCGTGCACCAGCTCGCGGGGGACCGGGGGTTCCGGTCACTGCGAGCCCGGGGCCGCGACCTTGAGGCAGACATGGCGTTCTCGGTCGTCCGCCAGCTGCTGGAGCAGCCGGTCCTGCTGGCATCCGCTGGCGAGCGGCGCCGGCTCCTGGCCGGACCGGCTCGGGCCGGAGCGAGCGCGCTCGGCCTGGAGCCTGGCAATTCGCCCGTCTCTGACTTCGCCGCAGTACACGGTTTGTACTGGCTCTGCGTGAACCTGGCCGAGCGCACGCCGCTGCTGCTGACGGTAGACGATCTGCAATGGGTGGACCGACCGTCGCTGTCCTGGCTGGCCTATCTCGGGCCGCGCTGTGAAGAGTCCCCGATGCTGGTCGTCCTGAGCGTGCGCGAGGGTGATCCGCGGGGGCGGGCCAACCTTGTCGCGTCGGCGGCGGACGACTCCTCGGTCCACCGCGTGGGATTGTCAGCACTGAGCGCCGCGAGCGTTGCCGCGCTGGTCCGCGCCGAACTTGGCTCGGCGGCGAGCGCGGAATTCTGCTCGGGATGCTGGGAACTGGCAGGTGGCAATCTGCTGTTCGTCAGGGAACTGCTGGCTGCAGCGCACAACGAGGGATTGTCCGGGGCAGAGGACAGCGTCACGGAGTTGCGGGCCCTCGCCTCGTCCGCGGTCGGAGCCTCCGTTCTCGGCCGCCTGGTCAGGCTGGGTCCTGACGCGGTTGCGCTGGCCCAGGCGCTGGCGGTGCTCGGATCGCAGACCGAGGTCGGGATTGCCGCTGACCTGGCAGGCATGGAGTCAGCTGCGGCAGAGTTGACCGCCGACCGGCTCGCGGCGGCCCAGATCCTCGCGGCGGCCCGGCCACTCGACTTCTTCCACCCGCTGATCGCCGAATCCGTCTACGCGGACCTTGCGCTGGGCGCACGCCGCCTGGCGCACCGGCGGGCCGCGGCGATTCTTGACCATGCCGGTGCGGCCGACCGGGTCGCCGCGCACCTGCTGGCCACGGGACCGGCGGGCGACGCATGGGTGGTGGAGCGGCTGAGCGCGGCGGCAGATACCGCCTGGGAGCGCGGCGCGGCTGAAGTCGCGGCCAGTTACCTCCGGCGCGCCCTCGCCGAGCCCGCCAGCCCGGCGCAGCGTCCTGCGCTCCTCCGGCGTCTGGGTGTCGCGGAGTGGGCAGCAGGCGAACCGGCGGCAATCCGCCACATCGAGGAAGCGCTGAACGAGGCGCGTGACGGTCCGGAGATAGCCGCAGCCGCTGGCCCCCTGGCCAACGCGCTCATCATCTCCGACCAGGCGGGCACCGCGGTCACGCTGCTGGAGCGAACCGCTGCCCGGATCCGGTTCACGGACCCGCGGCTGGCCCTGCGTCTGGATGGCGCGGCAGCGCTGGCCGGCCTGATGGACGACCGTACTGCGCCCGCCGCGCTGCGAGCAGTTGACCAGCTGGAGGTCAGCCTCGGCGAGTCCGCCGATCCGCCGGCCCGTGTGCTTGTCGCCATAGCGCACGCGGCCATGAGGCGGGGCACGTCACCGGATGAAGCCCTGCAGCTCATCGAACGGGTGCTGGCCCGCGAGCCGTCACCGCGGCCCAACGCGTCTGCCTCGATCATCGTGACGTTGCTGGGGCTCGAGGCCTTCGGAACGTTGCAGCAACTGTGCAATGACATGCTGAAGACCGCTCGGCGGCGCTCCGGCGTACAGGAACTGATGGGGATCGCAACCTTCCTGGCGTGGGCATCGTATCGCCGCGGTGAGCTCGCCGATGCCGAGGCTCAGGCGCGGCGGGCGATTGAGCACGCCACCGGGATCTGGGCGATCGACGCGCTCGCGCACCTGGTAGAGCCCTTGGTCGAGCGGGATGAACTGGACGAGGCGGCCGCCGAGCTTGGCCGGATGGCACCGCCGCTGACGTCGCATACGGTCGTTGTCTCGGCTTACCTGATGGCGCGCGGTCAGCTGCGCATGGCTCAGGGGCAAGGTCAGGAGGCTCTGCAGGACTTCATGGCCTGCGGGGAACGCTGTGAGCGGCTGGGGATATTGGACGGGCTCTATAACTGGCGTTCCGAGGCGGCGATTGCGCATGCCATGCTCGGCAACGCGGCCGAGGCCCGGCGGCTCGCCCGGAAAGCGGTCGAGGTGGCACGCGGTTTCGGGCGGCCGCGGGGACTTGGTGTCGCGCTGCGCGCCGCGGGCCTGACCGAGGGCGGTGAACGCGGTCTCGACCTGCTTGACGAGGCGGTCGCGGTACTCGAGCGCTCCGAGGCACCGGTCGAGCTGGCCCGGGCGCTCACCGACCACGGTGCGGCACTGCGCAGAGCCGGCCAGCGCACGCAGGCGCGGGCTCAGCTCGAGCGCGGGCTTGACCTCGCCCATCACCTGGGCGCTCGCCGTATCGCGAACCAGGCCAGGTCGGAACTCATCGCCGCAGGCGCCAAACCGCGACGCGACGCGATCACCGGCCGCGACGCCCTGACGGCCAGCGAGCTGCGCGTGGCCCGGCTGGCCGCCGCGGGCAAGACGAACCGCGAGATAGCGCAGACGCTGTTCATTACCACGAAGACCGCGTCCGCGCACCTCAGCCGGGCATACCGCAAACTCGATGTGACCAGGCGAAGCCAGCTGGCCGAAGCGCTGGTCAGCAATGCGCCAGCCGCTGACGGCCAGAGGGCCGCCCGGCCTCGCTGAGGCCCATTTCCTCAGGCACCGGCGGCAAAAGGCGGGGATGGCGCGCCCGATGTGCCCCGATCTCCTGCGTCGCAGGCTCGGTCATGTCGATCATCCGCAACCAGACGCGGGGACGATTCAACGCGAAAGCGGGGAGACATGACCGCTGTCATCATGCAGGGAGGCGCCACCGCCGGGCGCACTCCACGGGCGCCGGATATACCGGATCTGACCCTCCCGGAGTTCGTGCTCGGCACTGCGTACCAGTACGGGAGCAAACGAGCACTCGTCGATGCCGCGACCGGCCACGAGTTCAGCTATGCCGAGTTCGCCGATGCCGTCCGGGAGGTCGCCACCGGGTTGTCCGCTCGCGCGCCGCTCAGCGCTGACCTCGCGCGCGCCTGCGCGCGGCGGCTCGGCTGCCGGGTGAAGCAGGCCTATGGCATGACCGAAGTCAGCGGCGGTACCCACATTGCGCCAGACGATGGCCCTGACCGCCCCGAATCCATCGGCCCTGCACTGCCGGGCGTTGAGTGCCGGATCGTTGAACCGGGCGTCGGGACCGATCTGGGACCTGATGAGCCAGGTGAACTACTGGTCCGCACGGCGGGCCTGATGCGCGGGTATCTCGGCAACCCGCAGGCAACCGCGGCGACGATCGACGCGGACGGATGGTTGCACACCGGCGACATCGTCACAGTCGATAAGGACGGCTGGTTCTATGTGACCGACCGGGTCAAGGAGCTGATCAAGTACAAGGCGTACCAGGTGGCGCCGGCCGAGCTCGAGGCCGTCCTGCTGACCCACCCGGCGGTGGCGGATGCGGCGGTCGTCCGCAAGCGCGACGCGCTAGCCGGGGAAGTCCCCAAAGCCTTCGTCGTGCTGCGAACTCCGGTTTCGGCGGACGACCTGATGGCGTGGGTTGGCGAGCGCGTGGCTGGCTATAAGCGGGTGCGCCAAATCGAGTTCACGGACCACATCCCCAGGTCCCCTGCGGGCAAGATCCTTCGCCGGCTGCTGGTCGAGCAGGACGCAGGGCTGATCGGCCAGACGACCTCCCTCGGCTACGGCCGTGAAAGCTGAATCCGAGACGGCCACCTTCGCGTCCGCGCCATGCGAGGCCGCCGACCAGCGTCCGCTCGATGGGATGGTCGCCCTGGTGAGCGGCGGAAGCCGTGGCGTCGGGAGGCTGCTCGGCACGCGGCTGGCCCGGGTGGGAGCGGCCGTCGGGCTGATCGCACGGTCTTCTACGGACCTCGCCGCCGCCGTCAGCGAGATCAGCCGGGCCGGCGGCATGGCGGCTGCGGTCTGTGCGGACATCACAGACGAGCAGGCGGCGGCCGCCGCCGTCAGCGAACTGCGTGACAGGCTCGGAACGGCCGACATCCTGATCAACAACGCCGGCATCAGCGGGCCGATCGGACCGGCATGGGAAACTCCGCCGGCCGAATGGTGGCGGGCGATAGAAGTGAACCTCGGCGGCGCGTTCGTCCTCACGCAGCTGGCGCTTAGGCACATGGTCGCGGAGGGCAGGGGTCGGATCATCAACATCACGAGCTACGCCGGCATCTACCGATGGCCGCTGCTGTCCGCCTATGCGGCCTCCAAGGCCGCGCTAGTGAAACTGACCGAGACCCTGGCCGAAGAGACGCGCCCGCATGGAGTGTCCGTATTCAGCGTCGACCCGGGCCTGCTGCCCATCGGCCTCGGCGGGGCAGCGCTGAGCAGCACGGCCCACCGACAGACCCCGGCAGGTCGCGTCTATGGCTGGATTAGAGACCAGTTCGACGCGGGACATGGCGTTGACCCGGAGCAGGCCGTCCGCCTGATCCTCGCGCTGGCCAGCGGAAAGGCGGATCGCCTGTCCGGGCGCCATCTGTGCGTCAGCGAGAACCTGGAGGCGCTGCTCGCCCGGATCGACGAGATCGAGCGCGACGATCTACACACGCTGCGGTTGCGAACCGGCATGTGACAGAGTCCACCGGTTCACCGACATCCGGAGGTGGCCCTGCACATGCAAGCGCGAACTCACTTGTTCGGGATGACCCGGCCCGGGCCGCCCGGTCACGGTGAACAAGATCTTCTCCGCGGCCCGGCCCTGATGCGTGGGCAAGACATGCCGGAACGGGAACAGGCTGGTCACCGCCGCACGGAACCGCTCGAACGAGGGAGACCCTGCATACGCCTCATTACCTCGCTGCACGCCGACCCACTGCTCAGCCGACATCGCGCCGGTCCCCGAGTCGGTGAGCAGGTCGATCAGCACGTCCTCGGCCCGCAACTCGAACAGGTTGTACCCCGCAGCGGCCAGGGCGGCCGCCCGCTCCGCCCGGGTGGTCAGCCGCATCGGCTCGACTGAGTGGATGCGGAACGGCTCGATGATCGTCCGGAACGGCTCATCTGCCATCGACGGCCCTCCTCGAAACCGGACCTCGCCGGCAGGCCGCCGCGCCTCCGCAAACCCGCCGGTACGTACCACCCCGGTAGCCCGGAACCCGCGCTGCCGAGCCCCAAAATCGTACGCCCTGATGGCGCAGCAGCCGGCTCCGCAGCCAGATCCCGCCTGCCTGAAGGCATACGGTAAACCGGCCAGACAGCCTCCCGCTCATCGACAAAGCCAGGATCGCCTCACCGATCACCTGGATCCGGCATGACCCGCAGCGTGGTACGAGGCAACGGCAGCCATAGGCCTGCGCCCACGCTTGTGGTTCATCTTCCTTCCGTTTAGCGCCACGGCGGCGGCGATCAGCCCAGCTGATAGATCCCGTAGGCGAAGAACGGCGCATGCTCGGGTACTCGTTCTGCCGTGACAGCTGCGAATGCCGTCGCATCCTCGGGATTGGCGAACAGGTGCCATTTGTTGAGGAGAGGCGCCCAGGCCGGCGCCAGCGACGCCGCTTCCTCGGGCGTATAGCCACAGTTGGTCAGGCCGCCTAGCAGGTCGTAGTCGGCGACATCGTAGCCAAGCAGGTCATACCTTTCGAAGGATGGCCCTATCGTATCGACACTTTCCGGCCCCGGTCCGTCCTCTTCAAACGCTGTGATTCGCACGGCCATGGCGTCAGCACGCTCCAGCGCGTGCGCCGCTGCGAACAGGCCGGAGAGGTCAGACCACAGCCCTTCCGCTTCCGGCGCCGACGGGAGCCCAGGCGGCCGCACCCATACAAGCGGATCGACCGAACGCACCGACGCTACGTCACGACGTAGCAGAAAGCGAGTTCTCCGGCCCGCGGTCCAGCTGGGGTCCGGGACGGTCGAGCGCAGGTCAAATCCGATGGTCGCTTCCATCATTCCTCATCAGGCATCTTCCCAGGACCCGTCACCGCCGATAGCCGCCGTGAATCAATGCAGCATCTCCACCAAGCTATTGCCCGCAGGGAAGGGCGTAAAGAAGCCTGGACGCGTTTTCAGGATGTCCGCTCCATCACTCGCGGACAGTGCTTTCACCAGCCTCGCGAAATCTCGCTCCGGCGCGTCTGCGCCGAAGCCGACCCACGCTACCCATCCGGCCGCATCTGGTCAGGCTTGACAGCCCCAGCAACGAAGCCGCTGCTGATCCAGAAGGCTTCCCCTTGACTGCCCACGTCGGCGCTGACTCAGAACACCGTCAGGACCCACGTCCGCCACCTCTATGCGAAACTGGGCGCGCACCACAGGGCCGAGGCCGTCGCGCGCGCTCGCGGCCTGGGCCTGCTCGCTCCCTCCGCACGCCGACGCTGACTGACCTGTGGTTGCTCGCGCAGGACGTTGCTGGCGCGGCTTTTGCCGCCGGGAACTGCAGGTCAGGCCTGCTCCGGGTCAGGCTGGGGGTCCGTGGGCGCTGAGGGCGGTGGTGAACGCCTGGACTTTGGGATGGCGCGCCGCCCCGCTCCGTACAGTGGTGAAGATCTGTCGCCTGGGACGGCCCGGGAGCCGGTGTGCTACTACGTCGTGACGGTCACCGGCACCTGACAGGTCGGGTAGCAAAGCGGCCGCGAGGCCGCTCTCGACGAGCCGCAGGTGGATCTGCAGGTCGGTGGTGGTGTACCGCGCGTCGGGCTCGAACCCCGCTTGCCGGCACTCCGCCGTCGCCCATTCCCGGGCGGTGGTGCCGGCGGGTTCCAGAACGAACGGGCGCGACGCGAGGCTGGGCAGTGACCGCTCGCTCCATCCGGCCGGGGTGATGAGCCGGAGTTCGTCGGTGAGCAGGTCATGACGCTGGGTCTCACGGGGGCGGGGCAGCGGGAATCCGGGATACTCCTCACCGAGGACGAGGTCGAACTCGCCGGCGACTAGGGCGGGGAGGGCGAGTTCCGGCTCGAGTTCGGTGACCTCGACGCGCAACGAGGGGTGTTGCCGCTCGAGCTGGCTGAGCGCGTGCGGAACCAGAGCCAGGACGGCGGTCTGGAAGGCGGCGACACGCAGCGTGCCGGCGGTCTGGTTCAGGGACTGAGCCAGTTCAGCTTCGGCTCGTTCCATTTCCTCCAGCAGGACCTCGGTGTGCGCGACGAGGAGGTCGGCTTGGGCGGTGAGCCGGACCCGGCGGCCGGCGGGCTCGAGGAGGCGCACCCCGGCCTCCTTCTCCAGCGCGGCGAGCTGCTGGGACACCGCGGACGGGCTGTAGGACAGCGCCTCGGCCACGGCGGCGATGGTGCCGCGGCGGGCCAGTTCCCGGAGCAGCCGCAGGCGCCGCAGGTCGAGCATCGCGCCCCCAAAACATCAGGTTTGCTTCACAATACCGTGCGGGTTTCCGCGCTGGACCTAACGAATCGGAGGCCGGGACAATGGGCTGCATGACATCGTGGTACACCTTGCCGACCGCCCGGGACTGGACCTGCCCGCCCTCACCGTGTGACGCTCGTGCCTTTCACCAGTCGCTGCCGGGCTACTCGCCCACTCCGCTGGTCCCGGTCCCCGAACTCGCCGCCGAACTGGGGGTCGGCCGGGTGCTGGTCAAGGACGAGTCGTCGCGGCTGGGCCTGCCGGCGTTCAAGGTGCTCGGCGCCTCCTGGGCTTGCCGCCAGGTACTGCAAAGGCACCCCGGTGCCATGCTGGTCACCGCCACCGACGGCAACCACGGCCGCGCGGTCGCCCGGATGGCTGCTCATTTCGGTGTCGAGGCGACCGTGTTCGTCCCGGTGGTGATGCTCCCGCAGACCGCCGCGCGCATCGCGGGCAAGGGGGCGACGGTCGTGTGGGTCGACGGCGACTACGACGACGCGGTTCGCTGTGCCGCGGCCTTCGCCGGCGATCAGCCAGGCCGCGCCCTGGTCCAGGACACCTCCTGGGCCGGCTACGAGCAGGTCCCCGCCTGGATCGTGCAGGGCTACCAGACGTTGCTCGACGAGGTCGACACCCAGCTCGGCGGGGCGCCGGACCTCGTGGCGGTCCCGGTCGGGGTCGGATCGCTGGCCGAGGCGGTGGTACGGCACTACCGGCGCCCTGGCGCCGCGCACCCGAGCGTGCTCTCGGTCGAACCGGACACCGCGGCCTGCGTCCTGGCGAGCCTGACCGCCGCGCGTCCCACCACGGTGGCGACCACTGCGACGGTGATGGCCGGGCTCAACTGCGGCACCGTTTCCAGCTCCGCGTGGCCGGTGCTACGCGCAGGCTGCGATGCGGCCGTCGCCGTCAGCGACCAGGACGCGTTGCGCGCCGCGGCGGACCTCGGCCGGCTCGGCGTCTGCGCGGGCCCTAGCGGGGCGGCCGCCCTGGCTGGAGCGCGAGCCGTCCTGACCGAACCCGGGCGGCGCGCCGCTCTTGACCTCGACGACGACGCCGTCCTCGTCCTGCTCAGCACGGAAGGACCCACCCGATGACCCGTATCGTGCGTATCAACCGCGACCGGCTCTGGGCCTGCCTGATGGAGCTCAAGCAGATCGGCGCCTACGACGACGAGGCCACCGGCCTGCAAGGGGTGCGGCGCCT
>Ga0335080_10003430_pt1 | contig 16021 bp, 10 predicted proteins | sample Lox_Sample_34_FD_206720 | JGI IMG/M metagenome (GOLD analysis project Ga0335080, IMG submission 206720) | Soil microbial communities from Loxahatchee National Wildlife Refuge, Florida, United States - Lox_Sample_3.4 | ecosystem: Environmental > Terrestrial > Soil > Wetlands | place: USA...
GCCCGCCCTGCTGTTTCCGGCGGCTAGTCCGCGCGGGCCGACGTTTGTGGTTTTCCGGCGGCGGCAGCTCATCTGAAGCGTTAGCCCGTTCGTAATATGGCAGACCCCTTCGCAGACATATTTTCCGCGTTGCGGACAATCCTCGAGCGCCATGCCGGCAACATGGTGGTGAGCGAGAATAGCGCGACGTGTTACCGTTTGGAGGGCGGTGTGCATCCGAAGCACAAGAAGCCAATGCCGATTGCGTGGGCGCAGGTGGGGAAGAATTACGTCAGTTTTCACCACATGGGCGTCTACGTCCGACCGGACTTGCTGAAGGATGTTTCGAGAAAGCTAAAGGCAAGGATGCAGGGCAAATCGTGCTTCAATTTCACTTCGCTCGACGAGCCATTATTTGCCGAGCTTGAAAAGCTGACAGTTCGTGGATTGGAAGTTCTCCGGAAGTTGCGCTTCACGAAATGAGCCCGAAACGGCCCGGCACCGCGCTGAAGCCAACGCCCACCGCCCCTCCCGCCTTCGCCTGGGTTACGGTGGATAGGTGAGTTTTGGATTGAGCGATGAGATTTGAAAGTCCAGATTGCCGTCGTGAGCCGGCCGCTCCATGCCCCGCAGTGCACCGACTGTTGGGGATAGCCGGAGGGCCGGACGTTGGATCGTCAGGTACTTGATATCAGCGGAGATTTCGAAACTATGAAAGTGTCAGAGGTTTTTGGTCTGGTTGTGCGCATAGTGGGATTTCTTATCGTTATCTACGGCCTGTGGAACGTTTGGGCCGGGATTGAGGGTATTCCAGAATCCCTGTTCCAGAACGTCAGCGGAGGCGACCAGTCTGACGAAGCGTCCATTTTCTCAGATTTTGCATTCGGCATACCGACAACCGCATTGGGAGCCTTTTGTCTTTTCTGCGCTGACTGGATTACGAAGTTGGTGTATCGAGACCGATGAGTGTAGCACCTGACTCCGCCCCGGATATGCTGCTGGCTCAGGGCCGGAACGAAATAAAACCGTAGCCGCAATCCTTCAATTGCGTCTGACGCGACTTAAAAGTCGCGGCTACAGCGAAAATTAAGTCGCGCTAACGCCGACTGCCTGTGAGCTCACGGATGATTCGAGTTACCAAGCGGATACCGAGCTTGGGAATCATTAGCCAGTTGGCGCAGCTCAATCTGTGATCATCAGGCGGCATCGGGCGTGAGAAGTCGTGGGTAGCTTTGTCAAAGCGATTATATGAAACCACACGCGTCCTCACGCTTCTTTGGTTCATGTGCAATCGTGGCGATACCACTTACCATCCTCACGTGGGCGACGCTGGAACTCCTGCGACCCGACCGCAGCCCGTTACGCAATATGCTCAACGAGTATTTAGGCGGTCCTTTCAGTTTCCTGGGACGGGTTGCCGGCTGCCTGCTGGCCGCAACATTTCTCATGCTCTTGCTCGGACTTCGGATCAGCGTCCGTCCCTCCGGCTTTCTCACCGCGTCGTGCGTGCTATTGGGTGTGGTGGTTGTGTCTCTATGTGTGACCGCTGTCTTTCCCGCCGACACAATGTCGCCCGATGACAGCCGCCACATTTTTACCTCGGCAGGCATCGTGCATATGGTTTCCGCGGCTCGGTTTTATGCGTTACTCATGGCACTCCTTTTGACACTGCCCAGTGCCTATAAACGCGACGAGAAATGGCGGTCATTTTCACGCGTGACACTCTTCCTGGGATTTTTGATTCTGGCATTTGACGTGGGGCTTATGTTTGCCCCTTTAGATTTGAGGGGGCTGGTTCAACGAGGAACTGCTTTGGTGATTCTAGCCTGGTTGCTTCTCACGAGCTTGCGCCTTCGACGGATTATCCCTTTCACTCACGGCACCGCCGTTTAACACGGCCGGGTCGCGGCCACTGCGCTTTAAATATGGGGTTGAGTTATAAGATTTGAGGGTCCAGATTTGCAGGCGTGCCGATTATTGCCCCGGACTCACCAAGTGTTTTGATGCATTTATGAAACCTGGCTTCACGTTGCTGTTCACACTGACTGCCGCCGCGTTGATCCTCGCTGGATGCGCCACGACCCATTCGTGGGAATATCGGACCCGAACCACCAAAGAACGCATTGGCACGTCGGTATTGGACGGTTATGGCAAGTCCGGCTGGGAACTGGTGTCATTCACCTGCCTAACGGCCGACCGATCGGGGACCAATTTTGAATACGAATACATTTTCAAGCGTCCCGGAAAATGAACTGAGCCGCCAGCTCGACGGATCACTTCAGCCAATACACGATGGCCCTGCGAGCGGGAAGAATTTCCCGGCGGTTTTACAGCATCCGGTTCACCAGCTGAAAGCCGGTGTAGAAAATGGAGCCTATCAAACCCAACACAAGCAGCGACAGCCCGACCCAAAACGCATAAAAGAAAAACCCGCCCTCGCCCAGCGGCCGTCCGCAGTGCGGGCAGCGCCGCTTTGCCGACCCGAGCTCTCCGCCGCAAGCCGGGCACGTCGTTTGAGGCTCCGTGTAGGTCACGCGTGCCAGATTAGTCGAGCAGACGGCCGTTCGTCCAGTGCCAACGGCTGGCATCCGGCGGGGCGAGCGTACTCGCGAGCCGAAACCTGTAGCGCCAGTCTGTGACCGAGGCTGGCAAACCGACGCCGTCACAGCGCCGCTAAAAACCCGGTGGACCGTCATAACATAGATCCCGCGGCTCGCGAGTACGCTCGCCTCACCAGGCTTGCAATTCTGAGAAAACACATCCCGGCTTCCGGTTTGACGTTTACAGTCTGATGCCAAAGAATCCGGCCATGAAACCACTGCTCCCGCTTTTGCTGTTCGGTGCCTCCCTGAATTTCAACACGGCGCAAGCAGATACACACGTCTGGGAAAAAGTGGAGCTGACTTTTCGCGCAAAGAATTCATACGCCAATCCTTACACGAATGTCGAGGTCTGGGTGGATTTGAAAGGGCCGGGTTTTGACAAACGTTGCTACGGGTTTTGGGACGGTGCCGATGTTTTCCGCGTGCGCATCCTGGCCACCCGCCCGGGCAAATGGATCTGGCGCAGCGGGTCGAATCAAAAGGATGCCGGGTTGAATCATCAGCAAGGCAGCTTCACCGCCGTCGAGTGGTCCGAAGCTGACAAAGCCGCCCTGCCCGTCCGGCGCGGATTTATCCGTCCATCAGCCAACGGCCACGCCTTCGAATACGCCGACGGCACGCCATTCATTCTGTTGGGTGATACCTGGTATGCGGCCGGCACCTCACGATTCAAATGGAATGATGACGACCAGCCCCGGCCCATCGGTCCGGACGCCGGCTTCAAGGATTACGTGCGCCTGCGGAAGGGTCAGGGTTTCAATGCCGTGGCCATCATCGCTGCGTTCCCGAACTGGGCGAACGACGGCCGACCGTGGGAAATCTGGATTGATCAGACAGCCGACCTCGGCGTGCGTTCGGCGTGGGTGGACCAGGGCGAAATCGCCAATGGCTGGCCGCGCGAACAATGGCACGCCAAAGACATGTCCAACGAGGGCGGCCGCGCATTTCTTTTTCCCGGCAAAGTGCCCGGTTACGAACAGGTCTATCCGGACGTGGACCGCATCAACCCGGACTATCTCAAATATCTGGACCGGAAAATTGATTACCTGAACGCGCAGGGATTTGTCCCGGCCATCGAAGTGGCACGACGGGACATGACTTCATGCTGGGCCAAATATTACAACTGGCCTGAATCCTACAGCCGCTACATCGAATATGTTTGGAGCCGTTACCAGGCGAATAACTGCTTGTTCAGCCCGGTCCACTACGATTATCCGGTCATGACTGCGACGACGGCTCAACTGAACCAGGCGGCGAACCTGGTCATCAAAAAATATGGTCCTCCGCCATTCGGCACGTTGCTGTCGTGCAACGCCTCGGTTTCCAGCCTCATGAATTTCGGCGGACCGGCGCAGAATCATTGGCTCACATTCCATCAAATCGGCAACCTGCGGGAACACGACGCCTATTGGTATTTGACGGAAATTTTTCATTCACAACCCGCGCGCCCGGCATTGAACGGGGAGCCGTATTACGCGGGCATGGCGGACAAACGCTACCCGCTCTACAAGTATGGCGCGCCGGGCGGAACGACCAACGACGGCCGCGATGTGCGCTCAGGCATTTACGGCAGTTTTCTGTCCGGCGGCCTGGCCGGCCATATCTACGGCGCGGAAGGTATCTGGGGCGCGGACGTTGAGCCGGGCTCCGATCCGTTCATGTGGGAGGCGTTCCAGTGGAATTCCGCGAATCAACTGCAATACCTGAAAACGTTTGCGTTGTCCGAAGGCGCGCGTTATGAAGAACTCGTTCCCGACGCAAACCTGGTTTCGCCGAGCCAGACGCACCTGACCAAAGGCTTCACCGGCTGGGCTTACTGCGCGCGCACGCCGGACAAAACACTTTTCCTGGTTTATTTCGAGAAGGATTGCCCGAACCAAAGCCGGATTCGCGGGGCAATCCCGTTTGCAACGTACCACGCCGAATGGTTCAATCCGCGAGGCGGCCAATGGTCCGCGGCAAGGGAATTGAAAGCCAACGTCTGGGGCTGGATTGATCTGCCCGATTTTCCTGCCGACGACGATTGGGGATTGAAACTCGTCAGTGCGGCAATTCCAGAACATTGAAAGCCGAGTTTTTCGAATCACGGAAGTTTCTGAGAAACAGCGCAAAATCCGGTGACTAAAAAACAAAATGGAACAAGCGGCTCCTGGCGCCGGTCTTTACCTTGTCCGCAGCAAAATTGAGCTTGCGCCCCCCGCGCCAATTCCGTTTAAGTTTGGCGTTTCGACAACCAAGCAAGGCGCGAAGTTTCGAACGATTGAGATGATAAAATATGAACGCTGAAATTGAAAAACTGCTGGCTGATTCCGCCAAAGGTCTGCTCGAACATCAATGCAAAACCGTGCCGAAGGAGCGGTTGCACCTGCCGGGACCGGATTTCGTGGACCGCATTTTCGCGTTGTCCGACCGCAATCCGCAAACATTGCGCAGCCTCCAGGCGATGTTTAGTCACGGCCGGCTCGCGGGCACGGGTTACATGTCCATTCTGCCGGTGGACCAGGGCATCGAGCATTCTGCCGGCGCCAGCTTCGCCAAGAACCCGGACTATTTCGACCCGGAAAACATTGTGAAGCTCGCGATGGAAGGCGGCTGCAACGCTGTCGCCTCGACGCTCGGCGTGCTCGGCGCGGTGTCGCGCAAATACGCGCACAAAATCCCGTTCCTCGTGAAGTTGAACCACAACGAACTGCTCACGTATCCGAACAGGTTCGACCAGGTTTATTTTGCGTCCGTTGAACAGGCGTGGAACATGGGTGCGGTAGCCGTGGGCGCGACGATTTATTTCGGTTCCCCCGAATCCACGCGGCAGATTGTGGAGACCAGCATCGCTTTCAAGCGCGCGCATGAGCTGGGCATGGCTACCGTGTTGTGGTGTTACCTGCGCAGCAGCGCGTTCAAGACCAAGGAAAAAGATTATCACGTGAGCGCCGACCTCACCGGGCAGGCCAATCACCTAGGCGTCACCATCGAAGCCGACATCATCAAACAGAAACTTCCGGAGAACAACGGCGGTTACAAGGCGATGGCCGCCGCCGCCGGCAGTTATGGCAAGACCGACGAGCGCGTTTACACGGAACTGACGAGCGACCACCCGATAGACCTTTGCCGGTATCAAGTCCTGAACTGTTATGCCGGCCGCTCCGGATTGATCAATTCCGGCGGCGAATCCAAAGGCGCGGGCGACCTGGCCGCGGCGGTGAAGACAGCCGTCATCAACAAGCGCGCCGGCGGCACGGGCCTGATTTCCGGCCGCAAGGCCTTCCAGCGTCCGTTGGCCGAAGGCGTGAAGCTGTTGAACCTGATCCAGGACGTTTACCTCGACAAGAGCATCACGGTTGCCTGAGTTCAGAAGAATTGTTTTGCAATAAACCGCCGCGCGGAGTTTCGGACCTGCGCGGCGGTGGTGTTTTTGAATCCGACTTGCTCCTCACCTTGTCCCTCTCCCCGCCGGGCGGGGAGAGGGTGTCCGTCAGGACCGGAGAGGGGCTTTACATAATTGCCGACTGCGCTTGCATCGCGGCGCGGTTTCGTCATAAAGAAGGGCGAGCAATGAACTGGCTTGACCAACTCACCCGGTTCTGGCCGCACCTGGCTGCCGGTTTCGATTTTCTGGCGGCCCTGCTCGCATCGATTCATGCCCTGCTCCACAAACGTGATCCCCGGGCCGCGACGCTCTGGATTGCCTGCATCTGGCTGCTGCCGCTGTTTGGCCCGCTTTTTTACCTGACGCTGGGTGTCAACCGCATCCGCCGCCGCGCCGTGTCCCTCGCCGTCCATAAAACGCTCAAACGCCCGGTCCCGAAAAATCTGGGCGAACACCAACACGAAGGCGCGGAACATTTGAAAATGCTGGCGCGGGTCGTGAGCAACGTCGTCACGCGCCCGTTGACCGTTGGCAACAAAATCCAGCCACTCGTCAATGGCGACGAAGCCTTCCCTCCCATGCTCGCCGCCATCGAATCTGCGCAGAAGTCTATATCGCTGATGACCTACATTTTCGACAACGATGCCAGCGGCCGGCAATTCGTTGCCGCCCTGGACCGCGCGGTCCATCGGGGCGTGGAAGTGCGCGCGTTGATTGATGCGGCCGGCACGCGTTATTCGTGGCCGCCGGTCACCTGGCGTTTGCGGCGCACGAAAGTCCCTTTCGCAAAATTTCTCCCGGCTTCCATTCTGACGCCCTGGCGCGTAGCTACCATCAATCTGCGTACCCATCGCAAGTCACTCGTCGTGGACGGCAAAATCGCCTTCACCGGCGGCATGAACATCCGCCACGGCAACGTGCTGGCGGACAAACCGCGGCACCCGGTCCAGGATTTGCATTTCCAAATCCACGGCCCGGTGGTTACCCAATTGCAGGAGGCCTTCGCGAACGATTGGGCGTTCGTCACGCATGAAGTCCTCGACGGCGAGCTTTGGTTTCCGACGTCGCATTATACCGGCAGCACCATAGCCCGGGTCATCACTGACGGTCCGGACGCGGATTTTGAAAAATTGCGCTGGACGCTGCTCGCCGCCCTGACCGAGGCGCAAACGTCCATCCAAATTCTTACACCGTATTTCCTGCCGGACACGGCGCTCATTTCCGCGCTGAATCTGGCTGCGCTGCGCGGCGTGCGGGTGGATATCATTTTGCCGGCGATAAACAATCTGCCGTTTGTTCACTGGGCGTCGCGCGCGTCATGGTGGCAGGTGCTCGAACACGGCTGCCGCGTCTGGCTCACGCCACCGCCATTTGACCACTCGAAGCTGATGATTGTGGACGGTCATTGGGTCCTGCTCGGCTCGGCCAATTGGGACGCGCGCAGCCTGCGGCTGAATTTCGAGTTGAACGTGGAATGTTACGGACGCGAACTGGCGCATGATTTGACCCGGTTCATCGAACAGAAATTCCACGGCGCACATGAAGTAACCCTGGCCGAAGTGGATGGGAGGACGTTGCCCGCCAAATTGCGCGATGCCGCAGCGCGTTTGTTCTCACCGTATCTGTAAACCCGAAGGCAGGCTCAGTCATAAGCCCGGAGCCGGCCACACGGGAAGATAACCTTGACAACCGGCGGCGATTTTGTCACTATCCATAAAATCCTTATGATGAGGCGGGCGGGCGATTTTTTGTCTTGGCTTCCAGTTTCGGTTTTTATCGCCGGTGCACTGCTTTTGCCGCCGAAGTCTTCCGCGGTCACATTGTCAGGCATTCCTGACCAAACCATCTTCCCGGACATTACCAATTCGATTCCGTTTACGGTCACGACCAGCAACACGCCGGTGGACACGGTGGTGCTCAGCGCCGTTGCGACCAACAATGTCCTGATCCCCACCAATGGCTTTGCGTTTGCTGGCACGGGTACAAATCGTGTGCTGCTCGTCACGCCGGCCCGCAACCAGCGCGGCGTCACCCAGGTAACTGTGACGGCAATGGAAACAAACGGCGCCTCGGCCAGTGATACCTTTACCGTAACCGTTCAGCACACTTTCACCTGGACGGGCATCTCGTTCTCCGGGGACTCCGCCTGGGGCGATTACGACAACGACGGGTATCAGGATGTGTTCGTGTTCAGCCCACCGACCCTCTACCACAACAACGGCGACGGCACTTTCACGCAAGTATCTCAATCGTTTGCGCCGTTCACCAGCGCTGTGGGGGCCTGGGGCGATTATGACAACGACGGCTATCTGGACTTGGCGGTGATGGGCTGGACCGGTGCCGGCTACGTCACCAAACTTTTTCACAACAACGGAAACGGCACCTTTACTCCGGTGGACGCGGGATTGCCGGGCTTGAGCGGGTCGCTGGCGTGGGGCGATTACGACAATGACGGCGATCTTGACCTGATCGTGAGCGGCACCACCACGACCAACAGCGTTTACATCACCGAAATCTATCGCAACGATCACGGCACCTTCACCGCGGCCAAGGCCGGCTTGCCCATCGCCGGCCTCTCGAAGGAACCCTGGGGCGACTACAACCGGGACGGCCGGCTGGACCTGTTGCTGGGCACGAGCATCCTCAAGAACAACGGCGACGGAACTTTCACCGATATTGGAGCCAACATCGAAGGCGTCTTCGGCGGCAACACTTGCTGGGGTGATTACGACAACGACGGTTACCTCGATGTGGCGATCATCGGATTCAACGGTCCCGGTCCCACTAATCGCACGACCCTGATTTACCACAACAACCACGACGACACCTTCACAAGAATTGACAGCGGCCTGGTGCCCTTGAGCAATTCCGACCTGGCGTGGGGTGATTTTGACAACGACGGCTGGCTGGATCTCGTCATCACCGGCACGACGAATTACACCGGCAGCACCTGGACGCCGACCCTGATCTATCACAACAATGGCGACGGCACGTTCAACAGCCAGCCGGTGGAGCTGCCCGGCATCGCCGGATTGCATTGGGTGGATTATGACAACGACGGGGCGCTGGATTTGGTCGCCTGCGCCAGCTATCCCCTGTTTAACACCCCTGGGCTTTATCACAATGCCACTCCAAAGAAGGACACGCCGCCGTCGGCTCCGACCGGATTGAACTCCCAGGTTTCCACCAACGGAATCGTGTTTTTCACCTGGTCCCCGGCCACCGACAGTGACTGGGCCAATCCGCCGGGCTTGAACTACAATCTGCGGGTGGGAACAACCCCGGGCGGAATTGAAATCATGACGCCCGAAGCGGATGTCACGACCGGCAGACGCCGTGTGACCGCCCGCGGCAACGCTTCGACGACCAATTTCTGGTTCCTGCAAAACCTGCCGCGCGGCACGTATTACTGGAGCGTGCAGGCCATTGACCCGGCGTTTGTGGGATCGGTGTTCAGCGCGGAGGCCACTTGCACCATCGCCAATGCGCGCCCGCTCATCTCACCCGTCCCGCCGCAGACCGTGTCGCACAGCATCCTGAGCCAGCCCATTCCTTTCACCGTAAGCGACCTGGAAACACCTGCCGCCGCACTGGTCGTGAGCGCCAGTTCTTCCGACACGAATCTCGTTCCGAACGGCCAGATTTATCTCGGGGGCGCCGACAGCAATCGCGTCGTGCAGTTGCAGCCCGCCACGAACCAGACCGGCAGCGTCACCATCACGCTCGTGGTAACCGACCAGGGCGGGGATACCACCAACACCAGCTTCGCGGTAACCGTCACCAATCTCCCGCCCGGGATCAGCGGTCTTTCGGACCTCAGCCTGCACCCGGGCCAAACGGTGCCGCCGGTGCCATTTCAGATTGGCGATCCTGAGTCGTCCCCGGACAATCTCCTGGTCACTGCTTCCTCCTCGAACACTAATTTTGTCGCGAGCACCAATCTGATTTTGAGCGGCACCGGTTCAAACCGCGTTCTGCAAATCATCCCTGCCCCGAACACCAGGGGCGCCACCACCATCAGCCTGAAGGTCAGCGATCCCTTGGGTGCGTCTGTCACCAGCAGTTTTGTGATTCGCATCGGCAACTTCGTTCCGGTTGCATCCGGCCTGCCTGATGTTCAACAAGGCGCCGTGGACTGGGGCGATTATGATAACGACGGCCGGCTCGACGTGTTGATTTGCGGCCGGCTGGCCAACGGCACCGCGATCACGCGGATTTATCATAACAACGGCGACGGAACCTTCACGGACATCCAGGCCGGCTTGCCGGGCATCAGCAGCGAGACTCCTCCAACGGTCTCCTGGGGTGATTTCAACGGCGACAACCGGCTTGATTTTGTGCTGGCCGGAGCCGGAATCACCAGGATTTACCGCAACAATGGCGACGGCACGTTCACGGACATCGCGGCGGGTCTGCCCGTCGCGGTGGCCGCAGCCTGGGTGGACTATGACAATGACGGGGATCTGGATTTGGTATTGGCACGCGGAGGCGGCGGGTCACCACCGCCGACGGTCATCTACCGGAACAACGGCGACGGCACGTTCACCAACTCGGGGATCTCTCTGCCCGCCGCCCTGGCGGTTGCCGCCGCCGACTTTGACGACGATGGGGATCAAGATCTCCTCCTTCTGGGTGTGCCGACGGGCAAGCAATCGGCCGCGCCCATTCTCATGCGCAACGATGGCAACGGAGTGTTCACCAGCATTGCCGCCGGATTTCAAGCGGTCACTTCGGGTTCATTTGCCTGGGGCGACTACGATCAGGACGGCCGTTTGGATTTGTTGATGACCGGCAGCTCCGGCAACGGCAGTTTCATGGGCGTATATCACAACAACGCCAACAGCACGTTCACACTCGTCGCGACCAACCTGCCCGGCGTCACGGGCGGTCTGGGCGTCTGGGGCGACCTCGACAATGACGGCCTGCCCGATATTTTCCTCACCGGCTTCACCAACGGTCGCACTGCAGGAAGGGTGGCCAGTATTTATCACAACAATGGCGGGGGCGTCTTTGTGGACTCCGGCGAGCCGCTGGCAGGAACGCAATGGAGCGCCGCCGGGTTGGGTGACTTCAATTCCGACGGGCAATCTGATATCCTTTACTGCGGAACCACGAACGGATCGTCCGGCGGTTCCGGCACGTTGCTCTACCAGAATGGTTCCGGGACGTTCAATACGCCGCCGACTGCCCCTACCGGCCTGACCGTGTTGCCGGGCGCCATTTTGTCCTGGAATCCGGCCACGGATACACAGACTACCAACGCGGGCGGACTGACCTATAACCTGCGGATTGGCACGAATGCCGGCGGCTGCCAGATCATGTCGCCAGAAGCGGATGTGGCGACCGGCTTGCGCCGGGTGGCTCGGATGGGCAACGTCGGTCCGGCCACGCTCTGGCGGGCGCAGCTTGCTCCGGGAACTTATTATTGGAGCGTGCAGGCAATTGACCCCGCCTTTGCCGGCTCGGCCTTCGCGACCGAATCTTCCTTCACCATTCCGCACCAGGCGGCGGTCATCACCAGCGCAATTTTTGTTTCCCAGGGACAGTTCAAGATTGATCTTACCGGCCAAACGAACCTGACCTATCGCGTGCTGGTTTCCTCCAACCTGTTCGATTGGACGATCCTCGGGACCGCGACGGAAACCGCCCCGGGCCAATTTGAATTCCTGGACAACGCCACGGCGTCCACTCCACGTTTCTACCGGGTTAGCAGTCCTTAAACAGCGCATCAGTCTCTGAAACTCACCGGACCTGCCTCTGCGTCTGCGCAGGCTTGCGTGCGGTGGCAATGAGTTTATTTTGCCCGCGTCTATGAAAACCTTCGATAGCCTTACCGAACAGGAAATCCTCGCGCTGGCCATCTCGCTGGAAGAGGAGGACGCCCGCATCTATGAAGATTTTGCGGACGGCCTGCAGGCCAATTATCCCGAGCAGGCCGAAAAATTCCGCACCATGCGCCAGCAGGAGGACGGGCATCGCCATCGCCTGCTGGAACTCTACAAAAGCAAGTTCGGCGATCACGTGCCGCATATCCGGCGGCAGGACGTGCGCGGGTTTGTGGACCGAAAGCCCGTCTGGCTCACGCGTCCGCTGGGTTTGAAGACGGTCCAGAAAACCGCCGAAAGCATGGAGGTGGAAACGCGGCGCTTTTACGAAGCAGTGGCAAGGCGCACGACCGATGTCGGCATCCGGCAATTACTCGGTGATCTCGCGGAGGAGGAACGCAATCACGCCCAAACCGCCGAGCGCATCGCGCTGACGAAACTGAGCGAAGACGAAAAATCGCAACAGAAACGGTTGTTCGTTTTGCAGGTCATCCAGCCGGGACTGGCCGGGTTGATGGACGGCTCGGTCTCGACGCTGGCGCCGTTGTTCGCCGCCGCGTTCGCGACACACAACAGTTTCGCCACGTTTCTTGTCGGCCTGGCGGCCAGCGTCGGCGCGGGCATCAGCATGGGATTTGCCGAGGCGTTGTCCGACGATGGCAGCCTGACCGGACGCGGCCATCCGTGGGCGCGCGGGTTTGTCTGCGGCCTGATGACCACGCTGGGCGGCATCGGCCACACGCTGCCGTTTTTGATTTCGAATTTGAAAACGGCCGTCGCCGTCGCCGTCATCGTGGTGCTGGTGGAACTCGGCGTGATCTCGTGGGTGCGCCACCGGTTCATGGACACGCCATGGACCTCGGCAGTGTTGCAAGTGGCACTGGGCGGTGTACTGGTTTTTCTCGCCGGAATTTTGATTGGGAATTCGTGACCTGTTTTTTCGCCGGCACTGACTCATCTACCTCGCCAAGACTCCACAGGTCACTTGAACATTCTTGCCGTTTCCGGACTCAAGCATATGCTTGCCATCGAGTGACATGAGAAGCACAGGCTGGAAATGATTTCGGAGATTCGTGAATGAACCAGGCATCGGGAGAAAACACCGATTCGGAAAAAGTTGTGCTCCCGGCTGCTTCGGACAGCCTTCAAACCTCCGGGACTGTTGCCGGCGCCTCGGAAAGAATGCTGACGCTGGGCATCTGTCTGGTTCTCGCCCTGGCCGTGTGGATGGTCTTCGGCCAGACCCAGAAATATGGATTCGTCAACTACGACGACAATGCTTATGTCTATGAGAACCCCGTCGTCCAAGAAGGCCTGACTTTGGAAGGACTTCGCTGGGCATTTACTTTTGGCAATATCGGCCACTGGCACCCGCTGACCTGGATTACCCACATGCTCGACTGCCAGCTGTACGGGTTGCATGCGGGCGGCCATCATTTCACCAACGTTCTCCTGCATGGGACGGCAGTGGTCCTGCTCTTCCTCGTGCTCCGGCGAATGACAGGGTTCCTGTGGCGGAGTGCATTTATCGCCGCGGTGTTTGCGGTCCATCCGTTGCGGGCGGAGTCGGTGGCATGGATCGCGGAACGCAAGGACGTTTTGAGCGCGGTTTTTTTCATGCTGACGCTTGGAGCCTACGTCTGGTATGCGCGCCGTCCACCTTCGCTGATACGCTATGCAGTCGTGGTGCTCTGTTTCGCCTTGGGCCTGTTGTCCAAGAACATGCTGGTGACGATGCCCTTTATCCTCCTGCTGTTGGATTACTGGCCGCTGGGTCGTTTTTCAAGTTTCACGCCTCAGGTCTTACACCGGTTAGTGGCCGAAAAGATCCCGCTGTTGGTGCTGACGATCGGATCGTGTGCGGTGACAGTTCTGGTACCGGAGAAACTGACTGCGGACAAATTGCCTTTGGGGCTGCGAATGGAAAACGCCGTGGTGTCTTACGTCACCTACTTTAGGCAAATGCTCTTTCCATCAAAATTGGCGTGTCATTATCCCAACCCGGTAAACTATCTGCCGCTTTGGCAGGTGGCCGGGGCATTGGGGTTGCTGCTGGCACTGTCAGGAGCAGCCTGGACATTTCGCAAGACGCATCCCTGGCTACTGGTTGGCTGGCTCTGGTATCTGGGGATGTTGATGCCGGCAATCGGCATCGTGCAGATCTCCAACTACGCCCATGCCGATCGCTACACTTACCTGCCTCAGATTGGCTTGTATCTCATCATCACTTGGGCGGCAGCCGGCCTGCTTGCCGGCCGGCGATACAGCCGGTGGTTGCCGGGAATCCCGGCAGCTGGCGCGGTGCTGGCCTTGATTCTTTGCGCGCGGACTCAGGTTTCATATTGGAAGGACAGCCGGACGCTCTGGGAACATGCGCTGGCCGTTTCCGGTGACACGGATGTCGCTCACAACAATCTGGGCATGGCCCTACTCCAAAAGGGACAACTGGACGAGGCCATTCGCCAATATCAACAGGCCTTGAAAGTCAATCCTGACTACTATTCGGCCCACGACAACTTCGGTGTCGCGCTGGTCAAAAGCGGACGACTGGACGAGGCCATGGCCCAGTTTCTGCAAGCTCTTAAAATCAATCGTGACGATGCCTTGGCCCACAACAATCTGGGAATGGCCCTGGTCCAAAAGGGACAATTGGACGAGGCCATCGCCCAATATCAACAGGCCTTGAAAATCAATCCCGACTTCGACATGGCCCGTCTCAACCTGGGCATTGCTCTGGCGAAAAAGGGACAATTGGACGAAGCCATTGCCCAATATCAACAGGTTCTGAAAATGAACCCCAACGATGACGTAGCCCGCTTCAACCTGGGCAACACCTTCTTCCAAAAGGACAAAGTGGATGAGGCCATCGCCTCGTATCAACAGTCGCTGAAAATCAATCCGGACTCCGACCTGGCCCGCCTCAACCTCGGCATTGCCCTCGCCAAAAAGGGACGATTGGACGACGCCATTGCCCAGTATCTCCAGGCCTTGAAAACCAACCCCGGTTCCGATTTGGCCCGCATCAATCTGGGCAACGCCTTTCTTCGCAAGGGCAAGGTGGAAGACGCCATCGCCGTGTATCAACAAGCCTTGAATATCAATCCCAACTCCGACATGGCCCACTTGGACTTGGGCATCGCCCTGGACAAAAGCGGACGACTGGACGACGCCATTCCCCAGTTTCAAGAAGCCTTGAAAATCAACCCCGGCTACGCCTTGGCCCATTTCAATCTCGGAAACGCCTTCGTTCAAAAGAGCAATTTGGATGCGGCCATTACCCAATATGAACAGGCTTTGAAAATCGCCCCCGACCTCGAGCCGGCCCAAAAGAGCCTCGGCTACGCTCTGCTCCAAAAAGGACTATCGGACGAAGCCGTAGCCCATTACGAACGGGCCTTCGAAATTAACCCGGGCAACGCGGGGCTATGCAATCGTTTGGCGTGGCGGTTGGCAACTCATCCGCAAGCGTCCATCCGCAACGGCAGCAAGGCCGTTGAGCTGGCTCAACAGTTGAACCGGTTTTCCAGCGGCAGCGATCCGACCGTGCTCCAAACGCTTGCGGCTGCGTATGCGGAAAACAAACAATTTCCCAAAGCGATTTCGACCGCGCAACAGGCGCTGCAATTAGCCAGCGCCCGCAGCAACGCTGCGCTGGCTGATAGCCTCCACAAACAAATCGCGTGCTACCAGTCAGGCTTGGCGTTTCGTGACGCCAGCCTGACCAATACCGCACCTTTTCTGCATCTATAACAGAGCTTAAAGCGTTTGTTTCGCTTAAGGGCGCATGAGCAATTCATGCTCGAAATGTGCACCGCAGGGTTCAGTTGAGAAATTGTGAAACGCGGCTTGCCGCGGCCAGCCACTTCGGCACAAAATCCGCCGGCGATTGAACAAGGTGATTTATGGCCACGTATTACATACCCATCATTGCCGGCAGCACGCGCCGCGACCGGCAAAGCATCAAGGTCGCGCGATTTGTTCTGGCCCGATTGCAGCAACGAGCGAGCGTCACCACGGAATTGCTCGACCTGCTCGAATACAATTTTCCCATCATGGAAGAGCGGCTGCACCGCCGCGACGACCCGCCGCCGCGATTGCAGGAATTTGGCGAAAAAATTGGGCGGGCCGATTCATTCATCATCGTTTCGCCGGAATATAACAATGGCTATCCCGGCGTGCTTAAAAATGCGCTGGATTATTTGCTGCCGGAATACGAACGCAAGCCGGTCGGGATCGTGACGGTTTCC
>Ga0335080_10003431_pt1 | contig 16021 bp, 13 predicted proteins | sample Lox_Sample_34_FD_206720 | JGI IMG/M metagenome (GOLD analysis project Ga0335080, IMG submission 206720) | Soil microbial communities from Loxahatchee National Wildlife Refuge, Florida, United States - Lox_Sample_3.4 | ecosystem: Environmental > Terrestrial > Soil > Wetlands | place: USA...
GGCGCCACCGTGAAGCCACCGGTGGACGTCACCGTGGCCTTCGTCCTGGATGAGACATAGCCGCCGCGGCGGTCCTGTCCTCCTGCTGCTCGCGACGCTCGCCTTCCCAGGCGTGGCGCGCGCCTATCCGTGGATGATTCGCCACGGGTACAGCGGGTGCGGGGTCTGTCACATCGACCCCTCCGGTTCGGGACTGCTCACCGACTACGGGCGGGCCCAGTCGGACCTCCTGATGGCCACCCGGTGGTCGTCCGAGAAGTCCGACGAGGCCAGCCCGACGGCGGACTTCGGTTTCGGCCTCTTCAAGCTGCCCGACTGGCTGTTCCTGGGCTTCAGCTACCGGGGCGGCGAGCTCTTCGCCCGCTCCAGCACCAACGATGCCTCCGGGCAGCAGGTCAGCACCAGCACCGACCAGCGCTGGCTCCACATGCTGGCCGACCTGCGCGCCGGGCTGCGCATCGGGCGCTTCCGGGCCTCGGGCGCCATCGGCTGGTTGCCCTACGCAGCCTCGGGAATCAGCGTCACCTCCAAGGACCAGAACAACATCGTCGCCCGCGAGTTCTGGGCCGGCTGGGAGATCGGCGACGAGGCGGGGCTGATCCGCGGCGGCCGCATCCAGCTCCCCTTCGGGTTGCGCAACGTCGAGCACACCGCCTGGGTGCGCGCCAACACCGGAACCGACACCAACGAGGGCCAGTCGTACGGCGTCTCGCTCCTCCTCGCCGGTGAGACGCTGCGCGGGGAGATCATGGCCATCGCCGGCAACTACCAGGTCAAGCCGGACGACTACCGGGAACGGGGGTACTCCGGTTACCTCGAGGCGATGGTCGCGTCGTCGACTGCGCTGGGGGTGAGCAGCCTCGTCACCCGTGCCGACCGCGGCCTGGGCACCGGAGTGCCCACGCTCCGGCAGGCCCACGGGGCCTTCTTCCGCTGGGGCATCATCCCGCAGCTCGGGCTGGTCGCCGAGGCGGACGTCCTCCTCCAGCAGCGCCTCGGCACCGGGGTGCTCGAGCCCGGATCCGCCACCTGGACCCAGCTCGACTGGGAGCCCATCCAGGGCTTCCACGTCATGCCGGCCTTCGAGACCCTCACCCAGTACGGGGACTTCAGCGGCGTGGCGCTCGGGGAGTGGATCACCCTCGACTGGTTCCCCTGGAGCCACATCGAGCTGCGGATCGACCTGTTCCTCCGCCAGCAACCCCAGAGCACGGGTTCCACCAACAGCCTCGGAGCCCTCTTCCAGGTCCACGTGCTCCTGTGAGATGCCTGGTCTCCGGTGAACCCGTTCGTCCGGCGCGCGCTCGCCGTCGTCGCGAGCGGCTTCGTGCTCGTCGTCCTCCTGCTGCTCGGCCAGGGGCTGGGCGCGCTGCTCTACCCGGCTGACCCGGTCCGGCCCGAGCCGGCACCGGCCGTCGTGGCCAGGCCCGCGCCAGCGCCCGCGCCGCCACCGGTCGTCACGCCACCCCCGCCGCCGGCCCCCGCGCCGGCGGCCCAGGCCCGTGCGCCCGACCCGCCGGCGGCCGCGGCCCCGGTCCTCCCGGACGTGCTCCCGCTCGCGACGCGCCTCGAGATCCGGCGCGAGCTCGTCCGCGGCATCGGCGCGATGGACAACGAGCTCTCCGGCTGCCCCGCCGGACCCGTGCTCCGCCAGCCCGAGAGCCGCGCCGCCGTGGTGCTCGAGCTGCTGGGTGGGCCGGGCCTGGGCTCGGTCCGGGTGACGGGGAGCTCGATCGAGGCGGAGGCGCCGGTCAACGATCGCTTCGTCGCCTGCGTCCGGAGGGTGCTCGAGGGGCGGGCATTCTCCGCGCCGGGAGCGAAGCCCGGAGCCCGGCTCCGGATGTACGTTCCGCTCGCGCCCGCGGGGAACGCGCTGTCCCTGTCCGCGGCCTCCCTGACCGAGGTGGGCGCACCCCCCTAGCGGGTCAGAGCCGCCAGGCGAGCTGCAGGCCGCCGCTCAGGTAGGTGTCGGTGGCGCCGCCCGCGACGTGCGCGTCGCCAGGCTCGGGGTTGAAGCTGAACCCGTAGCGCTGCAGCGCGCCAACGATGCGGATCTCGAACGAGCTGCCGAGCTCCACGCCGATGCCGACGTGGGCATCCACGCCCATCGAGGACTGGTGGGGGAACCAGGCGGCGGTGCCGATCTCCCCGACCGAGAAGAGGTAGCGGTACGCGGCGCCGCCGAGCAGCGACACGGGACCGAAGAGCGAGAATCGCAGATCCACCCCCGCGGCGAGCGCGGAGTACCCGACGTCGGGGATGTCCGGCCTCGGATTCGACGCGGTGGAGGAGATGGCGAAGCCCTGTCGCTCGAAGCGGGCCTCGATGCCGACATGCGACCTCTCGCCGATGAGGAAGCGGTAACCGAGCCCCGCTCCCCAGGCCAGGGCCTGGGTAGGGTAGCTCGTTCCATCCTGGGCCTTCGACTGGAGGCCCACCGACATCGCGATGTGGCCGGTCAGGTACCCACGTCCGCCGAAGAGCGGGGACCAGGTGACCTCCACCGCCGGGGCGACCGCCGCGCTCAGCGAGTAGCCCTGGAGCGACTGGTAGAGATCGTCCTTGTAGGTGAAGTCGCGGGTGAAGAGCGCCGCGCCGGCCGCGACGTCGAGGACCGGTCGGGTCGACTCGCGGAAGGTGGTGGTGACCTCGCTGTGGCTCCCCACCACGCCCGGGTCGGGCTGTGCCGCGGCGGTGGCCGCGACCGGCAGTGGCGGGGCTGCCCCGGTGGGGAGCGGCGGGTTGTCCGACGGAGGAGCGAGGGCCGGCCCCGCGGCCGCCGGCGACACGGTGGATGCGGGCGGGGCGGCGGTCGAGGACGCGGCGGCCACGGCGGCGACGCCTCCCGCGGCGGGCACGGCCTGGAGCGAGCCGGGGCGCGGAGCCTTCGCTCCGGAGAGTGAGCGCTGGAAGCGCGGCTTCAGCTGCTTGGAGAGGGTCTGGGCCAGGGCCTTGCCGCTGGGGGCCTTCCAGGTCGCGTCGTCGACGATCGCCCCCGTCGACCCGTCGCGCACCTGCACGACCGCGACCTGGCTCGCGCCCTTGTCCAGGGTGCTCACGCGCACCACCGCGTCGAGCTTCATCCCCAGGGCCAGCGCCTGGTACGCCTGATCGGTCCCGAGCGCGACGCCGTACTTCTGGGCCTCCTCCTGGAGCCGGTTGTCGGGGACGGTGACGCCCTTCAGGGCGCCGACCGCCGCCTTGCCCGCGGCCGCGGCGGTCGGGCCGGTGGCGAGCACGCCGTAGCGGCGGGAGCTCTTCGAGGACGTGCTCTTGCCCTTCTTCGCGGCCCAGGCCGGGCCGGCGGCGAGCGCCGTCAGGAGGACGAGGAGCGTGCCGAGCCTCATTCCGGGCCTCCCGAGGCCAGGCTTCGGGTCCACTCGACGATGCAGTTCACCTCGGAGTTGGTCAGCCCGCCCCCGGGCGGCATCGCCGAGGTGCAGGTGGGGTTGGTCTGGGTGATGAGCTCCTGGAGCGTGCCGCCGTCGACCGGGTCGACCCGGAGGCGAGGGGGACAGGCGGTGGTGCTGACGCCGACCAGCCGGCTGGCGGCGCTGGGCGACTCGAGGTCGAGGTTGCTCGCCGCGATCGCGGCCGAGTGACACCCGGTGACGCACTTCTGGAGAATCACCTGCGACTTCGCCGGCTGGCCCAGGCTCGGACAGACGAAGGCGCCCGACGTCCCGCCGTCACCGAAGCGCTCTGGATCTGCGAGTGAGCCCGCACACCCGGCCAGACAGAGGCAGGCGGCCAGAACCACGTGTCGCTGGGGCACGTGCAAGACGGTAAACGACCGTCACGCGAGCGGACAATGTGCTCGCCCCGCCCACCCACGGTGCCAGCATGCCCCGCTTGGCCGCGAGCGAGGCGCTCGAGCACGGTGCTGCTCGGAGCGCGCGAGGGCAGAGCCGATCCCGCGCGGCGTCGTGCACCCGCCGCCGCCCAGCCTGGAAGACTGCGACGCGGGTGGCCGGCCCGCGAGGGCGCAGCGCTTTCGCGACCGGTAGCACTGCCCGCGGCACGAGGGGTCCCCAGTCTCGTGCGAGCAATCCGGTGGCGCAGGTTCCGGGGGCTCAGTCGTGCTTCGGCGGCCCCTCGACCGCTGGAGGCGCGAGGACGCCCTGGGCGTCGGCCAGGGCCCAGGTCAACCAGGCGAATGCCGCCGCCGACTGGGCCATCGCCACCGGGTCCACCTTGTCCAGGGTGTCCGCGGCCGAGTGGTGGATGTCGAAGTAGTGGGTCGCGTCCTGCAGGAGATGAATCGTCGGGAGCCCCCGCTTCCGGGCCAGCGCGCCGAGGTCCGCTCCGCGGTGCGGGGTCGGCCGCGGCCGCGGGTCCACGCCGAGGGCGGCCAGCGGCCGGACCAGGGGATCGAGGAACGCCTCCGCTCCCTCACCGGCGCGGAAGCCGACCCACAGCGGGCGGCCGGACCCGGCGTCGGCCTCGAGCGCGGCGACGGTGGTCTCGCTCGCGTGCGCCTCGGCGTAGCCCTTCGAGCCAGCCCCGCCGTTCTCCTCGTTCATGAAGAGGACGAAGCGGATGGTCCGGCGCGGTGCGGGCCGCACCCGGGCGATGAGGCGCGCGGCCTCCACCACCATCGCCACCCCCGCGCCGTCGTCCTGCGCGCCCACCGCCAGGTCCCAGGAATCGAGGTGCGCGCCGAAGAGCACGACCTCGGCGGGCCTTTCGCGGCCGCGGATCTCGGCCACCACGTTCGCCGAGGGAACGTCGGGCTCGATCCGGCAACCGAGCACGAGCCGCACCCGCACCGGCCCCGCGGCGAGCCAGCGGTGGAGCGCCTCGGCGTCCTCGGTGGCGATGGCCACCGCCGGGATGGCGGGCTTGCCGGGCTTGAACACCACCGTTCCGGTGTGCGGCGTGCGGAGCGAGGCGGTGGCGGCGGAGCGCACCAGGGTGGCCACCGCGCCCCGCTCGGCGGCCTTCGCCGGACCGAAGCTGCGGAGCTCCGACGCCTCCCCGTAGCCCTCCGGGGTCGACATCGCGTGGTGGAAGTAGACGACGCGTCCCTGGACCGGCGCGGTGGCCAGCGCCTCGAGGCTGGTCACCTCCACCACCTCGGCCTCCACGCCCCCGGCGGGCGTGGGCGGGCTGCCTCCCAGCGCGGTGAGCGCGAGCGGCCAGGCCCGGCGCCCGGGCGCGGCCACCACCTCGCCGCGTTCCTCTCCGCGGGTCCAGCGCGGCACGGTGACCGGCTCGGTGCGGACCGTGACCCCCGCGGCCTGGAACTGCTCCACTCCCCAGCGCACCGCGTCCGCCGCAGCGGCCGAGCCGCTCAGACGGGGGCCGATGCGGTCGGTGAGATCGGTCAGGGTGGCGAGCGTCGCGCCGTCGGTGAGCGCGCGGCCGACGATGCTCTCGGCCGGCGACGGAGCGGGCGGGGGTGAGGCGGCGGACAGGGCGAGGAGCGCGAGCGGAGCGAGCATGGCCCAACGTGCATGCCATAGAGTGACCGGCACAGTGAGCGTTTCCGCCCTGCTCGCGTCGGTTGCCCTTGCTGCAGCTCCGTCCGAGCTCCGTTGGGGGGCCGACGCCGAGGGGGGCGCTCCGTACATCTTCGAGCAGCCGCCCGGGCACCTGCGAGGCTTCGAGGTCGAGCTGGCCGAGCTCCTCGCCCGCCGCCTGGGACGCAGCGCCCGGCACGTCCAGGGGCCGTTCGCGGAGCTGCTCCCCCTGCTCGAGCGCGGGGACGTGGACGTCGTCATCAACGGCATCGAGGCCACCGAGGACCGCGCCCGGGCCTTCGCCCTCACCCGCCCCTACTGGGCCGGCCCCGAGCGGTTGACGGTCCGCCGGGACGATCCGGCGGCCCCGGCGACGCTCGGCGATCTGCGCGGGCGCCGGGTGGGGACTCTCCCCGGCACGCTCGCCGAGCGGATGCTCAGGGCCGCCGGGGCCGACGTCCGGACCTACGACGGCGGGCAGGAGGACCCCTACCGCGACCTCGCGCTCGGCCGCACCGACGCGGTGCTGCTCGATGCGCCCATCGCTCTCTACTACGGCGAGCGGCCGGAGCTGACCACGGTGCCGCAGGGATTCGGCGAGCTCCGCTACGCGGTGGTGGCGAGGGCTTCGGACCGGGCGCTGCGCGACGCCCTGGACGACGCCCTCGCTTCCCTCGTCCAGGACGGAAGCCTTCCGGCGCTGCTCCAGCGCTGGGGGCTGTGGACGGACGCTTCGGCCCGGGTGCTGGGCGTGACGGCGCCGCCTGGCGGTCCCTCTGGGGAGCTGGAGCGGTGGCGTGCCCGCTCCGGCGACGGGGTGTGGGCGGTCGGCGCAGGGCCGGTGCTCCGCGCCATCGGCCGGGGCGCGGCGGTCACCCTGGCCATCTCCGTGGCGGCGATGGGGCTGGCGGTGATGCTCGGTGCGGTGCTGGCGCTCGCCCGGGTGTACGGCCCACGCCCGCTCGCTGCGATGGCGCTCGGCTACGTGGAGCTGTTCCGGGGGACCCCGCTGCTCCTCCAGCTCATCGTCGTCTACTACGGGCTGCCCGAGCTCGGAGTCCGCCTCAGCCCCTGGGTCGCCGGATGGCTGGCGCTGGGGCTCAACTATGCCGCGGCCGAGGCCGAGAACGACCGCGCCGGCCTCCTCGCCGTGCCCCGCAGCCAGATGGACGCGGCGCGGGTGCTGGGGCTCGGCCGGTGGCAGGCCGTGCGCCACGTCGTCGCCCCGCAGGCGATGCGGGTGGCGCTGCCGCCGGTGACCAACGACTTCATCGCGCTCCTCAAGGACAGCTCGCTGGTCTCGGTGGTGACCGTCACCGAGCTCACCAAGACCTACGGCACGCTGGCCGCGGCGACCCGGGATCACCTCGGGCTCGGGCTCCTCGTCGGGGCGGTGTACTTGCTGCTCGGGCTCCCGTTCGCCCGCCTCTCGCGCTGGGTGGAACGACGGCTCGCGGCGCACCTCGAGGTGTCGCGGTGAGCGCGCTGCGCATCGAGGAGCTCGTCCGGCGTGTCGGGCGCGAGCGCCTCGCGGTGCTGGACGGCGTGAGCCTCGAGGTCGCCGCCGGAAACGTGGCGGTGGTGCTCGGGCCGAGCGGCTCGGGGAAGTCCACCCTCCTCCGCTGCCTCGCCGGGCTGGAGCCATTCGATGCCGGCCGGGTCGCGCTCGGAGCGCTGGAGGTCTCCCCCGCGCGCCACGCGGTCCTCCTCGGCCGGGTGGGACTGGTGTTCCAGTCGATGGAGCTCTTCCCGCACCTGAGCGTGCTGGAGAACTGCACGCTCGCCCCCCGGCTCCGGGGCGAGGCCGAGCCCGAGCGGGAGGCACGGGCGTGGCTCGAGCGCCTCGGCCTGGCCGACCGGGAGGAGGCCTGGCCGCAGTCGCTCTCCGGGGGCGAGAAGCAGCGGGTGGCGATCGCCCGCGCGCTCAGCTGCCACCCGTCGGCGCTGCTCTGGGACGAGCCGACCAGCGCGCTCGATCCGGAGCGCAAGCGCGAGGTGGCGGCCCACGTCGAGGCGGTGCGCTCCCGGGGCATCCCCCAGGTCGTCGTCACCCACGACGCCGAGCTCTCGGGCGCGCTCGAGGCCGACCGGTACCGCCTCGGCGACGGACGGTTGACCCGGCTCGCGAACGGGGCGGGCTGAGCCTCGTCGGCCCGCGGCCGGAGAGTGGCCTCCGATTTCTCGGTGGGCCGCGGCCGGGAGCGGCTAGCCTCTCCTCCGCAGTGTGGCCGGACCGGGAGGGTCCAGCGGGCGTGAGACGGCGGCTCGGAGTCCTGGTGACCGGGCTGCTCGTGGGCTCCACGGCGGCGAGCGCCGAGCCGACCGACGTCGCGCTGTCTGCCGGCTACTGGGGGCTGCGCGCGCACGAACCCCACGAGCTCGCGTACGAGCTCGAGCTCCGGCCCGGGGTCCGCTGGTGGTGGGTGCGGCCGACCGCGGGATTCCTCCAGTCGAGCGAGGGCACGGGCTACCTCTTCGGGGGCGTGCTGCTGGAGATCCCCCTGCCGTGGGGCATCACCGTCTCTCCCGGCTTCGCGCCGGGCATCCGCACCATGCAGGGGGCGAGGAACCTCGGGTCGGCCCTGCTCTTCCGGTCGTCGATCGAGCTCGGGTTTCCGATGTTCCCGGGGCTGCGCGGCATCGTGAGCTTCGCGCACATCTCGAACGGGAAGCTCGCGGCGCCGAATCCCGGCATCGAGCTCCTGCTCTTCGGCTTCGAGCTGGCGCTGGAGTGAGGCGAGCTACTGGAACTGCAGATCGTCGAAGGGCACCGGGACCGCGTTCCAGCTGGTCTGGCAGCCACCGGGGTTGGGATACGAGAAGTCGAAGACCACCTGCCGGTTCGAGTCCAGCCCGAGCAGCCGGGTCGTGGTCCCGCCGGTGGCCATGGCGTAGTTCACCAGGTAGGTCTGCCCGACCTCGTACGAGCTGGAGCAGAAGGAGGACTGGAGATCCGGCTGGTGCTCGAAGCGCCAGACCTCCTGCGCGGTCATCGCCACCGGATCGATCGCGTAGGCCGAGACCACGCTGAAGTTGCGGGAGTCTCCCGGGGGCGCGCCGTCGGGCTGGTTCAGGCTCGCCGCGCCGTCGTTGAAGAGCATCAGTCGTCCGTCGGCGGTGATCGAGGTCGCGTGCTGCCCGATGGGATAGAAGCCGCCCTCGGCGAGCGTCAGCGCCTTCGCTCGCAGCGAAGGGAAGGTGTACCAGTACTTGGTTGGATCACCGAGGATCCAGATCGGCTCGCCGCTCGTGTAGTCGAGCTTGATGACGAAGTTCTCGCGGCTGGAGACGATCATCGAGTCGTCGCTGGGGTCGTAGGTGGCGGCGTTGACGTGGAACCAGTCCACCCCGGGTCGGACGAAGGTCGTGGGGTCGTCGCCGTGCGCGCTCATGTAGGCGCTCAGGACGTCGCCCATCTTCCAGGAGGCGAGCACGGCGCCGTCGCGGGTGATCTCCTCGACAGTCGCGTCCGCATCACCCGTGATGTCGAACTCGGCGAGGAACCCGGACTTCCCCGGGTCGATGTTGTGGGTGAAGTCGAGGACGGCGGGATCCCCGACCTGCCCTCCGGTCGACGTTCCATCCAGCTCGAGGCGCTGGAACTGCGCCGAGCTCTGGCTCCCCACGACGAAGCCGCCGTTGTCGAAGATCACCGCCTGCGAGGGAGTCCCGTTGCCCACCCACCGCACCATGCCGTCGGTGTCGACCACCACCACCGAGTCGAGTGTGGACTTCATGGCGAAGAAGTCGAAGCCCAGAGTGCTCCCGGGGGCGCGGGGCTGGAGGATGGTCGCGTGGTCGTAGACTGCGTGGGGGTCCTCGTACGTCTCGGTGGTGATCTGGACGTGGACCAGCTGGCTCGAGGCGTCGCTGAACTGGAGCCCGACCGTGGCCTGGTTCTGCGCGCCGGGGTACAGCCCGAACACCGGGACCGTCAGCTTGCCCGTCTCGGCGACGTAACCGCGGGTCTGCAGCGCGGAGATGGAGAAGGTGGCCTGCACCGGCTTCGAGACGCTCCCGGCTCGCGGCTGCACCGAGTAGGTCACCGAGGTCACGTCGCCGATGGTCGGCCCGGAGAGGTCCAGGAAGGCGATGAACGGGCTCGACCCCGGTCTCCCGGCGACGGAGATGCTTCCGCTCGCATCGGAGGAGACCTGGAACGGGGCTGGACCACACCCGGCCAGCGCTGCGAGAAGCAGCAAGGAGAGAACCGGAGGTGTCTTCACGCTCGCCCGGAACCCGCCGAGCGTGCCCACGTTAAGGTCGCTCGCAGACCGGGTGGCGAGGCCGGTCCCACGCACCGGTCGCGGTCCGCTCGTGGCCACCGGGTGACACCTGCCGGTGGCGTGCGACTGCGCGGTCAGTGCGGCACCGGACAGTCGAGGGGAAGCGGGTGGATGGACGCAGATCGGTGCCATCGCGCGGAGCCGCGGTCGGAGCTGGGGCGGTTTCCCCTTCTGACACGCGCCGCGGCCCTCGTTGCGGTGGCACCGGTCCTGCGGGCGAGTCGGACGCGCTCCGCTCTACTGGGCGCTCATCACGAACGAGGCGAGCAGGACCAGCGGCCCCTGGTAGCCCACGTCGGGCTCGGTCAGCTCCCAGGAGGCCGCCGTGCAGAGGCTCCCGTTCCAGCCGCAGCCCACCGAGAAGTCGCGGTAGGCATAGGCGGGGTAGGTGCGGTCGGGGATGGTGTACGTCCCGTCGTAGTACCAGTTGGGCCCGCCGGGCATGAGTCCCGGGGCCGGACCGTAGGTCGAGGTCTCCGAGTCGTCCGCGTAGTACGGGTAGAGCGGCTCGGTCACCGCGGTGGGCTTGCCGTTGTAGGTCGTGTTCCCGTGGTCGCCGTCGTTCACCGTGAACGAGAACCAGCTGTGGAAGATGTGGAAGGACGAGTGCTCCCCGCCGTAGGCGGCCATGTTGGTCAGGTAGACCATGTTGAGGGGATTCAGTCCGAGCAGGTAGTGGAGGTGCTTCTGCGCGAGCGCGAGCACCTGGGCCTGGGTGTGCGAGCCGACGATGCCGAGCTTCGCCGCCATGAAGAGGTTCGCTCCGTAGAAGGACTGGCTCCGGTTGCTCCCCCAGCTCCACTCCCAGCCGTTTCCGGAGTCGCCGAACATGCCGCTGTACGGCCCGTCCACCGTGAATGCAGGATCGACGAGGCCCTGACCCACTGCGGTCTGGATCTTCGTCTTCACCGAGGCGGTGCCCGAGGTGTTCATCAGGTAGTGCCAGGCGCCGGTGGAGAGCGTTCCCTCGGCGGGGGTGAGCGAGCCGGGGTACATCCCGTCCCAGGTGTCCCAGGGGAACGCGTCGGCGAAGGCCTTGGCGGTGGACTGGGTGGGGTCCATCCGGAAGACCGCCGAGGCCGCCGAGGCCTTGAGGTCGTTCTCGGCTCCGCTGAGCGTCTGCCCGGCGAGCCATGCCCACCCCGCGGTGGCCGCGGTGGCGTAGCCGTCTCCGATGGTGGTCTGTCCGATGGCGCGGAAGACGATGGCGGCGTGGGCCAGGGCGAGCACCGCGTTGCCGGTCGCCTCGGCGGTGGTGACGCCGCCGCCGGACCAGCCGCCGCCCGAGGGAGACGTTCCGTCGAAGTAGACCCGCGCCTCGTTGGCCTGGCTGGGAGGTGAGGTGACGCTCGGGTTCTCGCCCTTGACCGAGGTCAGGAAGTGGCCATCGGAGCGCTGCATGCGGACGTAGAAGTCCAGCTCCCAGCGTGCCTCGTCGAGGAGGTCGGGAATGCCGTTGCCGCTCTCCGGGATGTGGAGCTGCCCGTCGGTCCAGGCGCGGGGGTTGACCTCGTAGGCGAAGAGCATCTGCGGCACGCCCCGCCCCCAGAGCGTCTTCTGGTAGTCGCCGGCGTCGTGCCAACCGCCGTGGAGGTCGAGCGTCCCGTCGTTGGCGGAGCCCGGCCCGGCCGGGGCCTGCGCGTCCCCCGCGTGGCAGGCGCCGTCGACCCACTTCCCGCCGATGCCCGAGAAGCCGAGCAGCGCGTCGTTGGCGTAGGGCAGCGCTTTGTCGTGGTTGCAGCGCTGGAAGTAGTACGACTTCACCGCGGCGGCGCCGACGATGTCGTAGACGTCGTCGGAGATCCGGAAGCCGTACGAGCGCAGCTTGCTCGCGGGGAGGTAGAGGTAGAAGTCCCCCCCGGTCGAGGCGGAGCTGAAGTCCACCGTCGCAACCTGGTCTCCCGAGTACTTGTCGGTCGACAGGCCGCTGGCGGTGAAGGTGCCGGCGACGTTTCCGGTCGCGGCGTTCACCAGCTGGACGGACTCGCCGCCGTGGCCGAGCAGCACCGCGACCTTCGTGTCGGCAGTGCGCCAGCCGAAGTTGTTCACCCGGATGGCGCCGCTGAGGGTGCCGGACGCTCCGACGGTGCCGCCGTCCTGGCCCTGGCCCGCGTCGGAGCCGCCGCCGCCGTTGGCGCCTCCGTCGTTCCCGCCACCGGGGTTGCCGCCGGCGTCCGGGCCCCCACCCGTGCCCGATGCACCGGGCCCGCCGGCATCCGAGTCGGAGCCGACGATCTCGCCCATGCAGGCGGGGAGGAGGAGCGCGAGGGTGAGGAGCGACCAGCGGTGGAGCATGTTCCGCGGGTCAGGTGAGCAAACTCCGGGCCCCCGGGGAGGCGGATCGTCCTGGGGGCATCTCCGTGGCGATCGGGGGGCGCTCGACCCGGGTCGCCTCGCCGCTCGAGGCCAGTCTGCGGGCGGTTACGGAGTTCCCCGCCGGCGCTGCTCACCCGCGGTGACCGGTGCCCACCCCTCGGCTGGGGTGGACTGCTCACCCCAGGAGGAACTTCTCCAGCGGAAGCGATCAGGTTGTGAGCGCACCTACCCCGTGACAAGAGAGCAGTCGGACCGATTCCGGAGCGAGGTGGACGGACATGACTGCGAGCGAGCGAGCTGCCGAGGCGCCTCTCGTCCTCCGCCGGGACGACGGCGGGGTGGTGACCCTAACCCTGAACCGCGGGGAGCGGTTCAATCCCCTGTCGGCGCCGATGATCACGGCGCTGGAGAAGGAGCTCGATGCGGTCCGGGAGGACCGAACGGCGCGTGTGGTGGTGCTCGCCGGCGCAGGCAAGGGCTTCTGCGCCGGTCACGACCTCAAGGAGATGCGCGCGCACTCCGACGACCGGGCGTGGCAGCAGAAGCTCTTCGACGACTGCGGCCGGACGATGGTCAAGATGACCGAGCTCCCGCAGCCGATCATCGCCCGCGTGCACGGGATCGCCACGGCCGCGGGCTGCCAGCTGGTCTCGATGTGCGATCTCGCCGTGGCGTCGGACCAGGCGCGCTTCGCGCTCCCCGGGGTGAACGTGGGGATCTTCTGCTCCACCCCCGCAGTCGGCGTGGCCCGGAACATCGGCCGCAAGCGGTCGATGGAGATGCTCCTGACCGGCGAGCTGATCGACGCGACCACGGCGCTCGGCTGGGGCCTGGTGAACCGCGTGGTACCGGCGGCGTCTCTCGATGCCGAGGTCGAGCGCCTCGCCGGACTCGTCCTCGGCCGGAGCGGCCGCGTGGTCGCGAACGGCAAGCGCACCTTCTACCGGCAGATCGACCAGTCGCTCGAGGAGGCCTACGCGACGGCCGGTGAGTCGATGGCCTGCAGCCTGCTCGAGCCGGACGCCGCCGAGGGCATCGACGCGTTCGTCGAGAAGCGCCCGGCCCGCTGGGGCGGAGCGGTGATGCCGGCCGGAGCGGCCTTGCATACCCGATCGAGCCGGTGAGCAGGAGACCCTACGCGATCGCCAGCTGACTTCGCTGGCTCACAGTCAGTCATTGGGTCGTTGCAGCCGAGGATGGCGGCGGCAAGTACCTCCTCCCCGAAGACCGCGCTCCACCGCGTGATGGGCTGAGTCGCCCCGCTCGTAGCGCCGCGCGACGAGCTGGAAGGAGAGCGCTGCGATGAGCGCGGTGGCGCTCGTGAAGAGGACGACGTGCCCGGATTCGTCGTCCATCGTGCTCGGCACGATGATCGGAGGAGGCGATCCCACCCCCGGCGCCCCCACGCCCCCCCGCAGTGCCTTGAGGGATCGCACGTGTGCGCCGGGGTGGTGACAGCGACCCCGGCGTGACTCGAACACGCAACCATCGGCTTAGAAGGCCGACGCTCTATCCAGTTGAGCTACGGGGCCAGTTGTCAGATTGCACGGCCGAAGTTCCCGCGTCCACTCGGCTTTCCCCGTCGTCGTTCGCGGAGGAAGCGGGCTGCTGAGTCGATGTTGAGTCGATGATTGCCGGGTCGATGCCGAGGGAGAGCCGCTCCAGCTCCCCGCCGAGCCAGTCCGCCCTCAGGTGGGTGTAGCGCGCGGTCTGCTTCGGGGTGCTGTGCCGGAGGAGCCGCTGGACGACCGCCTGCGATGCTCCCGCCTGGACGTGCAAGGTCGCTGCGGTGTGGCGAGTCGCGTGCCAGTTGATCGTCCGAGGGACTCCCTTCGCCCACAGTTTCGTCCCGGGGTGCTTCGGGCACGTGCGCTGCTCGCTGTCCGGGCGCTGCTCCTCGTGGTCGCACCCGTGCTTCCGGCAGTAGTGCTTCCAGTGGTCCACGATGCCCGCCTTGACCATCGCCCGCCGCAAGACCTCCGCTAGGCGCACGTCCCGGGAGAACATCTTGCCGTCCGGCCCCGGGAACAGCAGCTCGTGCCCCTCGGAGTCCTTCAGAGCCACCTCGAACCAGGGGGAGCACTCGGTGGGGATGGGGACGATCTCCAGCTTCTTATTCTTCGGCACCCGGTCCCAGCTCCGCGCGATGGTGAGCCGTCTGGTCCTGAGGTTCACGTCCTTGCGGCGGAGCCCGTGGAGTTCGCCCTTCCGCAAGGCGCAGAAGACGCTGACGGCGAACCGCGGCCGATACTTCGGAGCGAGCGCAGCGCAGACCCGGCGGATCTCCTCGGTCGTGAGGTAGGCGAACTCCGTCTCGTCCACCTCCTCGACCGGGACCCGCGGGACCTTAGTCTTGTCCACCGGGTTCGCTCCGTGCCACCAGCCTTTGAGCGCCGCGGTGTTGAACGCCCGGGAAATGTGCCCGCGCACGTGATTCTTGGTCGCCGCGGAGATGCCCTTCAGATCGGCCAGGAAGTTCACCAGGTCGCTCGGCCGGAGCTGCTGCAGCGTGAGCCGGGCGATCTCGTGCTCCAGGACGTGCTTCGCGACGGTTGCCCGGGTGCCGTTCGCTGACGGTCCAGTCAGGGTTTCGCCCCACTTCAGCATCAGGTCTCCCAAGGTCCCCCCGCCGTTCTTCGCAGGGAGGGGTTCGAGCCCGCGGCGCTGCCGGAGAGCCTTCGCCTCCAGCTCGATCGCCAGCTCCTCGGCCTTCCGAGGATCGTCCGTGTTGGTCGCCTTGCGCACCAGGTTCCCGTCCGCATCACGGAAGCGGATGTAGAGGACGGACCCTCGACTGAAGACGCGCTTGCGCTGCCTCATACTGCTCCCTTCAATCTCGCTGACCGACCCTGCTCCTCTGCCCACCGCCGCACTGCCTCGGGTCGAAAGCGAAGCTGCCGCCTGATATGGACGCACGGTAGCTCGCCCCCCGCCAGCTTGAACACGGTGCTGCGACCAACCCGGAGGTAGTTCGCGACCTCCTTCCAGGTCCAAAGCGGCTCGGCGTTCATGACTTGCCCGCGCCCCGGACCGCCTTCCTGACTGGCGCCAGGTTCCTGGGCGTCGGCTTCGTCTCGTGGATCTCGACGGGGAGTCGCTTGGCGGGACCGGTTCGAGTCCGGCGAGCCGGCAACGGGCGTTGGCTTCGAGCTCCACGACCCGCTGTGCGCTTTGCTTCGGGTTCGTGGACGCTGCGGTGTAGCGCCATCGGCCCGCGGGGTCCTTCTGGCTCGCGAGCCACCGCCCGCGTTCGTTGCGCTCTATCGACGCCAGTTCTCAGTCGCCGCGAGCGCAATCCGCCATCATGGGGACTACCCTCTTGCCGGGGCGGAAGCGCGAAACGCCGGCGCGGCTTGCGACTGAACCGGAGCAGCCCACCCACCCGCGCGGATGGGAGATCGCCCGGGCCGGCCTGGGCGCAGACCCACGAGGCGGACACCTTCAGCGCTTTGGCCACCTCACGCCAGGTGCAAAGCTCCCATTCCTCGCTTAACACTCCCACCAGGGACCTCTGACCCCTCCCGGGGACTCCCGCTGGCTAGCGTGCTCTCCGGCCGCTTCCTGCCGGCGCCCTCGCCTGCCGGGCCGTGCGGTCGCGGATCGCCTCGTAGCGCCGCAGGAGCAGCTCCTGGACGTAGCCGAGGACGTTGAGCTTCTTGGCCTTCATCTCCGCCTCCAGAACATCGACGACGTACTGAGGCAGGCGGAAGCAGGTCCGCAGCTGGACCAGCACTTCCCGGACCGCCTCGGCGTTGTACGAAACGCCGAGGGCCGGCTTCAGGACCTCCTGGACGAAGTAGAGGTCCTCGGAGGGCACCTTCACGTTCAGCGGCTGGAGGGCCTCGTCCTTAGGGAGCGGTGTCCTTCCCACAGCCCAAGTAGATTCTATTTAGGTCCCCGAGTCAATCCGGCTCCGAGGCACACGGAACGAGGCGGAACGAGTCAAGACATCGCTGA
>Ga0335080_10003432_pt1 | contig 16012 bp, 10 predicted proteins | sample Lox_Sample_34_FD_206720 | JGI IMG/M metagenome (GOLD analysis project Ga0335080, IMG submission 206720) | Soil microbial communities from Loxahatchee National Wildlife Refuge, Florida, United States - Lox_Sample_3.4 | ecosystem: Environmental > Terrestrial > Soil > Wetlands | place: USA...
TCACTTCGTCAGCGGGCAGCCGCTTTCCTTTGCGGTGAAGAAAGCCTTGTCGCCGGGGACGACCGCGAGCTGCTTGTAATAGTCCCACGGCTTCTTCGATTCGGACGGCTTCTTGACCTCGAACAGATAGAGGTCGTGGACCATGCGGCCGTTCTCCAGCACCTTGCCTTTCGCAAAGGCATCGTCGACGGGCAATTCCTTCAGCTTCTTTGCGACCGCTTCGGTGTCCTTGGTGCCTGCGGCTTTCACCGCCTTCAGATAGCTCAGCGTCGCCGAATAGGTGCCGGCATGGATCATGCTCGGCATATGGCCGGTGCGCTTGATGAAGCGCTCGGCGAAGGCGCGCGACTTGTCGTCATGGTCCCAGTAGAAACCTTCGGTGAGGATCAAGCCCTGCGCGGCCTCCAATCCGAGACCGTTGACCTCGGAGATCGTCATCAGCAGGCCGGCAAGCTTCTGACCGCCCTTGACGATGCCGAACTCGGCGGCCTGCTTGATCGAATTGGTGGTGTCGAGGCCGGCATTCGCGAGCCCCACGATTTTCGCCTTCGAGCTCTGCGCCTGCAAGAGGAAGGAGGAGAAGTCCGACGAGTTCAGCGGCACGCGGACCGAGCCCAGCACCTTGCCGCCCTTGGAGGTGACGATGTCGCTGGTGTCCTTTTCCAGCGCATAGCCGAAAGCGTAGTCGGCGGTCAGAAAGAACCAGGTGTCGCCGCCGGATTCGACCAGCGCGCCGCCGGTGCCGACCGCGAGCGCGCGGGTGTCATAGGCCCAATGAAAGCTGTAGGGCGTGCAGGCATCGCCGGTGATGCGCGAGGTCGCAGCACCCACCACGATGTCGATCTTCTTCTTTTCCTTGGACAGCTCCTGCACCGCGAGCGCCACCGACGAGGTGGTGAGCTCGGTGATCATGTCGACGCCTTCGGCATCGTACCAGCGCCGCGCGATCGCGGTGGCGAGATCGGGCTTGTTCTGGTGGTCTGCGGTGACGATCTCGACCTTCTGGCCCAGCACCTCGCCGCCGAAATCCTCGACCGCCATCCTGGCGGCTTCCAGCGAATATTTGCCGCCATAGTCGGCATAGACGCCGGACTGATCGTTCAGGATGCCGATCTTGACCTGCGCCGAAGCGGGCGCCGCGAACAGCACCGCGGCAACCGAAACCGCCGCCAACAATCCTGATTTCATAAGTCTTTCTCCCCAGAGCATTCTTGTTGCGGATGCACAATATTTTATTACCCCACGCCTGCCCATCTATTTCCAGTAGGCCAATAGTAGGGATTCTATTGCGCTGCGCGCATTTCGCCTTGGGGCTGGGGCTTGTCGCTGCCCGCGCGGTCGGCCAGGTTGCGGACCACCACGTAGAAGATCGGCGTGAACAGCAGGCCGAACAGCGTGACGCCGAGCATGCCGAAGAACACCGCAACCCCGACCGCCTGTCGCATTTCGGAGCCGGAACCGGTCGACACCACGAGCGGCAGCACGCCAAGAATGAAGGCGAATGACGTCATCAGGATCGGCCGCAAGCGCAGCCGGCAGGCCTCGATCACGGCCTCCAGCCGCTCGCGGCCCTCAAGCTCGATATCGCGCGCGAACTCCACGATCAGGATGGCGTTCTTCGCCGCAAGTCCGACCAGCACCACGAAGCCGATCTGGGTCAGGATGTTGACGTCCTGATGCATGATGCGCACGCCGACGGTCGCAGCCAGCAGGCACATCGGCACGATCAGGATGACAGCAAGGGGCAGGCTCCAGCTGCCATATTGCGCGGCGAGCACAAGGTAGACGAACAGCACGCAGATCGGAAACACGAACAAACCGGTGTTTCCGCTGGTCGTCTGCTGATAGGACAGGTCGGTCCATTCGAAGGAGAAACCGCTCGGCAGCGTGTCCTCTGCAAGCTTTTTCATGGCGGAAATCGCAGTCGCCGAACTCGTGCCCGGCAACCCCTCGCCCTGCAGCTCGGCCGCGGGATAAAGATTGTAGCGCGCCACGCGATCCGGCCCCGACACGTCCTTGAACTCGACGACGCTGCCGAGCATCACCATGTCGCCATTGGCGTTGCGGGTGCGCAGTCGTGCAAGGTCAGCCTTCTCCTTGCGGAAGCGCAGGTCGGCCTGCGCGGTGACGTGGTAGGTGCGCCCGAGGATGTTGAAGTCGTTGACATAGGTCGAGCCGAAATAGGTCTCGATCGCGTCGGTGACATTCTGGATCGGCACGCCAAGCTTCTGCGCCTTGACGCGGTCGATATCGACGAAGACCTGCGGCGTGTTGGCCGAGAACGGCGAGAACACGGTAGGGGCGAGGAGCACCGGCGACTTGCGCGCCGCGGCCACAAGCTCGTCGGTTGCGGCCGCAAGCAGCTCGGGCCCGCGACCCTGCCGGTCCTGGATGCGCATGGTGAAGCCGCCGCCGGTGCCGATGCCAGGGATCGGCGGGGGCGGAATGACGATGATGAACGCACCCTCGATCGCCAACAGCCGCTTGCGCAGATCCGCGGTGATCACCTGCGCGCTCAGTCCCTTCTTGAGGCGCACTTCCGGTTCTTCGAACACCGGGAACAGCGCCGCCGAGTTGCTGGCCTGGGTGCGGGTCGCGCCCGACAGCCCTGCGAACACGGCGATGTGAGAGATTCCGGGCGTATCGAGCGCAATGGCCTCGATCCTGCGAACGATCTCGGTGGTCCGCGCGAGCGAGGCCGCGCCGGGCAATTGCGCGGATATGATGACGTAGCCCCGATCCTGCGCCGGAATATAGCCTTGGGGCGTGGTGACGATCAGCCAGCCGGCACTGCCGATCAGCACCACATAGACAAGCAGCATCACCACGCGATGCCGGATCACGAAACCTGCAAGGCCGGCATAAAACTGCGACAGCCAATCGAAGCCGCGGTTGAAGACGCCGACAAAGGCCTCCCACGCCCGACCGATCACGTTCCACGCCGCGGGCGGACGCCTCTCCTGGTGCGGGACCAGGATCTGCGAGGCCAGCGCCGGCGACAGCGTCAGCGAGCAGAAGCAGGAGATCGCGGTCGCGACCGCAATGGTGACCGCGAATTGCTGGAAGAACTGTCCCGTGATGCCGCCGAGAAACGCCGTCGGCACGAACACCGCGCAGAGAACGAGCGCAATCGAGACCAGCGCGCCGCCGACCTCCTCCATGGTCTTCAGCGCCGCATCACGCCGGCTCATGCCGTGCCCGAGGTGCCGCTCGACATTCTCGACCACGACAATGGCGTCGTCGACCACGATGCCGACCGCGAGCACCAGGCCGAACAGCGTCAGGTTGTTGATGGCGTAGCCGAGCGCCGCCATCGCGGCGAAAGTGCCGACCAGCGACACCGGGATCGCTGCGATCGGGATGATCGCCGGGCGCCAGCCCTGCAGGAACACCAGCACCACGATGACGACCAGAGCCATCGCCTCATAGATGGTCTTGATCAGCTCGCTGATGGACTGGCTGATGAACTCGGTCGGGTTGTAGCCGATGTCGTAGTCGAGCCCCTTGGGAAAGCTGGCCTTCAGCCGGGCCATCGTGTTGGAGATGCCCTTTGCGGTGGCAAGCGCATTCGATCCGGGACGCTGCGTCACCAGCATCGCGACCGCGGTCTTGCGCAGCTCGAAGCTGTTGGTGGAATAGTCGAGCGCGCCGAGCTCGGTCCGCGCCACGTCGCGCAACCGCGTGGTGCGGCCGTCTTCGCCGGCCTTGACGACGATGTCCTCGAACTGCGCGACGTCCTTGAGGCGGCCGGTGAACGTCAGGTTCGGCTGAAACGCACGATCCGAGATCGGCGGGCTTGCGAGCTGCCCGCCGGTAATCTGCAGGTTCTGCGCGCGGATCGCGGCGATCACGTCGCCCGCCGTCAACCCCAGCGTCGAAATCCTGTCGGGATCGAGCCATAGCCGCATCGAATAGTCGCGCGCGCCGAAGATCTGGATGTCGCCGATGCCGTCGAGCCGCAGCAGCTGGTCGCGCACCTGCAGCAGCGCATAGTTGGAGATGTAGAGCTGGTCGAGCGAGTCGTCCGGCGACAGCATGAACACGACCATCAGGATGTCGGGCGAGTTCTTGCGGGTGACGACGCCGTTGCGCTGCACCTCTTCCGGCAGCTGCGGCGTTGCGATCGCGACGCGGTTCTGCACCAGCACCTGCGCCTTGTCGAGATCGGTGCCGAGCTTGAAGGTGATGGTGATGGTGAGCTGGCCGTTCGAGGTGGCCTGGCTGTACATGTACAGCATGTCCTCGACGCCGTTGATCTGCTGCTCGATTGGAGCGGCGACCGTATCCGAGATGGTCTGGGCCGAGGCGCCCGGGTACTGCGCCGATACCACCACGGTCGGCGGCACTACTTCGGGATATTCGGAGACCGGCAGCGTGGTGTAGGCGAGCGCGCCCACGATCAACAGCACGATGGACAACACCATCGCCAGAATCGGCTGATTGACGGAAAGGCGCCCGAGATTCATGACTTGCCGCCGCCGATCGTGCCGCTGTGCGGGGTGACCTTGGCGCCCACACGCGCGCGCTGGATGCCGTCAATGATCACCTTGTCCTCGGCCTTGAGGCCTTCGCGGATCACGCGCAGGCCGTCGTCGATTGGACCGAGAACCACGGGTCTTGCCTCCACCGTATTGTCGTCCTTGATCACGAACACGATCTTGCGCGACTGATCGGTCGCGATCGCGGTGTCCGGGATCAGCAGCGCCTCGTAGGGCGAAGAGCCGATCAGCCGGACACGGCCGAATTGCCCGGGCAGGATGGAGAGATCCTTGTTCGGGACGATCGCGCGGCTGCGCAACGTACCGGTCGAGACGTCCAGGCGGTTGTCGACGAAATCCATTTTGCCCTCGTGCGAGGGCTTCGTTTCGCCGGTGAGCGTCACCTGCACCGGATTGGCGGTGTCGCGCGAGCTCGGCCGCTTGCCCTCGAACCAGAGCTTGTTGTTCTTCAGGTAAGTCGCTTCGTCGACGTCGAAATAGATGTAGATCGGGTCGAGCGAGACGATGGTGGTAAGCAGCGTGGACGCGCCATTGTCGCTGCCCTGCACGAGATTTCCGACGCTGACGAGATGGCGGCTGACGCGGCCGGCGATCGGCGCCAGCACATGGGTGAACTCGACATTGAGCTGGGCCGCCTTCAGCGCGCCCTCGGCCACGACCTCGGCGGCGCGCGCGGCCTGCAAGGCCTGGCGGCGCTGATCGACGACCTGCTCGGAGACGGCACTCGTCTCCACCAGATTCAGGCCGCGTTCGAGGTCGCGCTTGGCAAGCTCGGCCTTGGCGTGGGCGTCGGAAAGCTGGCCGTCGGCTTGGGCTGCGACCGCCTCGAACGGACGGGAATCGATCAGGTAAAGCAGGTCGCCGGCATGAACCATGTCGCCATCCTTGAACTCGACATTGGTCACAAAACCGCCGACCCGCGCCTTGACCTGAACCTCCTCGACGGCCTCGAAGCGACCGGTGAACTCGTCCCAGTCGGTGACCGTGCGCTTGACCGGCTGCGCGACAGTCACCGGCGGTGCGGCTGCGGCCTGCTGCGGCGGCTGACTTTGCCCGCAGCCGGCGAGCGTCACCGCAAGCACGATCGACGGCCCGATGAACCCAAGGTATCGAACGCGCGGCCCGATGGTGCGACGAGAAGGCTCGGAGGGGTCGGTCGCGCTCAAGGACATCTCCTTTGCAACACGCTGCGAGCGAAAAATACAGTCGGACCGGCTTCCGCCAGCGCGACCAACCATGCGACCTGCTCGCGTTCCATTCAAGGCCGCGTCCGCTTTGGCTGGTATGTCCAAATAAACCGGGTTTGTGGCGCAAATTTTTTGGTGTCAGCCGGCTGACGATGGAATAATCGTCGCATGAACGAAACCGCCCGAATGGGCAGCTTTGCTGGGAGGACGACCATGGACGCGCTTGCCGCCCACAAGCACCTCGGTGAGGCCTCCGATCGCGCCGCGGCCCATGTCGCGCCCGATTGCGCCGGGCTCAACTTCTATGCATGCGACCGGGGCTTGCGCGATCTGCTGCCGCTTTACCTGGCAGACCGGGATTTTCGCGCGCTGGAACCGCAGTTCGATCGCCTGGGCGCGCTGTCCGGCGGGCGGCTCGACCAGCTTGCACGAATTGCAGACAAGCATCCGCCGGTGCTCAACCCGCGCGACCGCTTGGGCCGGGACGAGGACTGGGTCGAGTATCATGCCGCCTATCGCGAAATGGAAAACATCGCCTTCGGCGATTTCGAGTTCCATGCCATGAGCCATCGCGCCGGCACGCTCGGCCTCGATCGGCCGCTGCCGGCCGTTGCCAAATACGCGTTGCAATATCTGTTCGTGCAGGCCGAGTTCGGCTTGATGTGCCCGATCAGCGTGACCGACACCTCGATCCATTTGATCCGGACATTCGCAAGCAGGGAATTGCAGGATTATCTATTGCCGAAAATGCTGTCTGCCGACGTCGCCAAGCTCTGGAAAGGAACGCAGTTCATGACCGAGCGGTCCGGCGGTTCCGACGTCGGCGCGATCGAGACCGTTGCGCGCCATGAGGACGGCGAATGGCGGCTCTATGGCGACAAATGGTTCTGCTCGCATGCCGACGCCGATGTCGCGCTGCTGTTGGCGCGCCCGGAGGGCGCCGCGGCCGGCACAAGGGGGCTTGCGCTGTTCGCGTTACCGCGGCGATTGAGGAACGGCCGCCGCAACGCCTATCGCATCGTGCGGCTCAAAGACAAGCTCGGCACCCGCTCGATGGCAAGCGGCGAAATCTTGCTGGAGGGCGCGATTGCCTATCTCGTCGGCGATATCAACGCCGGGCTCAAGCAAATGATGGAGCAGGTCAATCTGTCGCGGCTGTCACACGGCGTACGGGCGGCCGCCATGATGCGTCGCTGCGTCAACGAGGCGATGATCTGCGCGAAAAGCCGCGCGGCGTTCGGCAGGACCATCATCGATTATCCGCTGCTGCGCCGGCAGCTTCTCAAGATCGCGCTACCCGCCGAGCAGTCGCTGTCGATGTTCCTGTTCACCGCGGGCGCAATGGACCGCGCCAATGCCGGCGACGCTGACGCTGCGCTCTGCCTGCGCATCCTGACGCCGCTTCTGAAATTCCGCGCCTGCCGCGACAACATCCCGGTGGCGACGGGCGCGATGGAGGTGCGCGGCGGTAACGGCTACATCGAGGAATGGGTCAACGCCCGACTGATTCGGGATGCCCATATCGGCGTGCTCTGGGAAGGCACCTCCAATATCAACGCGCTCGATATCATCACGCGCGCCGTGGGCAAGAGCAGCGCGCAACGCGCGCTGGCCGCGACACTAAAGCGATTGCTCGATGAGGCAAACGCGATCCCGGCAGGCTTCCGCAATCGTCTGCACGAAACGCTCGATCGAGCGCTTGCGTTCGCCGAACGCGTCGCGGCCGAGCCCGCGCTGGAGGCCGATGCGCGGCAGGCCGCGAGCGCGCTTTATCATGCAGCCAGCGCTGTCCTGATGACGTGGGAGGCAAGCCGGCCAGGCTGTGACGCGAGGCGGGCATTGCTGGCGCGCCTTGTGCTGGAGCACAGACTGTCTGCTCGGGATCCGCTTCAAGCCTCGGCCGGCAATTGGGAAGGCCAGGCGGCGAACCTGATCTTTGCCGAACGCAAGGTCGCGCTCGGCGAGGTCGCCAATTTGCTCGGCTGATCAGCCGCTGTCGCGCAGCACCAGCTCGAAGCCGAGGTCGACCCGGCGCGGCCCCTCGCGCGACAGAATCAGTCTTGCGGCGGTACGACCGATCGCATCGCCGTGGACACGGATGGTCGAAAGGCTTGGCGCCATCAACCGGCCCATTTCGAGATCGCCGAGGCCGACGACAGCTACCGGCTGCTCGGCGGCCGGCCCTGCGCGCAGCACCCCCGCCTTGCGCAATCCCGACATGAAGCCGATGGCATGGGCATCGTTGGCCGCGAACACGGCATCCACGTCGGGAAGCCTTGCCAGCGCGGCAACGCTTCCCGACGCATTGCGCTCGAGCACCAGCCGGCGCGGAGTCCTCAAGCCGCCACGCAGCGCAGTCTCGCTGAAACCCAACCAGCGCCGCGTCGCGCGTGGATCGTCGCCGCCGATGAAGGCGAGGTTCCTGCGCCCTTGTGCGATCAGATGGGAGGCAACGGCAACGCCGGCGGCAAAATTGTCAAAGCCCGCAACCGCATCGATGGGCGCCGGCGGCAGCTCCCACGTCTCCACGATCGGAATGCCGGCGCGGCGGAGCAGTCGCCCCCCGTCTTCGGTTGCCGGCGAGCCCACCATGATGATGGCTTCCGGCCGCCGCGACAGCAATGCCGCGAGCATGTGGTCCTCGCGCGCCGCATCGTAGCGCGACTGCGCGAGAATGACGGCGTAGCCGAGCGGCTCGAGCTCATCGGACAGACCCTGCACGGTGTCGGCAAAGATCGAGTTGGCAATGGTCGGCACCAGCACGCCAACCGATTTGGTGCGCGCGCCGGCGAGCGCGCCGGCAAGCTGGTTCGGCACATAGCCGAGCTCGCGCATGGCGGCCTCGACCTTGGCGCGGGTTTGCGGTGCGACCATCTCGGGCAGTCGCACCACCCGGCTCACCGTGATGGCGGAGACGCCGGCAAGCTCGGCCACCGCGGAAAGCGTCGGGACGGTCTGAAACTCGGGTTCGGGAGGCGGCATGGGTCTGTTGTCCGGCGTCCCGGTCTCGATACACCAAAGGACTTGCCTGCGCATGATGATAGCGCTAACATGCAAATGATAGCGCTAACAATTTGCAGCAATCCGAGGATTTGGATGATTTCTGAAGGGGATGTCGAAGCCTATCGGCGCGACGGCGTGATCGTGGTGCCCGAGGTTTTGGACCGCACGACACTGGGGCGCGTTCGCCAGGTGATCGCTGAGCTGGTTGCGGGCGCAGCCGACGTCACCGAGCATACCGATCTCTATGACCTCGAGCCTGGCCATTCCCGGAACGATCCACGGGTGCGGCGGATCAAGACGCCGCACAAGATACATCCGATCTTCGATGAGATCGTCCGCAGCAAGCCTGTCATCGACATCCTGACCAAACTGATCGGACCGGGCTTGCGGCTGCACGGCTCGAAGCTGAACATGAAGTCGGCGAAATACGGCTCGCCGGTCGAATGGCATCAGGACTGGGCGTTTTATCCACATACCAATGACGATGTGCTCGCGATCGGCGTGCTGCTCGATGATTGCGATCTCGAAAACGGGCCGATGCTGGTGGCCCCGGGCACCCACACGGGCGAGGTCTGGAATCACCATGGCGACGACGGCCATTTTGCCGGCCTGATCGATCCCGATCTGATCCAGGACGAGATCGCGCGGGCCGTGCCCTGCATGGGCAAGGCGGGCAGCATGTCGTTCCATCACGTCCGCGCGCTGCATGGCTCCGCGCTCAACACGTCCGATCGTCAGCGCAACCTGCTGCTCTATGAGGTTGCGGCGAGCGACGCCTGGCCTTTGATGGGCGTGAAGGACTTTGACGAGTTCAACAGCAGGCTGCTCACGGGGGACGTCGTGTTGACGCCGCGGCTTGCCGATGTGCCGGTGCGGATGCCGTTGCCTCCCGCCAAGCGGCAGGGCTCGATCTACGAAACTCAGTCGGCCTCGAAGAAGTCGTATTTCACCAAAGCCGCCTGATTCCGCGAGAGCGCCCGCTGGAACAAGCCCGGCGCGTCGTCCAGTTTCCAAGAACACAGCCAAGAAAACGACAAAGCAAGAAAACATTGACGGCGAAGCATAGAGGGGGAAACGATGACGGAGAGCTCTGCCGATAAAGCCGGCTCGCGTTTGCGTGTGATATTCGCGGCCTGCATCGGGTCCGCGCTGGAATGGTATGATTTCTTTCTTTACGGCACCGCGGCGGCACTGGTGTTCGGCGAGCTCTTCTTCCCGAAGGGCGATCCGATCGTGGGGACGCTCCTCGCCTTTCTGACATTCGGCGTCGGCTTTGTAGTGCGGCCGATCGGCGGCATCCTCTTCGGGGTGCTCGGCGACCGCTATGGACGCAAGCCTGTGCTGGTCGCAACCCTCCTGATGATCGGTATCGGCACGACCGCCATCGGATGCCTGCCGACCTTTGCCCAGATCGGTTACTGGGCGCCGCTGCTCCTTGTGCTGATGCGCGTGATCCAGGGCCTCGGCGCCGGCGCCGAATATGGCGGCGCGGTCATCTATCTTGTCGAGAACGCGCCCGCGAACCGCCGCGGCTTCTGGGGCAGCTTTGCCCCGCTCGGCGTCTCCATTGGCAACCTGCTCGCAGCCGGCGCCTTTGCGCTGGTGACGCCGCTGCCGCGCGAAGACCTGATGTCGTGGGGCTGGAGGTTGCCGTTCCTCGCAAGCTTTCTCCTGATCCTGGTCGGCCTTTTTGTGCGCCTGCGCGTCGCCGAAACGCCCGTCTACACCGAAGCCGTGGTCGCGCGCGGAAAGGTCGAGCGGAATCCGGCGATGGAAGCGCTGCGGCGGCATCCCCGGAACTTCATGGTCGTGCTCGGCGCGCGGCTCGCCGAGAACGGTCTCGGCTATCTGTTCCCGGTGTTCGGCCTGAGCTACGTCATCACCACGCTCGGGGTGCCGAAATCGGATGCGCTGAGCGCGCTGATGCTCGCTTTTTTCATCGAGCTGTTTGCCATCGTTGGCTTTGCCTCGCTGTCCGACCATGTCGGACGGCGTCCGGTCTATCTGTTCGGCGCGATCGCAGGCATGCTCTTCGCGTTCCCGTTCTTCCTGCTGGTCGGCACCAAGCAGTGGATCTGGATCGCGGTCGCCTTCGTGATCGCGCGCGCGGTGGTGACGGCGGCAATGTTCGGCCCGCAGGCGGCCTATTTCGCCGAGCTGTTTCCGCCGCAGCGGCGCTTTGCCGGCTTTGCCTTTGCCCGCGAACTGGGCTCGCTGCTCGCCGGCGGGCCGGCGCCGTTCCTTGCCGCCTATCTCGTGGCAGTGTTCGGAAGCTGGTGGCCGGTCGCCTGCTACGCGGCGGCGCTGTCCGCCCTGACTGCGATCGCGGTGTGGGCCGGCCCCGAAACCTATGTCGAGGACATCGCGGCCGACGCCAGCCCGGACGCGCAAATGCCCGCGAGCCTTGCCCCGGCGCGGGCGTAAAGCCTCGACAGCGATGAGCGCAAGCCCTGCTCCCAAGGCGGGCTTGCGCTCTCGTCGCCCGTGAGGCGCCGTTATTCAGGCGCACGTCATCTTCGGGCATGACGAAGCAAAATTCCTTCGCTAGTGTGGCGCCAAAACAGGGGTCCGGGGAGGACAAGCGTGCAAAAAGGGCATGTCGTTTTCGGCGCCATGGAAGAAGTCGTGTTCGGCGAGCCCGCGGCCGAAGCGATCGCGACGCAATTGGATCGCCTCGGGGCCTCCCGCGCCTTCCTGATGGTCTCCGGCACGCTCAGGCGAGAAACCGATGAGATCGCGAGGATTCAGAAACTGCTTGGACCGCGCTGCGCCGGCATCTTCGATATGATGCCGCAGCATACCCCGCGCGAGGCCGTGATCGCCGCAAGCGAGGCCGCGCGCGCGGCCGACGCCGATCTCATCGTCACCGTTGGCGGCGGCTCGATTACGGACGGTGCCAAGGCGGTCCAGCTTTGCCTCGCCAACGGCATCCGCACTGCCAGCGACATCGACACGATCCGTGCGGCAAAGGGCGCCATCCCGCAAATGAACGCGCCGCGGGTGCGCCAGATCAGCGTGCCGACCACCATCGCCGGTGGCGAGTTCTCCTCGATCGCCGGCGTGACCAATACGCGCACCCGCGTCAAGGAGATGCTGACCCACAGGCTCGCAATGCCACGCGCGGTGATCCTCGATCCCGCCTTGACCGTGCACACGCCGGAATGGCTGTTCCTGTCGACCGGCATCCGCGCGGTTGATCATTGCGTGGAAGGCCTCTGCTCGCGCGAGGCGCATCCTTACGCGGACGCGCAGGCGCTGAAGGGACTTGCGCTTCTGACAAGCGGATTGCCGCGCGTCAAAGCCGATCCGCGCGATCTGGATGCGCGGATGGATTGCCAGATCGGCACCTGGCTCTCGACAGGCCCCCTGACTTCGGGCGTGCCGATGGGCGCAAGCCATGGCATCGGCTATGTGCTGGGCGCAGCCTACGGCGTGCCGCACGGCTACACCTCCTGCATCATGCTGCCTGCCGTGATGCGCTGGAACAGAGAAGCCAACGCCCCGCGTCAGGCCCTGGTCTCCGACACCATGGGTCATCCGGGCGAGGACGCCGCCGACGTGCTGGATCATTTCATCAAGAGCCTCGACATGCCGCGCTCGCTGCGCGAGGTGCGCGTCTCGTCGGAGCATTTCGATACGATCGCTGCGCAGGCGATGGCGACGCCCTGGGTGCCGCGCAATCCGCGCAAGATCGACGGGCCGCGCGAGGTGCGCGAAATCCTGGACATGGCTGCATAGAGGAGAACAATGTACACCGGCAAACAGGCAAGACTGCGTCCCCTCCAACCCGCCTTCATCATGGCGGGCAGCGGCGAGAGCGTGACCTATCGCGAGCTCGAGGCGCGATCGAACCGACTCGCGCATCTGTTCCGCAAGCGCGGACTCAAGCGGCTCGACCACTATGCGATCTTCATGGAGAACAACAGCCGTTATCTCGAAGCCTGCGGCGCCGGCGAACGCTCGGGTCTCTATTTCACCTGCGTGAACTCATATCTCACGGCGAGCGAGCTCGCTTACATCCTGAGCAACAGCGAATCCCGCATCCTCGTCACCTCGGTGGAAAAACTCGATGTCGCGCGCGAGGCGCTGAAGGACTGTCCGAAAGTCGAGCTCTGCATCGTCGCCGATGGCGCGGGCGAAAGCGACCGCATCATGGGCTTGCAGCAAGCAACCGCAGGCCTGCCCTCGACGCCGATTCCGGACGAATCCGTCGGCACGGCGATGCTCTATTCGTCGGGAACAACGGGACGGCCGAAAGGCATCGTGCGGCCTCTTCCCGAACAGCCGCCGGGACAAAGCCTGCCGCTCTTCGATTTCCTGGACAAGCTCTGGCAGTACCGCGAGGGCATGATCTATCTGTCGCCCGCGCCGCTCTATCATTCGGCGCCGCAGGCGGCCGTCAATCTCACGATCCGTGCGGGCGGCACCGCGATCATCATGGAGAGATTCGACCCCGAGCAGTTTCTCGCACTGGTCGAGAAATGGGGCATCACGCACACCCAGCTGGTGCCGACCATGTTCTCGCGCATGTTGAAACTGCCGGAAGAGGTGCGCAGACGTTACGACCTGTCGTCGCTCGAGATCGCGATCCATGCCGCTGCTCCCTGCCCCGTCCAGGTCAAGGACGACATGATCAAATGGTGGGGGCCGATCATCCACGAATATTACGGCGCAACCGAAGGCTTGGGCTTCACCGCCTGCAACAGCGAGGAATGGCTCGCCCATCGCGGCACGGTCGGCAAGGTGCTGCTGGGCGATCTCCACATCCTCGACGAAAACCTCAAGGAATGCCCGACCGGCACCGCCGGCACGGTGTGGTTCAAGACCGCGACGCCCTTCGAATATTTCAACGATCCGGCGCGCACCAGGGAGGCGCGTTCGCCGGACGGCAGCATGAGCACGGTCGGCGACGTCGGCTATGTCGACCGCGACCGCTATCTCTATCTCACCGACCGCGCGACCTTCATGATCATCTCCGGCGGCGTCAACATCTACCCGCAGGAATGCGAGAACCTTCTGATCACGCACCCGAAGATCGCCGATGCGGCCGTGTTCGGCGTGCCCAATGCCGATCTCGGCGAAGAGGTGAAGGCGGTGGTGCAGCCGATGCCGGGCGTCGAGCCCTGCAAGGCGCTCGCCGACGAGCTGATCGCGTTCTGCGGCCAGTCGCTGTCGCGGCAAAAGGTGCCACGCTCGATCGATTTCGAGGCGGAATTGCCGCGGTTGCCGACGGGAAAGCTTTACAAGCGCCTGCTGCGCGACCGCTATTGGGGCAACAAGACCTCGCGGATCGTCTGACGGCTCACACCGGCTCGGCCTCGCGGGCGAAAAACAACAGCCCGCAATTGCCGGCGACGAGGCCTAGAGCCGCGATGCCGCTGGCCAGCGCAAAGGCGTGGCCCGAACGGCCGAGCATGCTCACCGTCAGCGGTCCAACGATCTGACCCGCGCCGAACGCGGCCGTCATCACGCCGACCGCAAGCGGCGCCGGTGCACCGCCGAGCCGCAGGGCTTCCCTGATGCCCGCCATGGTGATGATCATGAAGGTGCCGCCGACGCAAACCGCGGAGAACAACAACGTCGCCAGATTGATTACAAGCGCCGGCGCGAGCACGCCCGCCGCCAGCACCCATTTCGCACGCATCCACAGTTGCCGGGGCGCGAGCCCGCGGCCAAGCCAGGCGCTGCCAAAGGTCGAGAGCGCGGCGGCCGCGCCGAACACCGGCCATACCAGGCCGAACATCGCGGGATCATGGATGTAGTCGCTGGCAAGCGCGGGCAGAAACGTCGCAGGGATGATGTAGCCGAAGCCGAACGCGGCATAGCATGCCGCTACGACGATCACAGGGCGCGACAGCGTGCGCAGACCGGGTGCGGCGGCGGTATCGACGGTTGAACCGGTCGCCAGAGGACGCCACAGCACAAAGGCGAGCGTCATCGCAACAGCGCCGAGCGCGATCCAGGTTCCGCGCGAGCCCCACACTTCGATGCCCGCGGACAATCCAAACAGGCCGGCGATGGCGATGCCGATGCCGACACCGGAAAAGACGTGACCTGACCATTGCTCGCGGCCATGCGACCTGAGAATCGGCATTGCCCATGCGGAGGTGCCGATCAGCACGAAGGCGCTTGCCGCGCCGGACACAAAGCGCAAGCCCATCCATAGCGGCTGCCAGTCGGACAGCCCCATCCAGAGCGTCGTGACGGCGACCGACAGGAGACCCCATCGGATTGCAGGCCCTGCGGGAGGGGAAAACGCGACACAAGAAATCGCGCCCAGTAGATAGCCGACATAATTGGCGGTGGCGAGCCAGCCGCCGACGGTAAGCGAAAGTCCCGCATCCTGTTGCATCAGGGGCAGGATCGGCGTCAGCGAGAAGCGTCCGATGCCCATGGCGCTGGCGAGTGCCGCGAGCCCGACCGAGGCGGCGGCCAAAGCGGAGGGATTTGTATTTTTCGTGCTCATGGCTCTGGAATAGCCGATCCAGATATTCTATAATATTAAATGTTATAGCCATACTTGTTTTTATATTTTGAATGGAGCCGCCCGCCATGAACTTCGCCGACCTGCAGGTGTTCAAGAGCGTCGTCGACGAAGGCGGCGTGATCAAAGCCGCCAACAAGCTGCATCGCGTGCCCTCGGCGGTGACGACAAGGATCAAGCAGCTCGAGGCCTCGATGGGCGTAAAGCTGTTTCACCGCGACAAGCAGCGGCTGCATTTGTCGCCGGCCGGCGAATTGCTGCGCGATTATGCCGAACGTCTGATCCAGCTGTCGGACGAGGCGCGCCACGTGGTCTCGGGAACGGCGCCGCGCGGCGTGCTCAAGCTCGGCGCGCTGGAGAGCACGACCGCGAGCAGGCTGCCGCCGATCCTTGCCGGCTATCACCTGCGCCATCCGGACGTGCGCCTCGAGCTCGTCACCGGCACCAACGATACCCTGCTCGGCCTTATCGCCGAGCGCAAGCTGGACGCGGCCTTCATGGCCGAGCCTCCCACGGACCGGGCGTTCGAGCATATTCCCGTGTTTTCGGAACGGCTGACCCTGATCTCGAGCATCGACCATCCGCCGATCAAGCGCGCAAGCGACATCGAGGGCTGCTCCCTGATCGCGTTTCCGGAAGGCTGCGCCTATCGCCGCGTGCTGCAACGCTGGCTCGGTCGCGACAGCCTCGCGCCGCTCCGCGTGCTGGAGCTTGCGTCCTACCACGCTATCGTCGCCTGCGTGACCGCAGGCGCCGGAATTGCGCTGGTGCCGGAATCCGTGCTCGACACCATGCCCAATGCCGAGGTGCGACGGCATCCGATTCCGCGGGCGCAGAGC
>Ga0335080_10003434_pt1 | contig 16010 bp, 12 predicted proteins | sample Lox_Sample_34_FD_206720 | JGI IMG/M metagenome (GOLD analysis project Ga0335080, IMG submission 206720) | Soil microbial communities from Loxahatchee National Wildlife Refuge, Florida, United States - Lox_Sample_3.4 | ecosystem: Environmental > Terrestrial > Soil > Wetlands | place: USA...
TCGAGGGGGAAGTGCACTCCGCCGAGCATGCGCGCCAGTTCGACGGCCAGCGTGGTCTTGCCCGAGCCCGAACAGCCCGCGATGCCCAGCACGACCGGTGGAAACGGCAAGGGGGATCGCCCGGCAACGGATCGCTCACGGCTGCCCGTCCGCAGACGGCAGCTCACCCGCAAATATCGCCGTGATGGCCGGAGCAAGGCGCTTAAGCAGGCAGGCGAGCTTGTGTTCCACTTGGCGGCCCGCCTCGAAGACTTCCGCATGGCTGAGGTGCTTGTCGCCTAGGCCCGCGGCGAGGTTGGTCACGCAGGAGATGCCCAGGACCTCAATCCCCATGTGGCGGGCCACAATGGTCTCGGGCACGGTGGACATGCCGACCAGGGTGGCGCCCAGGGTCCGGAAGGCGCGAATCTCCGCCGGCGTTTCGAAGCTGGGGCCGGGCGTGGCGAGATAGACGCCCTCGTCGAGATCGATCCCTTCCGCGGCCGCAGCTTCGGCGGCGAGCCCACGCAGGCGTCGGGAGTAGGCCTCGGTCATGTCGAAAAAGCGCAGTCCGGCGCCGGGAATGCGCGCAAAGCGCGACTCGTTCGGCCCGGTGAGGGGGTTCCATCCCATGAAGTTGATGTGGTCGGAAAGCGCGACCAGTTGCCCGATACGATACCCGGCCTGGATGCCGCCCGCCGCATTGGTGAGGACGACAGCACGTACGCCCAGCGCGCCAAGAACCCGCATTGGAAATGTGACCTCCGCCGGCGTGTAGCCCTCGTAGTAGTGCACGCGGCCCTGCATCGAGATCACACCCACCCTGCCAAGCGTTCCCGCAACGATCCGCCCCGAGTGCCCCTCAACCGTCGATTGCGGAAAATGCGGGATGTCGGCGTAAGGAACAATCACGGCATCCGTGACCTCTTCCGCGACCGCGCCCAGCCCGGAACCGAGCACGACACCCAGCCGCGGCGCGCGTGTACCCAGCCTGGTTCGCAGCCAGCCCGCGGCCTCGGAAACCTGGTCGAAATATTCAGAGCTCATTGGAAATACTCTACAGGGATCATGGGGCAGGCCGGGGAGGAATGAGGCGTGGGAGAGAGCACGACGCAAAAAAGCCCGGCGAATTGTGCCGGGCTTTTTTGCTTGCCTTGATTTTATGGTTGCCTGGACTATCTCTTCTTCTTTTTTGCGGCGGATTTCTTTGCAGGGGCCTTTTTCACAGCCTTTTTTGCCGCGCTCTTCTTTGCAGGAGCTTTTTTCGCTGCTGCTTTCTTCACTGCTTTTTTCGCCGCCTTCTTTGCCGGCGCCTTCTTTGCTGCTTTTTTAACTGCCAACGGTTTACCTCTTTTAGTGGTTTTGGCGCTCTTCTTTGCCGGCGCCTTCTTGGCGACGGCCTTTCCGCCCTTGGCGCCAGTGGCTTTCTTGGCGGCGGACTTCTTCGGGGCTGCCTTTTTTGCCGGGGCCTTCTTAGCCGCAGCCTTCTTGGCGGGAGCCTTCTTTGCAGGCTTGGGTGCCGGAGACTCGGAAATCACAACGGTCGTTTCTTCAGCTACGCCCTCATCGTCGTCGGAAGAGGTTAGTACGCTGGAGGTTTCTACTTCTTCGTCCTCGTCGTCCAAGGCTTCATCGTGATCGTCGAGCTCGGCGGGCTCGGCATGCTCTTCGCCATCACTCATTGCATACATCTTGAACACTTCGTCCATTACATTGCCTCCAGCGACTCGCGCTGTGCTTCATTGCTTGGCGCTGCGGATGATGCAACTCCACATGCGGAAGCCATTGTAGCAATAGCTTGATGCAATGCACAGGAAAAGACAAGTATGTAGTGTGGCTCCATCCTATTTTTGTTTATCCGCGTAGGCCTTCTCTCGCGTCGTGCGTCCCTTTGCACGCGACGCGGGCTTCTCCACCGCCTTGGATGCCTTCTTTGCCGAGCCGTGCCGGCTTCGTCCGCTGGTCCGCTGCACGGACGAGGGCTCGGCCACATGCAGCCGGCGCCCGGGTTCCACCTTGATTCCAGAGGGAATCCTGTTCCAGCGGCGAAGCTGGTCGAGAGAGACACCGAACCGGTCGGCAATGGATACCAGTGTGTCGCCGCGCCGCGTGGTGTAGAGCAACGTATGCACGGAAGGAGCTGCCACCGGCGCCACCGGCACAACCAGCGCCTGCACGTCCGAAAGGGCCTGGTCTTCGCGAATCTGGTTTGCGGAGGCGAGATCGGCAACCGTCACACGATAGGTGCGTGCCACCGAGGCCAGGGTGTCTTCCGGCGCCACCCGGTGGTACCGCCAGGAAGTGCGCTTGCTTTCGGGGATGCCCGCGATGCGCTGTTCGAAAACCGCCGCAGTGCCGGCAGGAAGATGGAGGTCGAAGGCGGCATCCGGAGGCGTCGCCATGCGCAGCAGGCTGGGGTTCAACGCCATCAGTTCATCCACTGGCGCACCCACGAGGTCCGAGGCCAGCCGCAGATCGACCGCGTAGTTGATGGTCACTGTGTCCGTGAGGACGGGCGGGTCCAGCGTGATCTCGTCGAAGCCGTATTGCGTGGGGTGATTGGCAATGATGATCGCGGCCAGGATTTCCGGGACGTAGTTCTGCGTCTCCCCGGGCAGGTTATGCCGCTTGTACAGTTCCCAGAAGTCGGCATAGCCGGTCTTCTGCACCGCCCGCTGCACGTTGCCCGCTCCCCAGTCGTAAGCCGCCATCGCCAGGTACCAGTCGCCCAGCTGGTCGTAGAGGAACTTCATGTAACGCGCATACGCGCGCGTGGACTTTTCGGGGTCGAAACGCTCATCGACATAACTGTTGCGCGTGAGGCCGTAATCGCCGTAGGGCATGAACTGCCACATGCCGCCGGCTCGGGACCTGGCGTTGACAGCGCGCGGCTGGAAGCTGGACTCAGCGACAGCCAGGTATATGAGGTCGTGCGGAACCCCCTCCTCGGCCATGACCCGTTCGATCATCTGCTTGTAGCGGCCGTACCGCTGGAACGAGTGCAGGAGCGTGTTGTGGCCCTTCTGCGAATTGGCGAAGAAGTTGATGAACGCGCCCACGTAGTCGTTCACCATCAGGGGAAGGTCCGACTTGGTGGTGGCGAGCTGTGTCTGGGCCTTGGCGACCACGTCAGGGTTGACCGCTTCAAAGGTGACATCGCTGGCCACGTCCGCCGGCGTGGGCTCGACCTTGGGCGTGAACCCATTGCCCATTTTCAGGGCTTCCATCTCCAGCGAGTTCACCTGGTCGACAATATGGTCGAACTCATCCTGCAGCCGGGGCTCACTCTTGATGTCCAGGCCGGTCGTAAGCAGCAGGTCCACGGCGCGATCGAACTCGCCCTTGGCCTCTGTCAAGTGTCCTTTGCGGTAAGCGGCTTCGCCGTTCGCGTAGGCCGTCTCTACCTGATCAATGAGTTGCTGAACGCTGCGGTCGCGCAGCTCTTGCTGTGAATGCGGCGCGGGAATCGGGGCGGGAGCGGGGGGCGGCAAAGTCGGAGCGGTGGCCTGGGGCGCCGCGTTGACGGGGGATTTCGGGGCCTGTGAGGGACCGCATCCCGCAAGCAGAAGAGCGAGCGCCAGGCAGCCTCTACAGCAGTTTTGAAAAAGACTCATGAGTACACAAAAACCGCGATCGTACCGGCGGCAAGAAGGCCCCGCGGATGCAAAGAAAGACCCTCTTCCGATGATAAGCTATGCCTTGGGGGCCCGCCACGTGCAAGGCACTGAACCGCGGCATTCCAAAGGGGATTACCGCTCGTTCCGCCGACGTCAATGTGGAGGACCGGCAAGCGTCTTCCCGGAGGGAAGATTCGAAAATAGCCCAGGGTCAAACCCTGGGAAGCCCAATCATCCCGGTTTCGCGCCCCGTAGGGCCGCATCGAAACTCGCCATCCCGTGATGCTTTATCCCGCGATGATTTGTGTTCATGCGAATGTTCCTTCGTGCCGCTCTGGCCTGCAACCCGATTCGTGACTCTGCATGGACGTTCACTTCATTCGTAATTTCGCCATCATCGCCCACATCGACCATGGGAAGTCGACGCTCAGCGACCGCCTTCTGGAACTGACCGGCGCGTTAAGCGAGCGCGAGATGCATGCCCAGGTCCTGGACGCGATGGACCTGGAGCGCGAGCGCGGCATCACCATCAAGGCGCACGCCGTGCGCATGATGTACAAAGCTCAGGACGGCCTCACCTACCAGCTGAATCTGATCGACACTCCCGGCCACGTAGACTTCAGCTACGAGGTTTCTCGCTCGCTGGCTTCGTGCGAGGGCGCTTTGCTGGTGGTGGACGCAAGCCAGGGCGTGGAGGCGCAGACCCTGGCCAACGCCTACCTCGCCATTCATCACGGGCTGGAAGTGATTCCGGTAATCAACAAGATCGATCTGCCCTCGGCCGACATTCTGCGCACTCAGGAAGCCATCGAGAAAGCGGTAGGCCTGGACGCCACCGATGCCATCCCGGTGAGCGCCAAGACCGGGCAGGGCGTGAGCGAGGTGCTGGAGGCTATCGTGCATCGCCTGCCCCCGCCGAAGGGCGACCCGAACGCGCCGCTGCAGGCACTCATCTTCGATTCCTGGTTTGACGCCTATCGCGGCGTGATCGTACTGGCCCGCATCATGCAGGGCGCGATGTGCAAGGGCCAGCGGATCCGGCTGATGTCGAACGGCAAGGCTTTCGACATCGAATCCATGGGTGTGCTGATGCCCAAGCCGATGGAGATCGCTGAGTTGCAGGCCGGGGAAGTTGGCTTCTTTGCGGCCACCATCAAGAACGTGAGCGACACCAAGATCGGCGACACCGTGACCGACGACGAGCGCCCCGCGGCGGCCGCGCTCCCGGGATTCGAAGACATCAAGCCAATGGTCTTTGCGGGCCTCTACACCGTGGACTCGCACGAACACACGCTGCTGCGCGACGCGCTCGAGAAGCTGCGCCTCAACGACTCGTCGTTCTTCTTCGAGCCGGAGAGTTCGGTGGCGCTGGGCTTCGGATTCCGCTGCGGGTTCCTGGGGCTGCTGCACATGGAGATCATTCAGGAACGGCTGGAACGCGAGTACGAGCTGGACCTGATCACCACGGCTCCCGGCGTTCGCTACCACATTACGATGACAGACGGATCGGAAATCGAGGTCGACAATCCTTCCCGCTGGCCGGAACCGCAGAGCATCGAAAAGATTCGCGAGCCGATCATCCGGGCCAACATCCTCACCAACGAGGAGTACGTCGGAGGGATCCTGAAGCTGGCGGAAGAAAAGCGTGGCAAGCAGGTGAACTTCGAGTACGTCACCCCAACCCGCGTCATGCTGACCTACGAGCTACCGCTGAACGAAATCGTGCTCGATTTCTATGACCGCCTGAAGTCCATCTCCCGCGGCTACGCGTCGCTTGACTACCAGCTTGCCGGCGAGTGGGAGTCCCCGATGGTGAAACTCGACATCCTGGTTTCCGGCGAGCCGGTGGATGCGCTGTCGATCATCGTGCACCGCGACTTCGCCTACGAACGGGGCAAGCTCCTGGTCTCGAAAATGAGGGAACTGATCCCCCGGCAGCAGTTCGAAGTCGCCATCCAGGCGGCCATCGGAGCAAAGATTGTCGCCCGCGAGACGGTCAGCGCGTTACGCAAGAACGTGCTGGCGAAGTGTTACGGCGGTGACATTACCCGCAAACGGAAGCTCCTGGAGAAGCAAAAAGAAGGCAAGAAGCGGATGAAGCGCATAGGGAAGGTAGATATTCCACAGGAAGCCTTCCTGGCAGTGCTGCGGGTTGGAGAAGACCAGGCGAAGTAACCGAAGAAATGTGACACCGCGCACCGAAGGAGTAACCCTGCTTTCATCTGCAACTGTGGAAACCTCATGAAGATCGATCGCGCTGGCGAACGCGGGAGGTTGCCGCCAATCCTTGGATCGCTCTATAGCTTAACAATAGAAAACAATTAAGTTAAGCCGATTACCAGAATCCGGTCCGTCTTGGCAAGTAGGTAAATTCAAAAATTTCCTTATGGTTGCGCTTCTTTATCCACAAATTTTTCCACAGAGATTGCATGTAGCAAAAAGATTATTTTTTCGCCAAGGCAACCTTATGTCTCCTGTGGAAAGGTCACGCTGGTACCGTTCGCTCCTGTCGAGCATTCCTTGACTGCCCCCGTCCCGAATGGCACCCGGCACGGTTCAGCGGAAGAGTCCGCCGCTCCCCGCCTGCGCTCGGCTTTGCCCGGGAAAAATGAAAGCCCCGCCGGAGCGGGGCTTCGATAGAGCAGACCCAACCGATCAGTGGCTGGCCGGCGGAGTCTTGGCGGCAGGCTTGGGAGCCACGGGGGCCGGGGCCGTTGGTGTGGCGGCACCCGCGGGCTGAGCCGGAGGAGCCGGTACGCCGGACTTGACGTTGTACGCGTCGATGATCGGCTTGGTGATGTTGGTGGAGTCGACCGCGTAGAGCACCGGAGTCTGCTGCTGGGCGACGTCAAGAACGAGCGTGTATCCATGCTGCTGGGCGTAGGTCGACAGCACATCGTAGACCTTCGAGGCCAGGCCCTGGTACATCTCCTGCATTTCGTTCTGGAAGTCGTTGGAAGCATCCTCACCGTCGCGCTGCAGCTGCTTCTTCTTGTCGTCGATCTGCTTGGCACGGTTGGCCCGCTCGGCATCACTCAGCTTGTCGCCCTGGGTCTGCAACTGCTTGGTGAGATTGTCGATATCGTCACTGAGGGCCTTGAGTTGCTGACGCTTGGGGTCGTACTTCTTCTGCAGGTCGGCGAAATTACGCTGGAATTCGTTGGTCTGGCCGACAGCCACCTGGAAAGCGATGACGGCAATCTTGGGGCTGCTGGGAGCAGCGGCGCTCGAGGCGGGGGTATTGGCTGGCGCTCCGGCGGCCGACTCGGCAGGTGTTTGGGCGGCGGCGCCCAGGACTATGCCCGAGGCCATCAATACAGCTATTGCAAGCGATTGCTTCATTTGAATCAAAAACTCCTTCGAAATCCCTGAGTGGCCGGAAAACAGGCCGGTGCCTCCTGAGAAACCTCTCGTCATGCCACCCCAACGACAAACGCCTGTTGTTGGGCACCCCGGGTTCCTAAGGGGGTCTCTACCCCGGCCGGAGCAGAGAAATAAGACGCGGACGGAGACGCAGCAGGAACTATCTGGATTATAGGAGTGCAGGTTGGGAGCGTCAAACGACGAAGGCAGTTCGCATTTCAGAGTTCTCCTCGTGTGGTTGTAGCAAAACCAGAGTTACTGCATCCCGGACCCGCGCCCTGACCCGGATCTCCCATGCCGCCCGCGCCGGACACAGCCACTGTGTGGCAGTGTGGGTGATTATTAAGAACAAGAAGTTCAGATTCAGAAAGTTAGCCTGCCTCACACAGCGGCACACACGAAAAACAAAAATTGAACGTTCTGCCGTCTGTTCGCGCCGACAAGACACCAGCCGGCGCACAACCGACATTGAATGGATCGTGCGAGACACATCCTCACGGCTCATTCCGGCGTCCTCCGGTGATTAATATTCATTCTGCACCAGCGTTCGATAATTATCTGCAACGAAGAATGCGGCGAATGGCCCTGGATTCAGCCGGGAATTGAGGATCGTCACGGTTGTGCTGTACTCGGGTCAGCCAACGTGGCCGTGCGCTCGTGGAGCGAAATCGCAAAATCCAGAAACGTAAACAGAACCAGAAGGGCGGCAACACCAAAAAAGGCGATTCGGAGACGCGGCCACCACTTCGGGGGAACCTGGTTGACAAGTCGGTCCCGGAATTTCGTGGCCGGACGCAATGGCCGGATGTCTCCTTCCGCGATCGGCTGCCATCGGGAAGCTAGAAACGCAGCACGCACGTTTGACAGCAGAATAAGGCCGGCAAGGATGTGAAGAATATTGGGCGTCCGCCCATTGACCACATCGTCTCCAAGGGTGAGGGCGTAGAGGGTGAACAGGAGCGTGGCCGCCGGCCAGTTCGCTTCGCGTACCCCCAGCGCACCCACGACAAATACCAGCGCAGACAACACCGCTGCCACCCGCATCCACGCATCCGGCACGATCACTGCCGCAATCAATTGAAGAACGGCAATCATCAGGCAAAGCCAGAATCCCTGCCGGCACAGGTCGTTGACGTCCCATTCATTCTTGATTTTCGGCCATAAAAGGTTGGTCATCCGCGTTCGCTCCGTTTCCTGGCGGGAGGCACGAGTGACGAGAGCCGCAGACAGAATGGAGCAGAAAAAACGAAGCCGTCAAGCACAATCTGTGCCTGCTCCATGATCGAAAAGGCCGCTCCCGGAGCGGCCCTCGCGATTCGGAGATGATGAAGCCTGATCAGAACGTCGTCGACACGGTCAGGCGGAACGTCTTTCGCGGTTCGCGGTACTCGTTCCGCGCGCCGAACGCCTGCAGGGACTGCTGGTACGTGTAATCGCCCGCCCCTCCCGGCGGAAACAGATCGCGCGAGATCAACTGGGCCGAGCAACTCTGATTGATGCCCGCCGTACCGATGTTGCAGTAGGGCCGCTCGTAAAGCCGCAGAGGGTTGTAGGCAAAGTAGAGCCGGAAGGGGGCATTGACCACCGGCATGATGACCGAGAGCTCGGCGCCCAGCGACATGCGCGGCACGAAATTGGTTCCCGACACCACATGTATGTCGCGCTGGAAACCGACCTCCGATCCTGGAATACCACCCTGGCAGGCGCCGTTGTTGTAAACCGGGCAGCCGTAGAGCGGCGCCTCCAGGGACGCAAAGCCCTCTGGGCTCTGTTTCAACTGTCCCTTGTTCAAAACCATGTCGAGCCCGAAGTCGTCGAAGAGCGATACCATGACCGGCCCGGCAATGGGGATACGGTATTCGGCGTTCGTCGTCAACTGCGTGTCGCCGCCAATCGAGGCGATACCGTAAACCGGAATAGGTACCTGGATGCACTGGTTCAACTGCGGATTATTCGGGTCGCGCGGGACGCACGTGCCGTCAGGATTCGTGAGCTGAACGTTTACGCGGTTGGGCACATAGCCGTAGGGCGTCGCTCCGCGCACGTCGAAGCCGCGCAATTCGCTTTCGCCGCCGGCATAGAAGCGGTTGTTGGGAGGCGCCACGTCTCCGCCGAAGCCCTGAATGTAGCCGATCTGGGCGCGCAGGCCGAGGATGTTATGGCCGTTCGGGTTTGCAGTCAGGTAGTGCATCGACCGGAAGCTCTTGTAGGCGAAGAATGGAGAGAAGTAACGCAGGTTGCCGCCGATGCCCGAGAACTGGAAGACGCCGGTGTATTCCTTGCCGGAGCGCGGCCGGAGAGGATTGTTGACCGTGTTGTAGATGTAACTGAACGAAGCCTCGCTGTTGATGATGCCGGCGAGCGCGTTCGTGCCCTGGATACCGGACCGGAAGCTGATGGTCTGGAAGAACGTCTGGGATGCGGTACTGAACGCGGTAATGGACGACTTGGTCAGCGAGTACGTCAGGCCGACGCGCTGGAAGGCATGGCGCTTCAGCGGATAGCTCACCGAGAAGTTGAGCCCGGTGGATGCCTGGTTGTAGTTCTGCGTGAGATTCTGCTGGGCGGCCGTCAGGTTCGGCGCCTGGCCCGTGGTCGCCTGGTAGTTCTTGGCCGCGTTGTAATCCTGCTTCTGGTTGAACAGCTGGAAGCCGATGTTCAGCGGCCGATTGTGCACATAGGGCTGCGAAAAGCCGAACAGGAATTGCCGGCTGACGTTGCCCAGGTTGCCCTGTACGCTCAGGGTCTCGCCCAGGCCGAGGAAGTTGTTGGTCTGGTAGTTGACTCCGAGGAACGCGCCCGACAATCCGCTGACGCCGCCGTTCAGGCCGATGGAGTTCTTCCCTTTTTCCTTCACTTTCAGGAGCAGGTCCACGGTGCCGGCGTCCGGGTCCTGGTGCGCCTCGGTGTCCTGGTCCACCTTGAGGGGTTCGAAGTACTCGAGCTGGTTCAGGCGGAGAAGGCTGTATTCCCAGGCCTGCGAGTTGTACACCTGGCCTTCGTCCAGCATCAGCTCGCGGCGGATGACGCGGTCGCGGGTGATGGTGTTGCCCTGGAACTCGATGCGCGAGACGTAGAACTGCTTGCCCTCGTCGATATCAACCTGCAGCGAGACAGTCTTCTTCTGCTCGTCGAAGACGGGCTTCGGGATGGCGCCGAAGTTGATGAACCCGAGCTGCCCGTATGCCTTCTTGAGGTTGTCCAGGCCCTTGCTGATCACCGTGGCGTTGAACCAGTCGCCGTCCTTGATGTTGAACTGGGCGCGCAACGCCTTCTCGTTGGTGATGGCCTTGTTGCCGGTGAAAGTGATGGTCCCCAGGCGGTAACGCGCGCCTTCCTCGATGGGCATGAGGATGTCGATGCGCTTGCCCTTGTTGGGCCGGAACGTAAACCAGTTCAGCCCGCCCTGGTCGCGAATCTGTGTTCTGGGCTCTTCCACCGCGGCCGCATAGTAGCCGCGATCGCGATACGCCTGGCGTACTCGTTCCGAGTCTTCCTCGAGCTTGGTGGAATCGAAGGTCTTGGCGAACAGGTTCTCGAAGATCAGCGAATAGGGAATGCCGACCGGCTTGAGGTTGACCATGGAGCGCCTCAGGATGAGGCTGCTGACGTGCTGATTTCCCGTGAAGCGGATCTGGCCCACCTTGACCGTCGGGCCTTCCTTGATGTTGAAGTTCACCTGCACGGAGGCCGGGGGGATGGTCTTCACCACGGTTTTGATGGTGGCGAACTGGTGGCCGTGCTCGGCCAGGACTTCGCGAATGACGGCCTCGGCATGCTTGACCTTGGTCGGATCGTATTGCCCTTCCTGGGTCAGGCCCACCTTTTCTTTCTTGAACCGGTCCAGAAGGTCTGACTGCGAAACCGAGTTGAGGCCTGGATAGTTGATCTCACGGATGGTCGGCTTTTCCTGGACGAAGACGTTCAGAATGACGCCCTTTTCCGAGTCCTCGCGCTCGATGCGGAGGTTCTCGAAGTAGCCGGTGTTCCACAGCGAGTTGAAGTCGCGTTCGATGGAGATGGGATCGTAGGTGTCGCCGACGTGCGTGAACAGGCGCGCCAGGATCGTCTCCTTGGGGATTCGGCGGTTGCCAATAACCCGGATCTGGTCGATGGTCTGCGATTGCTGAGCAAGGGCTCCCACCGTCGCGAGCGCAACGAGCAGGAACACCATGAGCCGGACCAGCAGGGCAGAAAAGCTGGAGAGGGAATCGTGCTTCATCTTCACCGGGCATTTACCCCGCGGCGAGCACAAAAAAGAAAGGTGAGGTCCATGGTTCCGATTCACGCGAAGAATTTGCACACCCTCATTGCTGGTAAAGTCGATCTGCCATCGAGGAAAGTCTGATTATATTTGACCCGGCCACCGCCGCCCAAACGCATCGGGCTGCGGACCCGCCGGAAGCTGCGCGTTTTTCAAGGGCTTCCTGCAGCGCTCGTGCGCTCTTCCGCCTGGTGGTACGATCTGCGGTTTGGCGAAGAGCAGCCGCGCGGCTTCCACGGTGTCTTCACATTGTTTGCAATGGCCGCCTCCCGACGGGCCCGACCCTGCAGCGGGCCTGATTCGCACAGAGGCTCCCGATCCTGAAAAGGACCTTGACCCAGTCTAACGGACCGGACCGGGCCCGGCGGCCTCCCGCTCGGGAAGATGGACTCGCCGCCACCTTCCCGTGAAGAGCGGGATCCGCCTCTTGGTTCTCGTTCTCCTGCCGCACGAGTCTTAGACGCAGGATGAGGAAACATGACATCCTTGCCGTCAGAGGGACGGCGCATGCAACCGAGCGGCTCTGTGTACGACTTTTCGGCGCTTCTGCTCGATGGGCGCCCGATCAGCCTGGCCGAGTTCAAGGGCAAGGTGCTCCTGATCGTCAACACGGCAAGCAAGTGCGGATTCACTCCGCAGTATTCTGGTCTCGAGGAACTGTACCGGGCGCACCAGGAGCAGGGTTTTGAAATCCTCGGTTTCCCTTGCAACCAGTTCGGCGCGCAGGAGCCCGGCTCGGCGGAAGAGATCGGCTCGTTCTGCGAACGGAATTACGGGGTGAGCTTTCCCATGTTCGCCAAGATCGATGTGAATGGTGATACGGCCCACCCGCTCTATCGATTCCTGAAGCAGAGCAAACCGGGCCTGTTCGGCTCCGAGCGGATCAAGTGGAATTTCACAAAGTTTCTGGCGGACCGGACCGGCCGTGTGGTAGACCGATTCGGGCCGTCGACCAAGCCGAAGGATCTCGCGCCACGGATTCACGAATTGCTCAAGCCATAACGGGGCTTACTGCGACACGGCTTTTTTGGCTTGCGCGATTTCCGTTCGGCCCGGTTCGTCCGCTTGCCCGCACATCTCCAGGAGTTCACGAAAGTATTTCGCGGCGGCCGCCCGATTTCCCCCAAGTTGCGCAGCTCGCGCCGCCCCATACAGTGCGCGGAAACGGCCCGGTTCCTTGTGCAAGGTGACCTCGAACTCCTGCAGGGCGGCCTGCGGCTGGTTCGTCTCCAGGTACATTTCTCCCAGGAGTTCTCGCGCGGGAGCGAGCGGGCCCGGGGTCACGGCGTTCTTTTCCGTGCCGTCCTCAAGTTCCGCGGCGGATTTCATCTGGCTGACAGCGTCCTCTTTTTTCCCCTCGGCCAGCGCGGCCAGGGCGCGAACCTCGGTTTCCTGGATCTGAACCTGCTGCGCCCAGTAATCTTCGCCCGCTTTCAACAGCCGTTCGTGGATGCGTTCGAGAGTTTCCGCCGACTCGTGTGCGGCCGGTAATCGTCCCAGGCGCGCCGCGCCGAGCCCGCGCGCGAACCACGTCATCGCCTCGGTGTACGGATAAGGAGTATCCCGGGGCTTGAGTTGCATGGCCCGGTTCCAATCCTGTCGCTCCAGCGCATACCTGGCAGGGATCGCGGCGAGGGCGAAGTATCCGGCTGCGGGACCGGCAGCTCCTCCCACCACTGCATTTTTATCGAAACGCGAGGCGATCTCTGGCAGTGCGGTCAGGACCCGATCTGCGGCTTTGTCCTGCCCTATCTGCAAGTACGCGTACATCAGGTAGTCGCTGGCGTGGAGTTCTTCCGCCGTCTGTCCTTCGCGACGGGCCGCCGCCGCCGCTGCCAGGTTGCTGGCGATCGATTCCGTCCAATCACCCGTACGTGTGAAGGTGTGCGACGGCATGTGCAGGGCGTGGGGAGCATCCGGGGCGATCTGGGAATAGCGGCGCGCGGCATTCAGGGCACGAGGCGCAAGGCTGGGGACGTCGTAGGTGTGAATGATGTAGTGGGCGATTCCCGGATGATCCGGCTCCTGCTCGTACAGCCGGTCGAGAATCGCGCCTGCTTTCAGGCGGGCCGCATAAGTTTTGTCCGTAGGGTCCTCCGCGGCCGAGAGGGCCAGGGCGTAGAAGATCTGCGCTTCGTGATCGTCCGGATAGCGCGCCGCGACGGATTCCATGGCATCGCGATAAGCCGCGAGACGCGCACTCTGCGGCGTCTTTTCGAAATCGTCGTACAGCTTGCCCACCGCGGCGATGTACGCGCGCTCGCGTTCGGTTTTCGCACCCACGGCAACTCCCCGCCGCGCGCTCTCCCGCCCGGCCTGCAACTGCACACGGTCCTTGATTCCCGCCGCAAACGGATTGCTCCACTGGCTGAGCGCGATTCCCCAGTACGCCATCCCGCAGCCGGGATCGTTGTCGAGAACAGTGCGAAATCCTTCGATCGCGCGGCTGAACTGAAAGGAATGCAGAAGGGCGACCGCGCGGTCAAATTCCTTTTGCGCCGCTTCATTGCACGAGGTCGCAAAGTGCACCACCCCCAGCTTTTCGCCGCCTGCGGGCTCATGTTCTTGCCCATACCCGCTTGCGGTCGCCAGCGCAATCAGAAGAGGCGCGATCACCTTGATTCGCACGGTATGTTCCCTCCAGCCGCTGCGTCCGCCGGTAGCTCGCGCGTTTACGGCAACAGCCTAGCATCGGCCGGGCGATGATGGAATACTGATGTCGATCAGGTTTTCGCGTGTCGTCAGAAGGAACTCATGCGCAGAAGCCTTCCCATGATTCTCATTCGGGTGATCGTGGCCGTGGTGTTTCTCACCGAAGGAGTGCTGAAGCTCGTCTATCCCGGCGAGTACGGCGCCGGACGGTTCGCGCATATCGGGATCACGTACCCCCAACTGCTGGGCCCGCTGGTCGGCGTGGTGGAAATCATCGCCGGGGCCGCGGTACTGGCGAACTTCTATGCGGGAGATGCGGCAATCCTTCTGCTGGCCGTGATCATCACGGCGATCGTCACCACCAAGATTCCCATTCTGCTCGGTCGGCCGCTGGGCCCGTTCGCCTTGCCGAAAAACGTGAGCCGCTTCGGAATTCTGGGCTTCCTGCACGAGGCACGCACCGACCTGGCAATGCTGTTCAGCCTGGTCGCCATTGCCATCGATTCCGGCGTCCGCGGCGGCAGGAAACGACGCTGGTACCAGGGCCACTGATGACGTGCTCGCGGCGCGACGGACTGCGCCTATTCCACCGGCGCCGCCAGGAACATGACATAGACCAGCATGGCAACCCCGATGAAGCCGGGAATCAAGCCGCAAAGATATGGCGAGCCGGCGCCTCCGCCGAGCAAGGCGCGCAGGAAGATCAATAACCCGACGCCCACCCCGAGATTGATCACGCCGCCGATTTTCAGGCCCTCCAGGGTCTTGATCCGTTTCAGGCGCTCTTCTTCGCGCATGAGTTGAATGGCGGCCTTGGCGCCTTCCCCCGAGCCTTCGGACAGCCGGCGCATGGTGTCGGCCTTGTAGAAGGCTTCGCGCTCTTTGCGGCGGCTATCAATCCAGCTGACAAGCGGGATGAAGATCACGAACAGAGATACCGCGCCCACGGAAAGAAACATCCAGAGGCCCATGCTCTCGGGGAAGCGGTCTTCGTTGATCAGGTTCATGATGAGGTGTGTCATGGCATTCTCCTTCGGGCCTTGGTTGCCCCTACGCACGGTGGGACAGGTGGAGTCTGCAGGGCGGTTGCAATTTTTTTGTCTGCACGTCCGGATCTCGGGGATGGGAATAAAATGCAACCGGTCCCCGGTTTTGGTTGTCGCACTGCACGGAAACGCTATGAACACGCCTGCCCAGAACGCAGCCGATACCGTGCTCGACGCCGATGCTGCGGACGTGGGCCGAGTCCTTGCCGGCGACATCAACGCGTTCGAAGGAATCGTGCGCCGATGGCAGGGACCGCTGGTGAATATGGCCTGGCGGTACTGCCGCGATCGCGCACGAGCCGAGGAGCTGGCGCAGGAGGCCTTTGTTCGCGCGTGGCGCGGGCTTGCGACATGGCGCCAGGAGTCGAGTTTCTCCACATGGCTGTTTGCGCTGGCGGCCAATGTTTACCGCAATGACCTCAAGCGGTTCCCCGCGGTGAACCTGCCTATCGAGGAGATCGCCGAGCAGGCGCGGGCCGCCGACCAGCAACTTCACCTCGAGGAACGATCGCAATACGAAGTGGTCCGGCGGGCTGTGCTTGCGTTGCCCCCGCGATATCGCGAGCCGGTGGTGCTGTTCTATTTTCATGAGAAAGATGTGGCCGCGGCGTCGCGAACCATGGGTCTACCGCAAGGCACCGTGAAGGCAAGATTGTCGCGAGCGCGGGAGCTATTGCGGCGACGGTTCCCGGGGCTGGAGAGACACCGGATGGGAGAAGAAATGGCGGGAAAGGAGGCGGGAGCATGACGGACGAACGGATGGACGGGATTCTCGGAGCGGAAGAGGAACTGGTCCCTTCATCGGGCTTCCTCGCCTCGGTAATGGATCAGGTGCGCGAAGAGGCGGCGGCGCCTCCGCCGATTCCCTTCCCCTGGAAGCGCGCCGTGCCGGGCTTCATTGTGGCGGCTGGCGTGTTCGGCTGGACCGCGATGGAGTTTGCCCGGCGCATCGGGCCGGCCGTGGGTAATGTGACTCCGCTGCCGCTGCAATTGTCGGCTGCTGTCGTACGGCCACTCGAGCAAGCCGGGTGGGTTGTAGCCGCGTTTGCCGTTTCGATCGCCTCGTGGCTACTCTCGCGCCGCCTGGTG
>Ga0335080_10003435_pt1 | contig 16009 bp, 10 predicted proteins | sample Lox_Sample_34_FD_206720 | JGI IMG/M metagenome (GOLD analysis project Ga0335080, IMG submission 206720) | Soil microbial communities from Loxahatchee National Wildlife Refuge, Florida, United States - Lox_Sample_3.4 | ecosystem: Environmental > Terrestrial > Soil > Wetlands | place: USA...
GCCGCAGCCCCCGGTAATGACAGCCACTTTTCCATCAAGCCGGAACGCCCGCTCCGCCCTCGTCAAACTCGATGCAGCAATCGGCATTTCTTGCGTGGTAGGCATGCTGAATCTCCGTCACCGATTAATTATCGAAACTCAGTAAAATATTCTATTATCTGTCTAATTATTGATATACTCCAAGCAATGAGGGTTGTCAAGACTGATCGGACAGGACTTTCGACAAGCCAGGAAATAATGGAAAATGCGATATGCGTGAAATGCACTCGACGATGTCGATCAATAATGAAGATAGCGGACGCTTAGAGAGCAGACCGGACACAGGCAGTTCGGAGCTCTTTCGAAGGCTGAGAGGTGACATTCTGCGGGGTCAGTTGAAGCCAGGGACGCGCCTCTTGTTCCGCATGCTTCAAGAAGATTACCAGGCCGGGGTAAGCCAACTTCGCGAAGCGCTGATGCGGCTGGCATCGGAAGAGCTGGTCGTGCTCGAGAACAATAAGGGGTTCCGCGTGGCTCCGGTTTCTCCCGAAGAACTCGAGGATATCACCCAGGTACGCTGCGAACTCGAGGCGCTGGCGGTGCGCATGGCGATGGAGAAGGGGGACGTGCGCTGGGAGTCAAAAATTGTGGCGCGTCATCATGAGCTATCCCGGCTGTCTCCGCTCGGGCCGGAAGGTTCGTTCAGTGACGAATGGAACAAGGCGAATGAGGCGCTTCACGAGGCGCTGCGAGCGGCATGTGGTTCTCCTCTATTATTAGGCTTCTGCGATCTACTGAGCGAGCGCTACTACCGCTATCGCCGGCTATGGGCTCCGCACAGTTCGAGCGACCGCCAGCCCGCGCAGGAGCATGAGCAGATCGTGAACGCGGTGATCGCGCGAGATGCATCCACGGCAATTCCATTGATCAAGAGACATCTGACTTCGACCACCCAGGAATTGCTGGCGAACTGGTCCAAAGTCCGCGTCGAGTGAGCCAGACCCCGCGGGAAGCGCAACATGTTCGAGCGAAGTCCGCGATCGCGCGTGCCGTGTTCAGTCCGGCGTGTTGTAGCAACGCCAACGACGTTGCCCCCCGGCGCTGAATCGAAAAATCTCCGCCACGATCATTCCAGCGTGACCGCTTTGACGAGGTTTCGGGGGCGGTCCACATCGAGTCCCCGTTTGGTTGCGACATAATAAGCAAAGAGCTGCAGAGGGACGATCTCAAGAATAGGAGAGAGGAGTTCGGGCGCTTTCGGAACAAAGATCGTGTGGTTCGCCAGTCGGGGAACGGTGGTGTCACCAGCGGTGGCAAGGGCGATGATCGTGCCACCCTGCTTTTTGAAACCTTCCATATTGCCGATGGTTTTTTCATAACGCAGCAGCGAGGCGGGATCATCCGAATCGCGGGTAGCGAGGATGACAAGGGGCAGGCGATAGTCGATCAGAGCATTGGGACCGTGCTTGGCTTCTCCGGTGGGATAGCCTTCGGCGTGAATGTAGGAGACCTCTTTGAGCTTCAGAGCTCCGTCCATGGCAATCGGATAGTGGATGGCGCGGCCCAGAAACATGAAATCGTCGAGACGGTAGTAGAGCTCGGCCAGCCCCTCGATCTGATCGGAACCGCCCAGAACGGTTTCCGTTTTCTCAGGCAAGGCCAGAAGTTCGCTGATATAACGGGCCGAAACCTGGGGCGTTTTCTGTTTGATCTCGCCCAGGTAGAGCGCGAGCAGAAAGAGGCACGCCATTTGTGCGGTGAATGCTTTGGTCGAAGCGATGCTGATCTCGGGGCCGGCATCGGTATAGATGAACCCATCGGCTTCGCGGGTAATGGTTGATCCGGCAACATTGGAAATGGCAATGGTGCGCGAGCCCTTGAGGCGGGCTTCCCGCTGGGAGGCATTGGTGTCGGCGGTTTCGCCGGACTGAGTAATAAAGATGCTGAGTTCGTGAGGGCCGATCATCGGATTGCGATATTCGAACTCGCTGGCGTAATCGACATCGACCGGCAGGCCGGCGACTTCCTGGATCATGAACTGGCCCACCATGCCAGCATGACGGCTGGTGCCGGACGCGACAATGTGAACGCGGCGGAGCGCATGGAGTTCCTCGCGCGAGATGTGGATTTCTGGAAGCGAGACCGCGCCGGTGGCAGACGAGATACGAAGTTCAATGGTTCGCCGCAAAGCTTGGGGCTGCTCAAAAATTTCCCGGATCAAGTGATGCGGAAATGTACGCTCTCCCACGATTGCCTCCTTAGGTCAGGCGGGGCACTCTACGCCGGCGATGAAAGTCCGAAGGACGTTGCCTTGCGCGTCGAGAACGGTGAAGTCCGCGTCGGCCCCGGCGTTAAGAACGCCTTTGTATGTGCATCGGGCTACGCGCGCTGGATTTCGACTGGCTGCCGCGACGGCTTGAGCCAGGTCCCATTCTGCAAAGCGCGCCAGGTTGCGTACGGCGCGATCCATGGTCAGTACGCTGCCCGCAAGTTTCCCGTCGCGAGTAACCTTGCCGTCTTTCACATCGACCTCGAAGGACCCCAGATGATAGCGGCCATCCGGCATGCCAGTCGCGGCGATTGCATCCGTGATAAGCACGGTTTGCTCGGGGCCCTTGGCGCGGGCAAACAGCTTGATGATCGAAGGATCCAGATGGATGTTGTCGGCGATGATGTCGCCGGTGATTCGGGCATCGGTGAGGACGGCGCCAAGAATCCCGGGATTGCGGTGCTGAAGGGGACGCATCGCATTGAAGGCGTGTGTCGCGTGACGCGCTCCGGCGGCTATCGCGCGTTCGGTGACCGAAAAGTCGGCGTCGGAATGTCCCACGCTCACGCAAATTCCGCGCGCAGCTGCCGCAGAGATTAGTTCGATCGCGCCGTCGAGTTCAGGCGCGAGCGTCATCATGCGGATGCGGCCCCGGGACGCCTGCCAGAAGCGCTCGAAAGTTTCTAGCCTGGGGGGCAGGAGCTTGTCGGCCGGGTGGACGCCGCGACACACATGGCTGAGAAATGGTCCCTCGAGATGAATACCGAGCGGCAGGGCTCGACCAGCGCGATCCGGCTTTTTGTGATCGCGAGCTACTTCGGAATTTTGTTCGCACTTTTCGACCGCATCGGCGAGGCGTTCAAGGGAGCGCAAAATGTCATCGAGCGGCGCGGTGACAGTGGTAGGGAAATAACCGGTGACCCCATGCCGGGTGAGGAGGCGCTCGATCGCAGGCAGGGCTTCGGGATCGTCGTCCATGACGTCATATCCGGAACTTCCGTGGATGTGCACATCCAAATATCCGGGCACGATGACGCTATCTCCGAAGTCGGTCACGGAAATCCCCGCAGGGAGCTCGTGATGGGCGTAATCGACAATTTCGACAACATGTCCCTGGTCGACGAGCAGGAGTGGGTGCCCAATCGTTTGAATGGGCGTCAGTAGCCTCGCAGCGGTAAATGCCAACATAAAAGCCTTTAGAGCGTCACTCCCGTCCCGGATGGTCGACTCTATTGAATCGGGTCCGCGGTCCAGCTCTTCCGAAGATTTGCGCGAAGAAGAAATGCACAAACAACCGAGCCCAGCGCCAGCGCCAGTCCTTGACCGTAGCCTCCAAGCACAAGGCGGCCGATGCCGAAGAGAGCGAAATAGACCATGGCGCACCCTAACAGCCAGGCGGCCAGGTTGTGTCCAAGATCGACCGTGGGTGTGACTTCCGGAGCCAGCTTGACGACCGGGCGCCAACCGCGTACGTCGGGCCGGACTTTCTTGTAGAAGGCGATCAATTTAGGTTCCGGTTCAGGGCCGGTGATCAGCGTGACGACAACCCAAACCAAGGTGGTGATCGCGGTCGTCGCTATCGCCGTCTTGGCGAACAAAACCGGACCACTGCCGGCAAACGGCGCCACCCACCGGAGGAGGAACGAACTCGCGAGAGCGGTGGCCATGGCTGAGATCTCGCTCCAGGCATTGATGCGCCACCAGTACCAGCGCAACAAATAGACGCCGCCAGTACCGGCTCCGGCTTCCAGGACGAACTCCCAGCCCGAGCGAATCGAAGACAAGTGCATGGAAACGATGGCCGATAGAACAACCAGGAAAACAGTTGCGACTCGAGACATCATTACATAGTGTTTGTCGCTCGCTCTGCTCTTCAAAAAGCGGCGATAGAAGTCAGCGATCAGGTAGGATGCTCCCCAATTCAATTGCGTGGCGTAGGTGGACATGAAAGCCGCCATGAATCCGGCGACGACGACTCCGCGCAGGGCTGCCGGAACGTGATGGCTGACGATCAGCATATAGCCGGTTTCCGGGTGATTCAGATTGGGATAGAGCACAATGGCGGCGAGCGCGGTCAGAATCCAAGGCCATGGACGAACCGCATAATGCGCAATATTGAACCAGAGCACAGAGAGCACGCCATGCCGTTCATCGCGGGCGCTGAAGATGCGTTGCGCGATGTAACCGCCGCCCCCCGGCTCAGCCCCGGGATACCAGAATGCCCACCACTGAAGACCGAGGTAGACAACAAAGGTGAGGGCGGGGAGCGTCCAGAGTGCTTCGGAGGTCCAAGGGCGCGAGAAGTCAGGGAACAACGCGGTTGCATCGGCGGAACCGGGCTGGGCAAGACGTGCCGCGGCCAGTTTGCCGAGCATCGCGCGCATACCTCCGCAGGCGGCTACCGCATACCATGACACGGCGATGACGATCGACATCTTCAGAGCGAACTGAAACAGGTCGGTCCACAAGACCCCCCACAGCCCGCCCAGCGCGACATAGAGCCCGGTGAATGGAATCAGGAAGAAGCCGCAAATGGCCAGCGCAGTATGATCACTGACGGCGAGCGTTGAGGCGACAATCGATGTCATCGCCTTCGTCACCCAACCAAGGATGAGGCAGTTCATCAACAGTCCCAGGTAGAGCGCGCGAAATCCCCGCAAAAAAGCAGCCGGTTTTCCCGAGTAGCGCATTTCTGCAAACTGAACGTCCGTCAGCAGTCCAGAACGGCGCCAAAGGCGGGCGAACAGGAACACCGTCATCATGCCGGAGAGCAGGAAACTCCACCAGATCCAATTGCCGGCAATGCCCTGCGCGTAGACGAGTCCGGTCACAACCAGCGGCGTATCAGCCGCGAAGGTTGTCGCCACCATCGAAGTCCCGGCCAGCCACCAGGACACATTGCGTCCGGAAACAAAGTAGTCGTCAACGCTACGGCCCGATCGTGAGCGGAAATAAAGACCGAGCAAGAGCGTGATCAGCAAATAGGCAATTACGGCGGACCAATCAAGCAGGGTGAAGTTCATGTGGTATTCGCGCCGAAACGTTTTCCTGCGAATCCTACTCCCTCACCTCGTGGTAGGAGGCGCGGGCTACCGCTGTCCTGCGCAAAAAGCTCATCGGCACACGTCGTCGCAGAAAGTGCCGAGCACAGCGGCAGGCACTTCAGTTTACCTTCTCGCGGTGTCCAGCACTACGGGGCGCAAGTGAATCAACGGATGCTCCCCCACCGCCGAAATTGTCGGGATTGGAACCGGCATCGAAGCAAGCTTTGGTTGCCCGTCTGGAAGCTTGCGCGAAGCGCGTGCCTGATCTGGCAGATGAAAACACGTCACCCACCGAATGATCATTGCCGGGCTGCGATCCACTCACAGGAATGGCGGATTCGCATTCAGAATGAAGAAAAGGAACTTGGGCCCGAGATTACGGAACCAGCGCAATCACGGTGCCCAGCCCGGATTTCCCTCCCTGAAAGGTGCTTGTGTAAAAGGAGTTCGCGGCTCCCTGCACCAATGCCCCGTACGGGTTGAAGCCATCCGCGCCCCCTACGAAGGTATGAAGCACGGTTTCAACACCCGAGGGAGTGATTTCGAAGATAGTTCCTCCATTAGCCGAGCCACCCTGCAAAGTGGTTCCGTAAAGATTTTTCTTTACGAGGATCATGCTTGCATACGGATTGATGCCATCGGCGCCATTGCGGAGGAAGTGGTGGATCACGCTCTCACCGCCGGCCTTTGCGATCACGAATATCGTTCCGGCATTATCCACCCCGCCATCATAAGTTGTGCCGTAAAGATTCCCTTTTGTATCGAAGGCCACACCGCTGTATGGGTTCTGTCCATCCGCGGTCCCGCCTTGAAAGCTGTAAATCAAGCTGTAAGCGCCGGACTTCGTTATGGAGAAAACTGCTCCCAGGTTGTACACACCTCCCAGCGTGGTTGTGCCGTAGAACGCTCCTTTATATAGGACCAAGCCTGCGTAGGGATACGATCCATCCTGTGTAGGAAAGGCCGAGTTGAAGTCGTGAAGCACGGTTTCTTTACCCTTGGCTGTCAGCTTGAAGACCGTGCCGTATCCGTAGAGACCACCGTTTATGGTAGTCCCAAAGATGTTTGCTCCGGAGAGAGTGACACTTGAATAAGGATTAGCTCCATCACGTCCGCCCGTAAAGCTGTAAAGCACCTTTTCGCTTCCGCTCGGCGTCACCATGAATACAGTGCCGTTATTGGTCGCGCCACCGTACACGGTTGTCCCATAGAGATTGCCGGTTTTCGAGTCTCGGACGAGACCGGCGATCGGGTGCTCTCCGTCCGCACCACCCGTGAAACTGTAGAGCACGCTTTCTGTTCCCGTTGCAGTTACCTTGAAGACAGCCCCAAGATTGTTCGCGCCACCACTGAACGTAGACCCGTACATGTTGCCGGCAGTATCAACGACAAGATTGCACCTGGGATTGAAAGCGTCGGGCGGATTCAAGAAGCTGTAGATGACAGTTTCCGTCTGGGCGAGAGCTGACCAAGGTGAAACCACGAGAAACAGGATGCAAGCACACATTACTATCAGAGCTGCTGTGGCACGTTGAGAGCAAGGCATGGCAATCGACATATTTATCTCCAAAAGACTGCGATTCCGCGATTCGCGGAGAGGAGGGAGAGCCGCACGTTCCTGTCCGGCGGCTCTTGCCATCTCCCGGTTGCGCAACGATATCACCACTAGCGCCTACTTGGACGCTCGAAGAGCAAGGCAGATCGCCAGTGCGATAGTCAAGAACTTCCCCGTTGTCGAGCGCATGGTGGTTTCTCTTTTCTGGAGAAGGAATATTCCGGAGTTGAAGGACGCATGATCTGCGCTTCCCAGGACCGGGGGAACAGGAGCAGTTCCCAGCCGGCGCCATAGCGAAGCAAGGCAGAGTGAGTTACGCATGAACGCCTACCTCTTTTTCATTTTTATTTGTGTGCAGCATCGGGCGAGAGTTTCGCCGCGACTCCCGCCGTCTGGTGTTCCCGGGAAAGTGTCTCTGGCTGCGATCAGCCCTGCTACCTATTAATACGGAAAAATCTGGAAAACCGGCTCACCTTCCCATCGGGAAGCGCCGTCGCGAAGCTGCCGGATCGCCGCGATGCTTGCCACTAAGTCCTGTGGATTGTGCGACTTTTACGAATTGACTTTTGCTTTATCTGGAGGTAATTTTTGTGCGCCCAGCCCAGCGAGGAAAGCATGCCGACCAGCCAATCCCAACCTGTGACCGAGCTCCTGGTAAGGTGGAGCGAGGGCGATGTCGCGGCCCGCGACGCGCTCGTCCCCTACGTCTACGACGAACTGCGCCGCATCGCGCGCCGCTGTCTTGCAAAGCAAGGTGGTGGCCATACCTTGCAGCCAACGGCCCTGGTTCATGAGGCCTATTTGCGGCTAATCCGCAGCGGTTCCATCAAAGCGCGCAGCCGCATTCATTTCTTTTCCATGTCCGCGCAAATGATGCGACATATCCTGATCGATTACGCGCGCATGTCTTCCGCCGCAAAGCGCGGCGGCAATGATGTCCACATCACGCTGGATGAGGGCGCCGGTCCGGCCGGCAAGGGAACCAGCCTCGATCTGGTCGCGCTGGATACTGCCATGACGCAACTCTCCGCGCTGGACGCACGACAATGCAAAATTGTGGAATTGCGCTTCTTCGGCGGGCTCTCGATGGAGGAGGTCGCGGAGGCACTGGAAATCTCCCTGGCGACCGCTAAGCGCGAGTGGTCTACTGCCCGCCTGTGGCTGCATCGCGCCATGAACAGCAATCCCGCACCATGAACCCCGAGCGCTGGCAGAAAGTCAAAGAGGTCCTCGCGATTGTCCTGGAAGTCCCGGCTGCGCAACGTGGCACCTGCCTCGATGAAGTCTGTGGAGCGGACGAATCGCTCCGCCGCGAAGTTGAATTGCTGCTGAGTGAAGATCATCAGGCCGGCTCGCAGTTCCTCGACGAGACGGCTCTTGGCCGGGCTGCCGCAGCCCTCATGCCGGAAACCGACACTCGTTTGGATGGCCGGTCGATCGGTGTCTACAAAATGCTCGAGCGAATCGGAACCGGCGGCATGGGCGAGGTCTACCGGGCCGTCCGCACGGACGGCGTGTATGACAAGGAAGTGGCAATTAAGCTCGTCCGGTCCGGATTCGACAGCGGCTCCCTCATCGAGCGTTTTCACAATGAACGTCGAATCCTGGCTTCGCTCGAACATCCCAATATCGCGCGCCTTCTGGATGGGGGCACCACGGACGATGGCATCCCGTATCTCGTCATGGAGCTAATCGAGGGCGAGCGAATCGATCTTTACTGCGACCAGCGCAATCTGCCGATCGGCGAGCGGCTGCAACTGTTCCGGCAAGTATGCTCGGCCGTGCAATACGCACATAAGCGCCTGGTGATCCATCGCGATATCAAGCCCAGCAACATTCTTATTACCGAGGATGGATCGACAAAACTGCTGGACTTCGGCATCGCCAAAATCTTGAAGGAAGAGGCACAGCCCACCGTTACCCTGACGCAGGCAATGACTCCCGAGTACGCCAGCCCGGAGCAAGTACGAGGCGAACCAGTTACCACCGCAACCGATGTGTATTCGCTGGGCGTCGTCCTGTACCAGTTATTGACGGGACGTTCGCCCTATCCGGCAGACACGCGAAGTCCGCACAAGTTGGCGCTGGCGGTGTGTGAGACGGAGCCCATCCCGCCCAGTTCGGTCGTATTGACATCCGATAAGAGTTCAAACACCGGCAGTGAAAACTTCGCCAATCGCATCGGAGAGCACAGTGCCGGCCGATTGCAGCGGCGGCTTGCCGGCGATCTTGACAATATCGTACTGATGGCGCTCCGCAAGGAACCGGAGCGGCGCTATTCGTCAGTGGAACAGTTCGCCGATGACCTGCGGCGCCATATTGACGGACTCCCGGTAATTGCGACCCGGGGATCGTGGATCTATCGGGCGGGGAAGTTCAGCCGGCGGCACAAAGTAGGAATGGCCGCATCATTAGCGGCATTTCTGGCGCTTGCGGTCGGAGTCATCCTGACGGTTCGCGAGGCGAAGATCGCTCGCCGTGAGGCCGCCATCGCGGAGATGCACAAGCGGCGAGTCGAAAAGCGATTCAATGACGTCCGCAAGCTTTCCGATTCCCTGATCTTTGAAGTCCACGATGCCATTCAGAATTTGCCGGGCTCGACGCCCGCCCGGAAGCTGCTTTTGGATCGCGCGTTGGAATATCTCGACAGCGTTGCCAGCGACGCGAAGGATGATCCAAACCTCGAGCGGGAGTTGGCCAAGGGTTATCAAAGGCTGGCTGTGGTGCAAGGGAGCGCCGTGGAATCAAATCTCGGCGACGTGGACGGCGCGATCGCCACCAATCGCAAGGCGCTGGCGTTGTTTGAAGAGGTGGCGAAGGCGAATCCAAATAATGTGCAGGATCAACTGAATGTCGCCATGCTCCATCGGATCCTGTCTTTCTCAGCACTGAAGGACGACAGCGGACAGCGCCATCTGGAACAGGCAATCGCCATTACGGATCGCGTTTTGAAGGACAATCCCTCGAACCCGGTGGCCCTGAGTGAAAGCGCCATCCAGCAGCAGAATGTTGCATTCACTCTCGATTGGGCCGGAGATCGGTCCGGCGCGCTCGATGCCTATCGCAAAGACTACGAGGTTCGTGCGGGCCTGTGGAAGATCAATCCCGGTCTGCGCTCGAACCGGCGCGGCATGGGCATCACCATGGTGATGTTGGGCGAAGCTCTGGCGCACATGGGCTCCCGCGAAGAAGGGTTGAAGTTCATCGAGCAAGGCATCGGCCATTACGAGTCCCTGGTCAAAGATACCAAGGGGATCGACGAGCAGCGTGAACTCTGGCTCTCACGCCAGAAGCGGGCGGACATTCTCTTCATGAACGGCGATGCCGCCGGCGCGGAGGAAGTTTATAAAGAAGCCCGCAACGGCCTGGAGGCCATGGCAAACGCAGACCCGAAAAATACGATGCTCCAGGTGGACGTGGCGAATATGAACTACTACGAGGGCAGAGCCTTTGCGATGCTGGGCCGAGACGGCGAAGCCAGACACTCGCTGGAGCGCGCTCTTGCACTCTACGAGAGATACAAAGACGCGGCAATTTCTTCGGATCAGTATCCAGTCGGTCCGGCTGGTGCGCAGATTTGGCTCGGGGATCTGTTACAGCGCCGGTCCGACTATCGCGGCGCCCTCCAACGTTACAAAGATGCCGAGGCGTTGTTAGGGGAAACGGCGCCTAGCGACCTTGACGACGACCAGCGCTGCGAAATGGCGACAGCATTTGTCAAAGTGGGCCGGGTTTCGCTCCGTCTCGGCAATCCTCAGGAAGCTCTCGCGAACTTCCAGAAGGCGCTCGACACGGCCCAGCCGGGTTTGGCGGTGCAGCACATGAATGTGTATCAGCTCTACCCAATCAGCGAGGCGCAGACTGGACAGAGAGACGCTAATAACGCACTGGCTCGACTCGCGCAAAACTCTGAGGAGCGGTCCCGCCTTTTAAGCGTGGCCCAAGCCGCGGACCAGCAGGCTCTGGAAACATGGCGCCGGATTCCGAACCCAGCTCGTATCAGTTCAGGTCTGTTTCTGGCGGTGGGCCCGCCACATTAATCTCAAGGCATGGCGCCTTCGCGGCAATAAGTTGGTTTGTCGACACGAGTTTTTCCCGCCCGCCCTCCTGCTTCAATCGTCTGACGGCAACCGCGATTTCTAAATCGCCCGTCATCCGCCATTTCTCTCACACCTGAAAGACCCGAGGGCTTCGCACGAATTCGCAGTCGAGAGTCTCCTTCAGATCAATTCATACGACTTCAGATCAATTCAGAAGTTTGCGCGAGCCGGTTTGTTCATCGTTCTCGCTTCCCAAAGTAGACGGACTTTTCAAACGAAATGTTCGAATCGATTTTTAGGAAGAGAAATACAGGAGACAAATATGAAAAACACAACTAAGAACACGCACTCTTGCAATCAGTCATTCGCTGGCAACCTGGTTACGGCGAGCCGCCAGCTGGCCTTGGCCGCATCCTTGCTGTGCGGCCTAGCATTTTCAACCTCAGCCCAGGAAGCGGGACAGTACAAGGTCACGGCCGAAAAGGGCTTCACCGTTGTTCCCAATGTTCAAACCCCCATCGTGCTGAAGACGATGCCCGATGCGGCTTGCGACCTGCATTCCGAGAGCGCCGGCGCGTCGGATCACAAGCTCAGGTTCTACGCCAACAGCGACGGCTACGTGAAGATTCACGCCATCGCGAAGCGGCACTCGGAAGAGGGCATCCATGCGCAGCTCGATTGCCAGGTCGGTGGCAAGGCCGTACGTTACCCACTGCACCTGCGGGCCAGTTCGTCTGCAACGCCAGACATGCCGGCGCCACAGACTGTCATGCCAACACCAAGAGGCTCGAAAGTGCTGCCCGCTCTCACTGAGGAAGAGGCACAGCAGCTTTCGGAGCAGGAATTGCTCGATCGCGGCTTTCCGCCCCGTCCCGACGCTTCCAGTTCGCCGGAGGCCTATGCCAAGTGGGTTGATCTAGTTTCGCAGCCCATCACCATGGTTACGCCGCACCTCGTCGCGCGTACCGACATCACGCATTCGAGGATGCAGCAAGCCGATTCCAAAGAGCAAGGCGTACAGAATGGCACAAGCACCAGCACCAACTGGAGTGGCTACGTTGATTTTGGTTCGTACCATGGTTACTCGGCGGTTTACGGTCAGTGGAACGTCCCAAGGGTCCTGGCTTGCGAATCGAACGCGACCACATACTCGTCCTTTTGGGTTGGTCTCGATGGCTATGGCTATCAAGATCTTGTGCAGGATGGGACTGAGCATGATTGCACGGATGTCGCCGGCCTGTTCAACTTCTTCAGCTACAGTGCATGGGAAGAGGTGTTGCCGAACCAGATGTGGGCGCAACAGGTCAATATCTCCATCAATCCTGGCGATAGCTTCTGGGCAGAGGCGTGGGTCGGTGATGCCTCCCATAACTACAATCCGAACGGTGCTTACGCCTGGTTCAACATGTGGGACACCACCACGCGGCAGGGCGTCCTGGTAGCCGTCGCACTTGGCAGCACGAAGTTTAATGGCTACGAAGCGGAGTGGATCATGGAGCGGCCCTGCCTCAAAGTTGTTGGCACGCAGTGCACCCAGTTTGGCGAGCTCTCCGATTACCTCGTGACGACCATGGTTTACCCGGAGGTTATGACCTCGTCTCAGAACTGGTATTACTACAACAGCCAGAGCAACCTGCAAATCTTGTTGTACAACGGGTACACGAACGGAAATGACAACAACCTGCTGTCGAACGCGATCGGAGGCGGCCCAACGCTAATCAACTACCTCTGGTCGAACTATCACTGAGAACTACCTGGGAGAACCTGCCCGGGAATCTCAAGTTGGATCGAGGAAGGGGAGCTCAATGCTCCCCTTTCTTTTCTGCTTGTGATGACAAGAATGCTGCGTAAGGTCTCTTGGTCAATCCAGCTTTCTCTTTGGACACCCTGGCGACCAGTTAGTTTCTTGGACGGATAGAATCTTGACAAAGCACAGATTGGGAGGCCTGCCAGACTCCACGCCGCGTTACTGCAACTTCGCGTACTCCGCTTTGGCCTGCCTCATGATCGGGACGTCGGCATCGGCTTCTTTCCAGAGTGCAAGAAAGTCCTGGTAGGCGGCTTTTGCTTTCGCGGTAGAACCTGCCGCGGCATAGGCGCGTCCGAGTTGAAGATAAGCTAAAGCACCAATCGGTTCGTTCAGTACGATACCTCGATGATCGATGATCTTTTGGAATTCGGAGACAGCTTCCGCGCCGCGATGCGCGGCAAGATAAGCTTCACCGCGTACGTAAACCGGGTAAAGATTGGGCCAGTTGTAGTAACTGTATGCGGGCAGTCCTAGTTCGCAATCGCGAGCTGGGACAAGCGAATCGATTGCCCGCTCGGGCGTCCCCTGCATGATCGCAATTCTGGCACGCAAGGTTGGGAGGTAGTTGCAATGAACAATGGTGTCCTCAGGAAAGTCCTTCGCCAGGTTGTCCGTCAATATTTGCGATTCTTTCAGATCGCCGGAATAAGACAAGGCCAATGCAATTCCATAAGTCAGGTCCCGGCCTGGCCCCTGATAGTTGCGGGCAATCGCTTGCTGTTCTCCGGCTTCCCGGGTCTTCCCCAACAAAGCATCGCGCAGGGAGGAGGCCGCATCGTATTGGGCGCTGGTTTCCTTCTCATGCATGCGCTGTGCTAATTCGGCTGCCCGTCGAGACAGGCTGCGCGCTTTGTCGAGATGTCCAAAATAGGCGGCGGTATCGGCGTCGAGTTGTATAAGCAGATCTTCAATCCCGGGCTTTCCCGAAGCTGCCGCGACCTGCGCCGTCATCTCAGCACGGTCGTTGCGGTAGAAGGCTATGCTGTACAGAACAGACGCGAGGTTACTATCAACGCCCGCGGCACGCGCCACCGCTACCGCGTCGTCGATACGACCCAAGGCGAGATATGTATTCGCCACGTCTCGATAAAACAAGCTGCTTTTCGGAGACAACTGCAACCCCTGCCGGTATTCGGCAAGCCCCGTGTCATAGTCGCCGAACATCTCGGCAATATCGGCCACTGAATTGTGTGCGCTTTGAGTGTCGGGATAAACCTTAATCAGCAATTCAAGACTCTGGCGCGCTTTGTCCAGATCGCCGAGGACGAAATAATAGTACCCGCCTTCGATCAGCCACTTCTCCCGTTGACTTACCGGTTCGCGCAATTCAAATGCTTTCCGCATGTAGCTTCTTGCGGAGTTGCTCTCGCCGAGGTCGCCGTATGCTTCGCCGGCCGACCAATACGCCATCGCGAAATTGTGGTCCGCTTCGAGCGCTTGCTGGAACCAATGCAGGGAACCCGTGTAGTCGAACCTTTGGGCCTGCGCCTGGACTCCTTGGGTGTAGCATTGCAGCGCTTCCAGGGAAGCAGTCGTGGCGCGGGCAAGCGGGGTGTCATAGCGACGCACGCTACTTAGAGATTCGCCCAGCTTTTGCCGGATGGTAGATGCCAGCTTGCTGACTGCATCTAGAACATGGTTTTTATCTTGAGCGCGCTCCTCCGCGCTGCCCAGCAAATCTCCCCGGGCACAATCGACAGCTCGCAGCACGAGATCGTATTGTGTGCCGATGAGCGCGATCGACCCGTCCACCGCGACCTCCGAATTGGTCCTTTGACACACCTCATGCGCTACCTCCGGCGACAGTTCGGCGGTCCCTGGGCGGCCCATCATATGAAGCGTCTCGCTGATCTGTTCCTCAGTTACAACGTTCAGCCAGGGAGATTGCTCAATCTGAACCGAGAGTCCCTGGCGAAGGGTTCCATCGAAGACGCTGTCGCCGGTCCGATTGGCGAAGTCGGCAACTAGAATCGCGGTACGCTGGGCGGGAACTCGGCTCGAACGCGGGAACCAGAATGTGCCCGCCACCAGGGCAACCACCGCCAATCCGACCGCGATGAATTTCCATTTGGCAGTTCGGCGTGATGCGGGAGCAAGCCCCGCTATGTCGTGATATGGGTTTGTCGTTACTGGGGCGATGAAACGATACCCAAGGCGAGGAACGGTCTCGATGAACCGCGGGCTGCTCGCAGTGTCACCCAATACATCGCGCAATTTGTTGATGGCAGTATTGAGATTGTTGTCGAAATCGACAAAGGTGTCGTCAGACCAGATCCCGGAGCACAGCTCTTCGCGGGTTACGACTTCGCCCGAACGCTGCACCAGGATTTTGAGAATCTCGAGGGGTTGCTTTTGTAGTCTGAGGCGTATACCCGCCTTGCGCAGTTCGCCCGCGTCCGGATCAAGGTCAAAGACGCCAAACCGTACGACTGTGGCGAGCGACACCTCCGGCGGCATGGTGGCCTCCCCCGAGCCATTGGCCGACGAGTGTAACACGCTTTTTCGAGACTTTGTCAGGGATGCTCCCCGGGCTGTAGCATCTCCAACCCCCTCTCCCACGATCTAATAGAATCAATATTTTACGAAGGGTTTCCTCGCAAAATATTCCGGAATCAGGAGTTAGAGGTAAAATATCGGAAACAAAGCACTTAGCTGAAGGGGTATCAAGCCTCATCGTTTGTATCCAATGAGATAGCTATTTACTCCTTAGTAATTATCCCCTCAAAATATTCGTTTCAAAGAACTTAGCTTGGTTTGTCGCCTCGGCGCCCGGGTTACGCTTCCTTCCGAATGATTGTAACTAGGAATCATGGCAGGGCGGGTTGGTGGGTTGTGGAGAAATCTGTCGAAGGCTTTCCCAATTCGGAACGTGTAGGTCGCGTGCTCTGGCTGGGTGATCGGCGGGGAAGTCGGACGCGTGTGCTGAAGACCGCCGGGGCTTAGTGTAGACCGTTATACGAATTAAGCTCCCATCGTAAGTTAATGAAAAATAAAATCTTGTCGAGTTAGAAAGAATAAAGGAACCATCTATTGATCTTCCGCTGAATTTCGGCCATAAGACGCCAATCCGCGGGCAAGCATACGGATCGCACGACCCACTCCCCCACCCTGTCGAGCGAACAAGAAACTTGGGAGGACGTTTATGGCCGCCAAGCTCCGAATCCGGATCGCAGTTTTAGCGTTGAGTTCGTTTTTCCTCTTGGCCGGCACCGATGCCTATGGCCAGATCACGCCCGGTGGTGACGCCTATACCAATTCAAGCGCGATGGCGACAAACTATGGAAATGCCCCTACTTTGAATGTGGTCAGTGC
>Ga0335080_10003436_pt1 | contig 16009 bp, 10 predicted proteins | sample Lox_Sample_34_FD_206720 | JGI IMG/M metagenome (GOLD analysis project Ga0335080, IMG submission 206720) | Soil microbial communities from Loxahatchee National Wildlife Refuge, Florida, United States - Lox_Sample_3.4 | ecosystem: Environmental > Terrestrial > Soil > Wetlands | place: USA...
CCTGATATCCCCGCGCCGTAAGCCTCACCACACCACGGACCTGCTCCTCCACGTAGCCCTCATTGCGCAGTTCGGCCATCGCCAGGCGCGCGCTGGAGCTGTCCACGGTCTGCTTGGGCAAGGTCACAAACCGGCTGGGGTCTTCTTCGTAGCACTTGGCCAGAGTCGCCAGAAGTTCGATAGGGATCAGTTCCGTATGCATGTGCCGCTCGCTTTTCTGGGGATGGATTGATGCTAGGCCCGCCCGTCCGGCGGCGGAATGGCCCACGGGTGCCAAAGGGCTACCACCTTGGTCATGTAAAACATGGCACCGCGAAATCGGCCGAATGGACGCCGGCCTGCTGTCCAAACGGACAGGGGACAGTCCGTTCCCTGCCTAACTGGCTGCAAACATGAACCTTGCCCGAGGCTTGACTCGGCTGCGGCAGGGGGCGAAAATTTCAATCCAGCGTCGGAGCCGGCGGCGCCCTCGGCTGGTTTTCCGCTGTCTCCGCCTCGCTCCGCCAAACTCCCCCATCAAAATGACGATTCCACCACAGGGATAGGTCAGACAGGGATAGATCACGAATGGATTCGCTCAGCTCTTCGCCCCGGCCCCAGGTTCCCGACGTAATGATCAGCTATTCCAGCCATGACCGCGAGCGGGTCATGCAGATCGTGCAGCGCTTGCGGGCCGCCGGGGTCTCGGCCTGGATTGATTTCGGCGGCATTGATGGGGCGCAGCGCTGGGGCGAAGAAATCGTCAATGCCATCGAGGCCTGCAAGACCGTCATACTGATGATCTCCAAAACCTCCATGCAGTCGGAGAACATCGCCAAGGAAGTCGCTCTGGCCTGGGAGGGCGGCAAGCACTTTCTGCCGCTCTGTCTGGAAGACGCCAGGATTCCCAAGAGCATGCAGTATCAGCTTGCCGGCATTCAGCACATCAAGCTCTACGAGGGCGATCCCGAGGCCAAGTTCGTCGCTGTGCTGCGCGCTCTGGTGCGCCTGGGGGTGCGCGTCTCGCCTTATCACCTGGCCCTGGTGAGCGCTGACCTGCGCGACCGCGAGCAGGCCTTCGAATGGCTGAACCATGCCTGTGAACAGCGCTCGGCCGGTCTCGCCCACCTGAAGACCGAGCCCCGCTTCCAGCTGCTGCATGGCGACCCCAGGTTTGACGCCTTGATCGCCCGTGTAGAAACGCTCACCCTCGAGCCGGAAGAGCGCGCCGGCGAGGTGCCGGCCGTGCTGCCGCAACCGCTCGCGGTCAGCCGCCCGGCGCCCACGGGTCCCGTGCCGCTATGGAAGAAGATTCTCTGGCCCGATATTTTCTCCGATCGCGATGCCCGCCAGGCCGCCTCGCAAGGCGTGTGGGCCTGCGCCTTCGTTGTCGCGGCAACGTTCCTGGCCTCGATTCTCACTTCCACTCCCGGCGGCGCCTCCGTGCTCGGCCTGGGCTGGAATAGCCCCATTGTCGTCGCCGTAATCTTCGCGCCTATCGCCTTCGGCATTCAAAAAATGGGACGCCCCGCGGCCATCATCGGTCTGGTTCTCTGTTCCTTCGCGGCCCTGGGGAATCTGAATGCCCTTCAGGCGGCGGGCCGCACCGTGGACACTTACGAAAATGCAGCGCGCCAGTATCCCGGTTATCAGAATCCATACCTGGCGCAAGCGCAATCCCAGTACTACTACAGCTGGTTTTCGCTTCTGATTTCCCTGGCCTGCGTGGGAGCGTTCACCAATTCCACGCGCGGCACTTTCGCTTATCGCAGAATGGTGCAGGGCCGCGAGGCTGCCGACAAGCAAGACGCGATCAATCGCCAGGATTGGGCGGCCATCAAGGCCACAATCTCCGGCCTTCTGGGCAAAGGCCGCAAGGCGGCTCAGGCCCGGCTGGCGGCACGGCAATCAGGGGCGCCGGCGATGACTCCACCCCTGGCCGCCCCGCGCCATACTCCGGTAGCAGCGCCGCCCGCTCCCATGCCGAGAGCGGTGGCGGCGCCTATTGAAGTGCAGCCGGCGATACCTGCGGCGGTGACGCCTCCTCAAGCCCCGGCCGCAGTGGCGCCCCCGCGGTCGGCTCCGCCTGCAGCTCCGAGTTTCGCAACCCTCATCGGAGCAGGGAAGTCTTTCGACTGGCAGCGCACCGGGCTTTTCGCCGCGGCCAACCTCGCCGCCGGCCTGGCATTTGTTTTGTGGACCAGCCTGACCGGCTCCGCTTCCGTCACCGCCGGATATTGGCTCTACGAAATTGTCTTTGGTTGCCTGCTGGCGCTGGCCGCGGCGCTCGCGCTGCGCCTGGTGAGGAATCTCTGGGCGGCGCTGGCTGTGGCGGCGGCCGCGGTTACTCTGCTCTCTCTGCCATTTGTTGCCCTGCTGCCCACTTTTGCCTGGGGAGATCTGGTTTACCGCGAGCAATTTCAGCAATTCCTGCTGCTGCCCTTCATCAGCACTTTTGTGTTTCTCGCCGCGCTCGTTCTGCTGGTTCCCCGTCTGCAGCCTCTCATGCTCGCTCTCTGGCTGGCCGCGATGGCCGGCGAGATTATCACTTCCCTGGTCGAAGCTACTTTGCGCGGCCTGGGGGGCCGCCAGCTTCCCGATCAGGTATTGGCCAGTTCCTCGCTGATCTCCACTCTGCTGCGCAGCGTGGTCTTTGCCCTGGTTTTTTGGGCGGGACTGCAGCGTGCCCGCAGAAAGTCCGCCGCCGCGCCCCTCACAGCCGCATAGCAAGAAAATTCCTACATCCCTCCGCAACTGCCCATCCGGTTGGCGGAAACCGGAATTCCATACTGATTGGAGCCGCTCAGGCTGCGGAAGTCGGCCGAGACCACCACCGTGTCCACCGGTTTCGGCCAGGTCAGCGCATAGGAGGTCGGCGAATTCGCCCGCCACCGCCCGGCAAAATTCGCCACACTGAAATAGCCATCCGGGCGCACCACCACAATCGCCCCATTCGGCCAGCGCCAGTTGCCCGAGATTCCCGGGCCGAATGACAGCCGCAGCGCTGAGGTCGAAAATCCGTATTGGTTCCCCCCGGTGAGGGTGCGCCCATCGGGGGAAAGCGTCAGCGTGTCCACTGCCTCCGGCCAGGTGAAGTGATAAACCCGGCGGGCCGCATCCCCCACCCGCCAGCGAGCGGTGAAGGGCCCGGCCTGCATGGTGCCTCCGGGCGAGATCACCACGGTCGCGTTGTTGTACCAATGCCAGCAGCCGGTGATGGGATCGGCAGCGGCGCTGGGCGCGGGCGCATTCGGTATGGCCGGAGCCGGCCCGTTCACCATCGGCGCCGGCTGCTCGCCCGGCGCCGGCGGCCTGCTCCAGAAATATCCCGCTACAAGGATGGCCACCACCGCAGCCGAGGCGGCCAGAATCCATTTCGGCGGGCCTTTTTTAGGCGCGCCGCCGGCAGGCGGGGCGGGCACTGCTGGCGCCACCCGCGCCGGTTCCGCTTTCGCCGGAGTAACCCCCTGGAGAATCGCCAGGACCGTATTGGCCAGGCTTTCCAGGTGCTGCTCCAGCGGTGGCGTGATCGCGTCCAGCCAGTGCACCGAGCTGATGAAGTAATCCAGCGACTTCGCCGGCGTCACATTCTCCACCCGCAAAGGAATCACCGATACTCCGCGGCTCACCGCCCGCTCGATTTCCTTCGGAATATGCGCCGAGGCGTTGGCATTGGCGGAGAGCACCAGCACCATCACCCGGCAGTTCTGAATGGCATCAATCAACTCCTCGGCGTAAGGCTGGCCGGGTTGAACGTCGCGCGGCGCGATCCAGCAGCGGATGCCTCGCGCCTCCAGCCGCGCGCACACTGCGTCGGCTATGGTTTTGTCCTTCGAGGAGTGGCTGATGAAAACATCGTGCGCCATGAAACGCCCTTCTCCGGCGGCGCGGCTCCTGATATCCGCCGCGCCTGGGGCCGGATTCTACCATCGCAGTCAGGCAGGCGCCTGATCGCTCTGCCTCTGCTCGCCACCGTTCATTCGGCAGCAGATCGGCGAATTAAGCCGGCTTTACCACATCACCCCCTCCGCCAATTGACCGGGCGCCAGGAAAGCAGTGCGCGGGCCAGGTTAGAGTCCAAAAGCTCAATCTGGAGTCTAAGAATCCGGGGGCGAAGGCCGCGGCAGAACTGGAACAGGCGGGCGGCGCCTCGCGTATCATCAAGTGTAGAGTTCCATGCGCCTGATTCTCGACATCTTTGCCCAGACCTTGCAAACCCTTTGGGCGCACAAGCTGCGCTCTTTTCTCACCATGTTTGGCATCGCCTGGGGGGTGGGGTCGCTGCTGCTTCTGGTCGGCCTGGGCGAGGGCTTCCGCTCGGGTAACCGCAAGCAGTTCAACGAGCTGGGCGAGAATGTCATGTTCATCTGGGGTGGCCGCGCCCCGGTCATGAATGGCAGCTTCACCGGCCTGCATTACTACTACCTGACCGACCAGGACTACCACGACGTGGCCACCCAGTGCCCTGACGTGGAGGCGGTCACCCCCGATATTCGCCGCAACGACATTCGCGCGGTCAGCGACTTTTACCAGAGCTCGGGGCCGATTTTCGGCGTGCTGCCCGATTTCGCGCAAATCCGCTCCGTCTCGCTGGCCAGCGGCCGCTGGCTTAACCAGATGGATATTTCGCAGGTCCGGCGGGTGATCGTGCTGGGTGATGAAGCCCGCCGCATGCTCTTTCCCGGCCGCCCCTTCCTGGGCAGCACCATTCTGCTCAACGGAGTTCGTTACCAGGTGATTGGCTCGCTCGAGCGCACCGGCCATGGCGACAATACCAACCAGAACCTCTCGAGCTATGTTCCCTTCACCACCATGCGCGAAGATTTCCCCATGCTCAACGCGGGGGAGCAGCGCGATACCATCAGCCTGCTGAACTATCGCCCGCGTTCCCGTGCGCTGCATGATGCCGCCAAGCTCGAAGTCCACAAGATCATCGCCCGCAATCACGGCGGCTTCGATTACAGCAATCCTGATGCCTTCGACGAATGGGATACCGTGCTCACTTCAGATTCGGTGGGAAAGATCTTCGACGCCATGAACGTCTTTCTGGGCAGCGTGGGCATCGTCACCCTGGCCCTGGGCGCGATCGGGGTGATCAATATCATGCTGGTGGCGGTGGCCGACCGCACCCGCGAGATCGGCCTGCGCAAAGCGCTGGGCGCCACCAATGCCAGCATCATGTTTCAGTTTTTCATTGAAGGCGCGTTTCTCACCTTGCTCAGCGGCGGGCTGGGCATGGCCGGGGCCGCGGGCTTGATGGGGCTGCTTTCTCTTCTGCCCTCGCCGCCGGGATGGGATACGCCCCGCCTGGTGCCCTGGACCGCCCTCACCGCCGTCGCTTCGCTGGCATTTTCCGGAGTGGTGGCGGGGCTTTATCCGGCGCGCAAAGCGGCTTTGCTGCAGCCGGTGGAAGCCCTGCGGCGGGAGTAGACGCAACGGAGCAGATTCAATCATGAAGCGCGATCTTCTGGAACAAGCCTTCGACGCCATGCGCCACGACCTGCGCAAGACCCTGCTTACCATGCTGGGCATGGCCTGGGGCATTGCCACCGTGGTTCTGCTGCTTGCCTATGGAGACGGTTTCGGCAACGCCATCCGGCATATTTTTGAAAGCTACGGCGCCACCGCGGTGGGCATTTTCCCGGGAACCACTTCGCAGCAGGCAGGCGGCAACAAGGCGGGTGTGGATATCCGCTTTACCCAGCAGGACGTGGACGTGCTCCGCAATCGCATTCCCCTGGCCCGCTACGTCTGCCGCCAGAGCTTCCTGACCGCCACGGTGGTCAACAGCCCGCGCTCTTTTTCTCTCGATATCTACGGCGACGATCCCGGCCTGCAGCAGATCTGGAACCTGAAGCTCGCTTCCGGCCGCTTTCTCGACGAGCACGACGATGCGAGCCACAGCCTGGTTGGGGTGCTGGGCGCCGAGGCCAAAGACCAGCTTTTTTCCGGCATGGACGCGGTGGGCCAGAACATCCGCATCAACGGCGTCACCTTCAAAGTCGTGGGCGTGGTGCAGCCCCGCATGCAGGAGGCCGGCGACAATACCAACCGCGTGATCTATATCCCCTACAGCTCCATGGACGTGCTGCAAAGCACGCACTACATCGGCGGCATCTGGATGGACTCCCTGGGCCTGGACCATGACAAACTGACCACAGATATTCGCGCCGCGGTGGCTTCGGTGCACAACTTCAAGCCGGATGATCTGCGGGCCATCCACGTCTTCGACGTGCAGAAACAGCTTTCGCAGTTTGGAATCATCATCATGGGATTGAAGATCCTGCTGGGCTTCATTGGCACGGTCACGCTGGGCATTGGCGGCGTGGGCCTGATGAACATCATGCTGGTCTCAGTGACCCAGCGCACTCGCGAGATCGGCGTAGAAAAAGCCCTCGGCGCGCGCAAGCGCGACATTCTGTTTCAGTTCCTGGCGGAAGCTCTGGTCATCACTGCCATTGGAGGCGTGCTGGGGGTTCTGCTCTCGTACGTGGTCGCGGTGTCGGTGGGCCGGCTCACGCTTTATTCCGCCGTGGCGCAGAATGCTGCGGCCGGGGATATCCAGCTGATCGTTGCCCCCAAGATTCTGCTGGTGGCCACGCTGATTCTCGGTTTTGTGGGTATCGTCAGCGGCATGTTTCCGGCGGTGCGGGCGGCCAACCTCGATCCGATTGAGGCGTTGCGCTACGAGTAGGGTCGGCCTTCCTCTGTGTCCTCTGGGGGGAACCCGGGTGGCTGGGTCATTCCCATTTTGGGAATTTCGTGGCGCCTGGCCGCGGCTGCCAATCGGCGGGCAGGCCGGTTTCTAAACCGCCTTGTGCGACTTTCGCACGGGGTCTAATTTCGAATCAAATGGCCCGGCCCATGCCCCAGGCTATCGGCCGCCGGTAAGGCTTTTGTTTTCAGCAGGCCGGTTCAGACGCCTTTCGGCAGGGACAGCCCGGGCGGGCGCCCAGTCCCTATCATCCGAGGAACGGAGCGACAAGAAATTTGCTGTCTGATGGAAGACAAAGGAGATTCCTCCCGGCCTGAAGGCCTTCGGAATGACCAAGCGGGCGGACGTGAAGTGGTTCTCTTTCAGTCCTTCTCCGGCACCGGCGGCGGGAGCTTGCTCTCGCCGGAAAGGCGCAGACGCTGGCGCGCGTTGAACATCGGGCCTTTGGCGGTTTCGTTGGGGGCGAACTGGGCAAAGCCCAGCTTAACCCCCACGTCATCGTAGATCGCCTCCATGCCGCCGCGCATGAAGTAAGTCTCGTGCCAGAATCCGGTTCCGCCGGAATCACCCAGGAATTCTTTCCACCAGGCCTGATGTGGCAGCGAGCGGGCCCAGCTTTCGAGCGACTCGAAGTCGCGCCAGTATTGACGCATGCCTGCGTGGGGCGGGAAAAGAGAAAAGAAAACCGGCTCGTGCAGCAGCAGGCCTTCGGGTTTCTCGGCCACCGCGCGCGAGATTCGCGGGCCGAAGCGGAAAATCGTCCACAGCCCACCCAGGGTGCGCGCGCGCATGCCGAGGTAAATCACTACCAGGTCGGGATAGTCCAAGAGGTTGACGGTAATGCGGCTGACTTTCTCGCCCATTATGCACCCCGCAACCGGGCGCTGGGCAAGAACTGCGGCGCCTTGCGCGCTTTCGTGGCCTGCTCGAAGGCGTAGGCGATCCTGAGCAGTGCCGGCTCGCTCCAGGCCCGGCCGAAAAACGAGACCCCGACCGGAAGCCCGAAGATAAAGCCCGCGGGCACGGTGATATCGGGATAGCCGGCGACCGCGGCGGGGCTGGAGCTGCCACCCACATCGTGGTCGCCATCCACCAGGTCGGTCAGCCACGCCGGGCCGCCGGTGGGCGCCACCAGGGCATCGAGATGGAACTTGTCCATCACGCCGTCAATGCCTTCGGTGCGGGCGAATTTGTGGTCGGCATCGAGCGCCTCGAGATATTCCTTCTCGGTAAGCGGGCCTTTGGCCTCTGCCTTCACAAACAAGTCCTGGCCAAAGTAAGGCATCTCGCGGTCGCGGTTGTTTTCGTTGAATTCGATGACGTCTTGCAGAGAATGGATATCAGGGTCGCGCCGGGCTGCGAGATAGGTATTGAGGTCGGCTTTCAGTTCGTAGAGGAGCACGGTCAACTCGGTGGCGTCGAACTTGCCAAAGGAGTCGAGGTCGGCGGGATCAATGATTTCCGCGCCCGCGCGCTTCATGGTATCGAGGGCCTGTTCCATCAAGGCATCCACGCCATCGTGAAAGCCGAAATATTTGCGCGGCACACCCAGGCGCGCGCCCTTCAGGCCATTAGGGTCGAGAAATTTAGTGTAGTCGGCGGCGGCTTTGCCGGTGCCGGCCGCAGTGGCGGTATCACGCGGGTCTGCACCGGCGAGCGCACCCAGCAAGATGGCGGCGTCGCGCACGCTGCGCGCCATAGGGCCGGCAGTATCCTGACTGTGAGCAATGGGAATGATTCCGGCGCGGCTGATCAGGCCTAGCGTGGGCTTGATGCCCACCAGACCGTTGGCGTTCGAGGGACAAACCACCGAGCCGTCGGTTTCCGTGCCCACGGCCAGGGCGCACAGGTTGGCGGAGGCGGCGGCGCCCGAGCCGGAGCTGGAGCCGCAGGGATTGCGGTCGAGCGAATAAGGATTCCTGGTCAGGCCGCCGCGCCCGCTCCATCCACTGGTGGAATGGCTGGAGCGAATGTTGGCCCACTCGCTTAGGTTGGTCTTACCCAGAATCACCGCGCCCGCGGCGCGCAGCTTCTGGGCCACGGCAGAATCCTGCGCTGGCCGCGAGCCAACGAGCGCGAGCGAGCCGGCGGTGGTGAGCATGCGGTCGGCGGTGTCAATGTTGTCTTTGATCAGGACCGGAATGCCGTGCAGCGGGCCGCGCGGGCTTTTTGCTTTGCGTTCCTTGTCGAGCGACTCTGCAATGGCGGGCGCGTCGGGGTTGAGTTCGATCACGCTGTTGAGCATGGGGCCTTGTTTGTCAATTTCCTGGATGCGGGCCGAATATTTTTCCACCAGCGAGGCGGCGGTGAACTTTCCCGACTCCATGCCCGACTGGAGATCGGCGAGAGTGAGTTCGTCGAGTTCGAAGGAAGCGGTCTGCGGCGCGCCAGCCGAGGTTTGACCTCGCAGCTCTCGGGCGCCCGCCAAGGCAGGCAGGGTCGCGCTTGCAACCCCGCCTAACACCCCGGCCTTCAGAAAACTCCGCCGATTGCGAAATGCAGGACTCATGGTTTCCTCCAGGGCTTCACAGGGAAACAGGCATTATAGTTGGCAGCCGGCCGGAGGGGCGAGGAGACCGGCGCGGGCCGCGCCAGTGGTGTCATTTTGTGCTTCGGGCCGTCTAACAGGCCTGACTATGGTTGTTTTGTTTTTGAGAGAAGAGTCTCTACCAGGCCGACGCCGGGCATTGCGGTGGCGGATGAAAGATTGATGAACAACTCTCAGAATCTAAAGCCGGCCGGCAATGAGACTGCTAAAATTCTTAGTTCACCTCACATGAACGAGCAAGCTGTTTCCCCACCCAGCGATCAAATTCCACCAGGAGCCGCCATGTCACTTCTCAAGCAGGCAGTTGTGGTTTGTCTATTGTTGTGCGCCGGCACGGCGCTCGGCCAGGAGATGCAGGAGGGCCGGCTGATGCGCTTTCCCGACATCCACAAAGACAAGATCGCTTTTTATTATGGCGGCGATCTTTGGCTGGCTTCGAGTTCAGGCGGAGTGGCGCGGGGCATCACCACAAGTCCGGGGCGGGAGCTCTTTCCCAAGTTTTCTCCAGATGGCAAATGGCTAGCATTTACAGGTGAGTACGACGGCAACTTCAACGTTTACGTGATGCCGGCCGAGGGCGGCCAGCCCAAGCAGCTCACCTTTTACCAGGGCGGGGCGCATCCCCTGAGCGACCGCATGGGAATTCATGATGAAGTGGTGAGCTGGTTTCCCGACAGCAAGCACATCCTGTTCCTTTCGCGGCGCGACGCCTCGAACGGCTGGGTGAAGCGGCCGTTTAGCATCAGCATTGACGGTGGCCTGCCCCAGCCGCTGCCCATGGACCAGGGCGGGCTGGGCACGTTTTCGCCCGACGGCACTAAGATCGCCTACAACGTGATTTTTCGCAATTTCCGCACCTGGAAGCGCTACACCGGCGGGCTGGCGCAGGCCATCACCATCTACGACCTCAAGCACAACAGCGTGGAAGAAGTGCCGCACACGGAATGGACCGACACCTTTCCCATGTGGCACGAGCACACGATCTATTTCACTTCCGACCGCGGGCCCGAACACCGGCTGAATCTTTACAGTTACGATCTGGGCTCGAAGCAGATCGAGCAGCTTACCCACTACACCGATTTCGACGTGATGTGGCCCAGCCTGGGGCCGGACGCGATTATTTTCGAAAATGGCGGCTATCTCTATACCTTCGATTTCGGGACGAAGCAGGCGAAGAAGCTGACCATCTACCTGGCGGGCGAACGCGACCAGAGCATGAAGCACTGGGCCAACGTGAGCAAGCTGATCAGCGACTTCGACCTTTCGCCGGAGGGCAAGCGGGCGGTGTTTGCGGCGCGCGGCGACGTGTTCACGGTGCCGGCCAAGGAGGGCAGCATTCGCGACCTGACGCGGACGCCGGGCATCCGCGAAAAGGAGGTTTCGTGGTCGCCCGACGGGCGCTGGGTTGCTTATGTCTCAGACCGCACGGGCGAGGATGAGATTTATATTTCGCCGCAGGATGGCATGGGCAAGGAGCAAGAGATCACCAGCGGCGACAAGGGGTTCATGTTTCCTCCGGCGTGGTCGCCCGACAGCAGGAAAATCGCCTGGGCAGACCAGAAGCTGCGGCTGTGGTACACGGACCTCCACGAGAAGAAGCCGGTGCAGGTGGATGTAGCCAAGCACGGCGAGATCACGAATTACTCCTGGTCGCCGGACAGCAAATGGCTGACCTACGACAAGAACGGAGAGAACAACTACAGCGTGGTTTACCTGTATTCGCTGGGCGAGGGGAAGATCACCCCCGTCACCAGCAGCATGACCAACAGCTATGGCGCGCTGTTCGGGCCTGAGGGCAAGTATCTTTACTACCTTTCCGACCGCGACTTCAACGAAGTGCTGGGCAACGTGGATTTCGAGTTCGCCAACCCCAAGACCACGCGGGTGTACATGGTGACACTGAGTAAAGATGAGGCGTCGCCGTTTGCGGTGCAGAGCGACGAAGCCGAGGTCAAAAAAGAGGATGGCGGGGCGGAGGCCAAGGCGGCCGAGGAGAAAAAGGACGGCAAGGACGAGGCAGAAGGAAAGGAGAAGGAGAAGGAACAGGAAAAGGAAAAGAAGCCGGTCGAGGTGCGCATTGACCTTGACGGCATTCAGCAGCGGGTGGTGGGGTTGCCGGTCGAGCCGGCGGTGATTGACACCCTGCAGGCGGCCAAGGGCTACGTGTATTACTCGACCATGCCGGTGCAGGGGCTTTCGGGGCCACTTCCCGGAGAAACTTCGGCGGTTCACGCTTACGACCTGAAAGAACGGAAAGAGAAGACTCTCATCAGCGGGGCGCACCGCTTTGTGCTTTCGTTCGATGGCTCGAAGCTGCTCTATGAGTCGGAATCTGGCGGCCCCAACGGCCATACCTACGGCATTCTGGATGCCAAGCCCGAGGGAGAGAAGAAAGTAGGCGAGGGCGCGCTGAACCTGAGCACCATGCGCGCGGAAGTGGACCCGCCCGCAGAGTGGAAGCAGATGTTCAACGAAGTGTGGCGGCAGGAGCGCGATTATTTCTACGAACCTTCCATGAATGGCGTTGACTGGGAAAAAGTAAGAGAAAAATATGCGCAGCTTTTGCCCTACGTCGCCGACCGGTACAGTCTGACCTACATCCTGGGCGAGATGATCGGAGAGCTTTCCAATTCGCATACCTATGTGGGCGGCGGGGACTATCCCGATCTGCATGCGGTGAACGTGGGGCTTTTGGGGGCGGATTTCGAACTGGATGCAGCCAGCGGCATGTACCGCTTCAAGAAGATCTACCCTGGGGAGAACTGGGCGCCGGATACGCGCTCCCCGCTGACCGAACCGGGTGTGGATGTGAAGCAGGGCGACTATCTGCTGGCGGTGAACGGGCGGCCGCTGCGGGCGCCGGAGAATCCCTTTGAACTGTTCGTCAACACCGCCAATGAAGCGGTGACCTTGACGGTGAATTCCAAACCTTCGGAAGAAGGCTCGCACACGGTACAGGTGAAGCCCATTGCCGACGAATTCAGCCTGCGCGAGCTGAACATGATTGAGACGAACCGGAAGAAGGTAGAGGCCGCGACCGGGGGGCGGGTGGGCTACGTTTATCTGCCCGATATGGGCGCGGACGGGCTGAATGAGTTCGTGAAGCAGTATTTTCCGCAGATTCGCAAGCAGGGCTTGATCATTGACGTGCGTTATAACGGCGGCGGGTTTGTGGACCAGCTGATCTTCGAGCGGCTGCGGCGGGTGCTGGCGGGCATGAGCTCGATGCGCAACTGGACCAGCGGCACCGTGCCTCCGGATGCGTTTTACGGTTACATGGCCTGTGTAACCAATCGCTACGCGGCTTCCGACGGCGACATCTTCAGCTATTTCTTTAAGTATTACAAGCTGGGGCCGCTCATCGGCGAGCGCACCTGGGGCGGAGTGCGCGGCATTCGCGGCATGATTCCACTGATGGATGGCGGCTACATCACGCGCCCGGAGGCGGCGCGCTACAACCTGGACAGCCAGTGGATTGTCGAGAACCACGGAGTGCAGCCGGATATCGTGGTGGAGAACCGGCCCGACCTGGTGGTGAAGGGCGAAGACCCGCAACTGACCAAGGCGATTGAGCTGGTGATGAAGGAAATCGAGGCGCATCCGAAGACGCTGCCGCCGCGGCCGCCTGATCTGCCGGCGTATCCGCCGGGGCCGGGCTTGTAGAAGGCCGGCCACACCCATTTACCACGAAGGGCACGAAGGAAAGCGAACCCGAGACGGGCCTTTTCGCGCAAACCGCACCGATACCGCAGAATGGGCCATCTCGCCAAAATTTGGCAGCTGCACGTATAATGGTGCTTCATGCCCCGATATTCCATCGTGGTCCCCCTGCATAACGAGCAGGAGAACGTCACTGAGCTGTACGACCGCCTGAAGGCGGTGATGGAAGCCAGCGGCGAGAGCTTCGAGCTGGTATTGGTGGATGACGGCTCGGTGGACCGCACCTTCCATCAATTGCGGGAGATTGCCGCCGTGGACAGCCGGGTGACGGTGGTTCGGCTGCGGCGCAACTTCGGGCAGACTTCAGCGCTGGCGGCGGGCTTCGATCACGCCCGCGGGGATTACGTGATCGCCATGGATGGCGACCTGCAGCATGATCCCGCCGATATTCCGCTTTTTCTGGAAAAGATCAACGAGGGTTATGACATCGTCAGCGGCTGGCGCAAGCGGCGGGTGGATAACCTGTGGCTGCGACGCATCCCATCGCGCTGCGCCAACTGGCTGATGGCCAAGCTGAGCGGGGTGGAAATCCACGATTTCGGCACCACCTTCAAGGCTTACCGGCGCGACATTCTGGAGCAGGTGCCGCTCTATGGCGAGCTGCACCGCTTTATTCCAGCGCTGGCCTCGTGGCATGGGGCCTCGATCTGCGAAGTGCCCATTAAAAATGTGAACCGCGAGCGCGGCGTTTCCCATTACAACCTGACGCGCACCTTTGGCGTGTTTTTTGACCTGATCACGATCCGCTTTCTGCTGCGCTATCTCTCGCGGCCGCTGCACTTCTTCGGCTCGGTGGGAATGCTGAGCATTTTCTCGGGCGCGGGGCTCACGTTGTGGCTGCTGGCGGAAAAATTCCTGCGCCATGCCGATGTGATGGCCAAGCACGGGCCCATGATGATCTTTGCCGCGGTGCTGCTGCTGGCCGGACTCAACCTGCTGGCAGTGGGCCTGCTGGGTGAGATGCAGGTGCGCCACTACTACGAACCCAGCCGGCGCGCGCCGTATTCGGTGGACCGCGTTCTGCGCTCGCAGAGCGAAGAGCATACGATCAGCGAGTAGCCGTTGTCCCCTCCAGCAAGGCAATTGACCACCAAGGACGAAGGAGCAGGAAGGAAAAGCTCAGGCGCTGGCGGATTGCCTCGCACTGCGTCCGGCACGACAACCCGGTTACGGCCCGCCTACCTGGCGAACCCTTCCTTATTCACCACGTAAGGCATCTTCGTCACGTCGCCGCAGTAGTTGCCTTCGAGCACGTCTATTAAGCCCTGGATGCAGCGGCCGGCCATGCCTTGGTTGGGGTCGGTGGAAAGCCGGGTGATGCGGCCGGCGCTGGCAAAGTGAGGGAAGAGCCGGCAGCGGTCGGCGATCGCCGGGTCGCGCAGCGGGGAATCTTTGGGCAGAGGTTCTTTCTCGTAAACATCGAGCGCGGCCCCGGCGATCCAGTTTTCCTTCAGGGCTTTTGCCAAGGCAGCCTCATCCACTACCGGGCCGCGGGAGGTGTTGACCAGGAAGGCGGTGGGTTTCATCTGGTGAAGGGTTTTTTCGTTGAAGAGATGGAAGGTCGGCGTGGCGCTCTCTCCCGCGCGCAGCAGCGGCACGTGAACGCTGACGAAATCGGCCTGGGCCAGAGCCTGGTCGAAAATTACATATTTGATCGAGGTCTTTTCCTTCTGAATGCCGCGGGCGTGGCGCAGGTCCATGGTTTCCTGAATGGCCTTCACATATTCGTGGTTCTGATAAGCGGGGTCGTAGCACAGGATGTTCATATCGAATCCGGCGCACTTCTTGATCATGGCGAGGCCAATGCGGCCGGTGCCGATGATAGCGATGGTTTTGCCGGTGACTTCATCTCCCAGGAAGGGCAAATATGGGTGCCAGTAGCCCCACTGGTTGTCGCGGGTCAGGTGTTCGGCGGTCCAGGTTTTGCGGGCGAGCGTGCCCAGCATGAAGAAGGCAAACTCGGCGGTGGCTTCGGTGAGAACATCGGCGGTGTTGGTGAAGGGAACCTGGTAGCGGTTGGCGTCGGCGCGGTTGATGTTGTCGAAGCCGACAGCAATCTGGGCGACGACTTTCAGGTGTCCTTTGCCGGCCTGGAAAACTTCCGCGTCAATCTGGTCGCGCAGCGTGGTGATCAGGCCGTCTATGCCGGATTTCAGCTTCTGGATGATCAGACTCTTCGGCGGTGCCTGGGGCTGGGGATAGACTTCGACTTCGTAGCCGCGCCGGCGCAGCACTTCGATGGCTTCTCCAATATCACAGGTGGCGAAGACGCGAAATTTTGCGGTCATGATTTCTTGCGCGCGGAAGGCTGAGAATGGAACTGCCAGCGGGTGGCGGTCTGGGCGTACTTTTTCTCCCACAGGCCGAAAACCGTGTGGGGCTGGAGGGCGAACACCGGTTCTTTCAGATTGAGCATGTCGTCTGCCATGCCTGACATATCGAACTTATACTTGCGCTGGTAAACAGCCAGAAAATTGCGGATGGCGGCGAGGTCGCGCAAAGGCTGGGCAGCGCCTTCGACGACTACGGCTTCGGCGCTATTCTCATTGCAGACCACGCAATGCGGACTCTGGGCCAGATTGCGCGCCTTGCGTGATTGGGAGCCGGTGCTGAAGAGGAATAGGCCGTCCAGCCACAAGCCCCAAACGGGCATCACGTGGGGACGGCCGTCCGGACGAACGGTCGCCACCCAGTATTGCTTGCTTCTGGCCAGGCGCTGCTCGGCCCAACTCCAGGGCAGCAGACCTTTCCTGTTTTTCGGCAGGCCGTAGCCGGGAGTATGGGGCCGGCTGGCGCGCGGCTCGCGGCTCTTTGCAGACTTCTTGGGTGCGCTTGGCATTTAAATTCCGGAAGGGAATTATCGGCTAGAGCTTGCGCTTCGTCCAGTCTTGAATCCGTTGCAGGGCGAGGTTGAGGTTCTCGAGAGAATTGGCAATGCTGAAGCGCAAGTAGCCTTCGCCGAATTCTCCGAACGCGGTGCCGGCCAGGCAGGCCACGCCGGCCTGCTGCAACAGTTCGTCGGCCAACTGTTTGGCGTTCCAGCCGGT
>Ga0335080_10003437_pt1 | contig 16009 bp, 18 predicted proteins | sample Lox_Sample_34_FD_206720 | JGI IMG/M metagenome (GOLD analysis project Ga0335080, IMG submission 206720) | Soil microbial communities from Loxahatchee National Wildlife Refuge, Florida, United States - Lox_Sample_3.4 | ecosystem: Environmental > Terrestrial > Soil > Wetlands | place: USA...
GACGACTACCGGACGCTCGCCGGCCTCGGGGCGGACGCGGTCTTCGAGGATCTGTCCGACGTGGGCGCGGTCGTGTCGCTGCTGTCACCCGACCTTCCGCTGGACACGGGCTGATGCGACCCGCGGTGGTGGGTCACGTGGAATGGATCGAGTTCGTCCACGTCGCGCACGTCCCGAAGCCCGGCGAGATCGTGCACGCCGACGACCGGTGGGAGACCCCGGGCGGGGGCGGCGCGATCGCTGCCGTCCAGCTCGCGCGGCTTGCCGGCTCGTCGATCCTGTTCACTGCGCTCGGCGACGACGACCGCGGGCATCGGGCGCGCGACGAGCTGGAGGCGCTCGGCGTGCATGTGGAGTGCACGTTCCGGCCCGAGCCGCAGCGGAGATGCTTCGTCTACATCGACGACGAGAGGGAACGAACGATCACGGTCCTCGGCGACCGGATGGGCGCGCACGGCTCGGACCCGCTCGCGTGGGACGAGCTCACCGGGGTCGACGGCCTGTACTTCACGGCGGGTGACGACGAAGCGCTCCGACGCACCCGTGCCGCCGGCACGCTCGTCGCGACCTCGCGCGTATTCGCCCAGCTGGTCCGAGCGGCGGTACCCATCGACGCGGTCGTCGGCAGCGCGCGCGATGCCGACGAGCGCTACGTCCCCGGGCAGATGCGACCCGAACCGCCGCTCGTCGTCATGACCGAGGGCGGGCACGGGGGATGGTGGGAGCGCGCCGGCGCGGCGCGGCGCCACTTCGACGCGGCGCCTCCGCCCGGCGACAAGGTGGACGCTTACGGGTGCGGCGATTCGTTCGCCGGAGGGCTGACGTACGGGCTGGGCGTGGGCGACGGCGCGGAGGACGCTATCGATCTCGCCGCCCGGTGCGGCGCCGCCTGCATGACGGGCCGAGGCCCCTACGAGGGGCAGCTCCGGACGGCCCGGTAGAGCGCGACCGGGTCGGCAACACCCTTCAGCGGAACAGGCCCGAGCGGTTCGAATCGCACGCCCGCCGCGCGTTCGACGACGCCGTCCGTGACGAACCACGTCGCCGGGTCCGGCCTGGGCCGCGACGCGCGCCGAAACGTATGACCGTCCGACCGACGTGGTCGGCGTCGCGAAAGACGACCGGCCTTGGGCGTTCGCGCTGGTCGCGGCGGGGCTCTTCACGCTGTTCACCGCCGGAGCGAGCCATCCGACGCTCGCGGCTCGTCGGGTGGGGTCAGCCTTGGCCGAGGTCCTTCGTCGCGAACGCCCCGCCGTGACCGGGGACGATCGTGACCGGGTCGAGGCCGAGGATCCGCGTCCGGCTCCGCTGCAACGCGTCGGGATCGGCGGCGAGCGGGTCCTCGTCGGGGCCGGTCACGTCCCACCACAGGTGCGTGCACGCGTACAGCCCCGAGTCGGTGGTCACGAGCGTGGTGATGTCCTGCGGCGTGTGACCCGGCGTCTCGGCGAGCGCCACGCCGGGCGAGACCGCGTACCCCTCGGCCGGACGGTCGATCCACGTGTCGCCCTGATAGATCGCCCAGTTGTCGTGGACGCGCGCGTTCGGAAACAGCGCGATGTTGACCGTGTGGTCCGGGTGGTGGTGCGAGATCACCACGTCGGTGACCTCCTCGGGAGCGACGCCGAGGGCCTTCAGCGGGGTCAGGATCGCACTGCGGTCCTTGACCATCCCCGGGTCGATCACGATCAGGGCGTCACCGTCGCGGACGAAGCTGACCGTCGAGCCCACGCTCGAGTTCCCCGACTCGTCGTCGAGGGCGTAACCGTCGGCGAGGACATGGAGTTCGGCCACGGCGACGGAGGATAGCACGGGGCCGCTAGGCTGAGGCCACCACGGACGCCACGGAGGGACGTTGATGGAATCGACGATGCACCGGTTCGGCGAGGACACCGCCCGGGTGGCGGATCGGGTGGTGGAGTACGCGCTCCGGCGGATCGCGATGGATCCTCCTCCGCTCGACGGCCCACGGGACGAGTCCGAGCTTGCCTCGGCGGCGGGGGAGACGATCACGACGGGAGGCATCGGCGGCGAGGAGGCCTTGCGGATCTTCGCGGACATCCTCGCGCCGGCATGCATCTCGGTGGACAATCCGCGGTTCTTCGCTTTCGTCCCCGCCGCGCCGACCAAGGAATCGATCCTGTTCGACCTCGTCGTGAGCGCCTCGTCGATCTTCGCGGGTACCTGGCTGGAGGGCGCGGGTTCCACGTACGCGGAGAACCAGGCGCTGCGCTGGCTGGCCGACCTCGCCGGCATGCCCGCCGGCGCGGGCGGCGTGTTCGTCTCGGGAGGGACCGCCGCCAACCTGTCGGGCCTCGTGGCGGCCCGGCACGCCGCGGCCGAGCGACGCGGGGGACGGCCGCCGCGGTGGCGCGTGCTCACGTCGGCCGAGACCCATTCGTCGGTCGTGACGGCGGCGCGGGTCATGGACGTCGACGTGGTGATCGTGCCGGCCGACGACCACGGTCGCGTCGACGGGCCGCGGCTGCTCGCCGCGATCGAGTCCATGCCGGCCGACGAGCGCGACTCGCTGTTCGCGGTTGTCGCCAACGCGGGGACGACCAACGCCGGTGCGGTCGACGACCTCGCCGGCGTCGCCGAGGTCTGCGAGCGATTCGGCCTGTGGATGCACGTCGACGGCGCGTACGGCGGCGCGGCCCTGGCGGCCCCTTCGGCCCACCCGCTGTTCGACGGCATCGAGCGAGCCGATTCGTTCGTCGTGGACCCGCACAAGTGGCTGTTCGCGCCGTACGACTGTGCGGCGCTGCTGTACGCCCGGCCGCTGGAGGCGGCCCACGCGCATCTGCAGGACGCCTCGTACCTGGACGACGTGAACGTGCTCGACCAGTGGAGCCCCATGCACTACGCGGTGCACCTGTCCCGGCGCGCGCGCGGGCTCCCGTTCTGGTTCTCGCTGGCGGCCAACGGCACCGACGCCTACGCGGCGGCGGTCGAGCGGGTGCTGGAGCTGACGGCGGAGGCGGCCGACGAGGTCACGCGCCGGCCCGACCTCGAGCTGGTGATGGATCCGCAGCTCTCGGTGCTGCTGTTCCGCCGGCGGGGGTGGACGAACGTCGAGTACACGGCCTGGTGCGACCGCATGCTCGCCGAGCAGGTGGCGTTCGTCGTTCCCACTGCGTGGCGCGGCGAGCGGCTGATGCGCTTCTGCTTCGTCAACCCCCGGACGACGATCGACGACGTGCGGCTCGTCCTGGACACGATGTCGGCGGCCTGAGCCGAGGGGTCACTGCGCGGCAGGCGGTTCGCCGGGATCGGGGGGAGTCGCGTCGGGCGACGCGGGTGCGGGCGCCTCGGGGGGCGTCGGCGCGGCGGGCGGCGCGGGAGTGGTGTCGACGGGCGGCGTCGGCGCGGGATTGGTGTCGACGGGCGGCGGCGGGATCGGGCTGGTCGGAGTCAATTCGGGACCGATGAGCTCGGCTCCGGAAGCCGCGAGGGCCATCCGGTCTCCCTGCCCGCCGCCGCGCGCGGACCACGCCGCGACCGCGGCCGCGCCGAGTCCGAAGATCGCGGCGAGTGTCCAGACGGAGCCGCCGGCCACCGGGAGCAGCGCGACCAACCGGAAGATGCCGAGCCCCGCCAGGAACGCGAGGTAGCGGTTGGCCGGCGCCCGGACGATGAGGCGCCCGAGGAGCCAGATCGAGTTCGTGTAGCCCAGCAACAGGATCAGGCCGAACGCGGCGAGCAGCGCCAGCCCGAGGGGAAGCGTCACGACGATCACCATCAGCAGCACGGCCAGGATGGGGAGACCGAAGAAGAGAATGAAGCCCCACCCGACCGACGCGCCGGTCCTGTCGCCCGCCGTGCGCACGGTGCTGTCGGCGGCGCCCGGGGCCAGCAGCACCAGCAACCCGAGCACCAGCGTCGAGATCGTGACGCCGAGCCACCAGATGAAGCGGCCCACCCGGACGGCGTCGTGGACACCGCTGTAGTCGATGCCGCCAACGACGCCGTCGACCTGCGCCCGAGGAGACACCGTCGCGGCGTCGCGCGAGCGGACGTCGCCGGTCACGTGTGCCCCCGGCAGGATGACGACGCGGTCGCTGATCGAGACGACGTTGCCGCTGACGGTACCTGCAACCGTGACCAGGCCGTGGAACGCCACGACCGATCCGTTCACCCTCCCGGCGACGATCGCCGGCCCGTCGAAGATGACGACGCTCCCCGACGACTGGTTCGGAAAGACGTACGCGAACCCCCGGATGACCACCTGCGGCGCGTTGGGCCCCGCGTCGCCCTGCGCGAACGCCGGCGCGGCGAACATGAGTCCGACGACGACGAGGAGTCCGAGGGCGATCGCAACGCGTGGAAACACCCGGTCCTTCATGGTCGTTCCCCCCCTCTTTCGTCGGCGCGGGTTCGCCGGGATCCGCCGACCCGGACGTCCCTTCCCCGTAGGGTACCGTTGGTCGCATGAGCGCGTCCCGTTGGACGGCCCAGAACGTCCGGCACGCGGCCGGCTTCGCACTCGGGTACGGCGGCAACCCCGCCGCCCGCGTGTACGAGAGCATCGGTCCGGCGTTCTTCCTCGCGCCCGCTCCCGGATGGCTCAATCTCGGCCTCTGGGAAGGGACGGGCACGGAGGACGAGGCCCCCACGGCGGTGCGCCGGCTGGTCGAGCGGGTGGCGGCGCCCCTGCCCCAAGGGGGATCCGTCGTCGACGTCGGCAACGGCCTCGGTGCCCAGGACCCGGTGATCGCGGACGTCGTTCGACCCTCCAACCTGATCGTCGTCAACGTCACCGAGGCGCAGCTCACGGCGGGGCGTCACCGACTGGACGCGGCCAAGGCCCGGCCGGTCGTCGGCGACGCCACGCGCCTGCCGCTTCGCGACGGGTGCGCCGACGGCGTCATCTGCGTCGAGGCGGCGTTTCACTTCTCGTCGCGACGGGTCTTCTTCGAGGAGGCATTCCGTGTCCTGCGCCCCGGCGGGATCCTTTCGATCTCCGACGTTCCCGCGCAGCGGATGCCGCGAACGCCCGGCGAGCTGGTCGCGGGCGTCGGCCAGCTGAGGCTCTGGGGTCTCCGGGTGTCCTCGGCGGTGTCCGCCGAGCGCATCGGGGCCGAGGTGGAGGCCGCCGGGTTCGTGGACGTGTCCAGTGAGCTCGTTGGCTCCCGCGTCATCGAGCCCGCGCTCAACCTGGTCGGGGCACGGCTGCGGGCTCCCAACCCGCTGCCCGTGTCCCAGCGCCTGGCGGCGGCGCTGTTCATCCGCCACGTGGATCTGCTGTGGCGGCGCGGGCTGATCGAGTACCTGCTGCTGTCGGCCCGCAAGCCTGAGCGATCCGCCTCGCTCGCGTCGATCCGCCGTACCCTTGCGGTTAGCGTGAACAGTCGGGTGCGAGCCGGGAGATGAGTTCCGCAAGCCGTGGACCGGGCGGGGGAGCGTGGGCGGATGCTCCCCTTCCGCCCCCCGTGCCGCCGCCTCCGTCGCAGTTCCCTCCGACGGAGGCGCTCCCGTCACCGGGTGAGCCGGCTCCCGCCCGGCACAGCCGGCGCCTGTGGGCGGTCGCGATCGCCGCGATCGCCATCCTCCTGGTCGGCGTCCTCATCGGGTACGTGGCGTTCCAGCCCAGCGGTCTGCGCCTTCCCGCCACGATCGACGGTGTTCCAAGGCTGTCGGGGGCGCACTGGGACGGCGTGGCCAACGGGCTGATCGGGGCCGTGGGCACGCAGGGACAGCTCAACGTCGCGGGCGTCTACGGCACCGCCGGCCGTCCCGCGTTCGCGTTCCTCGCGACCGGCGGCGCGTCACCGGTCGCCTCGAACGGTCCCTCCATCGGGTTGCTGGCGCAGTACCTCGAGGACACCCAGAACATGACGCTGAACGTGGACCTGACGCAGACGAGGACCGAGCGACGCGGCGGGGTCACCTACGAGTGCATGCCCATGGGCGTGTCGTCCGTCACGGGATTCGCGTGTGCGTGGAACGACGCGACGACTACGGGCTACGTGCTCTCGTTCTCTCCGGCCGGCGACCCCGTCGACCTGACCGCGAAGGTGCGCTCCGCGTCCATCCGGTGACCCGACCGGCACGTGCTCGGTCCGCGCCATTCGTCAGGTGACCTGACTACCTGCCCGTGAGCGCGGCCCCCATCTCGCCGAAGACCTCCGTGTGGCGGTCGACGTCCTCCTCGGTGGTGGCGGGCGACATCAGGGCCATGTTGTGGAACGGCGTCAGCAGGACCCCGCGATTGAGCGCGTACAGGTGCGTGAACCGCGCCAGCTCGTGATCGTCGGCGTCGGCCGCCTCGCCGCCCGAGCGCGGTGGGGCCGGCGTGAACCAGTACTCGGCGCGGCACCCGAGCCGCTGTACCTCCCAGTCGAGCCCGCCCGCTCGGATTTCTTGCTTGACGCCGTCCGTCCAGCGTTCGCCGAGCGCGATCATCCGCTCGAACGCTTCGTCGGTCAGGACGTGCTCGAGGGTCGCCCGCATGGCGGCCAGCGACAACGCGTTGCCCGAGAGCGTGCCGCCGACGCCGCCCACGTCGGTCGTGGGCGCCTCGTCCATCGCCGTGCTCACCCGCGCCGCGACCTCCTCGCTCATGCCGTAGCAGGCTGCGGGGACGCCCGAGGCGAGGGGCTTTCCGATCGTGAGGAAGTCGGGCTCGAGACCCCATGCGCGCGTCGCCCCACCCGGCCCCGCGCAGATGCAGTGGGTCTCGTCGATGACCAGGTACGTGCCGGTCTCCCTCGTGAGCCGCCGGAGCGCGTCGTGGAAACCGGGCTCCGGTAGCACGATCCCGATGTTGGTGAGCGCAGGCTCGGCCAGGACGCACGCGACGTCCTCCTCCGCGAGTGCTTTCTCCAATAGATCGACGTCGTTGAACTCGACCACGCGCGTCGTGAGCGACGGGTCGACGGGCGCGCCGATGTTCCCCGGCCGGGCCCGCTGGACGCCGTCCTCGAGCGTCGCGATCGTCTCGTCGACCGAGCCGTGGTAGCACCAGTTGAAGACGAGGATCTTCGGCCGCTTGGTGATCTCGCGGGCGAGACGGATCGTGAACCGGTTTGCGTCGGTCGCCGTCAGGCAGAACTGCCAGTAGGGCAGACCGAACCGCCGCGTCATCTCGTCGGCGACCCAGATGGAGTCTTCGGTGGGGAGCATCGTCGTGATGCCTTTGGCCGCCTGGCGGGCGATCGCGTCGACGGCGATCTTCGGCGCGTGCCCCGTCATCGCGCCGGTGTCGCCGAGGCAGAAGTCCACGTACGTGTGGCCGTCGACGTCGGTGAACCGTGCCCCCTCGGCCTCCGCGACGAACACCGGGAAGGGGCCCGCCCACTCGGTCATCCAGGGCATCGGCACGCCTGCGAGCAGCGAGCGCTTTCCCTGCTCGAACAGCTCGGCCGACCGCGGGTGATCCTTCACGAACGTCTGCGTCTCGGCGCGCATCAGGTCGGCCAGCTTCGAACGGTCCACGGTGCTGTCCACCGTCAGCTCCCCTCCGGGTCGGTTGCGGCCCGCCACTCGGCGAGGACCTGGTCCTCGCGATCCCTGGTGATGCCCGCCCAGAACTCCCCGAGCGGGCCCGGCGCGCGGGCCAACTCCCACGCAAGGGTGTCCGCCGCCGTGTCGCGCGCCGGGCGAAACGACAGCCCCGCCGCGAGCGCGCGCCGGTTGTCGAAGACGGCGAGTCCCTCCGGGTCGCTCTCGGGAATCCACAACGGCAACCCCATCCAGGGCTGGATCTCGCGTTCCAGCAGGAACGCCTCGTCGACCCACACGACGTCCGGGTTCGTTCCGGCCGCGGCGGCGCACGCGGCCAGGGCCGCCTCCATGGACAGCCGGACGGCGGGGCCGTCCGCGTTGTAGACGCCCGGCGGACCGTGCTCGAGCAGGTCGAGGATCCACGCGGCCAGGTCGCGCGCGTCGATGAACTGCACCTGGCGGTCGGGCGCACCCGGCGCGAGCACCGGCGACCCGTCGCGTGCGTCGTGCATCCGGCGAACCCAGTACGTGAACCGGTTGCTGGGATCGAACGGTCCGACGATCAGTCCGGGGCGCACGACGATCGCGCGGCCGCCGAACGTTTCCCCGACGACGCGCTCGCAGGCGACCTTCAGCCCTCCGTAGTGCTCCATGACCTCCTCGACCCCGTCGGGGGGCGGCTCGGCCAGCGGGCCGTCCTCGTCGACCGCCGGTCCGCCGCGGGCGACCGCGTACACCGACTCGCTCGAGACGAACAAGTAGCGGTCGACCGCGGCAAGCAGGGCCGCCGACTGGGCGACCACGCGCGGGACGTAGCCCGACGTGTCGAGCACCGCGTCGAAGGCGCGGCCGCGAAGGGGCTCGAGCCCGCCGTCGCGGTCGCCGTGGATCTCTTCGGCGGCGGGGAAGAGCCCGGGCGCCGACGTCCCCCGGTTGAACAGGGTGACCTCGTGTCCGCGCGCGAGCGCCTGCTCGGCCGCGTGGCGGCCGAGGAAGTGCGTTCCTCCGAGGATCAGCAGGCGCATGGCGGGAGCCTACCCGACCACCCGGTTCCGGTGCGGTCTGCCGAAGCCGGCCGCAGTCGCCAGCTCGGCGAAGCGCGCGCTCAGGTCGGGGAGCTGGTGATTGGCGTTCAGGCCGCTGGGGTTGGGCAGCAGCCACACGCGGGCGTCGCCGATCCGTTCCGGCTGCTCGCCGATTCGCGCCCGCGGGCGGCCGAACGCGGTCCGATAGGCCCCGAGTCCGAGGAAGGCGACGAACTCCGGGCGGATGCGGCGGAGCGTGCGCTCCAGGGACCGGGCGCCGGCGCGGAGCTCGTCGGGCGAGAGGTCGGCCGCGCCCGCGGAGGCCCGCCGGACGAGGTTGGTGATGCCGATGCCCGACGCGGGGAGGCCGCGATCCTCGTCCGGCCGCAGGACGCGCGGCGTGAAACCGCTCTGGTGCAGCGCCTTCCAGAACCGGTTGCCCGGACGCGCGAAGTGATGGCCGGTCGCAGCCGAGTACAGGCCGGGGTTGATCCCGACGAAGACGACCCGCAGGTCCGGCGCGAGCACGTCGGGGACACGCCGGTCGGCGGCGGCCGCGATCTGCTGCGGCGTGGGCCGGTTCGCGCCCCGCGGCCCCGCGGGCGGGCTCACGCGGCCCGCCGCGCCAGGATGTTCAGCCGGACGTATTCGATGACGGGCTCGGGCATGCGCGAGGCGACGTCGTGCACGAAGGCGGCCCGTTCGCTCTCAGGCATGCGGGCGAGGTGCGCGCGCAGGACGACGGTGGCGAGGAAGGTCTCGAGCGGCTCGCCGGGCTCGAAGGGCGTGGGCTCCTCGTGCGTCCACACGTCGACGTCGACGAACCCGGACGCCGACAGTCGGCGGGACGTCTCGTCGACCGTCGCGAAGTGGACCGCCCCCTCCCAGTCGTCGCCCGCCTGGCGCGCGGCGCGCATGACGTTCGCGACGTTGCCCGCCGCGCCGCACTGTGCGACGAGCCTCGCCCCCGGGCGCATCACCGCCGCGAGGTTCGCGAAGAGCGCGTCGTGGTCGAGCACCCAGTGAAACGTCGCGTTCGAGAACACCGCGTCCACGGGATCGCCCACCTGGAGCGGTTGCCCCAGGTCGGCGACGAGGAACCGGACTCGCGGGTTTCCGGCCAGGTTCGCACGAGCCTGCTCGATCATCCCGCGCGACCGGTCGACGGCGATGACCGTCCCGTCCGGAAGACGCTCCGCGAGCAGCGCCGTGACCCGCCCCGTGCCGCACCCCGCGTCCATGACGCGCTCGTCGCCTTCCAGCGGCAGACGCTCCAGGACCTTCTCGCCCCAGCGCGCCATGGGGTCGGAGATGCGGTCGTACGTCGCGGCGTCCCACTCCGATGTCATCGGCGCAACCGATCCTAGCGGCGTCTTCCATGGGACCGGCTCGGCGTCGGGTGCGTGTGGGATGCTGGGCCGCATGACCCGGAACGACGACTACCTGTCGGCCAACCGCGACCTGTGGGACGAGTGGACGGGGATCCACGAGACCTCGTCCTTCTACGACCTCGAGGCGTTCCGGCAGGGCGGTATCCGCCTGCGGCCCTTCGAGATCGAGGACGTGGGTCCCGTCGAGGGCAAGACCCTCCTTCACCTGCAGTGCCACTTCGGCATCGACACGCTGTCGTGGGCCCGGCTGGGCGCGCGCGTCACCGGCGCCGACTTCTCGCCGAAGGCGGTCGACCTGGCCACCCGGCTCGCACGCGACTTGGATCTGGACGCGACCTTCCTGTGCGCCAACCTGTACGACCTGCCCGAGGCGCTCGACGCGCGCTTCGACGTGGTGTACACGTCGCGGGGCGTCCTCGGGTGGCTTCCCGATGTGTCCCGGTGGGCCGAGGTCGCGGCGGGCTTCGTCAAGCCCGGCGGCACGTTCTACATCCACGAGGTGCATCCCGTGACGCAGGTGTGGGAGGACGAGGACGTCGGCCCCGGCGAGTTGCGGCTGCGCTACCCGTACTTCACGAGAGCCGAGCCCTTCGCGTTCGACGTCGTGGGGTCCTACGCGGATCGCGAGGCGCCGGTCGCCGCGCGCACCGAGTACGGGTGGAACCACTCCATGGCCGAGATCGTGACGTCGCTCGCCCGCGCCGGGCTCCGGATCGACCTGCTGCGCGAGTTTCCCTACACCGAGTGGGAGTACCCCTTCCTGGAGGCGCGGACCGAGCAGCCCGACGGCGCAACCGAGGCCGGGAAGACCTGGTGGCTGCCGCCGGAGGTCGCCGGAGAGCTGCCGCTGTTCTTTGCGCTGCGGGCCACGAAGCCGGAGGCGGGATGAGCGCTCCGGAGGTCGAGGTCGCTCTGCGGCCGCCGCGTCCCGAGGACGCGGCGGCCGTCGCCGACCTCATGAACGCGTGCTCGGTGGACGACATCGGCTTGCCCGACTCGGACGCGGCAACGGTGGAGCGCTGGTGGCGGCAGCCCGGCTTCGACCGATCGGCCGACGCGTGGGTCGCTGAGAACGGGACCGGCCGTATCGTCGGCTACGTGCAGGTCGAGTCCGACGGCGAGGGCGGCGACCTCCAACTGGACGGGTACACCCACCCGTCGTTCATGGGTCTGGGGATCGGAAGCCGGTTGCTCGACGCGGCGGAGCGCCGCGCGGTCGAGGTTGCGGTCGCGCATGGGGCGCATCCGCCGGTGACGGTCCGGCACGGGGCCTGGGCCGACACCGCGCCGAGCCGCTTCCTGCGCGCCCGCGGGTACGTCTTCATCCGATGCTTTCTCCGGATGCGAATCGACCTGGACGGCCCACCTCCGGCCCCGGTCTGGCCCGAGGGCATCGAGGTGGCCGGGTTCGAGCGGGGGAGCGACGAGCGCGCTTACTACGACAGCATCGAGGAGGCCTTCGAGGACCACTGGGAGCACTTCAGCCGACCGTTCGACGACTGGGTGGCCCACAAGATCTCCGAGGAGCCGGACTTCGACGGGTCGCTGTGGTTTCGTGCCATGGACGGCGACGAGGTGGCGGGCGCGGTGATCGCCCGGCCCCGCGCATTGGAGGAGAAGGAGGCCGCGTGGGTGAGCGACCTCGCGGTCCGTCGGCCGTGGCGAGGCCGGGGGATCGGCCGGGCGCTGCTGCTGCACGAGTTCGGAGTCCTCTACGACCGCGGCGCGCGGGCCGTCATGCTCGCCGTCGACGGCGACAGCCCGACGGGAGCGACGCGTCTGTACGAGCGCGTGGGGATGCGCCCGGTCCGTCGCATCGACGTGTTCGAGAAAGCCGTGGGTGATGGTCGACGCCGGGAAGGATGAACCGACGGGCATCAGGCTCCGGTCCCCCGACGCGAGCGAGGCCGCCGCCATCGCAGATGTGCTCAACGCGTGCGCGGAAGCCGACGTCGGCGCACCCGATTCGAACGAGGTCGAGGTGCGGCGTATGTGGACCGTGGGCCACATCGACCTCGCGACCGACGCGTGGGTGGCGGAATCCATCGGGGAGGGTCACTCCGCGCTGGCCGGCTACGTGCAGGTCGAGATCGCCGGGCCGGGAGGAGAGCCGTGGATCGACGGGTACACCCACCCGAGCTTCCGCGGGCGGGGAATCGGTGCACGGCTCCTGCGCGCCGCCGAGACGCGCGCCCGCACGGCAGCGGCGGCGACCGGCTCGCTCGACCCGCCCGTGGCTCGGCACGGCGCCTGGGCCGGCACGAACGGGGTCCGATTCCTGGAGTCTCAGGGCTACCGTGCGATTCGGACCTCCTTGCGGATGCGGGTCGACATGGAACGTTCGCCGTCGGCGCCGGCCTGGCCGGAGGGCATCACCGTCGAGGGGTTCGAGCGGGGTCGCGACGAAGAACGCTTCCATGCGTGCTTGGAGGACGCCTTTCGAGATCACTGGGGCTGGACGGCGCGGCCCCTGGCCGAATGGGTGAAGCACAAGATCACCGCCGAGGCGGACTTCGACGGATCGCTCTGGTTCCGCGCGATGGACGGGTCCGACGTCGCGGGCGCGATCATCGGCCGGCCCCGCGCTCCGGAGGACGCGGACTCCGCGTGGATCGGTGATCTCGGGGTACGGCGGGAATGGCGGCGTCGTGGGGTCGGCCTCGCCCTGCTCGTGCACGAGTTCGGCGAGCTGTACCGGAGGGGAGCGCGGGCCGTGATGCTGTCGGTGGACGGGGAGAGTCTGACCGGGGCGACTCGGCTGTACGAGCGCGCCGGGATGCGGACCGTACAGCGGATCGACATCTTCGAGAAGGCCCTGACGAATCGCGAGGAGACCGGCGCGACGCGCGAGTCACCGACGCGGCGGACGCAAGCGAGCCGTTGACGCGAGCCGGCCGGTCCTCCGCATCCCTCGCGGACGTGCTCGCACGTCTCGAGTCGATGGGTGACCCCGCGAGCGTGGCGGGCATGGCCCGGTTCGGCATCCAGCCGCGCACGCGGGTGCTCGGGATCTCGGTGCCGGCCCTGCGGTCACTCGCCAAGGAGATCGGAACGGATCACCGGCTCGCAGGCGAGCTGTGGCGCAGCGGGATCCACGAGGCGCGGGTCCTGGCGACGATGGTCGACGACCCGGCGCGGGTCACCGAGGCGCAGGCCGACCGGTGGGCGCGGAGCCTCGACTCGTGGGACGAATGCGACCAGCTGTGCTCGAACCTGTTGAGCGGAACTCCCTTCGCGTTCGCGAAGGCCGTCGAGTGGGCCGGCCGGAATCCCGAGTTCGAGAAACGGGCGGGGTTCGCGCTGATGGCGGCGCTCAGCGTGCACGCGAAGGACGCGCCCGACCGCGCCTTCGAGCGGTTCCTGCCGGTGATTCGCCGCGAGGCCACGGACGAGCGCAACTTCGTGCGCAAGGCCGTCAACTGGGCGCTCCGCCAGATCGGGAAACGCAACGAACGCTTGCACGCCAAGGCGATCGCGACGGCCGAGCGCATCTCGCGCATGGACTCCCGCGCCGCGCGGTGGATCGCCGCCGACGCGCTCCGCGAGCTCCGGAGCGACGCGGTCAGGGCACGTCTTGCCCGTTCGACGACCCGTGGCCGTTCGACGCCGCCGGAACGGGCGGCACGACGGAGCTGAGCTCGCGACGCGTGATCACGTGGTCGACGACCCCGTACGCGCGCGCCTCCTCGGCATGAAGGATGAAGTCGCGGTCGAGGTCGTCGTGGACCTTGTCCACCGGCTGCCCGGTGTGCAGGGCGACGATCTCCTCCATGCGCCTGCGCTGCAGCAGGAACTCCTTGGCGTGGATCTCGAGGTCGGTCGACTGCCCCTCCAGCCCGCCGTGCGGCTGGTGCAGCAGCACGCGCGCGTTCGCCAGCGCGAACCGCTTTCCGGCGGCGCCGCCCGCGAGGATGACCGCGGCCGCCGAGGCGGCCTGGCCGACGCAATACGTCGCGACGTCGGGCTTCACGTACTGCATCGCGTCGTAGATCGCGAACATCGCCGTCCCCGAGCCGCCGGGGGAGTTGACGTACAGGGCGACGTCGCGGTCGTCGCTCTCGGACTCGAGGTGCAGCAGCTGTGCGACCAGCAGATTGGCGACGTCGTCGTCGACCACCGAACCGAGGAACACGATCCGGTCCTTGAGAAGCCGGGAGTAGATGTCGAACGCGCGCTCGCCCCGGTCGGTGCTCTCGATCACGGTGGGCACGAGGACCCTGCTGGGTTCCCTCATGGTCATGGCGGTCCCTCCTTCGGATGGTAGGATGCAACCCAACGGTTGCGGGTCATGATACGGCCGCGAGGCCGAATCCGCAACCATACGGTTGCTGGACAGGGAGCGAGGCGGAGTGGAGCGCACCGGGCACGTGACCAGGGAGGTCGTCCTCGACGCGCCCCGGGACGAGGTCTGGGAGGCGATCACCCGCCCCGAACGGCTCGCCGAGTGGTTCGGCGGCGAGGTCGACCTCGACCCGGTCCCTCGGGGAAGGGTCGAGCACCGCGCACCCGACGGGTCGCGGCGCACCGGCCCGGTCGTCAGCGTCGACCCGCCCCTGCGCCTGGTGATCTGGTGGACCGACGCGGGGGACCGGGACGCCCCCGCCGCCGGCGGGACGCGCGTCGAGTTCGTGCTCCTCGCCCGCGACGGCGGCACGCTCCTCACGGTGACGGAGTCCGAGGCGCCGTCGCCGCTCGCGATGGCCGGGTGAGCGAGATGAGCGACGACCGCGTCGACGCCGTCTTCTTCGCCCTGTCCGATCCGACGCGCCGCGAAGTGATCACGCGCCTGTCGGCCGGACCGAACACGGCCACGGGCCTCGCGGCGGGGATGACGGTCTCCCGGCAGGCGATCGCCAAGCACCTCGGGATCCTCGACGAGGCCGGCCTCGTCACCACGGAGCGATCGGGGCGGGAGGTGCGCTACGTCCTCACGCCGGGGCCGATGGCCGACGCCGCGTCCTGGATGGGCGACGTCGGTTCGGAGTGGGACCGCAGGCTCGACCGCCTGCGCCGCCACTTGAGCGGCTGACCGTTCGGGTCAGACGAGCAGGCCCACCGCCAGGCGCCGCAGGTCGTCGACGCGAGGATCCGACGAGTCGGCGCCTCGGATCTGCAGGCACACGTGGTCGGCCCCGGCGTCCAGGTGCTCGCGGACACGCGCGGCGATCGCGGCCTCGTCTCCCCACACGATCACCGAGTCGATCAGTCGATCGCTCCCCCCACCCTCGACGTCGTCGTCCGTGAACCCCAGGCGCAGGAGGTTGTTCGCGTAGTTGGGAAGCTCCAGGTACCTCGCGGCGAACGCCCGCGCGATCCCGCGGGCGGTTGCCGCGTCGGCTTCGAGCACACACGTCTGCTCGACGGCGAGGAAGGGCTCGGGCCCGAGCACCTCGCGCGCGCGCGGAGTGTGCGAGACCGGAACGAAATAGGAATGCGCGCCGTCGGCCCGCTCGGCCGCCAGGCGGAGCATTCCGTCACCGAGCGCCGCGAGGACCCGTGGGGGCCGGCGGTCCCCGGGCGCGTCGTATCGCGCCGCGTCCATTGCGTCGAGGTACGCGCGCATGTGCTCCAGCGGGCGTTCGTAGTGATGCCCACGCGCCGCCACCGAGGGCGCGTGGCTCACGCCCATCCCCAGCAGGAACCTGCCGGGGTACGCATCCGCAAGCGCGCGGGCGCCGTTCGCCATCGCGAACGGGTCGCGCGCCCAGATGCTCGCGATGCCGGTCGCAACGACGATCTCCTCGGTGGCCGCGAGGAGCACGGACGCGCGGCTGAACGCCTCCTTGCTTCCCAGGCTTTCCGGGAACCAGAGAGCGGGATACCCGAGTGCCTCCACCTCGCGGGCGTACGCGCGCTCGCCGTCGGCGGGAAGCTCGTCCAGCGCGAAGCTCCACGCGCCGACGGGCCCGAGCCGCCCCGCGAGATCGCGCCCGCGTCCCCCGCCGCCCTCGCCGGCCATCAGATGAGCCCCAGCTTCTTGCCCACACGCTCGAACGCGTCGAGCGCCTGCTGCAGGTCGTCGGTGGTGTGCTCCGCGGTGACGATCGTCCGCACGCGCGACTGCCCCTTCGGAACGGTGGGGAACACGATCGCGGGGGTGAAGACGCCCTCGTCGAAGAGCAGGCGCGACAGGTCCTGCGCCGTCTG
>Ga0335080_10003439_pt1 | contig 16007 bp, 12 predicted proteins | sample Lox_Sample_34_FD_206720 | JGI IMG/M metagenome (GOLD analysis project Ga0335080, IMG submission 206720) | Soil microbial communities from Loxahatchee National Wildlife Refuge, Florida, United States - Lox_Sample_3.4 | ecosystem: Environmental > Terrestrial > Soil > Wetlands | place: USA...
CGTGCTGCGCCGCGTGAATCCGGATGCCGATCGCCGCCGGATTGCCCTGGCCGATCTCGAAGTCGATATTGCTCATGGCCGAGTAGAAAGTTCCCGGGTTGGCGTCCGCAATGGCATCGTTCGGCGGTACGCTGCCTACTGGCGGAAACGGAATGCGGAACCCGCGGCCGCCTCCGCCGGGCCGCGCTCCCGTGAACATCACCATCACTCCGACGCCGTTCTGGAAACCGGGGGTGTTTGGGCCGAGCACGAACACCGGCCGCGTCGCACCGTACCCGAAAATCCGGATGCCCGGCCAGACGTAGAGCGTCCGCGTCACGCGGTATCGTCCGGAAGGTATGAACAGGATGCCTTCCCGGGCGCGATTCTCAGCCTTGTCGATCGCCGCCTGGATCGCGGCGCTGTCGTCCGCCTGTCCATCGCCTTGCGCGCCGAACTCGGCAGGGGAGAGATAGACCGCCTTGGGATCCTCCAACCGCGTCGTGATCACCGAAGCGGCCGATCCGCCACAGGCCAGCAGGGTGGCAAGAAGAGAATATCGGATGAGTCTATCCATTGGAGTAATCGTGGTATACCACAAGGCGCGAGCAGACCGCACGCGTGAAACCATCGAGGACATCCGGGGCAACGGCTCCACCGAGTGGTTGCCGCGATGGCCGTGGCCCGGAATCGCGAAGACGACGCGCCTCATCTCATCTATTTTTCGGGGTGCGGCACCAGCGGATGCAGGGCCGGATTGTTGGGTTCTCTCGGGTTCGCTCTTTGGGCTGTTTTGTTGTAAACAAAGGACTATTTGGGTTCGTTTGGCACTCCACGCATTACGGCCGGGAATGAGCCTGACAGCGGAGGCCGCGTGGGGGGCGCGGTCCCGGCACACTTGGTCTTCGGTTGTCGCGGTCATGGAAGCAACTCCTACGAGATGATATCGGTCTGCCGGCGTACCGGTTCCGGGGAAGGCGAACGAGCCTCCCCCCGAATCCAGGATAGGGGAAGGGTTTGCGGGGGCGGCGGCAGCAAGGCGGAAGTTGTTGATGGGGTTAGGGCGATTTTGGTAGCGCGACAGTGAATTGGAGTTCGCATTTCTGGTCAGTTGTAGACGCCCTGGCGTGAAACCTGCCAGGAAGCCTAACGGCAAATTCTTATCGAAAATGAACTGGCGATCACACCGGCGCCGCGTGAGAATCTACTTATGAGCGGAGCGGCGTTGGTGGCGCACGGCGGCGGACCGACGCCGGTTCTGAACGCGAGCCTGGCGGGCGTGATGGCGGAGTGCCGGAAACATCCCGCAATCACCGCGCTGTATGGGGCGCGCTTCGGGGCGAGCGGCATTCTGGGCCAGGATTTCGTCGACCTTTCCGGCTGCGGCGAAGAAACCATTGAGGCGGTTCGGATCGCACCCGGGTCGGTGATCGGATCGTCCCGCCACAATATCGAGGCTGCGGATTACGATCGCATCCTGGATGTGCTGAAGCGCCGCGACATCCGCTCGCTGTTCTACACCGGCGGAAACGGCTCCATGGAAACCGCCATGCGGATCGACGCTTTTGCGCGCGGGCGCGGCTACGAAGTGCGTGTGATCGGCATACCCAAGACCATCGACAACGACCTCATCGGAACCGACCACACCCCGGGATATGCTTCCTGCGGGCGGTTCTTCGCGCATGCGGCGCGCGATATCGGCGCGGACAACCGGGCGTTGCCTCCGCCGATCGAAGTGATCGAGGTTTTGGGCCGCAATGTGGGCTGGGTGGTTGCCGCGACGGCGCTGGCCCGCCATCGCGAGGACGACCCACCGCACCTGATCTATTTTCCGGAGTGCGGCACCAGCGCCGACCGGCTGTGCAGTGATGTCGAGCGCGTCTACCGCCGCTTCGGACGATGCATGGCGGCAGTGTGCGAAGGTCAGAAAGACGAGCAGGGCGGCTGGTTCGACGCCGAGTTGATTACCTTGCCCGGGGCGCGCGACCAACTGCCGGCAAACATGGGCCAGGTGCTGGCCAGGCTGATCTGGTCGCGCACGGGACTGCGGACGCGCGCGGAGAAGCCTGGTCTGTTCGGGAGGTCGTGCGCGGCGCTGGCGTCGGATGTGGACCGGGCGGAAAGCTGGGAATGCGGCGTGGCGGCGGTGCGCGCGGCAATGGAGGGGAGGTCGGGCGAAATGGTAGCGATCCGGCGGCTGGAGGGCAACGGGTATCGATCCGAGACCTTCCTGACGCCTCTGGAGAGCGTAACTCGCAAAGAACGGCAATTCCCGCGCGAGTGGATGAATGACGAGCGCAACGACGTGACCCAGGAATTCGTGGATTGGGCGCGGCCGCTGATCGGCGAAGTGAAGCCGCACGTTCGGCTGTGAGCGGCAGGTGAATATGAACGGGCGCGAGCGTTTCCTGGCGATGCCTGGCGGGCGACCCGCCGACCGCCTGCCGCCGATGCCGATCACAAAATCACGGAGGCGTTTGGCATGCCGGGAAATGAGATTGGTTTGTCTTTTAAGGAGTGCTGAAGACGTTTCCGCTTCGGCTCGGATCTGCGCCGCACTTGATCGACGGACAGCAGGGCCATTCGCGGGACGACGGTATTCGGAAGCGGTCATTCGTCGAGACGCGCATCACATTCCGCTACACTAGGGAGTGGCCGGCTGGACGTTCCGAGGCGAGCAGTCTGAAACCAATCGTGCCCGGGTGGCGAAATCGGCAGACGCAAAGGACTCAAAAGTTCGGTGAGTCTGCGGGCGAAAGGGCGCTAAACTAGAAATAGTGTTCGGTCACGCGGGCGTGGCGGAATCGGCAGACGCATCGGACTTAAGCGCAAACTTGAGTGCTCGCCGGGAAACCGGCGATGCAGAACTGCTCAAATTCGGGGAACCCTGTAGCATGGCGATCCCGAGCCAAGCCCTTCCGAAGCATCATTCTTCGGTCGGGAAGGTGTAGAGACTAGACGGGCAGCACCTGGCACCGGAGTTTGATCCGGTACGGTGAAGGGATAGTCCAGACCCCAAACCCTGCCGAAGTCGGCAGGGGCGGCGAAAGCCGTAGACGGGTACGAAAATCCGTTGGACCGCAAGGTCCGTGAGGGTTCAATTCCCTCCGCCCGCACCATACATTCGCTTTGTCTCCCAAGACGCAAAAGACGGCGTTCACAAGATCACGCGATCCTAGCCAGACCGAGTTCCCAAGTTCGGCGAGCTGTCGCGCGACAGCAAGGCCGATGCCGCGATTGGCGCCTGTCACAAGTACGGTTCTCTTAAGCGAAACACCCAACGAGGGTACTCCTTAAACTTGCAAGAGTGTTTTGATGGCGCGCCGTTCGTCCATGGCGCGGTAGCCTTCCGCCACCTGGTCGAGCGGCAGTGTCAGGTCGAAGACCTTGCCGGGATTGAACGCGCCATTCAGAACGAGATCGATCAGTTTGGGGAGAAAGCGCCGGACCGGGGCGGGGCCGCCGTGAAGGTGAACGAGATTGAAGAACAGCTGTTGTCCGTCCAGTTGTACGCCGTGCGGGACGCCAACATATCCGATGTGCCCGCCGGGCCGCGTGGACTTGATGGCTTGCATCATCGACTCCTGGGTGCCGACGCACTCCAGCACGGAGTCCGCGCCGATCCCTTTGGTCATGTCTTTCACGCGTGCCACGGCCTCGTCACCGCGCTCAGCAACGATGTCCGTGGCGCCGAATTCCCGCGCCAGCTTCTGGCGTTTGTCATGGCGGCTCATGGCGATGATGCGGCCGGCTCCCATTTGCTTTGCCGAGAGCACGCCGAGGAGGCCGACGGCGCCGTCGCCGACGACAACGACCGTGCCGCCCGGCTTTACATTGGCCGCGTCAGCGGCAAACCAGCCGGTGCCGAGGACGTCCGAGCACGCAAGCAGGCTCGGAACCAAGTCGGGTGAGGGAGTGCCGCCCGGCGTGGGTACAAGGGTCCCGTCCGCATTGGGTACGCGCAGGAACGGCGCTTGCGCCCTCAGCATGAATTCACGATGGATGCAGCCGGACTGGTAGCCGGCCTGGCAATGAGGACAGGTGTTGTCGGAGGTCGCGAAGGAGCCGACCACGAATTGCCCTGGTTTGATGGATGTGACGGCACTGCCGACTTCCTCGACGATGCCGCAATACTCATGTCCCATGTGCGTGGGTCCGTCGATGGGTTGCAAGCCGCGGTAAGGCCAGAGGTCCGACCCGCAGACGCAGGTCGCCGCGAGGCGGAGGATTGCGTCGGTAGGTTGGATAATCTTGGGGCCATCCCGATGTTCAAACCGGATGTCTTTTGGTCCGTAGAGAACTGCGCCTTTCATGCTTCTATCCCGCCTTTCGTCTTTTCCATTGGAGCTTTACATCTCATAGCCGGGCGTCTTGTAGAGCTTGTCCCACTTGTTCTTGATGTCCGGCTGGTAGACTTTTTCTTTCCACTCCTTCGAGCTGATTTCCTCGAAGCCGACCGAGACGGATTCTTCGCCGTAATTGAAGGCGTCCATCACGTCCTTGGTGATCTTCTCGGCGAGACGTTTTTTCTGTTGCTCCGATTTTCCGGGCCAGAGCTTGACGATGACGTGGGGCATTTTTCATTCCTTGATGCGGTATCGACAGAGTCGACCCTGTCTACTTTGCTTCCTCGAAAACCTTCCTGGCGATCGACAAGGCGGTGCTTGCCGTCGGCCAGCCGGAATAGAAGGCGAGATGGGTAATCACCTCGATGATCTCGTCGCGCGTCACGCCGTTTTCCAGAGCCTTCTTAAGGTGAAACGGCAGCTCGTTCGTGCGGTAGAGAGACATCAGGCAGGAGATGGTGACGAGGCTGCGGTCGCGTGGCTTCAGGCCCGGTCTTTCCCACACATCACCGAACAAAACGTCATCAGTATATTTCGCGAGCGCGGGCGCGATGTCGCCAAATGCTTTGCGTCCATTGTCTGGCATAGTTCTTACTCCTTCACTCTGTTTTGCGTGCCGGCGAGGTATTGCTCGTCGGTCACTTTTTCCATCCATTCCACGTTCTTGCCGTTGAGCTGCTCCGTAATGGCAATGTGCGACATGCCGGTCGTCGGTGTCGCGCCGTGCCAGTGCCTGTGGTTCGGCGGGCACCAGATGACGTCGCCGGCCCGGATCTCGACGATGGGTTCCCCTTCGCACTGGGTCCAGCCGACGCCCTGGGTGACGATGAGGGTCTGGCCCAAGGGATGGGTGTGCCAAGCCTTCACCTGATCAAGCTGCAGGAATGGCAGACGGAGAAGCTCTTCAACCGGCGTCGTCGCGAGCGCCTCGCTCTGTTCGACCGAGAGCGGCGGCAGACGATGACCGGATTGGGACGCGAATCACGACGCCAGAGCCTCCCTTCGTGATGACCTTCCCGAACTCCTCCAGCAGAAGCGCCGTTCCGTACAGGTCGACTTTCAGGATCGTTTCCGGCGGCGCCTGGGTCGGGGATACGCCGGCAGCCTGAATGAGGCCGAAGACCTCGCCGACTGAAGTGGCATTTTGAACGAGAGCTTCGACCGAGGTGCGCGACGATACGTCTACTGTCGCAGTGCTGACATCGAAACCCGCCTCGCTCAGGGTCTTCGCCGCAGCGTCGGCATTTTCCTTCCGCAAATCAGCCAGCAGGATATGCTTGCCTGCGCCGACCCGCCGGGCGATGGCCTGGCCGATCGATCCTGCGCCCACGAGTACGATTACACTGGTCATTTCAACCTCCGTTAAAATTCTGTTTCGTTTGTTAGCGCCCGACAAGCTTCTGAAGATGGGCCGGATAGCGTTCGCCTTCGATCGCGATCTGCGACAGGGCCTCGTCGATTTTCTTGAGATCGTCGGTGCCGAGAGACAGCTTTGCGGCGCCGATGTTTTCCTCAAGCCGGTGCAGCTTGGTCGTGCCGGGGATAGGCGCGATCCAGGGTTTCTGCGCCAGCAGCCATGCGAGGGCGACCTGCGCGGGCGTGGCTCTCTTCCGCGCCGCGAGTTTCCCGAGCAAATCGACCAGCGCCTGGTTCGCTTTGCGGGCTTCCGCCGAAAAGCGTGGAACGATATTGCGGAAATCCGTTTTGTCGAAGGTTGTGTTCTCGTCGATCTTGCCCGTCAGAAACCCTTTGCCAAGAGGGCTGAAGGGAACAAAGCCGATGCCGAGTTCTTCGAGCGTGGGCAAAATCTCCTCTTCCGGCTCGCGCCACCACATGGAGTACTCGCTTTGAAGGGCCGCCACGGGCTGCACCGCGTGCGCGCGGCGGATTGATTCAACGCCAGCTTCCGACAGCCCGAAATGCCTGACCTTGCCCTGGGCGATCAGTTCCTTCACAGTCCCCGCGACTTCCTCCATCGGCACATCCGGGTCGACGCGATGCTGATAGAACAGATCAATGCGGTCCGTCTTGAGCCGTTTCAGGGCCGCGTCGGCGACTTCGCGGATGCGTTCCGGCCTGCTGTCGACGCCCTCCGATGGTGTCCCGTTCCTGAAGCCGAATTTGGTCGCAATGACGACCTGGTCGCGCATGGGAGCGAGGGCTTCGCCGAGCAGTTCCTCATTCTTAAACGGGCCGTAGGCTTCGGCCGTGTCGAAGAAAATGACGCCTTTATCGAAGGCGGCGCGGATCAGTTCGATGCCGGCCTTTTTCTCGACGGCAGGTCCGTAACCAAAACTCAGGCCCATGCAGCCAAGGCCCATGGCCGAGACTTCGAGGCCGCTTTTTCCAAGTTGTCGTTTTTTCATGTCTTTCTCCTCTTCACGATCAACGATCGATGAGTTGCATATGCGCTTCCGAAAGCCTCGCGCCATGTACGGCGAGGTGAGAGAAGCCACTTTCAATTTGGTGGAGATCGTCCGCGGTCAGTTCGACCTGAACAGCACCGAGGTTCTCTTCCAGACGATCAATCCGGCGCGTGCCCGGAATGGGCACGATCCAGGGCTTTTGGGCGAGCAGCCACGCAAGCGCGACCTGCGCCGGAGTTGCTTTCTTCCTCCCCGCGACTCTCTCCAGCAGCTCGACGACTGTCCAGTTCTCCTTCCGCGCCGCCGGGGTAAGGGGCCGTATACCTCGGCAGTGTCGAAAAATGTCACGCCGCGCTCAACGGCGGTGTGGATGAGATCAATCATCTTTCGGGTGTCTTCGGGCGGCCCGTAGTTGCCGCTCATGCCCATGCACCCCAGGCCGATGGCCGAAACTTCCAGAGTTTTTCCTAATTTGCGCTTTTGCATAAATCCTCCTCTACCACCTGCCGAGCGTCGCCGCTTCTCTAATGTCTTAGATCCCCAACCTGCCAAGGCCTTGATGACCATCAACCGTTCTCTCGGTCCCACAATTCCAAGGTATGCCCAATCGACGGTTTTGAGTAGTATGAATTAAAGACAAAGGTCTATGAGCGGGATTCATCAATGGTGAGCAGCGATCTCAATATTCTCAGCGCCTTCCTTATTGCGGCCGAGGAGCGCAGTTTCACGAAGGCGGCCAAACGATTGGGCGTTTCGCCGTCGGCGGTGAGCCATGCGATACGCGGGCTGGAAGAAAGCCTCGGCGTCCGCCTCCTGTCCAGGACGACGCGCAATGTCGCGCCGACCGAGGCCGGGCAGGATCTTCTGGTCCGGCTGCGACCGGCATTCACCGACATCGAGGATGCGCTCGACAAGCTTTCGGGGCTGCGGGACAAACCCGTCGGACGGGTGCGCCTCGTGACACCCCGGCTTGCCGCCATGACGGTGCTCGCCCCCGTGCTGAAGAAATTCGCCCTGGACTATCCCGACATCGTGCTCGACGTCACGACGGACGAGAGCCCGATGGATATTGTCGCGGGAGGCTATGACGCTGGCATTCACTTCGGGGAATACATCCAGAAGGACATGATCGCCGTGCGCGTCTCCGGCGACCAGCGTGCGGCGATTGTGGGTTCTGCCCCATATTTCAATTCCAATCCAATGCCGAAGACGCCGCGCGATCTTACGAGCCACCGCTGCATCAACTACCGCCACGGCGCCGGCGGCGAAGTCTATCGGTGGGAGTTTGAGAAGGGAAAAAAGGAATTGTCCGTGGCGGTGAACGGACCGCTCATTGTGGATGACGTGGAGCTTCTGGTCCGTGCCGCCCTTGACGGCCTCGGGCTCGCATTCATGTCAGAGGAACTCGCTGGCCAACATATGGAGCGTGGAGCACTCATACGTGTGCTGGAGGATTGGTGCCAGCCGTTCCCCGGATTCTTCCTCTATTATCCGAGCCGAAGGCAGCAACCTGCAGCACTCGCTGCGTTGATCAATGCTCTTCGCATATAGCCTTAACTGAACACATGCGTGAAGCGCCGACCACATTAGCGAAAACCGTCATGCACCTGATTCACGAGGGTTGTGGCCCAAATCGCTGGTAAGATGCTGATGGAGAGCGGGATACGAGATGCGTAAAACTTACACATTTCCGTACACATTTTCACAGTTTGGAGATGTAAGCCTAGCATTATGAATTAGATACGAGTATGCCTGGGGGACTTAAAATCCTTTTTCACCGCAAGGTGAGTACAGGTTCAAGTCCCGCCCCGGGCACCACCGGCACCACCGCGAACCGGCCGGGATCAGAATATCTTTGTTATACTCGCGGTTTCTGGCAACGCTTGCAGAAATGCAGACACCAGCCTGCATCGGCGGCTGAGACATGGCTCAAACTCCCACAACTCCCGTTCGTCTGAAAGACATCGCCCGCGACCTCAACGTGAGCGTGATGACCGTCTCCAAGGTGGTGCGCGGGTGCGCCGACGTCGGCGCCGAGACACGCAGCCGCGTGCTCGCGCGCATCAAAGAGCTCAACTATCAACCCAACTGGGTGGCGCGCAGTCTCGCGGCCCGGCGCACGTTCATCATCGGACTGATCGTGCCCGACCTGATGCACTCCTTCTTCGCCGAAATCGCCAAGGGCGTCTCCGCCACGATCCGGCCTCTCGGCTACGACGTGGTAATCTGCAATTCCGAGGAAGACGGCGAGTTCGAAGCCAGCGAGGTGGAGCGCCTGCTGGCCCGGCAGGTCGACGGGCTCCTCATCGCCTCCGCGCTGCCTCCCGATCGCGCCGACGTCTTCGAGCGCATCGAATCGCGCGGCGTGCCGTACGTGCTCATCGACCGCCAGTTCGCCGAGTCGCGAGCGCCCTACGTAGGCGCCGACGACGAGGCCATCGGGCGCATGGCCGCCCGCCACCTCATCGATCGGGGTTGCCGCCGCATCGCGCACATCGCCGGACGTAAACTGGCGCCGGGCGCGGGGCGCCTCAAGGGCTATCGCGAGACGCTCGCCGCCGCCGGCCTCGCGGTTCCGGAGGCCTATGTCGAGCACGCCACCGACGACGCCTCGGGTTACGAAGCCGCGCGCCGCCTGCTGGCGCTCGACCCGCGGCCCGATGCCATCTTCGGTTACAACGACCCGACCGCCGCCGGCGCCATGAAGGCCATCCTCGAAGCCGGCCTGCGTATCCCCGAAGAGATCAAGGTCATCGGCGTCGGCAACGTCCATTACTCCGACCTGTTGCGCGTACCTCTGTCGACCATCGACCAGAGCAGCACCAGCATCGGGCAGCAGGCGGCGGACATCCTGATCAAGGCCATCGGCAACAAGCGCAAGCGGCCGTCCAAGACGATTCTCATCGAGCCGGTGCTCATGGCCCGCGAGTCCACGCGGTGAGGGCCAGCACGTCCGCACTTGACTTTTTCCGCCGGTTTTGAAAATCTCAAACCCTAAAAGGGAGGTTTGGGATGCTTCGAACTGTCGCGATCCTCATTCTGACTGCGCTCCCAGCTTTTTCGCAGGCCACCACCGCCACCATGGACGGCGTGGTTCGCGACCCGAGCGGCGCCGTCGTTCCCGGTGTGGCCATCACGGTCACCAATGTAGAGACCCGCGTTTCCACCTCGCGCCTCACCGGCACCGAGGGCACGTTCACCGCGCCCTTCCTGCAACCCGGCGAATACGAAGTTACGGCCGAAAAGCAGGGCTTCAAGAAGACGGTGCGCCGCGGCATTACGCTCCTGGTGGCCGACACTACGCGCATCGATCTCACCCTTGAAATCGGCGCCGCCACCGAGACCGTCACGGCCGTGGCGGAAGCTTCGCTGGTGAAGACCGATACCTCCGAGCTCGGCCAGGTCATCGAGTCCAAGCCCATCGACGAGCTGCCGCTCAATAGCGGCACCGGCCGCAATTTCACCGCCCTGATGACGCTGGTGCCGGGCGCTATCCGCACCAACCCGGTAGGCGTCTTCGATGCGCCGCAGGGCAACTCCAGCTTCGCCATCAACGGCCAGCGCGACGGCGCTAACAACTACATGATCGACGGCGCCGATAACAACGAAGTTCTGCTGGGCATCGTCACGACGCTCCCGCCGCCGGAAGCCCTGGGCGAATTCAAGCTCCAGACCAACGCCTTCAGCGCGGAGTTCGGCCGCGCCGGAGGCGCGGTGATCAACGTCACCACTCGCTCCGGCACCAACGACCTCCACGGAAGCCTCTACGAATTCATCCGCAACAGCGCGATGGATGCCCGCGGGCCGTTCAATCCCGGGAGTCTCCCGCCCCTGCGGCAGAACGAATTCGGCGCCACGCTCGGCGGCCCCATCAAGCGCAACCGCACGTTCATCTTCGGCGACTATTCGGGATTCCATCAACGCGCCGGCAATTCGTACATCGTGAGCGTCCCGACCCTGAACCAGCGCAACGGCATTTTTACGGCGGCGGAAGGCGCGGGCACCATCTACGATCCCACCACCCACACACCCTACCCGAACAACACTATTCCCACGGCGAGCATCAGCCCCATCGGCCAGAAGATCCTGAACCTGTATCCGGCGCCGAACGCTCCCGGCCGCGTGTCGGCGGGTAACGGAGTCGCCAACAATTACAACAGCGTGAGCGTGCAACAGCAGGACGTGACCCGCGTCGACCTGCGCGTGGACCACAAGCTCACTTCCCAGAACAGCCTCTACGGCCGCTACAGCATCTTCGATGCGTTCACGGCCCTGCCACCGCTGTTCGGACCCACGGCCACCGGCGATACTCCCAGCCGCGCCGGCAAGGGCGATTCCCGCAACCAGTCGATGGTCGTGGGCGACGTGCACGTGTTCTCCGGCACCAAGATCAACGAATTCCGGGCGTCCTATGCGCGCATCGCCAATTCCTTCGTCGGCTACGATTACGGCCAGGACCTCGCGACACAGCTCGGCATTCCCAACATCAACGTCTTCGGCCCCACATCGAGCGGGCTGCCGCGCATCGACATCACCGGGCTGAACTCGCTCGGCGTCGACGCCCCCATACCGGCGCTGCGCTATGAGAACAGCTTCCAGTGGGTGGACAACTTCAGCTACTACCACGGCAAACACAGCATGAAGTTTGGTGCGGACATCCACCGGTTCCGCGGCGATTTCTTTCAGATCTCGCTGGAGAGCCCGCGCGGCCACTTCGGGTTCGACCAGAACTACACGTCCAACAACGGCGCCACCGGCACGGGGCTCGGAGTCGCCACCACGCTGCTCGGCTATCCCTCGTCGGAAAACCGCGGCGTGATCTACATGTTCCCTTCGAACCGCATCACCCAATCGTTCTTCTTCTTCCAGGACGACTACAAGATCTCGCAGAAGCTGACGCTGAACCTCGGCGTGCGCTACGAGCTGTACTTCCCGCCCGTGGACCGCTGGGATAACCAGGCCAACTTCAATACCCAGACCGGGCAGATGGTACTCGCCGCGCGGGGCTCGAACTCGCGGGCGCTGGTCAATCTCGACGGCAACAACTGGGCGCCGCGCGTCGGTTTTGCCTATGCCGCGCGCCCCAAGACCGCGATCCGTGGAGGTTACGGCATCTCTTACTACCCCGATAAGTTCGGCGCCAGCGGCGGAACCCTGAACAATAACTACCCGTTCATCAGCGTACAGCAACTTACGCCGCCGGACCGGTTCAACCCCAGCCCACAGTATTATATCGGCCAGGGTATCCCGATCCCGGTGCGGCCGGATCTTACGGTGCCTTCCGTGCCCCTGGTCGGTAGTGCTACTTACTTCGACCCCAATTACAAAATCGGCTACATCCAGTTCTGGAATCTCACGGTCCAGCAGCAACTGACTAAGGACATGTCTTTCGAGGCGGCCTACGTCGGCACCAAGGGCACACACCTGTTCGGCAACAACCACGTCAATATCAACCAGCCCGACCCCGGCCCCGGCGCCATCAATCCGCGCCGGCCTTTCTACGTGCTGGCGCCGCTGGCAACCAGCGTCCCGCTGCGCGATTCCAGCGAATGGTCCATCTACCACGCGCTCCAGACCAAGCTGCAGAAGCGTATGGGCGCCGGGCTCTGGCTGCTGGGCTCCTACACCTGGGCCAAGGCGATCGATGACAATGCCACCACGTTTGACGTGCACAACTGGGATGGAGTCACCCGCGGTCCGGCGGCCAACGATTTCCGGCACAACGTGACCATCAGTGCGCTCTACGAGCTGCCGCTTGGCAGGGGCCGCAAATTCGGTTCGAGCATGCCAGCGGCCGCGGACGCGATCGTCGGCGGCTGGCAGATGAACGGCATTTACGTGTTTCGCACCGGGCTGCCGTCAACCGCTACCCTCGCCTCCGGGCTGGTGAGCTCGACCGTCAACACCGGCGGATCGAGCCGCCCCGACCAGGTTCTCCCGGCGGAGTTGCCATCCGGGCAGCGCAGCATCTACCAGTACTTCAACACCGCTGCCTTCGTCTCCCCGGCCCCGAACTCCTTCCGCTACGGCAACGCCGGCCGCGACACCATCCGCGGTCCCAGTTTCTCCAACCTGGACTACTCGCTTTTCAAGAACTTCAAGATCAAGGAGCGGGCCACGGTGCAGTTCCGCGGAGAGTTTTTCAATATCTTCAATCACCCGAACTACGGCCAGCCCGGCACAAGCATGGGCTCCGCGACCTTCGGCACCATTACCGCCCTGGCAAGCACGGCGAACATGCGCCAGGTGCAGTGCGGATTGAAGGTGCTGTTCTGAGGCTGTCCCGTGGACGCCCTCAAGCCGGGCGGACCACAAAAGAAGATGCTCCGCCGCACCTGACGCGAGCCATCGGCCTCTGGGGCGCCACGTCCGCGAACATGCTGGAGATGATCGGAGTGGGTCCGTTCATCACCATCCCCATCCTGCTCGCCAAAATGAACGGCCCGCAGGCGATTCTGGGCTGGGTTCTGGGCGCGATCGTCGCCTTGTGCGACGGGATGGTGTGGGCGGAATTGGGCGCCGCGATGCCGGGGACTGGCGGACCCTATCGCTACCTGTCCGAAGCCTACGGCCCGCTCGGCCTGGGCCGCCTGATGAGCTTCCTCTTCATCTGGCAGACCGTGCTGCTGGCTCCGCTGGGGATCGGCTCGGGCGCCGTAGGGTTCGCGGATTACACGCGCTTCCTGTGGAAAGATATGGGATGGTGGCAAGGAAAGATCCTCGCGATGGCGGTGTGCGCGCTCCTGACTGTCCTGCTGTATCGCGATATTCGATCCGTGGGGCGGCTTTCGATCGTGATGTGGCTGGTCGTCCTGGGCACCGGATTGTGGATCTCCGCCGCGGGAGTGATGCACTTCGACCCGCGGCTGCTCGATCTCCCGCCCGGAGGCTTCGCGCCGTCGCGGGCATTTTTCTTCGGCCTCGGCGGCGCCACTCTGATCGCGATGTACGATTACGGCGGCTACAACAACGTCTGCTTTTTCGCCGGAGAGGTGCGCAATCCGGAGCGCGTGATCCCACGCTCCATCCTGCTCTCGATCCTCGCGGTGGGCGCGCTTTACCTGACCATGAACGTCACCATCATCGGGGTGGTGCCGTGGCGGGAAGCGATGCGCTCCACCTCCATCGTTTCGGATTTCATTCAGAAGCTCTACGGCTCGGGCGCGGCCAAGGTCATCACCGTTCTGGTGCTTTGGACCACTTTCGCCTCGATCTTCGCCGCCCTGCTGGGCTATTCGCGGATCCCGTACGCGGCCGCGGTGGAAGGCCGCTTCTTCCGCCCGTTCGCGCGGTTGCATCCGTCGAAGAACTTCCCGAATTTCTCCCTGGTCTTTCTCGGCATCTGCTCCGCGCTGGCGTGCCTGCTGAACCTGGAGGTGCTGATTAACGCTTTGATCGTGATTCAGGTGTTGATCCAGTTTCTGGCGCAGATCGTGGCTGTGGCGCTCATCCGCGGGAAGCGGCCGGACATCGCGCGCCCGTACCAGATGCCCTGGTACCCGTGGACGGCCGCAGTCGCGTTCCTCGGCTGGACTTACATCCTGGTGGCCAGCGGCTGGATTTACATTCTCTCGGGCGTGGGCCTGCTGGCGCTCGGGATCGCCGCATATTACTGGCGCGCGCGGGAGGCGGCCTGATGCTCGACGTGTTGGTCGCGGGTGAGCTCTACGCCGACCTCATCCTGAGCGGCTTCGATTTCTGGCCCAAGCCCGGCCAGGAGGCCTTCGCGCGCGAGTTCCGCCGCGAGATCGGCGGCGGCGCGGCGATTACTGCGTGCGGGCTGGCCCGCCTCGGCACCCGCACCGGCGTCTTCGGCATCGCGGGCTCCGACCATCACGGCTGGCTGGCGCAGCGGTTCGCCGAAGCAGGCGTGGACACGGCACACCTGTCGGTGGATGCCGACGAACCCACCGCTTTCACGGTCGCGGTGAGCACTCCCGCGGATCGCGCCTTCTTCACCTACCTGGGCGCCAATCGCGGCTTCGCGAGAGCCTTCCGCGAGGCGGCCGATGCCCACCGTTTGCACGCAGGCCACGTGCACCTCGGCTTTGCTCCCGCCTGGGACACGGCCGCGGAGCTGATCGGCTCCGTGCATGCCAACGGGTGTACGCTTTCGATCGACGCCGGTTGGCACGAGGATTGGCTGACCGACCGGCGTGCGCTCGAAGTCCTGCCCAAGGTCGACCTTTTCTTCCCAAACGAGAGCGAGGCGGCGCTGATGACCGGTGAGGTCGACCCGGAGCGCATGCTGCACCGGTTTCATGTGGCGGGGTTCCGAATCGTGGCGCTGAAGCTGGGCGCCAACGGCGCGGGACTGCTTTGGAACGGCGAAATGCACTTCGGCGTGCCACCCGCCGTCACGGTGCGCGACACAACCGGCGCGGGCGATTGCTTCGACGCGGGCTTCCTGCATGCGTGGCTTTCCGGCGAATCCGCGGCGCGGTGCCTGCGGGCGGGGAATGTCTCGGGCGCGCTATCCTGCGAGGCGTATGGAGGAATCGCGGGCTTCCCCAGCCGCGAGCGCCTGGCAACCGAACTGGAGCGGGCTTGATGCAAAAGGTGACGATCCTCGGAGGAGGCGGAGTGCGCACGCCGCTGCTGATTCATGGGTTGGCGCGCGCGCAGCAGGTGCTGGGAGTCGAAGAGCTGTGCCTCTTCGATAGGGATGTTGGGCGCACGCAGGCCATCGCGCGGCTCGGCGGCGAGATCGCAAGGCGGCAGGGAGCCGGCTTTGGGATCCGCGTGGAGCCGCGCCTGGAAGATGCCGCGGCCGGCGCCGCCGTGGTGCTCAACAGCGTGCGCGTGGGCGGTATGGCCGGACGCGCGCGCGACGAGCGCCTGGCCATCGAGCATGGTCTGGCCGGCCAGGAAACCACCGGTCCCGGCGGCGCGGCTATGGCGTTGCGCACGCTGCCGGTCACGCTGGCGCAGGCCAGGACCGTCGAACGCGCCGCGCCCGGCGCGTGGTTCATCAACTTCACGAATCCGGCGGGCCTGATGACCCAGGCTCTGACGCAGAACACCGGCCTGCGCGTCATCGGCATCTGCGACACGCCCAGCGAGCTGTTCTACCGCATCGCGGAAGCACTCGGCGCGCCGCTGACCGAGTTCGAATTCGACTACGCCGGACTGAATCACCTCGGATGGATCCGCCGCGTGCGTCGACGCGGGGTAGACATCACCGAGCGGATCTTGCATGATTCCGCCTTGTTGCGGCGAATCTACCCGGCCGACCTGTTCGAGCCGGAAATGATCCGGGTGCTGGGCCTGATCCCGACCGAATATCTCTTCTTCTACTATTGCCAGCAAAAGGCCC
>Ga0335080_10003440_pt1 | contig 16005 bp, 12 predicted proteins | sample Lox_Sample_34_FD_206720 | JGI IMG/M metagenome (GOLD analysis project Ga0335080, IMG submission 206720) | Soil microbial communities from Loxahatchee National Wildlife Refuge, Florida, United States - Lox_Sample_3.4 | ecosystem: Environmental > Terrestrial > Soil > Wetlands | place: USA...
TCCGTCGAACGCATGTCGCGCCACATGTAGTCGGACAGCTGGACCAGTAAAATCTGCTCCGGATCGACGGCGTCGAGATCCTCCTGCGGAACCTTCGCGGCCAGCACGTCGAATGCATCGATCGACAGTCCGAGGTTCGGGCAGCTTGCGCGAGACACCAGATCCTCCGCGGCTCGGAAATCGCGCGCCGTCCGGCTCCACGGCACGCCCTTGAAGGCGACCCTGATGCCCATCGGAATCGCTAGGATCGCTAGCTTGCGCAGATCGCGGGCGCGCGTATCGGCATCGGCGCTGGCGTGCGTCGATGTGGTCGCCTCGACGAGAAGCGTTCTTCCGCCAAGCTGGCCGCAGAGCTCGAGCATCGACTTGGCGATGCCTATCTTGTACGTGTGCAGCTGGCCCGCGAGGCCCTCGAAATCGCGCAATACCTCCAGCCCGGTCACGCGCAAGCCACTGGCGTGCACTGCGCGGACTCCCCCGGCGATCCCCGAAGGGTGTCCGACGATGTCCGCCGCCGAGATCATCACCTGCGAGAACCCCGCCTGCTGCACGGTGGCGAGCTTGCCCTCGAGGGGACCTGCCAGCGAGGCAGTGTCCATCCCGAAATCGTTAAAGATCATCGCTGTGCCGCGGAGGCCGAAGACTCGTCGTGCACGAGCTCGAACATCACGTTTCCGAGACAAGGCTTGGTGAGGGCGCCGCGGTCGCTCGAGTGGACCTTCTCCGAGGCCAGGAACTCGACTCCGCGCTTCTCGAGCAGCGCGACCGTTGCGAGGACATCCGGCGTCCCGAACCCGATGCGCTGCAAGTGCTCCTCGGCGGGCGCGTAACGCGCCGTGTCCTCGGGCTCGATCAGCTGCAGATAGAACTTGGCGCCCGGACTCTGCAGCAGCAATCCCTTCGGCATGATGCCGAACCGCACGCGGTCCGGAAGCGGCCTGAAGCCGAAGACCTGCGAGTAGAACTCGACCCAGTCCGCCGTGCGGTCGGCGCCGATGTACTGGACGATCCCGAAGAATTGCATATTGCCGATGGCCGGCGGCCGAGGGTCGACCGCGGGGATCGCGCGAAAGTCGACGTCGAAGATCGAGAACTCGTCGTACCGGTCGACGAAATAGATGAGACTCCCCCCCACGCCGTGGATCGCCGGAATATTGAGCTCCATCGCTCCTGCCCGAACCGGGATCTCCCACGCGCCTCGATTGAGCGCCCAGCGGAACGCCGCATCGGCATCGCGGACACGCACCGCGAATGCGCTCAGGACCGGGCGTTCCTCCGGCTGCACCGTTCGCGGGACATCGGCTGGCTGCGCATTGAGGACGATGTTCATCGATCCCTGGCGGTAGAGCTCCACCTCGCGCGAGCGATGTCGCGCGATCGGCCGGAATCCCATCCGCTCCAGGACATTGCCGAGCGCATGCGGTTTCGACGTCGCGAACTCGACGAATTCGATGCCGTTGAATCCAAGAGGGTTCAGTGCCTCGGTGACCGACTCGCGGTCCAAAGGGTCCGTCATCACGGGTCCTTGTGATCGTCGACGCTCTGCGCACGCGCTGCCGCACGCGTCGAAGGCCGCGCGGCCGCCGCCGGGCGCTCGTCACGCGGAAGGGATCGCGACGTGCCCAGCATGACTGGATTGGAATGATAGCCTACTGCTACCTGCCGCAACCACTGCGCGACCGCACAGTCACGGCAGCAGTAACGAGCCGAGCTCCATCGCTGCCTGCTGCAGCGGATGATAGAACCGCTCGGCCATCTCTTCGCGGGAGAGAAGCCGGCCCTGCAGGATCACGTTAATCCCCGCCACGCAGCTGTCCGCGGTATCCCGAACCGGAACGGCCAGCGTGCACAGACGCTGCTCCATCAACTGGCTGGCGAAGGCAAAGCCCGATTCGCGGACGGAGGCCAGGAGAGGAAGCAGCTTCTCGACCGAATTCGGCGTATTCGCGGTGAAAGGGTGGAACCGCGTGCGCGCCAAGTACCGGTCCAGCTCCGACTGAGGCAGATGCGCGAGCATCACGTGCCCGATGGAAGTGCAATACGCAGGAAGACGGCGCCCTACGTTGAGCGCCGGCGACATGATGCGCGACGACGTGGACCGCGCGAGATAGACGATCTCTTCGCCGTCCAGGGTCGCGAGCGAGCAAGCCTCGCGCAGGGACTCTCCCAGACGATCGAGAATCGGCTGGGAGAGCACCGCGACGGGAGACGCCGAGAGATACCCGTGACTGAAGGAGAGCACGCGTGGGCGCAGGTAGAAGTGGCGCGCCTCGTCCGCGGCGGCGAAGCCGAGCCTGGTCAGCGTGTGGAGGCTGCGTCGCGTCGCCGCCCGCGAGATGCCGGTGAGATGGCTCACTTGCGCAATGGACATTCTGCGCTTCTTGTCTGAGAGCGAAAGCAGCACGGCCAACCCGCGGGCGAGCGCAGTCACGAAGTCAGGGTCGTGACTGTGTTGGGCAATTGCGTCGGCAGATAGCGGGTCAGTACCGGCCAACGCTGTCCGCGGTGCCGCGCCCCCGGTGCGCGCGGGCCGTCCGCGCCCGCGATCCTCGCGGACACGGGCACTGTCTGCCAGGGGAGCTCTTCTGGTTCGCATCCGGTTTAAGGCATATCCCGGCCCTGGCCCAAATCGACCGGACTGGGCGGCTGCCGCCCACACGATACGCAAGCTACGCGCGTTCCTGCGCTAAGGCAAGCGGACGGCAAGAAAAGGGCGCCTGGCGCCCAATACGTCGCAATACGCCCTTGACGCTCTGCCTGGCGCCAACGATTGTTGCGGCACGGGTCGGGCTCCGCCACGACCGACATGAGGAGTGAGCACGATGGCCGCCGTGGAACAAAAGAAGGGCATTACCGAGGAACAGCAGCAGGAGCTCGACGAGGCGTTCGTGCGCGCGAGGAAGGCGCTTGCGATCATCGAGACCTACGATCAGGCGCGCGTGGATCGGCTATGCCAGGCAGTGGCGTGGGCGGTCGCCAACAAGCGGACTTTCACGCGGCTCGTCGATATGGGCATCGCCGAGAGCGGATTGGGCGACGCGGTGAGCAGGATGGGCAAGCGTATGAAGATCCGCGGCGTGCTGCGCGACGCATTGCGCCAGAAAAGCGTCGGCATCATCGAAGAGTTGCCCGAGAAAGGCATCGTCAAGTATGGCAAGCCGGCCGGGATCATCGCCTGCGTCGTGCCGACTACGAATCCGGACCTGACTCCTGCGGGCAACGCGATCTACGCGATCAAGGCGCGCGATGTCGTTATCTTCTCGCCGCACCCGCGCTCGAAGAAGACCTCCTTCGAAACCGTTCGTCTGATGCGCGAGGCGCTCGAGCGCGAAGGTGCGCCGGCGGACATTCTGCAATGCCTGACCAGGGTCAATATCCCGATGTCGCAGGCGCTGATGGCGCGCGCCGACCTCATCATCGCGACAGGCGGGCAACCGATGGTGCGCGCAGCGTACAGTTCCGGCACACCGGCCTACGGCGTCGGTGCCGGCAATTCGACGATGATCATCGACGAAACCGCCAACATCGAGGAGGCGGCGCGCAACACGCGGCTTTCGAAGACCTCGGACTTCGGCTCGGGCTGCTCGGCCGACGGCAACCTGATCATCGAGGCCTCGGTCTTCGACAAGCTGCTGGCACAGCTGCAGGTGGAGGGTGGCTATCTCGCCAATGACGAGGAGAAGTCCGCGCTCAGGCGCGCGATGTGGGACGACGATGGACACCGCACGCCCGATACCGTCGCAATCGCCCCGCAACAACTTGCGAAGGCGGCTGGCTTTGCGATTCCCCCTGATCGCAAGTTCATCATCGTCCGCGGCGACGGCATCGGCAAGGAGTACCCCTTCTCGAGCGAAAAGCTGACGACGCTCCTGGCCGTGTACAAGTACGAGGGATTTGGGCGGGCCCTTGCAATGATGCGCGGTATCTACGAGGTGGGTGGCAAGGGGCACTCGTGCGGCATCTACTCGTTCAATCAGGAACACATCCACGCCCTCGCGCTCGCGGCTCCTGTCTCGCGCATCATGGTGCGCCAGCCGCAATCGAAGGCGAATGCCGGGGCATTCAACAACGGCATGCCCATGACATCGAGCCTCGGGTGTGGCACCTGGGGCGGCAACATCGTCTCGGAGAACGTGCACCTGAAGCACTACATGAACACGACCTGGGTGTCAGTGCCGATCAAGGAAGACAAGCCTTCGGACGAAGAATTGTTCGGGCCGTTCTACGACGCGGCACTCGAAGCCGAAGCCGAAGTCGAGGTCGAGACCATGACGTCATGACGACGAAAACACCCGAACAGCTCATCGAGGAGTGCGGTGCCTGGTGGGACACGGCCATCATCGAAATCCACCCGGGCGAGATCGCGATCCGCGGCTATCCGATCGAGCAGTTGATCGGGCGCCTTCGTTTTCCCGACATGATTTGGCTGATGCTCCGCGGCGAGTTGCCGTCGCGGGGGCAGTCCGAGCTGCTGGAGGCGGCACTCGTACCCGGCGTCGATCACGGTCCGCACGCGCCATCGATCGCGATCGCGCGCATGGCCGTGACCTGTGGCTTGCCGGTGAACGGTGCCATGGCCTCTGCGATCAACGTCCTGGACGATGTCCATGGGGGCGCCGGCCAGCAGTGCATGGAGCTCTACCGCGAGATCGACGCCGAGGCCGGCGTCGACGGCGACCTGGTACGGACGGCGACGACAACGATCGAGCGCCGCGACAAGGCGGGCGAGAAGATCGTGCCCGGCTTCGGTCACCGCTTCCACCCCGTGGACCCGCGGACTGCGCCGCTGTTTGCGCTCCTCACGCGCGCCGAGGCCGAGGGCGTGGTCGCCGGCCGCTACGCCCGTATCGGCCGCGCCGTCGAGACCGCCCTGGCAGGGATCAAGAAGCGACACATCCCGATGAACATCGACGGGATAACGGCGGTCATCTTCTGCGAGCTCGGATTCGAGCCGGAGCTCGGGCGCGGACTCTTCATCCTCTCGCGCTCGGTCGGCATCTTAGCGCACGCGTGGGAGCAGAAGCAGCGGGGCAGACGCATCATGGGCCCGATGCCCCGCGAGATTCCGTACCGCTACAGCGGGCATGCGCGCCGCGACGTTCCGCCCGCGAGCGTCCCCGTCGGGTCCCACGACAGATCGGTCGCGGCCCCCACAGAATCATCGTCGCAGGCGAACCGCCGGACCGTTGCACGGGCAAGCAGGAGGAACCGATGAAAGATCTCGTAGCGCACCAACTGGTGAAGTACCTCGAGAGCCGTGGCGTCCAGCACGTGTTCGGCCTGTGCGGCCACACCAACATCGCCGTACTCGCGGCGCTGTCCAAGAGCAGGAAGGTCAAGTTCGTCAACACCCGGCACGAGCAGATCGCCGCACACATGGCCGACGGCTACGCGCGAGCGACGAAGCGGACGTCGGTCGTCCTTACGCACCTGAGCCCGGGCCTCACCAACGCGGCGACGGGTGTCGCCAACGCCGCGCTCGATTCGATTCCGATGGTCGTGATCGCCGGCGACGTGCCGTCGCACTACTACGGCAAGCACCCGCACCAGGAAGTGAACCTGCACTCCGACGCCTCGCAGTACGAGATCTACCGTCCCTTCGTCAAGCGCGCATGGCGCGTGGATTCGCCACACCTCTTCCCCGAGATCATCGAGAAGGCTTTCGCGCTCGCCGAAAGCGGCCGGCCGGGCCCGGTCCTGGTCGATGTGCCAATGGACATCTTCTCGAAGGAGGTCGACGTCGCCCTGTTCGACCGGCTGCGCCTCAATACGAGGAAGCTGGGGAAACCCTCGCTCGACGATGACACCGCCGCTGAAATCGTGAAGCGACTGATCGCGGCCAGGAAGCCCCTGCTCTACGTTGGTGGTGGCGTGATGCTCGCCAACGCGACGGTGGAGTTGCGCGAGCTCGTCGATCACCTGCAGATCCCGGTCGCCCACACGCTCATGGGTAAGGGCGCGCTCCCGGACGACCATCCGTTCGTGCTCGGTATGACGGGCTTCTGGGGCACGAAATTCATCAACGAGCAGTGCCGCGGCGCCGACTGGATCCTCGGTCTTGGCACGCGCTTCTCCGAGGCGGACTGCAGCTCGTGGGAGCCGGAATACACGTTCAACTTCCCGCCGACGAAGCTGATGCATATCGACATCGACCCGGCGGAGATCGGTCGCAACTACCCGGTCGAGATCGGCGCGGTTGCGGATCTCAAGCTGGCACTGGCAGTGTTGACGCGCGTCGCGCGCGAGCTCGCGCCTGAAGGAACTAAGAGGCCTGAGCTGGCGGCCGAGATCGCGAGCGTCAAGACCGCGTTCATCGCGGGAAACCGCGCCTACGCGACCAGCGATGCCTATCCGATGCGGCCCGAGCGAATTCTCTCGGACGTGCGGGAGGCGCTGCCGCGCAACGCGCTCATCACGACGGACGTCGGCTGGAACAAGAACGGCGTGGGCCAGCAGTTCCCGATCCTCGAGCCAGGCACGATCTTCACGCCCGGCGGCTACGCGACGATGGGCTTCGGCGCGCCCGCGGCACTGGGCGCCAAGATCGCGAAGCCCGATCGTGTGGTTGTCGCACTGGTCGGCGACGGCGGCTTCGGCCAGAACCCGGCGATGCTCGCCACGGCGCTCGAGGAAGACGTCGGGGTCGTGTGGATCATCATGAACAATTACGCTTTTGGCACGATCGCCGGACTCGAGAAGGCGCACTTTGGCACGACCTTCGGTACCGTATTCGAGAAGGACGGCAAGCCATATTCGCCGGACTATGCAGCGATCGCGAAGGCGTACGGCGTCGAGGGCGTGAGGATCAACGCCGCCGCGGAGTTCAAGCCGGCGCTCGAGCGCGCGATCGCTTCCGGCAAGCCGTGCGTCATCGACGTCGCGATGCAAAACGAGCCGGTGCCGACCGCGGGCCACTGGAACATCATGGACATCTATTCGCCGGGCAAGAGGGTGCATCACGTCGGCACTCCAACTGCGGTGCACGCCGATTGACCGGTGGCAAGCCATTGAGCGCAATGGAGGCATCCCGATGAAGCGTGAATACTCGCTCGCGCATCTGACCGTCCTCTCGCTGACTCCGCCACAGCTCGTGGACGTGGCGGCGCGCACAGGTTACGACTACGTCGGCGTGCGCATGACACGCGTAACGCCGGACGAGGTGCTCTATCCGCTGGCCACCGACCCTGCATTGCGCCGGGAAACGAAGGCGCGCCTTGCCGACACGGGCGTTCGCATCCTCGACATCGAGCTGCTGCGAATGGACCCGGTGCTCGACGCCGACCATTTCTTGCCCTGCCTGGAGGCCGGTGCCGAGCTGGGTGCGCATCACGCGATCGCGCAACTGCCCGATGGGAACCGGGAGCGGGCGACGGCGCGCTTTGCCAGGCTGTGCGATCTCGCGAAGCCGCTCGGCATCTTCGTCAGCCTCGAGTTCCCGCATTGGACGGAAACCGGGAATCTCGCCGAGGCAGTACAGGTCGTTCGCGCGGTCAACCGGACGAATGCGGGCATCCTGATCGACATGCTCCATTTCGGCCGCTCCGACTCGAGCCTCGAGGAGCTCGAGAAGCTGCCGCGCGAGTGGCTACGCTTCGTGCATGTGTGCGACGCCGCTAAGGAATTGCCACCCACGACCACCGCTATGATCCACACCGCGCGCGACGAGCGGCTGTTTCCCGGGGAGGGCGGCATTCCCATACGCGAAATCCTGGCCAAGATGCCTCAGGACATCCCCTACGCGCTGGAAATCCCGAGGGTCACGCTGACCAGGGCTGTCGGGCCCGAGGAAGTCGCGCGTCTCGCGCTGCTCGTCGCGAAGAGCTACCTGGAGGGGATGGATGATCCAGTCCGCGCGCCCGCGAGACGCGCCGCCGCTGCAGAAACGCCTGGCGCGCCGCGCCCTGCGCACGCAGCTTTGCAGCCCTAGAAGCCCGGCTGCCGGTCAGCATGCGATCAGTCTTCAGGGTATCCCGAGATCACTCATCGGGCCCGCATTGCGAGCCGGCGTCGCGCGGGTCGCTGCCACGAACGCCACACGGAGGAATGCCATGCAATCGAAGATGACACGTCGTTCCCTGCTTGCCACCGGAGCCTCGTTGGTTGCGCTGGGTGCACTGCCCCCAGTCTTCGCCCAGGCCAAGACAAAGCTGCGGTTCAGCTGCGCGTTCAACGAATCGGATCTGCGCGCCGACGCCTACAAGGCGTTCGCGGCCGCGATCAAGGACGACTTCGATTTCGAGCCCTATTGGGGTAACACGCTCTTCAAGCAGGGCACCGAGCTCGTCGCGCTGCAGCGTGGAAACCTTGAAATGGCAAACCTCGCACCCCAGGACATATCGAAACAGATCCCGGCCTGGTCGTTGATGACCTCGGCTTACCTGTTTCGCGATGCCGACCACATGAAGAAGACCTTCAAGAGCGACGTCGGTCGAGAATTCATCAAGATGGCCCGGGACCAGGTCGGCATCCAGATCGTCACGCCCGTCTACTTCGGAGCGCGGCATGTCAACCTGAAGCCCGATCGCCAGATAAGGACTCCGGCGGATTTGGCCGGCATCAAGCTGCGGATGCCGCCCGGCGAGTTCTGGCAATTCCTGGGCGAATCAATCGGCGTCAATCCCACGCCCGTCGCATTCGCCGAGGTGTATACGGCGCTGCAGACCGGTGCTATCGACGGGCAGGACAATCCGCTTGTCCTGAGCAAGCTCATGAAGTTCTACGAGGTGACAACCCAATTCGTCCTGACCAGTCACGTCGTCGGCTATGACGTGATGGCAGTTTCGACCAAGGTCTGGGACGCGATGACTCCGGCGCAGCAAGCCAAGTTCCAGTCGGCGGCCGAGAAGGCGATCGACGACTACACGGTCAAACTGAACGGTCAGGAGAAGGACGTCATCGAGTTCTTCAAGTCCCAGGGCAAGAAGGTTTACACGCCCGACGTGGCCGCGTTTCGGACGTACGCACAGAAGAAATACGTCGACAAGTACGGTCAGGACTGGCCCAAGGGCGCGCTCGAGCGCATCAACGCCCTGTAGGCCAGCCTAGTCGTTCCCCGTCTGTGTGCCGGGGCGCCGATCATTGCCGAAGTGGTCGGCGCTCCGGCATGCCTATAGCGCGAAGGTGAGGATCCGATGACAGCTCGCTGGTTCGCCGCCGGTCGATGGCTCCGCGAGCGGGCCGAGAACGTCGCGGTCGCACTCATCGCGACGATGTTCATCTGCTTCCTCCTTCAGATTGCATTCCGCTATCTTCTGAACCGGCCGCTGGGCTGGACCGAGGAAGTTACCGTCCTGTGCTGGGTCTGGGTAGTCTTGTGGTGCGCAGCCTTCGTCCTGTCCGACGACGAAGAGGTCCGCTTCGACATCGTCTACAACCTAGTCCCGAAGCGCGTTCAGCGAACGTTCACCGTGATCAGCAGTATCGCGCTGATCGTCCTGCTTTTGATTTCATTGCCTGCCACCTGGCGCTACGTGACCTTCATGAAGCGCGAGCATTCAGCTTTCCTGCACATGCGGTTCGATTTCCTGTATTCGATCTATCTGATCTTCGCGGTTGCCTGCATCGTGAGACACTGCCAGCTGGTATGGAGTGGACTTTTTGGCAGGCAGGCGACCGAGCCTAGTGCGTCCGACCGCCGAGCCGGCTCGTGATGCCGAGCGCCTTCACGCTGTGCATCGTTGTTCTGGTGGCCCTGGCAACACTGGGCCTGCCGATCGGCCTTTCGATGATCGGCGCCTCGATCTTCTACTTGCTCTTTGCCGGCCTCGATCTCGGCACGGCAGCCGAGCAGCTGCTGAACGGCCTCTACAATAGCTACGTCCTGCTTGCGGTGCCCCTGTTCATTCTCGCTGCGGACCTGATGAACACGGGAAGCCTTACCGACCGCCTACTGAATTTCTGTCTCGTGCTCGTGGGGCGGTTCCGCGGCGGCCTCGGCCACGTCAACGTTGTGGCGAACGTGATTTTTGCAGGGATGTCGGGATCGGCGATCGCCGACGCGGTAGGTATCGGCCGCATCATCATCCCTATGATGACGCGCGAAGGAAGATATCCGATCGCGTACGCGGGCGCGATCAGTGCGTCGGCGGCTATCATAGGGCCGATCATCCCGCCTTCCATACCGATGGTCGTCTACGCATTGGTTGCGGATACCTCGATCGGCTACCTGTTCCTCGGCGGCGTCATCCCCGGCCTGCTGCTCGGCATGACCTTCATGGTCATGAACACGCTGATTGCCCGGCGCCGAAACTATCCGGTGGAGCCGCCGGTGCCGTTGCGCCGGATTCCGCGAGTTGCATTGGACGCATTCCCGGCGCTGATGCTCCCGGTGGTCCTGCTCTTCGGCATTTACGGCGGCGTGATGACGCCAACAGAAGGTGCGGCGGCCGCCGCCGCCTACGCGCTGCTCGCGGCGGCGCTGATCTACCGTGCCATGCCGTTCAAGCAGTTGTACGGCGTGCTGCGCTCCAGCGCCAAGGCGACCACTTCGGTCGGCATGCTGATCGGTGGGGCACTGGTCTTCAACTACGTGGTCACGATAGAAAACATCCCGCTTTCGGTCCAGCACTTCATGACGGGGTTCCACTTCACGGGGTTCACCTACCTTCTCTTGGTCAACGCAATCCTGCTGGTCCTCGGATGCCTGCTCGAGGGCACGACGATCCTTCTGGTGATCGTCCCGATCATGATTCCGACCGCCAAAGCATTGGGCCTCGACCTCGTCCATTTCGGGGTGGTCGTCGTCGTGAACATCATGATAGGTTTGTTGACACCACCTTTTGGTCTATTGCTGTTCGTCATTGCCAACATGACCAAGCAGCCTCTCATGGCCATCGTCCGCGAGGCTGCACCGTTCATCCTGGCGGCGATCGTTGTCCTCGCGTTCATCAGTTTCGTTCCGGAGACCGTCCTGTGGCTGCCGAGAGCGGTCGGCTACAAGGGCTGAGCTGCCAGCCCGAACCGACCATTCCACCGAGCGGCGCCACATTCACCGACATGATAAACGGCGACACGATTCTCATCGCACATCTCGGCTATCCGACGAGATCGTTCAAGGCCCCGCTCATCTACAATCCGTACTTCGAGAAGATCGGGATCAATGCAGTCGTGATGCCCATGGGGATCAAGTCGGAAGCCTATCCCGAGTTCCTCAAGGGCTTGTTCAAGCTTACAAACATCCGCGGCGCCCTCGTGACGATGCCTCACAAGGTCACCACCGTAGCGCTTGTGGATGAGGTTTCGCCGACGGCGCAGATCGCGGGGGCCTGCAATGCCATCCTGCTGCGGCCGGACGGGACCCTGCTCGGCGACATGTTCGACGGAGAGGGATTCGTTCGCGGCGTTCGGCGCGCGGGGCGCACTCTGGCAAACGCGCGGGCGCTGGTGATCGGCAGCGGCGGCGTAGGCTCGGCCATTGCGGCGTCTCTCGCCGGCGCGGGGATTTCTGCGCTGGCGCTCTTTGATGTCAATAGCGCGACAGCCGATGCGCTTGCCATGCGGCTGCGAAGGCACTACCCGCGCCTTGATGTCATGGTCGGTTACAACGATCCACAGGGTTACGACATCATCGTCAATGCGACCCCGATGGGGATGAATGAAGGGGATCCGTACCCGACCGACGTCGAGCGCATCACGCCGGGCGCTTTCGTCGGCGAGGTCGTCATGACGCAGCAGTTCACGCCGTTTCTGGCGGCCGCTCGGGCGAGGGGATGTGTGACGCAGGTGGGCGTGGACATGCTGTTCGAGCAGATCCCCGCATATCTGGAATTCTTCGGGTTCCCAACCACCACCTCGGACGAGCTCCGCCGTGTAGCGAAGCTCAGGTATTGACCAAGAGCGCCTGAGCGAGCAGTCGCAAGCGAATCGACGGTGAATGCGCCCGGCTCGGATGGAAACGGCGCTGGGGCGTTCTCCAGGCGAATACCGCTCATCGTGGCAGCGGCGTTCTTCATGGAGTCGCTGGACAGCACGATCGTCACGACGGCGCTGCCGGCCATCGCGCGAAGCCTCGGCGAATCCACGCTCGATCTCACCGCGAGCATTACCCTCTACTTGGTGGGAATGGCGGCGTTCGTGCCTACGGCCGGGTGGGCTAGCGCGCGCTTCGGCGCGCGCAATCTCTTCGCGGCCGCCGTTGCCGTTTTCACCCTGGCATCGTTGCTGTGCGGATTGACTCCATCCCTCCAGGTATTCCTCGCGGCCCGCCTGGTGCAGGGGATCGCTGCAGCCTTCATGTCTCCCGTCGGACGTCTGGTCGTTCTGGACCAAACGCCCAAGAGCCGCATCATTGACGCGATCAGTCTCATCGTCTGGCCCGGACTGATCGCACCGGTCATAGGGCCGCCGCTGGGCGGGTTCATCACGACCTATGCATCCTGGCGGTGGATCTTCCTGCTCAACATTCCGCTGGGAATCCTTGGCGTGCTGCTCATCCTGAGCTTCGTGCCGAAGCACGCGAGGAAAGCACGAACGCAGTTCGACATGATCGGATTCCTGCTGACAGCAGTGTCGCTCGCTACGTTGCTGCACGGGCTGGCACTTGTCGGGCAGCAGAACGCCAGCGCGGCGGCCGCCGGCCTGTACATCGCTATCGGCGTAGTGAGCGGCGGTGCGGCCGTGCGCCACGCGCTGCGCCACCCGGCGCCGATGCTCGACCTTGCCGCAGTGCGTTTTCCCACGTTTGCGCTGTGCACGGTCAGCGCAGGGCTGGTGGCCAGGACTGCCATCAGCATGACGCCGTTCCTTCTGCCCCTCATGTTCCAGATAGGCTTCGGCGCGAGTGCGTTCGAGGCCGGAATCATGCTTCTGGTCTACATGGCGGGAAACCTGGCGATGAAAAGCCTGACGACGCCGATTCTGCGGCGGTTCGGGTTCCGGAACGTACTGCGCGCCAACGGCTGGCTGTGTGTTGCTTCGCTCGTCGCCTGCGGCGCGCTGACGCCCGCGGTGCCGCTCGCCGTCGTCTACGGCGTACTGTTCGCTGCCGGTATGACCCGATCGATGCACTTCACATCGGTAAATACGCTTGCCTTTGCCGACGTATCGAGCACCGAGCGGGCCGGTGCCACCACGCTCGCCGCCATGGCCCAACAGGCGGCTGGCGCGCTGGGCGTCGCGCTGGCCAGCCTCGCTCTCGGCGTCTTCCAGGCGATCGAGGGGACACCGCTTCTGACGCTTGTCGACTTCCAACGCGCACTGCTCGTGTCGGCAGGGCTGATGGCGGTCGGAGTCGTGTGGATGCTGCAGCTGCCGGCCGATGCCGGAGCCGAGCTGGCTCGAAAAGCGTGAGCCTTTCTCGATTCGCGGAGCTCGGCTCCAGGAACGAGTCGCCGGATGACGGGGGCGGCTTCGCGCTGTTAGCGCGCCTGCGCCTGCGTCGCCAGGCGCGCGGTGGCATTGAGCGCCCCATACGCGTCGTAGCCACCGGCTCGCTGCACGATCTCAAAAAAGAAGCGCTCCTCGAAACGCTCGCTGTAGATATGGAAGTACTCGCCATCGCCGACGCGGTCGTAGAGGATCCCCAGATCCTGCATGCGTGCGACCTGCTCCTCCTCGAGCACGAACCGCGTCGGCAGGTCGGCATAGTAATTCGGCGAGATCGGCACGAAATCGACGGCGTTCGCCCGCAGCTTCGCGACCGTGGCGAAAATGTCGTCGCACGCGAAAGCCACGTGATGCACGTTCGCGCCGCCGAGCGTCGATATCGTGCGCGCCATCTGAGTGCTCCTGCTCTGCGATACGTTGAGCACGACCCGCAGGCTCCGGTTCTCGGTCGCCACGCCGGAGGTGCGGACGAGGCCGTAGGGATCGGATAGCTCCAGGCTGTCGCCGGGTTGCATGCCCAGCACGGCGCGATAGAACAGTATCCAGCTGTCCAGCTGATGGACAGGAAGAGCCATCGCGACGTGATCGATCGCACGCAGTCCTGCATCGACGGTAGGCCTCGGATCCTCCGGCGCGAAGGCGATCTCGTCGAAGCTCTTCTGTCCGGCAGCCCGCGAGACGAAGTAGATCAAGCTCTCGTCGGGTCCACGGATCCCGTGGATTGCGGGCTCATACGGCCCGAGCCCTCCTTCGAACGGCGGGCAGAGTAGCGCCGTGGCCCGATTGAGCGCGCGGATGTCGTCGTCGGCGCGCAGGCCCATCGCGCAGATCGAGGGCCCGAGCTCGGCGAAGCGCGTGCGGGCAAAGGAATCGGGCTCCGCGTTGAGGACGAGTTGAATGCCTCCTTGCCGGTACAAGGTGATGTTCTTCGAACGGTGGTGGCCCGCACGCTGGAACCCGAGACCGGCCAATATGCACGCCAGCGCCGCCGCTGCGTCGTCATCCACGGCGAATTCGAGAAAGGCGAGCCCCTCGATCCACGGCGCCTCCGGCAGATCGAATAGCTCGACCCGCGGCCGGACCTCGGCTGGGTGCTCCGTGCCCGCCGCGCGGTGCGACGCGGGTCGTTCCAATCGGCTGCGCGTTTGCGCCTCGAGAAAGAGCAGCGACTGCATGCCGTCGATGGCGGTACGCCGGTTCGGCGCCTCGCGCAGTAGATCGTTGAAGATTTCCAGCGACAGCGGGCCGTTGTAACCGGACAGAAGAACCTGCTCGAGAAAGTGCGCGACGTCGAGCTGGCCTTGGCCGGGAAAGCAGCGGTAGTGCCGGCTCCATTGGAGGACGTCCATGGACAGCCGCGGCGCGTCGGCCAGCTGCACGCAGAAGATCCTGTCACCCGGAACGGCCGCGATTCCAGCCGGATCGTCGCCGAGCGAGAGGATATGGAAGCTGTCGACGATGAGCCCGAGGTTGGGATGGCCGGCCTCGCGCACGATCGCCCAGGCATCGGCGTAATGGCGTACGTGCCTGCCCCAGGCGAGCGCCTCGTAACCGACCCGGAGATTGCGCGCGGCAGCGCGCTCGGCGAGCGCGCGCAGCTGCGCCGCCGCGCGCGCCCGATCACCCGACTCCGCCGTCGCGACGTTGGAGCACACGAGCAGCATCGGCGCTCCGAGCTCGCCCATCAAGTCGAACTTGCGCTCGGCACGGTCCAGATTGCGCGCGAGCAGGGCATCAGAGACCCCCTCGAAATCGCGAAAAGGCTGGTACAGGTCGATGGAGAGTCCCAGGTCCGCTGCCCGCACCGCTACTTCGCGCGGGGCGCCGTTGAAATGGATGAGGTCGTTCTCGAAAATCTCGACCGCGTCGAAACGCGCGGCAGCGATTGCCTCGAGCTTGTCGGAAAGCGTCCCGCTTAAACAGACGGTGGCAATCGACTTCCGCATGTTCTTCTGGCGCTCGCGGCCCGCGGAGCGTTGACAATGATGATGCCGAACTCTAGCATATGATCGACTATCGCACAAATGCGCGATTATCGCCCATCACTTTCCGGGAGAACCCCCAAGAGCATGGCCAAGCTGAAGGTTGCAGTCGCGGGCGCCGGGCTCATCGGACGCGTGCATATTCGGCTGATCCAGGCCAGCGGGGAGTGCGAGCTCGCGGCGATCGTTGACCCGGCGCCGACAGCAGCGGAGAGCGCGCAGGCAGCCGGCGTGCCGCGCTACGAAACGCTGCGGGCGCTCTTCGCCGCGCAGCATTGCGACGGCGTCATCGTGGCTACGCCCAATCAGCTGCACGTCGCCAACGCGCTCGAATGCATTGACGGGGAGATCCCGGTGCTCGTCGAAAAGCCGGTCGCCGATTCGGTTGTCGACGGCCTCCGTCTGCGCGACGCTGCAGAGCGCGCGGGCGCCCGGGTGCTGGTCGGCCACCATCGCGTGCACAGTCCGCTGCTCGCCACGGCCTGTGCGATCGTGCAACAGGGCACGCTCGGCCGGCTGGTGGCCCTCACCGGCAGCGCCATGTTCTACAAGCCCGACGGTTATTTCGACGAGGCACCGTGGCGGCGCCAACCCGGCGGTGGTCCGATCCTCATCAACATGATCCACGAAGTCGGGAACCTGCGCGCGCTATGCGGCGAGATCGTCGCCGTGCAGGCGTTCGCGTCGAACGCGATACGCG
>Ga0335080_10003441_pt1 | contig 15999 bp, 9 predicted proteins | sample Lox_Sample_34_FD_206720 | JGI IMG/M metagenome (GOLD analysis project Ga0335080, IMG submission 206720) | Soil microbial communities from Loxahatchee National Wildlife Refuge, Florida, United States - Lox_Sample_3.4 | ecosystem: Environmental > Terrestrial > Soil > Wetlands | place: USA: Florida...
CAATCGCACGGAGCAGGCGCCCAACCGGCCGCAGACGCCCAATGCCAACGGCAATCGCACGGAGCAGGCGCCGCCGGCGCCCACTGCCAATCGCAACAACAACGGCAATCCCAACGAGCGCAACATTCCACGGCCGCCGGAGCGGGGCAATATGAGCCAGCCCGAGAACCGGCCGAATGCTCCGGAGCGCGTCGTGCCGCGGCCGCCGGAGAGAGGCCAGGAGAACCGGCCCCAGTCCGCGCAACCCAACCCAGAGCATCAGCCGGCAACGCGCCCGAACACTCCCGAGGCGCCGCGCAATGAGCCTCAGGCCCAACCGCCGCAGCGGCAGCAGCAGCCGCCGCAGGGAGAAGTGCGGCCAGAGATGCCGAACCGCCGCGTGCAGCCGCCGGCGGAACAACGGAACACTCCACAGCAGCGTGAAAACACGCCGCGGCCGCCGCAAGGCGAAGAGCGGAGGAATGAGGCCCGCCCGCCCGAGCGTCAGGCGCCTCGCCCGCCGGAAAGAAAGCAGGAGTCAAAGCCGGAGAATAAGAACGAATCCAAGCCCGACCATCATGATCACGATCGTGGCAGCCTGCAGCCTCAGCGCAGCCACCACGCGGGATAAGCGCTTGTATCGGTCTAAAAACTCAGAGCCCGGAACTGGGCACTGACTCTCTCGATCTGGACGGTGCGGCTAGAAAGCTGCACCGTCTGCCACCACCTTCCGCCGCTTCTGGCGCAATTCTGGCTGATCGGGTACAGTTGCAACGACTGCAGCCATCATGACCACCCCAATTCCTCTGTGGATGCTCGCGCTGGTATTGTTGACCTCTTTTGCGTTTCCTGCTTCGCCCCCGTCGCAATCCGCGTCTGGCATGCTCCTGGTTACCAACAAGGGAGACCGCACGCTTAGCCTGATTGATCCGGAATCGGGCCAACAGCTGGCCGCGGTCCCTGAAGGCGGCGTGACCGGGCACGAGGTCGCGGCTTCTCCCGATGGCCGGCTGGCCTTTGTTCCCATCTACGGCAATTCGGGCGTGGGGCAGCCGGGCACGGACGGCAGCACGCTGACCGTTATTGATCTTGCCCAGCGCAAGGCGACGCACAGCATTGATTTTGGCCACGGCGTCCGCCCGCATTGCGCCATGTTCGGACCGAAGGACGGTCTGCTCTATGTCACCACCGAACTGGAGAAATCGGTAACCGTCATTGACCCGCGAAGCTTCAAGATCACCGGCAGCATTCCGACCGGGCAGGCGGAGTCTCACATGCTGGCGATCAGCCCCGATGGCCGCTACGGCTACACGGCCAACGTCGGGCCGGGAACAATCTCGGTACTCGATCTTGCGGCGCGCAAAAATCTGGGCGTGATTCGCGTGGCCAATCACGTGCAGCGGGTTTCGGTTTCGCCGGATGGCCGCTGGATTTTTACCTCAGACACGGAGCAGCCGAGGCTCGCGGTGATCAGCGCCGGCGATCGAAAAGTGGATCGCTGGATCGAACTTCCGGGCGAAGGCTACGGCTCCGCCTCCACTCCGGACGGAAAGTTGCTTCTCATCGCCATGCCCGGCGCGCGCGCGGTGGCGGCGCTTGACCTGGCGACGTTGCAGGTGCGCAAGACCGTTCCGGTGCCTGCTTCTCCCCAGGAAGTGCTGATTCGGCCCGACGGGAAGGTGGCCTATGTCTCCTGCTCGGAGAGCCACCAGGTGGCCGCGATCAGCCTTGGCGACTGGAGCGTAAAGCTGATGGAAGCAGGCCGCGACGCCGACGGTCTGGCCTGGGCTAAATAGGGCAATCAGGCACACGGTCATCCACACTGCGCCTCGCACTCACCGGTCCCCGGTTAATCCCTGCCGCATCCCCAAGATTGGCGCCTGGCTGGACGTAATGATTCCAGGCTCTCTGCCGATAACAGCGGTGTGAGCTGCGCAACTTAACCGTCCCTCGGCGGAGATTCCCATGAAAAACCGGAGTGCGCGTGCAAGGTTAGCCTTGTGCCTGTTCATCACGATTCCGAGCGCCATGCCTGGGCAGAATGAAGGCTCGAGCCCAGGCGCCGCCGGCCCGGCCCAGACAGAGAGCCAAACCGCACAAGAAGCCAAGCAGGCGACCAGCCTGAGCCTGGAAGAGCTGGCGAATGTTGAGGTTTATAGCGCGTCCAAGCACATGCAGCGGACCAGCGAAGCGCCCTCGTCGGTCACGGTGGTCACGCGCGACGAGATCCAGAAATATGGTTATCGCACGCTGGCCGACGTTCTGCGCAGCGTGCGCGGCTTTTATGTCACCTACGACCGGCTTTACGACTATCTCGGCGTGCGCGGCTTCGGGCGGCTGGGCGACTGGAACAGCCGGGTTCTGGTGTTGATTGACGGCCACCGCATCAACAGCAACGTGAACGATCAGGCGTTGCTGGGAACGGAATTTCCGCTCGATGTGGATTTGATCGAACGGATCGAAATCGTCCGCGGTCCGGGGTCTTCCCTCTACGGCAGCAACGCGGTTTTCGCGGTCATCAACGTGATCACGCGCAAGCCCTCGCAAATGAAAGGCCTGGAACTCTCCTTTGAACCGGCGAGCTTTGGCACCTATGGAGGGCGCGCGACCTTTGGCGGCAAGGTGAGAGGAGTGGAAATGCTGCTTTCCGGCAGCGCCGAAAACAGCGCAGGGCAAGACCTGTTCTTTCCGGAGTTCGATACTCCCCCCGACAACAACGGCCTGGCCGTCAACATGGATAATTTTGACACGGTAAGCGCGCTGGCAGTATTCAGCTTTCGAGGCCTGACCGCGCAGGTGCTGTACGGCACTCGGCAAAAGCGCACCCCCACCGCGGCTTTTGATAATCAGTTCAACAATCCCCGCTTCCAATCCAGGGATGAACAGGAATATTTTGACCTGAGCTATCAGCGCACGCTGGCGGAGAAATGGCAGCTGGTGGTACGAACCTCCTGGGACCAGGTCCGTCTGGTAGCGCCCCAAGCCACACCCCTGCCGGATGGAAGCATTGCTCCAGACGAATATCTCTCCCATGGCGACTGGTGGACGGGCGAGATCCATCTCAGCCGCACGTTTCTGGAAAAACATACCGTCACCTTCGGCTCAGAAGAGCGGGACAATACCCGCCAGGAACAGGACTTCTTCGCCGCCCCGGTAAACACAACCTTCCGCAGCAGTCCCACCGGCTCGATAGCCGCCGTCTATGGGCAGGACGAATTTGCCATTACTTCGAAGCTTACTTTTGACGCCGGTTTGCGCTACGACCACTATTCCGGCATCCGGGGAAGCACGAACCCCCGCCTTGGCCTGATCTATCATCCCTGGGGGCACACTTCGCTGAAAGCGTTGTACGGCACGGCCTTCCGCGCTCCCGACGCCTTTGAAATCTACCCGGTCGCCGGGGCGGCGTTTGAATACAATCCGCAACTGGCCGCCGAGACCGAGCGCACGCTGGAGGCAGTGGCAGAACAGGAACTGGGCCATCACTTCACGGTATCGGGAAGCGTTTTTCAGAACCGGATCCGGAACCTGATTACAGAAGAATTTGACCCCAACACCAACCTTTTGGTTTATCGCAATGCGCAGAGAGCGAATGCGACCGGCACGGAAGAAGAGTTCAGGGCGCACTGGGCCGGGGGGTGGGAGGCCATCACCAGCTTTACCTTCGTGGATGCAGACGACGGGGGGCCGGCCGACGGTAAGCTGGACAACTCGCCCCGCCACATGGCCAAGCTGAACGTGATTGCGCCATTATTGCGGCAGCGCCTGTTCGCCGGCCTGGATGCGCAATACACCGGCCAACGCCCCACGCTGGCGGGCAACCTTCTGGGCGGCTTTCCTTTATTCAACGTGACCCTGCTCAGTCACGCCTGGAGCCGGCACCTGGATCTTTCCGCCAGCCTGTACAACGCACTCGACCGAAAATACGCCGACCCGGCGCCGCCTTCGGCTCCCGAGGACTCAATCCAGCAGGACGGGCGCAATTTCCGGGTGAAGATCACCGCCAGATTCTGATTCATGATTTCTCTGATGCCAGCGCGCGCACCACTGAACCCTGGGCCGCTGATCTGGGCGCTGTTCTGCCTGATCGCCCTGGCCGGCGGCGCGCTGGGACAAATGGATGAGTACAGCGTGAAGGCCGGGTATCTTTATAATTTTTCCAAATACGTGACCTGGCCGCAGGATGCCTTCACTGCGCCAAGCGCGCCTTTCATGATCTGCATTCTCGGCGAAGATCCTTTCCAGGGCAGGCTCGATGCGGCCATCGCGGGCAAGACTTCGGGCGACGGCAAGCCGGTGGAGGTGAGGCGCCTGAATGCCGTTGACCTCGACTCGTTCCGGCCCTGCCAGGTCATTTTCATCAGCAGGTCGGAAAAAGATCAGGCGGCAGAGATCGTGGATATGCTCAAGCGGCTCCCCATATTCACGGTCGCCGATTTCGATTCTTTCGCGCAAAGAGGCGGCGTGGCCGACTTGCGCCTGGAAGGAACCCGCATCAAGGTTGACCTCAACGTGAGCGCCGCCACCCGCGCCAAGCTCAAAATCAGCGCGCGCCTGCAGCAGGTGGCCAATCTTGTGCCCTGAGGGTGAGTTCGGGCATTGAGCTGGCGGCCACCGGCATGTTATTGGAATGGTGCGCCCGCCGCCCTTGCCGGGCTCTCCGCCCCTCCCGCCAGGGGCAGGCGGATGAAGAACACCGTGCCCTTGCCAAGCTCCGATTGAAACCAGATGCTGCCGTTGTGCTCTTTCACGATGGCGGTGTGAGCCAGCGCCAGGCCCTGGCCGGTGCCCCGCCCCACTTCTTTCGTGCTGAAGAAGGGCTCGAAAATGCGATGGCGAATGTCTTCGGGAATTCCTCCGCCGGTATCAGCGATGCTGACTTCCACCTGGTCAGTATCTCTGCGGGTACGGACCGTGATTCGCCCCTTGCCGAGCCGGCCGTTGCCGGTAGCCTCCACGATCGCGTGGGTGGCGTTGATGATCAGGTTGAGAATCGCCTGATTGAATTTGTCGGCTAGACAAGGCACCGGGGGCAGATCGGGATCCAGGTCGGTCACCAAATCAGCGACGTATTTCCATTCATTCTGGGTCACGGTGAGAGTGCTCTGAATAGCGCGGTTGAGGTCGGTAAGTTGCTTTTGGCCCGAGCCGGGATGAGAAAACTCCTTCATCGCCAGCACTATTTTGGTGATTCGCTGTAGGCCGTCCAGGGTTTCATGGAGCGCCTTGGGAATCTCCCGGATCAAATATTCGAGATCAACCCTGGCGGCGGCGGCGCAAATTTCTGAGCAGGCGGCCAGCCGGGCTGAAGGCTCGGTGGCACAGTGCAGGTTTCGGACGGTGGCCAGCAGGCTGGACAACTCGACCCACGATTGCTTGAAAAAGCTCACGTTGTCGCTGACAAACTGAGTTGGAGTGTTGATTTCGTGAGCGATGCCGGCGGCGAGTTGCCCAATGGCCTCCAACTTCTGGGCCTGCCGCAACTGGGCCTCGCGGGTGCGGCTTTCGGTGATATCGGCGCCCACGATGAGGCTTCCAACAATGTTTCCCAGGTGCGAGCGCAGGGGATGGATGTTCAGAGCCAGCACGCGCAGCGCGTCGGCCTTGCGCATGGCCAGATCGTCCAGCCGGCATGCCGTCCCCGTCTTCAAGACGGCTTCCACCTGGCGATGAAAACCGGGCTGGACCCAACGAATCCCGCACTCTTCCAGGCTGCGGCCTTGCACTTCTTCCTTGGCCAGTCCGAAAACGTCGGTGGCGGCCTGGTTCCAGCGTTGAATCTTTCCCTCGGCATCTGTCCCGATGAGGATGGAAGGAACGGCATTGACAAACAGCTCGGTCTCGGCCTGAGCGTCGCGCAGAGATTCTTCCATGAACAGAATGCGGTCGGCGACCAGAAGTTTGGTGCGCAGTTCCTCGGCATCCAGGGGTTTGCTGATATAGGCGTCGGCGCCCGAGCGTAGTCCTTCCAGAGTATCCTCGCGGCCACTGCGGCCGGAAACCAGAATGAAATAGATGTACTGCGGGCAATCGCCGCCGCGTAGGCGGCTGCAGATTTCAGGTCCGGTCGCCTTGGGCATAAGCCAATCCAGAATGGCGATCGTGGGCGGATGGCTCTGAGTCAGGACCTGGAGGGCAGCTTCGCCATCCGCCACACAGGTGGGGCTGTACCCCCAGGAGGAAACGAGCTCAGCGGTCACGGTGCGAAAAATGGCGTCGTCGTCCGCGATCAGGATGCGGCGCTGTTGGGGCAGAGAGGATGATTGGGGTTCGCCCACACCACAAATCCAGGAAGCGGCCTGGCGTTGCCGCTCCGCTGTTTACATCGGCCAATGCTACCAACACTTTACCCCGAAGATGGCCGTCCAGCGCAGACGCTCTAAAGGTATGCCCCGGCAAGCCGATGCAAACAGCAAAGCTCCGTTGGCGGGGCCGCGCCCAGGCCGGCATATTGCGCGGCGCTTTGCAGGAGTTCCCGCCCTGGCAAGAGAAGCGTTGATGCCGTGACCAACCCGCCCCCTATCAAGCGCAAGCTGATCTCGATCATTCTCACCATCAGTACAGCCGCCCTGCTCCTGGCCTGCGGCGCTTTTACCCTCTACGATTTGCTCGCCTTTCGCCGCGACAAGGCGCGAGAGGCCAATACGCTGGCGGAAATCGTCGGCGCCAACAGCACCGCAGCCATTTCCTTCGACGATCCTGAGACCGCGCGGGACACGATCAATGGCCTGCGCTCGGAGCCGCACGTGATTGGCGCGCGCATCTACACCAGCGATGGCCATGTGTTTGCCAGCTATCTTCGGCCGGAGGCGGCCGGACGGAACCTTCCCTTGACGCCACCGCCGGCACGCACGACCTTCGGCGAAGACAGCCTGCGGGTCGGGCAGCGGATCTTCAACAAAGGCGATTTTGTCGGGTCCATTTATCTGGAGATGGACCTGGACGAAATCAACTCCCGCCGCCACCGCTACATCCTGATTGCCGGCGCGGTGCTGGGGCTTTCCATGCTGACGGTGCTCTTGCTGGCGGCGCGGCTGCATCGCACCATCTCCGAGCCGATCTTCGCCCTGGCGGAGCGGGCGCGCTCCATTCGCCAGGACAAGAACTATGCCATTCGAGACATTCGCGGCGGTTACCAGGAAGTAGTTCTGCTCATAGACAGTTTCAACGCCATGCTGCGCGATCTGGCCGACCGCGACGCCCAGCTGCAGAACCATCGCGAGCACCTGGAAGAAGAGGTGGCGGCACGCACCCAGGAACTCCGCACCGTAAATACTCAACTGGAGCGCGCCCGTGACGCCGCCGAGGCCGCCAGCCGCGCCAAGAGCGAATTCCTGGCGAACATGAGCCACGAAATCCGCACTCCGATGAATGGCATCCTGGGCATGACCGAGCTCACCCTGAACACCAACCTTTCCGCTCTGCAGCGCGACAATCTGCTGCTGGTGAAGTCCTCGGCCGATTCGCTGCTTTCAGTCATCAACGACATTCTGGATTTCTCCAAGATCGAAGCCGGCAAACTGTCGCTCGACCCGCAACCCTTCAATCTGCACGACATGCTCTCGGAGACCCTGAAATCTCTCTCCCTGCGCGCCCACCAGAAAGGGCTGGAGCTGGTCCTCGATCTGAACCCCGCCGTTCCCCGGCAAGTGCTGGGAGATGCGGGACGCCTGCGGCAGATTCTGGTGAACCTGATCGGCAACGCAATCAAGTTCACCGAGAAAGGAGAGGTCGTAGTCTCGGTGAACCCTGAGAGTGCAAACCAAGCGGAGAAAATGGTCCACTTCACTGTTCGCGATACTGGCATCGGGATTGCTCCTGAGAACATTGCTAGAATCTTCCGCGCCTTTGAGCAGGCAGATAATTCCTCCACCCGTCATTTTGGAGGCACCGGTCTGGGTGTGACCATCTCTTCCCGCCTGGTCGAATTGATGCAGGGCTGCATCTGGGTGGAGAGTGAGTTGGGCCACGGCAGCAAATTTCACTTTACCGCCCGGCTGGAGAGGGCGGCCGCGCCGGCACAGCCGCCACGGCTGCCTTCCCTGCAGAATCTGGCGGGCAAGCGCGTGCTGATCATTGACGACAACGCCACCAACCGGCGAATTCTTCATGACACGCTTTCGCAGTGGGAAATGCAGCCGCTGCTGGTGGAGAGCGGCCCTGCCGCGCTGGCGGTCATGGAAAGGGCCGCGCAAAGCCGGAGCTTTCCTGACCTCATCATCATAGACAGTGAAATGCCGAACATGGATGGGTGCCGGGTCCTGCAGGAATTGAAAAAGCGGGGCTGGCTCAACCCGGGCAGAGTCATCATGCTGACCTCGGCCGACCGTCCGGAAAATCGGCTGCATTGCCGCAAGCTCATGATCGCGGCCTATATCACCAAGCCGGTGAGCCAGGACGGCCTGTTGCAGGCCATCGAAAATGCGCTGCAGCAAGAGCAAGTCAGCCGCGAGGCAGCTCGGCTAGTCCCGGCCACCGACACCATTCCCAGGTCCAGACACTCCTTGCGCATTCTCTTGGCAGAAGACAACCTTCTCAATCAGCAGGTAGCGCGGGGGATGCTCGAGGAAATGGGCCATTCGGTCACTTTGGTGGTCAATGGCCGGGAAGCAGTGGAGAGGTTCGATCCAGAACTGTTCGACCTTGTATTTATGGACGTTCAGATGCCCATCATGAGCGGATACGAGGCGACCGAGGCCATCCACGGGCTGCAGCAGCACTCTCCAAGCCGTGTGCCGATCATTGCCATGACCGCGCACGCCATGAGCGGAGATCGCGAGAAGTGCCTGGCCGCAGGAATGGACGATTACATTTCCAAGCCCATCAGCGGACGGGCGCTATTCGCGGTCATCGAGAGAAATTCCGGACATGTGATAGCTTCGCCCGCCGCGGCCGTGGCCGCTGCGGCCGCGTTTGGATCGGCTGCGGTTCTGCCGCCTGAGTCGAGCGCTGCTGGCAAGGCGGGCGCCGCGGTCGGGCCGGAACCTTCTCCCCGCCCGGAACGCGAAGTGGTGCTCGGGCGCTTCGCCGGCAATCGCAACCTGCTGCGCAAAGCCGCGAACATGTTCCCTGACGAGACCGAGGCGGCTCTGGGGGCCATCGAGCAGGCGCGCGCAGCTTCCGATCTGCCCGGGTTGCAAAGGGCGGCCCACACCCTCAAGAGCATCTGCAAAATGTTCGAGGCCGCAGAGGCCGCAGAGGCCGCGTTCGCCCTGGAGGCTGGCGCCCGCTCGGGAAGCCTGGGCACTGATCAGCAGGTGGAAGAGCTGCAAGGGGCGATTCGCCGGGCTTCTGTTGGCGTCGCCCGGCTAACCTCTGAATAAGAAGTGGCAACCAGACGAGCCCCGGCCTCAGCGCTTCCGCGGCCTTCCCCGTGGAACCAGGGCAACCGCAGCCTCAGCGGTCAGCAGCCGAAAGGTAAGGGACTCTTGCAGGTACAGAGTGACCGCCGAGTCCGTATGTCTCAAATAACCGATGGAAACATCCTGACCGAGGTGCAGATCGAAATCGCCGCCCCGGGTGGTCAGCACAAAAGCGCCATGGATGGCCGGCGCCCAGATGATTTTGTCATCCACCAGGCGCTTGACATGTTCCACCACCGGATAACCCTGATCGCTGGTTTCGGTGAGCGCCGTGTACACGTTGGCATCCAGCAGCACGGCATAGGGTCCATTGACGCCGGCGAGGCGCAAGGTGGTCAGCGCCTGGGCAATGGCATTGGGGTATTCGCGGACAGACTCCGGCAGGGTCACAGCGGGATTGCTCGCGCCCTGGCGAATACCGACGATTCCTGCGGCGGCATAGCCTTGGAAAATCGCGCCATCCTCGGCAAAGGCGAGTTTGCGCGCGGCATTCTTGGCGGGCTGCCAATCTGAGTCGTTGGCGCCGCGCTCGACGTCGTCAATGGCCTGGCGGCCCAGGTCAAAGGGCACCTGCAGCTCGACCAGCGCCTGTACTTCACGCTGCCGAGAGACAATGCCCTCCGCCGGCCCCGCGATTGCCGCCACATGCCCCGTACCGATGGCAGACAAGGCCAGACCCGAGGGTCCATGCAAGTCCACCACACGGCGCCCGGCAATATGACGCTTGAAGGTGCGGGAGGTTTCCTCCTCGATCTGGGCCCAGGCGGCATCGGAAATCGGCGCAAGCTCGCGATGCAGGTTATTCATCTAGATTTCTCCTTTTAGCGATCCGATGCCCAGCGATCCGATACCCCGCGAATCATTACCCCGCGAACCATCGCTGCCACGCGAAGACTCATGGGCTGGCTCGGGCGAGTCTGCCGGCGGGTCCTCGCCCACGTTTTCCAAGAACGTTGCGGAGGGCGCGAAAAACAAATTGCCGGTGACGGCGCGGCTGAAATCGAGCAAGCGGTCGTAATTGCCGGGTGGTCGCCCGATGAACATATTCTGCAGCATTTGCTCAATGGTCCTGGGCGAACGGCTGTAGCCGATGAAATAAGTTCCAAATTCCCCCTCAGCAGCGCGCCCAAAGGGCATATTGTCGCGCAGAATCTTTATCTCTTTGCCGTCCTCAACGATGGTGGTGAGCGCGCTATGCGAGCAGGTCGGCTTGACCGAATCGTCTAATTCGATGTCAGACAGCTTGCTGCGGCCAATGATGCGCTCCTGCGCTTCGGTGGAGAGCGCATTCCATGCGGCGAGATCGTGAACATATTTCTGCACCATCACATAGCTGCCGCCTGCGAATGCGGGGTCCTCATCGCCGACCACGACCGCGTCAATCGCCGCCTGATTCGTAGGATTCTCGGTTCCATCCACGAAGCCGATGAGATCGCGGTCGTCGAAGTAGCGGAAGCCGTGCACCTCATCGGCGGGCGAGACCGCCGGGCCTATGCGGGCCATGATTTGCGCCGCCAGCTCGAAGCACAGATCGAAGCGCCTGGCGCGAATATGAAACAGCAGATCGCCCGGTGTCGCAATGGCGTGCCGGCCGCCGGCGTGGACCTCGCGGAAGGGATGCAGTTCCGCCGGGCGCGGTGCTCCGAAGAGGCAGTCCCACGCCTCGGATCCAATGGCGAAAACGCAGGAGAGGCCTGCTTCAATATCGCGAAATCCTACCGCGCGCAGCAGGGCGGGCAAGTCTCCGCAGAATGATCGAAGAGTGCTGCGGCTATCCGGGCCCGGGTTCAGGGTAACAACGAGGAAGATGGCGGAGCGGGCAAGCGGGGTAGCTACCGGTTGCGCGATGCCCAGCGCGGCACCACCCCCAACCGGGGAAGAAGTCGGATTTGACGCCATCAGTTGTCATCCTCGCGACAGCTGGAAGAATGAGTTATATGGGCGCACTTCTTTGTCAGAACTATCGGGAGGGCAAGCTTACCATCGGCTGTCGACGGCTGTCCATGTGGCGCGGCGCGTCCGTTTGAAAGCTCATCATCGCGCAGGTCACCAAGCCACGCGAAGGGAAAACGGGACAGCCAAGACCCTTCGTGAATCTTCGTGTTCCTTTGTGGTTGAATGGGTTTCCAGGACTGCCCGAAGGCGGCAAGGGCGCGCGGCTCAAGTTCGCCGGATGACGAAGACAGTCTTATCGTCAATCAGGCTCTCGTCGCCATTTTGCCGCAGATACTCGTCTTGCTTTACGGCGTGATCGAGCAGAGCATTGCAGATCTCCCGCACCGGCTTTTGGTAGTGCTCGCGCAAAACGGCTTCCAGCGACTCGCGGGCTTCCGGGTCGCTGCCGTCGTACACGCCATCGGTATAGAGAAGCAGAATATCTCCCGGGCTCATCAGCGTAATCTCGGCCACATCCGAGGCGTCGAACTCTCGTTGCCGCAAGCTGAGTGAGTAGTATCTCCTGCGGTCGGGGTGGTCCGCGGGAATCTGCAGGCCGAGCGCAAGGAACTGCACCATGCGGCTCTCATCTATGCTCATGAATTTGCGGTACTCCGCGGAAAACACCAGCGGCGGAGGATGCCCGAAGTTCGCGAAGCGAAAATGGCCGCCGGGGCGAACTTCGCCATAGAGCATAGTCGCGATCTCACGCGCGTTTGCTTGTTCCGCGATTCCCAGCGCGTTGCGCGCGGTCACCGATTGGGCCAGCCGCAGATTGAGATTTTCTAAAAGCTCGGGGGTGGTTTTTCCGTAGCGGTCGAGCTCGGTCAGCATCAAGGCGTGAAATGTGTCGTGCACGGTGGAGGCAATCTTGGCAGAGATAATTCCGTGCCCCTGCGCATCCACCAGCAGAACTCCCGCGGTCGAACAAAGGCTCTGCAAATCTTCCGCAACCCGCACCTGCTCCGAGCTTCTGGCGAATCTGTAGTCGGTTTCCATTTCAGGCCGGTAGCCGGGCCTGGCTTTCAGCCATTGCACCTGATCGTCCACGCAATTGCGTACCGGAAGGCCGGGAGGCAGGGGCTCGAGAAATTCCTTTGCCAGGCGCTGGGCGCGGTCCATGCGCGCCTCAATGTCGTAGCGCTGCTGAAAATTGATGTACTCAAAAAGGTCGCCGCCGACTGTTCCAGCGGGAATGGAATTGCCGAACATCTCGATGCCGGCAATATGCGGAATCGCGCCTTCCACCGGCATCAGCCGCTCGCGCAGGTATTCATCAATAGTCGTAACCGGGTATGCGTTGGTCATGGCAGAACTGGGGGCCGGCGGGCTTGCGCTTTGCCGTCGCTAAGCTGACGCGTTTTAGTCACTGGCGGAGAGGGAGGGATTCGAACCCTCGATACAGGTTTTGGCCCGTATAACGGTTTAGCAAACCGCCGCCTTCAGCCACTCGGCCACCTCTCCGGCGTTGCTTTTCAACAGTTTAACATGGGCGCTTCCCCTCATTCGGCGCACATTGGAGATGCGCCCCGCCGCCAGTGGCACTTTGGCGATAACGCCCCATGCTTCAGTTCGCAGGTTCATTTCATCAATTGGTTTTGGGGAAGGCGCGCTTCAGAGGCCGCAGAAGAAGCCTGAGCCCACTGTGGCAGGGCGCGCCTTCAGCCGTGTCGCCCAGAACGGCAAGAACAGCGGGGCTTCAGCCCCTGAGCGAACAAGCAGCTTGCCCTGCTGATTTTCGGATTTTAGTTCTCAGCCTGCCGAGCGTTTTCGGCTGCAGTGCTGCGCGTAAGCGGGCACGGCGCGCGCTGGGTCAAGGCGCGGATCGTTGACGGGCGCGCCGGGAACCATGGTTAGAGGTACTACGCCGGCCCAGGTGGGAAAGGAATAATCTTCTTCGTCGTCAATGGGCGGGCCCTGGCGCACCTTGGCGGAAAATTCCTCAATGGGCAGGCGGAGCGCCGACGTTGCTTTCAGTTCTTTCTCGTTGGGCTGGCGAACTTCATCCCAGCGGCCGGGCAGAATGTGCTCCGAGAGCGCGCGCAGAGCTTTCAGTTTTTCTCCGGGATCGGTGATCACGCTGGCCGTCCCCAGAATTACCACCGAGCGATAGTTCATCGAATGATTGAAAATCGAACGGGCGAGCACTAGCCCATCGAGCAGCGTGACCGTCACGCAGACCGGAATGCCGCGATCGAGATTGCGCAGCATACGGCTGGCGGCCGAGCCGTGAAGGTAAAGATCGTCGCCTTTGCGGCCGTACGAAGTGGGAATCACGAAGGGCTGGCCCTCCACCGCAAAACCTACGTGGCAGATAAAGCCTTCATCGAGAATCTTGTAGGCTTGGGCGCGGTCGTAAACTCCGCGCTCGGCCTCGCGGACGACACGGGTGCGCGCGGTCGGCGTGTAGGGTTGAGACATGTCTGAGGAAGCTCCGGGCAAGCGCCAAGGATAGGGAAAGTGTAACAGGTTGGGAATCAGATCAGCAGTCAGCAATCAGCGCGATGAGGCACGGAATTGAACGGCCAGGTGCTGATTGCAAATACCAAGTGCGACAGGCTGAGTGCTCAGTGCTGAATGCTTCCTACAGCTTCGCGTATTCGGCCTTGGCGGCCTTCAGGATGGGAATATCGGGGTCGGCGTTCTTCCACAGCGCAAAGAAATCCTGATAAGCGGCTTTGGCGCCGGCGGTGTCGCCGGAAAGAGCCCGCGCCCGCGCCAGCCCGAGGTGGGCCAATGCGCCCAGGGGAAAATTGATGGTCATCCCCGGATGGTCAATGATCTTTTGAAACTCGGCGGCGGCGCTGCTGCCCTTGCGGGCTTGCAGGCACACTTCTCCGCGAATATAAGCGGGGTAAAGAGTCTCCAGCGGAAACGGCGGCGGCTCGCCGGTTTCGTAGGGAGCCGGGGCTTGCAAAGCATCGAGAGCTTGCGCGAATTCGCCGTGGTCAAGACTGATGGCGGCCTGGATGGTGGGCAGCCAGTAGAGTTTGAGGACGGTGTTGACGGGAAAATTCTTCTCCAGGTCTGCGGCCAGCCGCGCGGCGGCCGAGGGATCGCCGATGCGGGCATAGGCCAACGCCGCCACTACCTGCACATCACGGCCAGGCGCCAGACTCAAAGCGGCCTCGCATTCCTTCCGGGCCAAGTCATCATTGCCGAACTCCGCTTCCCGCAGAGCGCCGTTCGCGCGCCATAGCGCAGCGGTCTCCTTGGAGCCGGAACGCAAGGCGGAATCGGTCGCACGGCGGGTGAAATCGCGCGCGCTGTTCATCCGGCCATAATAGGCCTCGGTATCGGATTGGGCATTAAGCAGCGGGTCTTCGTCTCCAGGCCTGCCGGAGCCCCAGGCAAGCTGGCGCTGCATTTCGGCATCGTCATGTTGGAGAAAAGCCAGATCATACTCCGCCACGTGCAACTGCCCGCTCTCCAGCTTGCGGCCAATTGCCTGATCAATGACGGCTTTTGCATCCTGGAGCTGACCGCGAGCCATGTAAAAGCTGGCGAGGTTGGGGTAACTGACCACGGCGTTGGGCTCCAAACGCATGGCTTCTTCGGTCTCTGCAATGCCCTTGTCCCATTGCCCCAGCTCACCAAAATTCGCTCCCAGATTGCCATGGGGCACCATGTCGCGGGGGTAGCTCTGAATCCAAAGCTCATACGTTTGAGCTTCCTTTTCCAGCTCTCCGGTCGCAATGTCGTAATAGTCGGCGGTGATGCGCAGCTTTTCGCGTTCGCTCACATGGTCGCGTAACTGGTAGGCCTTCTCGATGTCTTCGCGGGCCAGGCTAGGCTGCCCAAGGTTGGAGTAAGAGATGGCCAAACCAGCGTAGGCAACCGCGAAATTGGGATCGAGCTCAATAGCGCGGCGATAAAACGGGATGGCCGCAGCATCGCCCTGGGTGCGTGCGGTTGTGGTCGCCAGGCTGAAGGTTTTCAAGGCTTCGAGGGAAGGTGTGGTGGCGGCGATGGGAACGTCGAACTTCTGCACCGAAGCCAGCGACTCGCCCAGTTTGGCGCGCAGAGCTGAGGCGGCCTGGTCCAATGCCTTCAATACCTGTTCCTTGCCGTTGGCCTGGGCCTGTTCCTCAGCCAAAGAATCCCCGGAGCTGCAAGCAGAGGCATTGAGGCCGATGATGTACTGCGACCCGAGATTGGAAATGGATCCGGAAATAATGCCTTTGCTGCCGGTGCGCAGACAAAGCTCGCGCGCGACCGGCAAGGTAATGCGGTCGTTGCCGGGGCGGCCCATCAGAGCCAGGGTTTCGCCGACCTTGCGATCGGAGAGAACGTTGAGATACGGCGATTGGCCCAGCTCCACCGAGAGAGCCTGTTTGAGGGCGTCGTCGAAAACAGCATCGCCGGTGCTATTGTCGAAGTCGGTAATAACGAGCGTATCTTTCTCGGTGAGCACTGGTGTAGCCGGACGGGAGTGCCGGTAGAAATAGAATGCGCCGCCAGCCACGAGCATGAGAAGCAGAACTGCGGAACCCAGAATCTTCCAGAGACGGCCGGCCGGCTTTTCGGAAAAGGCAGCGGCAGATTGAGAAGAAGCCGCTTTGGACCTGGCGCTCGAAGGCTGCGGTGTGGCCGCACCGACGCAGCTGACAACAGAAACCGGCTCCTGGTCTTCCGCCCCGGTTGCGACGGCGCTGCGGCTGGAGTCGGTATCGCGCTTGAGCCGCTTGAGGTCGGTAGCGATATCGGAAGCGTGCTGGTAGCG
>Ga0335080_10003442_pt1 | contig 15999 bp, 9 predicted proteins | sample Lox_Sample_34_FD_206720 | JGI IMG/M metagenome (GOLD analysis project Ga0335080, IMG submission 206720) | Soil microbial communities from Loxahatchee National Wildlife Refuge, Florida, United States - Lox_Sample_3.4 | ecosystem: Environmental > Terrestrial > Soil > Wetlands | place: USA: Florida...
CGATCTGTAGCGCCATCGCCACGTAGGTCGGCGTCTGAGAGTCCTGCGCGCAGTTCGGTTCCGCGCGATAGGCAGCCGTGTGCTTTCCGCCGATCATTCCCTCGCCATACTGGCCGCGCACGGCGTGATCGAGCACGCGTTCCGGGCTGAACGGCTGGATCGCGCGCAGCACCTTGATCTGCTCGTCGTGCACTGCGTCGGCGTCAAACGAGATCGGCGGCTCCATCGCCGTCAGCGTGATCAATTGAAAGATGTGGTTCGGCACCATGTCCCGCAGCGCGCCGGCCGTCTCGTAATACCCGCCGCGCAGTTCGACGCCCAGCTCTTCCGCGACGGTCACCTGCACGTGATCCACGTAACGCCGGTTCCAGACGGGCTCGAAGATGCCGTTCGCGAACCGGAACGCCAGCAGATTCTGAACCGTTTCTTTCCCAAGATAGTGATCGATGCGATAGATCTGCTCTTCGCTCAGCACCTGGCCAACCGCATGATTCAACGCGATCGCCGACGGCAGGTCATGGCCGAATGGCTTCTCGATCACCACGCGCCGCCACGTGTGCGCATCTTCAGTCGTCAACCCGGAAGCACCAAGCTGCTGCACGACGATGGGAAAAAACACTGGGCTGATCGCGAGATAGAAGAGGCAATTCCCTTCCGTCGACTCGTCCTTATCCACCTGAACCAGCGTGTCCTTCAACCTGGCGTACAGGCCGGGATCGCGAAAATCGCCCGAGACGTAGTACATCCGCTTGACGAACCAGTCCCACGCAGTCGAATCGACGGCGGCGGCGGAAAACTGGCGAATATTTTCGGTGGCATACTCCCGGAATTCTTCCGTAGAGAAGTTTTCGATGGAAACGCCCACGATCGCGAACTGTTCCGGCAGGAGTTTGCCCTGCGCCAAGTTATAGATGGCGGGTATCAGCATGCGCTTGGCGAGGTCGCCCGCGGCGCCGAATATCACCATAGCGCACGGGCCGGCGGGGACTCCCTGGCCGTCAAGCGAGAGCTGGGCAGAATCAACCGAATCCATCAGCGGAATCCTCCCGCCCATCTTAGCGGACAAAGGTTGGAGCGCAAGCTGCCAATCTTAGTCGTTTCTTGTGACCTGGGGATAAATGCGGGCGCCTGGGAAAGACGCCCGCGATGGGTTTGCGCCACTCGGCTGGACGAAGGCCACCCTGTTCGCACTCAGCTAAGCCCGCCCGCGATCACCAGCGTCTCTCCGGTGATCCATGCGGAATCGGGCCCGGCGAGAAAAACTGCGGCCGGGGCGACGTCGGCCGTTTCGCCGATGCGGCCCAGCGGAGTGCGCGCCTCCATTTCTTTCCGAAACTCGCCCTCGGAAAAGCCGGCCGTCAGGACGCCTTCCGTGATCACCATGCCCGGATTGATCGCGTTGACGCGGATCTTTCGCGGGCCAAGCTCTTTGGCGAGCGATTTCGTCACGGCGTCGACGGCCGCTTTCGTGGCGCTGTAGACCGCGCCATTCGCCGGAGTCAGCGTGCTCGCGACCGAGCTGATGTTGAGGATGCTGCCGCCCTCGGGACCGAAGTACTTCGCCGCTTCCTGTGACGTCAGGATCAATCCAAGCACATTGAGATTGAACATCCGATGGAAATGCTCCTCGGTCACGGCTTCGAGAGGGGCGAATTCGTACACGCCCGCATTGTTGATCAAGATGTCGAGGCGGCCGAATGCCTTCTTCGTTTCGTCGAACAGGCGCTTGATCTCGGCCTGCTTCGACACGTCGGCTTGAACGGCCACGGCTTTGCCGCCGCTCTTCGTGATTTCAGCGACGACGCTGTCCGCGCCCGCTTTGCTGGACGAATAGTTGACGACGATGGAAGCGCCCTCGGTGCCAAGATGCTTCGCGATCGATGCGCCAATGCCCTTGGATGCTCCGGTTACAACTGCAACCTTGCCTGCGAGTTTCTTCGGCATGACCTCAATCTCCTTGACGACTGATGCTGAGTAGATGTCGCAGGAAGGGGCGGGGATGCGGAATTTCTCGGTGCCGGAGCGGAAGACACCCGGCGACTTGTGCCGTCTGTTGTTTGCGAAGAAATCGGGGCGACCGGCGAATCTAGGCGAGAGCCAGCTGGACCGCCTGCTGAAGCTTGCCCAAACCGGCGGCGACGTCGGCGCCCAAATGCACGCGCAGTGCGCGACGGTTGCGCTCGGCGAGCACCTGAAAGTCGCCGCGCGCCTGCGCCGCTTTCACCACGCCGAACGTGTACTTGTGTCCCGGCACAGGCAGATCGGCCGCGTCGTCGCTGGTGACCTGCAGAAAGACGCCCGAGTTGGGGCCGCCTTTGTAGGCCTGCCCGGTCGAATGGAGAAAGCGCGGGCCGAAGCCGAGACACGTGGCCACACGCTTCTTGTCGCGCACGGCATGGCGCATCGACTGGAGCTGCAATTCATGCGCGTCGTTCATCTCGATGTAGCCAAGCAGGGCGAAATAATCGCCGGCATGCAGCCGCCCCAAATGAGCGCGCAGGTAGGCGGCAAGCGTCGCGTTCGGACCCGCCGCTTGCTTGAGCGCGGCCGCGTTCGTAACGTCGGTGAAGAGCCTGATGCCGCCCTCTTCGAAAATGGGTGACTCGGCGGGAAGTGAACCGGATTTTTCGTACTGCTCGGTCAGCTTCCGCGTCTCGATCTTGCTGGCCTCGACGTCCGGCTGGTTGAACGCGTTGATGCCGATCACTGCGCCCGCTACGCCCGTCGCAACCTCCCAGCGGAAAAACTCCTGACCGATATCGTAGATTTCCGGCACGTCGATGCGGATCACCGGTTGACCCGCCTTTTCGAGCGCCTCCACGGCAGCATCCTGTTTCGCGTCCGGCGCGGACGTGAGCCGCAAGTAGGCGAAAACTCGATCGTCGCCGTACACGCCCGGAGCGCCGATGCTTTCGCGGTCCACGGGGATAATCCCGTGTCCCTCTTTGCCGGTCGACTCCGCGATCAACTGTTCAAGCCACGCGCCGAGATCGGAGATTCCCGGTGACGCGAAGATCGTCAGCTTGTCGCGTCCGCCCTTTGCCAGTGTCCCCAACGTAGCACCGAGCACGACTCCCGGATTTCGGTCGGCAGGAACCGCCGCGCCGCATGCGGTCACCATCCTGTTCGTCCGATCGAGGAATTTCGCGATGTCGATGCCCTGAATCGCGCCCGGAATCATGCCGAAATCCGAGAGCGCCGAATAGCGCCCGCCGATGGAGGGTAGCCCGAAGAAAATGTGCCGGAAGCCGTCGCCTTCGGCCACTTTTTGCATGTGAGAGCCTGGATCGGTTACCGCGATGAAGCGTTTCCCCGCTTCGGCCGGGCCGACGGCCTTCGTGACCCGGTCAAAGAAATACTGCTTGAAGATATTCGGCTCCAGCGTGCTGCCGGATTTGCTCGACACGATGAAAATCGTCTTCGCAATATTCAGCTTGGATTCGAGCGTCTTGATCTGCGCAGGGGAGGTGGAGTCGAGCACCAGAATTTCCGGTGCGCCCGCGAACTTGCCAAACGTCAGTTTCAGCACTTCGACGCAAAGGCTGGAGCCGCCCATGCCCAGCAGCACAGCGTGAGTGAATCCGGCGCCGCGAATTTCCGCGGCAATTTTCTGAAAGGTCTCTGAGCGGGAGATCTGCTGCTGGACGATATCGAGCCAGCCGAGCCATTTGCCCTCGTCAGCGTTCGTCCAGAGCGAGGCGTCGCGCGCCCAAAGTCGCTGAACTTTGTTGTTGGCTTTCCAGTCGTCGAGCGTCGCCTTGACGGCTTGCGCCAGGGGCGCGGGCAGCCCGCTCATCGCGCCGCCGGAGTGGTTGCGGCGCTCTTCGCCTGTTTCTCGACCGCGCCCAGCAGCTTGTCGAACGCGTCGGCAAACAGCTTCACGCCTTCCGCGGTCAGCTGGTCGGTGATGGCCTTCATCGAAATGCCCGCGCGAGGCAGATCGGCCATCGTTTTGGTTGCGGCGTTGATTTCCTCTTCGAGGCTCGCCCGCGGATGCCCGTGATCCCGATAGGCGTCCAGCGTGGCCGGCGGAATCGTGTTCACCGTGTCGGGGCCGATCAACTCGTCGACGTAGAGCACGTCACTGTACGCCGGGTTCTTCGTGCCCGTGCTGGCCCAGAGCACGCGCTGCGTCGTGGCGCCCCGCGTGGCAAGCGCTTGCCAGCGCGGACCGCTGAAGATTTCCTTGTACTTCTGGTACGTCAGCTTCGCGTTTGCAATCGCGACCTTCCCCTGCAGCCCTCGCGCTAGGTTCGCGTCCAGACCGGCCGCCGGATTCTTCAGCGCGTCGGCCAGCTTGCCGTCGATCAGCGTGTCGATACGGCTGACGAAGAAGCTGGCGACGCTGGCAACGCGGCTGGGGTCGCCACCCGTCTTCACCAGATGTTCCAGTCCGGCGATGTAGGCCTCCGCTACTCGCTCGTAAACGTCCTGCGCGAAAAGCAGCGTCACGTTGATGTTCAGGCCCCGTCCAATCAGCTCCTGAATCGCGGGAATGCCTTCGGGCGTGCCCGGAACCTTGATCATTACATTTTCGCGCGCCACAGCCTTCCACAGGCGGACCGCTTCATCCACGGTCTCTCGCGTCTTGTGGGCCAGGTAGGGAGAAACCTCCAAGCTCACGTAGCCGTCGCGGCGTTTCGTTTGGTCGTAGACGCGCCGCAGCGCGTCGGCCGCGTCCTGAATGTCGCGGATGGCAAGCCGCTCATATATGCCCGTCGCATTCAGGTCGCCGCGCTTCGCAAGGTCCAGGAGCGCTTGCGTGTAATCGGCGCTCCCGGCGATCGCCTTTTCGAAAATCGCGGGATTGGAGGTCATGCCGCGCAGTCCGTCCTCGTCGATCAGGCGCGCCAGCTCGCCGGTCAGCATCAGGTCGCGGCGAATGTAGTCAAGCCAAATGGACTGGCCGAATCGGTTCAACGCCTTGAGCGGGTTGTCGGTTCCACTTGCGCCTTGCGTGACGCCCCCGGGCTTCGTGGTCAGGCTCATGAGTCCTCCCAGATCGTCCGGCTCCGATTCTACCGCACGAAGGGCGGCCGAACGAGGATTCCTGCGTTACGGCGGGGTTACAAGCTGGCGACGGAACCGCCGTCCACTCGATAGCACGATCTTGTAATGGTGGCACGGCGAGATTTCGGTACCAGCTAATTCGATGTTTTCTTGGCGGCGATGGCTTCGCGCGGAGCGGCTTCGTCCGAAACGCCGTATTTGCGCAGCAGCCGCAGCGGGCGCAGCGCGATGTAAAGAGGAGCAAGCGCGTTGGGAAGTTTCACCATCGACCAATCGTCCTCGGAAGGCACTGTCGCCAGACGAAACGAGTAGCGCCATCCCGCTAGCGCGCCGCCAAGCATGTGCCGCCGGAAGTGAAAGCGGCCCGCGCCACCGAGTTCCACGCGCGGCCGCATCAACAGGCGCCGCTCCACCTGCGCCGCAACCTCTTCCACCGCCGCATCGGCACGCACCCGCGCAAGAAAGTCGACCGGAAGAGCTGGGCCATAGAATCTGACGGCAAGCGCGAGACCGAGATCGAGCATGCGCTGCGCGTGCAGTGACGCCGCCCTGTGCAGGCATCGATCCCAATCGAGCCGCGGACACGCCTGAACGAACTCCGCGACGTCCGCGATCCATGAAAGCCGCTCCCAGAAATCCTTCGCTCCGTGGATGCAGAGCAGCACGAGCATGTCTTCAGGCGCGAACGTGTGCACGTCGTGCCCGCCCACGGAAACCGCCACGAGGCGGCTTGCGAGATCATCCAGGTCCGGCGGCACGGGAAAGTGGCGGAGCGTGCGCTCCGTATGCAGCTCGACCATCAGGTGCCGCGGCACGTCGCGATAGTTGTACTCGCCCGGCACAAGCGAGGCGTTCGCATCCGTAGACAGAATCCACGGATACTTCGGCCGGTATCCGAGCGCGACGACGATGTCGTTTGCTTTCGCCATGTCGCGCTGGCGAAGAACGATGTCCAGATCCTCGAACTCTCGCAGCGCCACATCTCCGTACGCTTGCGCGGCAAGCACGGGCCCCTTGTAGGGAATCGCCTGGATATTCGCGGAGCGAAACTGATTCAGGATTGCGATGAGCTCCGCCGTCAAGACCAGCGTGCGCATCGCGTGCGCGCGCATCAGGTCTTTCAATCGCTGCATTCGCGCCGCGTCCAGTATGTCGCCGGCAATGGAGGAAAGCTGGCGGCAAAGCAGAGGCGTGACGGACTGATCCGCCGCTTCGTTGAGGAGATACTCCCAGTCGATGGGGCCTGCGGCGATGCGGCGAATCTCTTCCGCTACGGCCGGCTGCATCCTCGTTCGCGCGCAGCAAATGAGAAGTCGCTTTTCGGGGCAAGTGGCTTCGTTCGGTGAGGGAGCCATCACGCTCGCGCGAGCAACAGCGCGAAGCGATTCTACGACATCCGAAACGCGATCATCGGAGGATTCTTGGTGATGGCCGCGTTTCCGGCAGAGCTGTGCCTTGCACAGTCAGCGCTTCAGGCCGCGACCGGATGCTTCCAGGGGCCTAGCAGCTCGATCTTGCGGCCGATCTTCGAAAGCCGCGCGCGAAGATTCCCCGGATCGAGTCCCGCAGCGGCGCACGTTCGCTCGAAGTCGTTCGTATCGTCGAATAGGAAACGCTGCGCTTCCCGCCGGGCGCGCAGCGTTCCGGAGCGCCAATCCTCCACCGCCAGAGTGATCACCGCCAGCCATATGCGCCGCTCGGCGATGCACTCTTCCGTGATCTCCGTTTGATAAGTTTGTCTACCCGGAATCGTGACGACGTCCATTGCACTTCCCCCCTAGCCTGGTCTGCGGCCAGCGCGGAAATCCCGGCCGGCCGCAAGTGAAATGGCATTTTCGTGGCCAGAATCCTGGAGCGGCGCGCCGGTCGGAGTTGTCGCCGCAAGTCGTTGCTGGAGCGAGGGTTCGCCCGGAACGGCGCAGTTCACAGTGGCGGGTCGCTCCGCGACCGAGTGCTTCGCGGGGGTGCAGGTGTGCCGATCAGGGGCAAAACAGACCCGCTAAACCCTGTTTAGAGTGCAAAACGCGACAATTAGTGGACGGGCTGCGGTGTGAGAATTTCGCGCAGTTTCGAGGCGAGAGCCGCCAGCGTGAAGGGTTTTTGCAGCAGGACTACGTCCTCGCCGAGGACTCCGTGCCGCGTGACGGCCTGATCCGTGTAGCCGGACATATAAAGAACGCGGATGCCGGGGCGCAGCTTCACGATCCGCTCAGCCAGTTCCCGACCTCCGATTCCAGGCATCACGACATCCGTCATCAGCAGATGAATCGGACCGGCGTGCATGGCGGCCAACTCGAGGGCCGTGTGACCGTCCGCGGCCGCGATTACAGTGTAGCCGCTCATTTCAAGGTACTCGCGGGCGAGATCGCGCACGCCGGCTTCGTCTTCGACCAGCAGGACGACCTCCGAGCCTTTCGGCAGGCTGCGCGAATCTGCCCCGCGCTCGCGGCCCACCATGGCAACCTCGTCCTCGATCTGCGGCAAGTAGATCTTGAAGGTCGTGCCCTGACCCAGCTCACTGTAGACCCACACAAAGCCGCCGCTCTGCTTTACGACACCGTAGACCGTCGCGAGACCGAGGCCCGTGCCCTTTCCTTTTTCCTTCGTGGTGAAGAACGGCTCGAAGATGTGCGCTTTCGTTTTCTCGTCCATGCCGCTGCCGTTGTCGGTGACGGCCAGCATCACGTATTTTCCAGCCGGGATGGCCGTGGATGGATGCGAAACAGAAGAATCGAACTCCACGTTCGCGGTCTCGATCGTCAGCCGTCCGCCGCTCGGCATGGCGTCGCGGGCGTTGACGGCGAGGTTCATGACCACCTGTTCGATCTGACTTCGATCCGCCTTGATGAGCCAGAGGTCCGGCGTCGAGGATGTGCGAAGCTCGATGTCCTCGCCGATCACGCGCCGCAGCATCTTCTCCATATCCACCACGACTGAGTTGATGTTCAGGACCTTGGGAGCCAGGATTTGTTTGCGGCTGAAGGCAAGCAGTTGCTGCGTCAGGCCGGCTGCACGCTGTGCCGCTACCTGAATTTGTTCGGCGTTCCGGCGCAGGGACTCCCCTGCCGGAAGGCGCTCGGCCAGCAAGTCGGCGTAGCCCTGTATCACCATCAGCAGATTATTGAAGTCGTGCGCGATGCCGCCCGCCAACCGGCCCACCGCTTCCATTTTCTGCGACTGGCGGAACTGCTCTTCAAGTCTCTTCCGATCGGTAACGTCCAACGCCATGCAGATCGCGCCGTGAACCGTGCCCGCTGCGTCGCGCAGCGGCTCAACGTGGCACGCGTACGAGTTCTCTTTCCACTCGAACGAGAATGCGACACGCTCTCCGGCGATGGCCGAGTGGTGGGCGGCGATCGGGGCAGAGGCCTGATCGGCCGGTTGAAAGTAGTCGGCGAGCGACAGCCCAACCAGCTGATTGGGCTTCAGCCCCAGCTTCGCGAGACCCGATCCGAGCGCGGATGTGAAGCGCAAGTCCCGATCGACAGTCCAGAGCAGCGCCGGCAGCTGCTCCACGAGAACGCGCAGGCGCGCCTCGCTCTGCCTCAGCTTTTCTTCCGCGCGCTTCCGTTCGATGGCGAGAGCGATTTGCCCGCCGACCGAAGAGAGAAACAGGAGATCGCGGTCGTCGTAGGCGTTTTCGCGCTGGTAATTCTGCACGACAAGGACGCCGATCGTACTCGAAGGCGTTCGCAAAGGAACGCCGAGCCACGAGGGCGATGGGGTGCCGACGAGCTCGACCTCGCCCTCGTTGGCAAGTTCGTCGAACACTCGCTGCGAGATCGACATCGCGCGGCCACTGCGGAAGACGTATGCCGAACAGCTGCGATCCAGCTTTTGCGGAGGAGGCGGAGGATCGTACTTGTCGACAAAGAGAGGAAAGTGAAACAGGCCCGTCGAAGGATCATGGAGCGCGACGAAACAGTTGTCGGCGTCGAGGACCTGCGTGAGCGCCGCGTGAATCAGGCGCAGCAAATCGTCGAGGTTGTTCGTCACGCTGACCGCGTGGATGATTTCGGTGGTTACGTTGCGCTCGAGCTGAGCGCGCTTGCGCCCCGTGATGTCTTCGGCAGTGCCATCGTGGCTGACGATCTTGCCGCTCGAGTCGCGAATCGCCCTGGCGCTCATCGATATCCAGATTCTGCCGCCATCCTTGCGCAGCATCTGGCACTCGTAGCCGTCGAGAATGCCGTCCTGCTCGAGCCTTTGAAGAACCTCGCGCCGTCCCTCCGGATCGGCATAGAGCTGCTGGCCGATGTCGCGGACTTCTTCGATCATCTCGGCAGGCGACGAATAACCGGCGATGCGGGCCATCGCCGGATTCACGGTGACGAAGCGACCCTCCGGGGTCGATTCAAAGAACCCTTCGACGGCGTTTTCGAAGATTCGCTTGTATCGTTCCTCGGCGCGACGCTGCGCTTCCTCGGCGCGGCTTCGCGCCGTTATGTCTTCGTACATTCCGAAGGTGCCGTTCAGCTTTCCGCTCACGATGAGCGGCACACCGATCACTCGCACGTCGACGAGCGACCCGTTCTTGCGCCGCCGCTTGGTGGTGGTGCGCACGATTTCGCCGTCCATCGCGCGCCCCACCAGGCCGAGCATCTCCTTCTCGCCCCCGGAAGGCGCAATGAGCGAGTCCAGTTCGCGTCCATGCAGATCGCCGAGGGAGTAGCCGAAGAGCCGTTCGAAGGCGGGATTACACATCCGCACTCGGCGGTCCAGGTCGAGCGCCACAATCGCCAGAGGATTATTTTCCGTCAAGGCGTGAACGTAGGCCGCGTGCTCGGCGAGCGTACGTTCGGCGGCCACGCGCTCGGTGACGTCCTGTGCGACAACCAGAACCGCGTCGCGCCCGGCGAACTGAATGCCTTGCGTCGTGACCTCGACGTCGAAGACATCGCCGTTCTTTCGCCGGTGCCTCCATCGCCCTTGGTGTTTTACGGGGAGGCCGCGCCTCTTCATCGACTCCAGCAGCCGGGGGATGTCTTCCTCGGGGCGAATGTCCGTGACGCGCAACCGAAGGAATTCTTCGCGCGAATAGCCGTAGGAACGGATGGCGGCGGCGTTGACCTCCAAAATCTGTAGCGACTGGCGGTCGCTCACGTACATCGGATGGGGGTTGCTGGAAAACAGGAGTTCGAAACTCGCGTCTGCAGTTACGTGGGCTTCGTGGGACGCCCCAGCATCGGGAGGCGTGTTTGAGTCACCATGGTCGGACTGATGCCCGTTGTGTGAGTTCTCCCGATGTTTTGGACCAAGAGTCTCTGTTCGGCTCGACATGGCTCGTGACACAGGTGCACACCTGGAGCCGGACAGCGCTCCCGGGACGACCCCCGGAGCCTAGATATAGCCGCCGCAATCCACTCCCACAATGGTACGTTCGTACCATCGAAACCGATTGATTCAAAGAGACTTGCGATTATCAATTAGAACACCCTAAGAAGAAAAGTTTCGATTTGGAACGCCTGATCGACGAGTCTTCGGAGGCGAGCGGAAACCCGCCCCGTCGTCAAGGTTTCCCACGAGATTCAAGTTCGGTAAGATGGATACGGCAGGCCCGGTTCGCACAAGCGCGCATGCGTGACACCGACCCATTCCCCGCCACAAGCAATCCCGTTTCGGACGGGTTCCGCGAAGAAGTGGACCATCTCGTTCACGGGACACACTCCGATCCCTTCCATCTGTTGGGCCCGCACCGGGTTGAGCGCGCAGGCCAGGCGGTCCTGGCGATTCGGGCATTTCGCCCAGGAGCGACGGCGCTCGAGGTGATCTGCGGTACCGGCCAAAATCCTATCTCGGCGCAAAGGATCGACGAGGCCGGGATGTTTGAGGCGGTCCTGCCGCCGGAAATGTTCGATCCTGGAGCAGGGGAGCCCATCGCACCGACTACCTATCGGTTGCATTTCCGCTTCGGCGATGGAAGCGGAATCGATATCCACGATCCGTACGCGTTTCCGCCAGTCCTCACGGATTACGATCTCTATCTGATCGGCGAAGGCACGCATTACCTGAACTACGAGAAGCTGGGCGCGCACGTGCGGGAAGTAGCAGGGATACGCGGCGTTCAGTTTGGTCTCTGGGCGCCGAATGCCCAGCGCGTCGGCGTCGTGGGAGATTTCAACGGCTGGGACGGCCGGGTCCATGCGATGCGCAGCCGCGGAGCGAGCGGCGTCTGGGAGATCTTCCTGCCCGAACTGGACGAAGGCACGCTCTACAAGTTCGAGATTCTTTCCCGAGTCGGCGGCCACATTGGGGTGAAGGCCGATCCGTACGCGCTCGAATCCGAGCTGCGACCCAAGAGCGCCTCGGTGGTCTGCAACATCGACGCCTACACGTGGAGCGATTCGGAATGGCTCAGCGCGCGCGCATCCCGCGACTGGCTGCACGCGCCGATGTCGACTTATGAAGTCCACGCCGGCGCCTGGCGGCGAAACACGGCCGAGGGCAATCGATGGCTAACATACCGCGAGCTGGCGGCGGAGCTGATTCCATACGTCAAGCAGATGGGCTACACCCATATCGAGCTGATGCCGATCATGGAGCATCCGCTGGACGCGTCGTGGGGCTACCAGACCATCGGCTACTACTCGGCGACGAGCCGCTACGGCACGCCCGCGGACCTGATGAGCTTCGTCGATCAGTGCCATCAGGCAGGCATCGGCGTAATTCTCGATTGGACGCCTGCGCACTTTCCTCGCGACGGCCACGGCCTATCGTTTTTCGATGGCACGCACCTTTACGAGCACGAGGACCCGCGGCGCGGGGCGCATCCCGACTGGGGCACGCTGGTATTCAACTACGGCCGCAATGAGGTTCAAAACTTCCTTCTCTCAAACGCGCTCTTCTGGGTCGACAAATACCACGTGGACGGGCTTCGCGTGGACGCCGTCGCCTCGATGCTTTACCTGGACTATTCGCGTCAGCCGGGTGAGTGGATCCCGAACATTCACGGAGGACGGGAGAATCTTGAAGCAATCGCCTTCATCCGGCGGCTCAACGAGGTCTTGCATGCCCGGAATGCGGGAGCGCTGACGATCGCGGAGGAGTCCACGTCGTGGCCAGCCGTTTCGCGGCCGACATACGTGGGCGGCCTGGGATTCGATCTGAAATGGAACATGGGCTGGATGAACGACGTGCTGAAGTACATGGCGCTCGATCCGATTCATCGGCAGCATCATCACAACCAGCTGACGTTCTCGATGCTGTATGCCTTCCACGAAAACTTCGTCCTGCCGATTTCGCACGACGAGGTTGTGCACGGCAAGCGAGCGTTGCTGGAAAAGATGCCGGGCGACGATTGGCAGAGATTCGCCAACTTGCGGCTATTTCTCGGGTATCTCTACGCCCATCCGGGCAAGAAACTGCTATTCATGGGCAGCGAACTCGGCCAGCGCAGCGAATTCTGGGAAGGCGGCTCAGTGGAGTGGTCGCTGGAGAATTCGCCGCCCCACCGGGGCATCCAGCGACTGACGGGCGACTTGAACCGCCTGCACGTCAAAGAGCGCCCGCTGCATGAAGTCGATTTCGAATGGTCGGGTTTCGAATGGATCGAGCCCAACGACGCCGCGACCAGCGTTCTCTCCTTTCTGCGCCGCGCGAAGAACACTGACGACTTCATCGTGGCCGTATGCAATTTCACGCCGGTAATTCGCGAAGGTTATCGGGTCGGAGTGCCGCGACCGGGTTTTTATCGCGAGATCCTGAATACGGATTCGAAGTATTACGAAGGCAGCGACGTGGGCAACGCCGGCGGACTGCAGGCAGAGCCGATTCCCTGGAACGACCGGCCCTATTCCATAAGACTGCGCCTGCCGCCCCTCGCAGCGGTCTACTTCAAGCCGCAGCGGGACTGAACTAGGCTTCGGCGAGCGCCAGCTCTTTCGGCTCCTCGAGCGTGGCGGACGGCCAGCTCTTCAGCTCGGGCAAGCAGTGCTTCACAAAGCACTTCACGTTGCGCTGAGCTTCTTCGTGGGGCATTCCTCCGAAAAAGAAGTTGGGCATGACACCCTGCATGTCCGTGATCCTCTTCATCCCCTGGAATTTTTCGAGCACCTGCTGCGGAGTGCCCCAGGGCATCAAGCCGATGTAGTCCTGCACGGCCTTGTCTTCGCCGATTGAGTTCAGAGCTTTGCTCATGTCGGCGTAGCGCTCGTAGCCTTTGATGGCTTCGAAATGCTTGCCGAGCATTTCGTAGTGGAGCAACGCCGCGCGATAGTTCGCGGAGAGATACTTGTGCGCCAGCTCGTGGGCCCGGTCGGCGCTTTCGTCCACGAAACAGAAACCCGAGCAGAAGGGCTTCGGTGGCGCTTCGTTCGGATGAAACTCCGCCCAGAGCTTGTGGTACGTCGCGAGGTCGGCCGACACCTGCTCCCAGGGTTTCTGAAGAATCACGAGCAGTCCCAACCCGAGTTTCGCGACGGAAGGAACGGAATCCTTCGACGCGGCCGCGGCGAATTTTCTGCCCTGGAACGACTTGAACGGGCGCGGACGGATTTCCCGGCGCGGCTGCTTCACTGTTGCGCCGCCTTCCATGTATCCGTTTTCCAGTGAATCGAGAACAAGCTTGGTGTACTCATCAAAGCGCTGGCGGCCCTCATTCTGGTCGATGCGCAGACCTTCGAATTCCCTCCGCGCGAGACCGCGGCCCACGCCGAGGATGTAGCGGCCGCCGGAAACGTGATCGAGCAGCGCGATTTGCTCCGCCAGCCGCATCGGATCGTGCCACGGCACCACGATCACCATCGATCCCAGCTTGATGCGCTTCGTCTTCCCCGCGAGATAGGAAAGGAGCTGGCACACGTCGGGGCTGATCGAGTAGTTGTCGAAGTGATGCTCGGTGGCCCAGACCGAGTCGAAGCCCCACGTCTCCGCCATCTCACAATGGCCGAGCTCCTCACGCATGAATTGCCGGTCGGAATAGCCCGCCAGGTGTTGGAAGCCCGATCCGTAGCCTACGTGCATAGCCTGTGCCTCCTTCGGCAGAGACTGCGCCACCCATCACGACGGCGCACCGCATTTGCAAGATTCCCCAGTGGGCGCACTATACCAGATTCAGTTTCGATCGACTATGCGAGGGAGCCGCGACGTGCGCGCTGATTCCTTACGATCGCCGTTTGAACGAAAGCGGCGCGGTGTACAATCCCCGTGCTTTGGACCGAGGGTGGAGGTTCACGCGGCCGATGACGAACAGCGGGGAATATTTTGTGGCGGTCGTCGGCGGGGCTGTATCCGGTTCGGTCGCTGCTGAGATCCTGGCGGATCACGGCGTTCAAGTCGTCGTCATCGAGCAGAACAAGCGGCCATACGGAAAAATCGAGGATGGCCTGCCGCGGTGGCACGTCGAACAGCGCAAGCAGGAGTACGCGCGAATCGACGCCAGGTTGAAGAAGGTCGGCGTTCGCTTCGTGCCGTGTACTCGGCTCGGCCGCGATATCGATTTCGAGGACCTCTGCAACCACTGGGGATTCTCGGCGGTGATTCTGGCGAACGGCGCGTGGCGCGATCGCGATCTGGGCGTCTCCGGCGCCGACAAGTTCATCGACAAAGGCCTCGTCTACCAGAACCCGTTCATCTACTGGTACAACCACAAGAACGAAAAGAGCTACGACGGTCCGCACTACGAGGCGCCCGACGGCGCTCTCGTCGTGGGTGGCGGCCTCGCCTCGATCGACGTCGTGAAAGTGCTGCAGATCGAGAACTACGAGCGGGCCCTGCGGGCGCGCGGGATCGAAACGAGCATGCACGAGCTCGAAAAAGGCATCCCGGCGGTCTGCAAAGCGCGTGGCGTCGATCCGCAAAGTCTCGGCGTTCAGGGATGTCTTTTGCTCTATCGGCGGCGCGAGCAGGACATGCCGCTCGCACAACCGCCGGACAACGCCACGCCCGATCAGATAGCTAAGACGGAGCAGGTGCGGCAAAAGATGCTCCGGCTCGCCCGCGACAAATACCTATTTCGGGTGCAAGAACGCAGACTTGCGACCGGCCTGGTGATCGAGAATGGACGGCTGGCGGGACTCAAGGTGGCCGAAACGAAGATCGAGGGGCGTAGGGCCGAGCCAATTCCCGGTTCTGACCACGAACTGCGAGCGCCGCTGGTGATTTCGTCGATCGGGTCCGTGCCGGAAATACTGCCCGGCGTTGCAATGAAGGGCGAGTACTACGCCTTCACGGATGAGGACCTGCCGAAATACTCCGGAAGCGATCACGTATTCGGCGTGGGAAACGTCGTCACCGGCCAAGGGAACATCAGGGTGTCACTCGTTCACAGCCAGAAGGTCACCACTCAACTCGTCGAAGACTACATGAGCGGTGGGGATGGCAGCTCCGCTGGGTCCTACTCCTCCACCGAAAAGCGAGGCGTCGCGCAGGCCCAGGCGGTTCGCGATGGATTGCGGAAGCTGGCGGCGCTCCCACCCGCCGGCGTGGAGACGATCGAGCGGCGCATTCGCGCTCTCCAGGAGCGCATCGGATACTCCTCCGATTACGACTCCTGGATCGCCAAGGTGACGCCGCCCGACCTCGAGTAGGTGATTCCCTTTCGTCCTACTGCTGTGGAACCTGCTGCATCATCATCTGCGGGCTGAAGGGCTGTGGAACGCCGACGATCTTGTCCTTCGCGTCGGTAATCGTTTTCAGGAGCACCATATTGGCGTCCTTGCCCTGGTGCTTCACCACGCCGAACGGCTTAACACCGGAGCTTACCCATGTGTCTCCCGATCCGTTCTTGGCTCGGTAGTGCTGGCAAACGAAGGTTCCTGCCGGCACCGTGATCGTTTCCTTTCCCAGGTCCTCGGATTCGCTGCGGATGTCAGAGGCGAGCATCTGGGAGTTGCTTGTGGTTTGGTTCTGCATCATCTGGGCCGGCATTTCCATGGGAGGGCGCCCCGGCATCTGCATGATGACGCGCGATGCGGTCGGCTGGTTCACGGCGGTCAGCAACTTCATGATGATCGTGCCCGAATTGCCGCTGTTGACGGTGAACTCCAGCCA
>Ga0335080_10003443_pt1 | contig 15998 bp, 12 predicted proteins | sample Lox_Sample_34_FD_206720 | JGI IMG/M metagenome (GOLD analysis project Ga0335080, IMG submission 206720) | Soil microbial communities from Loxahatchee National Wildlife Refuge, Florida, United States - Lox_Sample_3.4 | ecosystem: Environmental > Terrestrial > Soil > Wetlands | place: USA...
CGCCGCCATGCCTTACCTCGTCTCAGCCTAGTCTACGTGTTTGAAGCGTTCGAACTCAATGTCCTCCCCGCCATCCCCCGAATCTCCCCCGCCACCCGCTCCCGCAAGCTCTCCGGCCCCACCACCTCCGCCCGCGATCCCATTCCCAGCACCATAAACACGGCCTCCTCTGGATGATCGAACTGCACCCGCAGCGTCTCCCACCCATCGCGGCTCTCGACCTCCTGCAACACCATCATCCAGCGCCGGACATTCGCCGCCGCCCGCGCCTCCAGCCGCAACGTCACATCCACCTTCTGCCGGGCTTCGAGAAATCTCTCCGTCGAAGCCCGCCAGTGCTCGCCCAAATCAAAGTTGGCCGGACGCGAGGATGCCTTGTCCAGCACCTTCGCCGCCTGAATTCGCGAAACCCGAAATGTCCGCAGCCCTTTCGCCGACTGCGCCACCAGGTACCACGCAGTTCCCTTTGCCACCAGTCCCAGCGGATCCACCACGCGCACCGACCGTTCTCCTCCCGGCTTTCGATAATCGATTCGCAACTTGCGGTCGCGCGACACCGCCTCCTGCACCACCGGCAGCATTGTCAGATCTTCGCTTGTTCCACGCCAGCCCGTCGTGTCCACATAAAGGCGCTGCCGGATTGAGAAAGCCTGCTCACGCATGCCTCCGGGCATCGCCGCCATCAGCTTGTTCAAGGCCCGTTCCGCCGCGGCCGCCATCCGCGAGTCTCCAATCAGCCGCGGCTGCGACATGAGCAGCGCTCGCAGTTCTACCTCGTCCATTCCCGGAACCTGCGTCCGCCAGCCTTCGTCCAGTTGCCATCCGCCCTGCGCTCCACGCAACGCGAACACCGGCACGCCCGATGCGCTCAGCGCTTCCATGTCGCGATGCACCGTGCGCGCCGAAACCTCCAGCCGCTCGGCCAGTTCCCGCCCGCTCAGGCGCCCATGGGCCTGCAACAATAACAACGCTGACAGCAGCCGGTCGGCTCGCATCGTCTCCTCGGTTACGTCATGCGTAAATTTATTGCGCCAATTATGACATTGCCTGTCATATATGCGCTCGTATTCTGCCCTACGGAACGGGCGACCAGCCCCAAACAGGAGAAACCATGAAGCTGACGGAACTATTGCTCGCTGAACTCGAACGCGAAATCCCCGGCACTCGCCAGGCCCTCGAACGCGTCCCGGAAGGGAAAAACGATTGGGCGCCTCATGAGCGATCGATGCCGCTCGGCAATCTAGCCAATCTGTGCGCCACCATGCCCGCCTGGATCGAGATCATTCTCAACACCGAAGAATTCGACTACGCCCCGGCCGGAGAAGCCCGTCCCCGCCCGCCACTTCCCCAGAGTCGCAAAGAACTGCTCGCCGCCTTCGACGACGCAGCCGCCAAGTGCCGCAAAGCGCTGCAGAACACGACCGACGATCACCTCATGAAGAAATGGAAGCTCATGGCCGGAGGCCACGTGATCCAGCAGGATCCGCGCCACGTCATCATCGCCGAGACTTTCAATCACCTCGCGCACCATCGCGGGCAGCTAACGGTCTACCTCCGCCTCAACAACGCATCGGTTCCAGCCATCTACGGCCCCTCAGCTGATGAGGGCAAGATTGCAGCGTAAGCACGTGGGAAGTTCGGCACTGATCTGCTTCGCTGAATTAGATCAGTGCCGATTTCGCTAGATCGGATCATTCCCGGGAGAGCGTTGGCGCCCGGCCAGCCCGAGCGAGCGGCGCGCGGAGCTCAGACAGCAGCCGGAACACTCACCCAAGAAGTCGCCGTTTCCTTATCACAATCGGACCCCTTTTCCGTCAACTCGCGGACAAATATATCTCCCCTGGATTCAATCTCTTGCCTGGATTTCTCCAAATTCCCCCTCTTGACAGCCAGTTTCGCGCCCGTACGTAAATCACAACCAACAGATTTTAAACACGTTAACTTGAATTTGATGGTCAAGGCCATCATTTTCCGGTTGCACTCCAAGAGTCGTATAAGATCGAACAAATAGCGAAACTATACCGCACAAGGCAGGGCCTCCAGCAGACCCGCAATTCGCGGTTGACCGCCATCCCGACTTGTGGTCAAATGTTGGGCAATCTGGGGCTGGCTCGTTTGTTTTGCACGTCGTTCCACGAATTTTTTGGGGCGTGAGACGAGGTGATTCGATGAAGTCCAGCTCTCTGCGTCCTGCCGTTGTGGTCTCCTTCTCGACGTTAACCCTTTTAACCCTAATCACTTGCACAACCATCGCCAGCGCGCACGAGATGGTCTTGCCCGCGGGAACGATTCTGCGCTGCACGCTCGATGAACCCAACTTCTCGACCGCAACGGTTGCGATTGGCGATCCGGTTCTTTGCCGCCTGCACTCGATTACTCAGTTTGGCCGGCAGGCTATTCCCCGCGGCAGCTACCTGGTCGGACACCTCGAGGCGGCCGAAGACCCCGGCCACTTCTGGGGCAAAGGCTACATGAAGATTCAGTTCGACCGCATCGGCCTCCCCGACGGCGACATGCCCCTCGACGCCAAAGTGATCGGCACGCGCGGATATAAGGTCGATAAGAACGGCGCGATCGACGGCAAGGGGCATCCGAAGCGCGACATCGTCGAATGGATGATTCCGCCGCTCTGGCCGTGGAAGATCATCATGCTGCCGGCGCGCGGACCGCGTCCCACGCTCAAAGGCGAGAGCCAGCTGACATTGCGGCTGATGGACGATGTGCAATTGACGCAGTCCGCGCAGACCTTCGGCCCCGATTGGCACTTCTTCGGTCATCCGTATAATGACCCGTCGTACAACAATGAGGCGTACCGGAGCGACGCAAACCGAGATGAGCTGTACCGGAATGATGCCTACAACGGCGCATCCATCGGCTCAGCCGAACGCGGGCAACCGCGCCTCGTAGTCCGGCGGACCAGGCCTACCCAGAGTGAGCCGAGGCTCCAGGAAATTCCGCAAGTCACATACGCAAGCTATAAATCGGCGGGCTCGGCTGCCAGCTATTCTGCAGGGAACGTTGTCGGAAGTGCGAGCGCCATGCCGGCGGATACTCCATCTGCAAGCGTAAGCGCCGTCGATTCGCGCTTTGCCGGAGCTGCGCCCGGAGTGCCGGTGTTCGTGTTGAAAACCGGGACGGTTCTAGCGGTGGATCACTACGCGTGCCAGGATGGCCGGATCCGCTATGAGCTGGCCAGCGGCGGCAGCGGCGTGATCAGCAACGACGAAGTTGACTGGACCACAACCCAACAGGTGAACCTGCAACGCGGCGTACGGGTCGGTCTGCGCGGCGATCATCTGGGTTCAGGAGAAGCCGGCTTCTAAGAACCAAGTCGCTTCGACACAAAGAATCCGGCGAACGCGAACAGTTACGAATGACCGGGCCACCAAGCGGAAGGCCGCCAGCCGGACCGGCGGCCTTTCTTTTTTGCGACGGTTCGTGAATTCATCCAATCCAAAGACGCAGCAAATCCACCGCACGAGGCCGTCATGCACAAGGTCAACATCGCCGACAAATTTGCCAAGATCGACGAATACTGGAAGCCCTACATCGGGGCCGAACTGAATGGGCAATACGTAAAGTTTGACAAGCTGAAGGGCGAGTTCGTGTTCCATCATCACGACCATGAAGACGAGCTCTTTCTGGTGGTAAAGGGGCGCTTTCGCATGGAATTCCGCGACCGGCACGAATGGATTGAAGAGGGCGAATTCATCGTGGTGCCGCGCGGCGTGGAGCATCGTCCCGTAGCCGACGAAGAGTGCTGGCTCCTGCTGTTCGAGCCGGCGACCACTCTGAACACCGGCAATTTGACCAACGAGCGGACTCATCGTGAGCTGGAGCGGGTCTAGCTCGATTGCAGAAGTTAGAAGTCAGATTGGAGAAGTAGAACAACTTTGGAGTGAATCGCCGCAGGCCGGCTTGGCCGCGGTTGACAACCGTCATAGCGAGGCGATTCAAGCTTGCGCTTTTGGTGCAGCGGCATGTGTGATTTCATTTATTCTCAAGTATTCTGCAGACATTCCTTTTCATGCAGCTGACCGTATATTCCGCTCCCTGGTGTCCGGACTGTCGCGAAGCCAAGCGTTTTCTTGACCGGCACAAAATCGAATACACCGAGATCAACATCGAAACCACGCCCGGGGCCGCCGAGGAAGTGGTAAAGCACGCGGGCAAGCAGGCAATCCCGCAGTTTGTTATCGATGGCGAATGGGTCCAGCCCTACCTCCCAGGCGAAGGGTTTCTCTACGAGGAGATGGCGAAGCGGCTGGGTGTCAGCGAATCCGTTTAGGCGACCTGGAAAGCGTTTCACGTGGGACAGCTGGCATCATTCGATGTACAACGGCGTGCGACGAGCGGATGAGATGCCATTCTCTAGAATGGCAAGATGAGCGGGACTTTGAGAGCTTGTCTGGTTTGCGGTTGTTCCTCAGCCACTGCAATCTCTTGCGCACTGAATAGTGCCTTGTGCAGGCAGGATAGTCTGAACGCAGACAAATCCCTCGAAAGTAAGGTACATTAAGCTCCAGATTCAAAAGAGATTGGCCCTCAGACTGCGCCGAAACGGGGCGGAGAACCCGGACAAGCCAAGGGACGCCGCCAGCGAATCCGGCAACCAGCCGGGGGTTCGGCGCCTGACGGGAATGACCTCGATCATGATGAAAAGACTACTATTTACGGCGGCTATCGTGAGCCTGACACTGCTGGGTGGGTGCGCTAAAGGCGGCGGCGGGCCGTGCGCCATCAACTGCGCGAGTATTACTGTGACCGGCACCAGCAACGGAGTCAGCCCGGTCGGTTCCATCGGTCTGAACTTGCCGATCTCGTTTTCCGTCGCCTTCGTGAACACATCGTCCCAACCCGTCAACTGGAATATTACGGGCACGTCCTGCACGACCGCGACAGATTCGTCAAACCCGTGCGGATACTTCACCTCGACGACGACCTCGAGCGCGAACTTTCAGGGACCGTCGTCGGTGCCCTCCGATACGTCGGTTAGCATTGTCGCGACGTCGCAAACCGATGGCAGCGTGACCGGGACGCTGCAGATGAATGTGCTTCCGGATATTGCCGATGTGAATCCGGTTGCGCCGAACGTGGGGGTGGGGCTGGCCCAGCAGTACACGGCGGTAGCCTTGCCCGATCAGGCGCCGCAGCAGTTCCTGTGGTCGTGCCAGGCCAACGGGGTGGCGTGCCAGAGTTTCTCGCCGGCTCCGAATCAGCCGAGCCCGGGATTAGCCACTTACAATCCGACCGCGGGTGAGGAATGCAGCGGCGGTGGCACAGGGTGCGTCACGATCTCGGCGGTGGCGACCGTCGATCCGACGGGTTGCACGGTGGATCCAAAAAATTCACCCTGCGTGCCTTCGCAGACGACGGTGGTGAGTTCGCGCGTAACCGGCACATACGCATTCCAGTTTTCAGGTTTCGATAAAAACGGCAAGCCGGTCGCGGTGGCGGGCGTGTTCACAGCGGACGCGAATGGAGGTTCGATCGCAGGCTTCGAGGACCAAAACGCGTGGAATGGCAGTAAGTTCGTAACGACGGCATATACGATCTCAGGAGGTACCTACAATCCGATCAGCGCCGGCAACGCGAATTCCAACAATGCAGGAACGCTGACGCTGTCGTTGCCTGGGGGAGTGTTTCCGAACCGGTATCAGGTTGTGTTGGACGGCGCCGGCGATATTCAGATGATTGAGTCGGATGGACAGGGGTCGGGCTCTGGCATCGCTGAACCTTCATCGAATGGAAAGTTCAACAAGGGCACGGCGACGTTTGCATTTGGATTTACGGGAGTGGACTCGGTCAGCAATCGAATTGGCTATGCCGGATTGCTCCAGACCGATGGCGTCTCCAGCGTCACCGCGGGACTGATCGATGTGAACGATAACGGAGGGAGCAACAATAGCATTTGTGACGTCAGCGCCGCGCCCTGCAGCGTTTCAGGGACTTACGGACCCGATCCCACCCGGGCCAACGTCTGGAACCTGAGCCTGACCGCGTCCGGCACCCACCTGACGTTCGACTTCTTTGTGGCCAATGGGAGCGAAAACAGCAACGGAAACAATCCGTTGTATCTCTACGCCATTTCCACGGACAACAACCCGGCGATGCTGGGAACGATGACGTTTCAGAATCCCAAAATCACCACTTATAACAATGCCGCTTTGGTGGGCAACTCAGTTTCGGCGCTTACGGGCGCGAATGGCAATGTTGCGCTGGTTCTCGGTTCGACCGATGGAAGCTCCGACTCAAAGGGAAACGGAAATTTCACGGGGACGTTTGACTGGAACAATGCGGGAACGATCGTTTCCGTCCCGCCGTCGGCCCCGTGCACCCAGCCTACCGTTTGCGCCTTTGGGAACACCTACATATCAAAGAATGGCAACCTGGGGCGCTACACTTTGCAGATGCTGGGCAATCCAAACGCCAATCCCGCCACAACGGTTGCGTTTGTGTTGTATGCCAGCGGAGCCAACCGGGGCTACCTGCTCGATACCTCCAGTTCCGCGGTGTTCACCGGAACGATGAATGCGCAAACCGGGCCGAAAGCAAACTTCGGAATATTCACGTCGGCGCAGGCGACGGGAACTTATGCGGCAGCGACCAACAGCAACAGCGCGGCGAGCCTTACACCAGTCACGATGAATCTGCTGCTAAGCTTCCCGGGCGGGTCCCTGGTATTCGACGTAGGCGGCGTGGAGAATCAGGGTGCGCAAGCCGTCACTGGGACGTACACGCTGGCGAGCGGGGGGAATGGCACGGTTGCGCTGACGAGTCCTACGACGTCCAAGTACGTGATCTATGGGACGACGGAAACCTCTTATTTCATGATGGAGCTGGACGCCGGAGTCACCAGCCCGCTGTACTATCTGGCCCAGTGAACCGGCGACTCGGGAAGGCAAGACAGCAAGCAATTACTGCCCGCGGATTACTGTCTTCGCGGTAGCCAGGTTGTCAAATCGATCGTACGCACGAACCACCACGACGTGATCGCCGGAAGGCGCTGCGATCGCAGGAGGCGGGGTCTGTGGTGGCGGCAACGCGACACGGAAGTCATAGTCTTCCGCTTTTGAATCCGATAACTGACCCACCGGTTCAACGAACTGCCAGTCGCCGCCATCGAGGGAGTACTCCGCGCGCTTGATGTTTGAGAACGAATCACTGGCGCGGAAGCGCACGTGAATCTGTTTGCCGTCGAGTGCAGCGTTCAGGTTTTCAATCACCGGCGCCGTGTTATCCACCTCGAAGCGAGCCGAAGCCTTCTGGGCGTAGAGCGCCTCTCCCGGCGAATGGGAGGGCGCGTCGCTGGCGACCACCAGGACTGTGTAGCCGCCGTCCGGCAGAAGGTTCGAGTCAAAGGAGTAATAACGGTCGGAAACGTTATCTTTCAGCAGCAGCCAGCGCGATTCGCCGTCGCCACGGTAGTAGATCGAAAAGACGAGCTGGTCGTCGTTATCATCATGAGCGGTCCAGCGGATGCCGATGGTGTCGCGGTCGCGAACCGGCTGGGGCGCAGGCATTTCGATCCGTGGCGATATGGAAGAGGCCAGATCGGCGCCGATGGCGCGTGCGATAGCCGGGTAACGGTAGCCGGGCTGCACGGTGACTTCATCCATTTCCGGAGCAACGTTCTTCGGCAGGTAATAGACAAGAACGCTGTCGACACGCGCCGCAGAAACGCCCGTATGCAGAATGGACTTCCACTGCACAAAACGGGCGGACGGAATCTTCATTTCTGTATTTGGGGCGACCGGCGTCCAGGTGCTCCAATTGCGGTCGGGATTGTCGACGTTGCCGCTGCGCGCGAAGAGTTCGACGTTGCCGGAACTGCGCATCGCCGCACGCCCCCAGCGCGAAAAGACGTGAGCATCGAAGACGTCGCTTTCGTAAGAGCCTTCCGACTCGGGCAGGGGCCCCAAAAGAAAGATTTTTCCGAGGTTACTGCTCGAGGCGTAGAGTCCTCCGCCAGGGGCGGCGGCGAAAGAGGTTATCTGGCTGGCGCTGGCACGGACGAGATCGGTAAAATCGCCTGCCCCGTTGATGGCGAAAATGTGGCCGCGATTGCCTGTTCCGGCAAGCAATCGCCCACGCTGATCGAAGGCGAGCGCGTAGACCAGATCTTCACGCGAACTCCACAACTGCTGCGGCGCGCCATCCGGGGCGATGCGATAAATCTCCGAACCGCCGGTTGCGCCCTTGGCGGGAGATGGAAAAGAGGGCGCGGGACTGGACGCTCCTCCGAGGGTAAGAGTGGCGCCGCCCGGGGGTCCGCTGGGCGACGGGGCTGAACTCGGAATGCTCAAGGTATTGTCCGAAGAACCGGCGTGCTTTTCTCCGGCCCCGGCCGCATAAATATTTCCGGCGCCGTCGATCGCGAGCGCGGTAATTTCTTTTTTTGGCGCGCTGTAAAGAACGAACGCCTCGCCGCCGGGCGTGATGCGATAGACCAGGCCGCTGCCGTCGGAACCGGCGATCAGATTTCCCCTGGGATCGAGCGCGAGCACACGGATGTGGACTTCGTCGCTTTTGAAGAAGAGCGAATGCTTGCCGTCGGCTCCGACTTTGAATATCTCGCCGCGATCGCCGGTTGCAACGTAGAGGTTGCCGGCGTCGTCGAGCGCGAGATCCCAGATGTACTTCGCGCCCGGATCGAAATAGACCGAGGCACTCCAGGAACTGCCGGTTGCGACGCCCGGCGATTTGTTCGCGGCTGCCCCGCCCCTTGCCGCCGGGGCTGCGCTATTATTTGCCAGCCGGTAAACCTTACCGTCGGGTGCCGTCGCCGCATAGACAATTCCGTTCCTGGCGACGGCCAGGGACTGCACCTGCAATTCCTGCGGCTCAAAAATGGCTGTGGTCTTGCCATCCGGGGTTATGCGATAGACACGCGCCGGCGAGCCCGCGGCGGCGTAGATGTTGCCCGCGGTATCGGCGGCAATCGCCCAGATGTAGGTGGAGGGTGTGGTAGCGAGCGCCTTGAATGCCGGTGCGAGTTCCAGTCCGCCCTCGCTGCGGAAGGCTATCCCCTTGGCTGTGCCCTTGATCAAGTCTTCGAACTTCGATTGTTCCCAGGTGCGCGTGCCTTCGGCAAGAGAGAACGGGGACAGCGCAAGTACGGACAGAATAACTGCGGATAAGACTGAATTTGCAGTTCGAGTCAAAATGCTGCGAGTCAAAATAGTCCCTCAGTGAAAATAGTCGAATTGTCTCTCATGAAAAATATACTGGTTTGTCATCCCAAGCGCAGCGAGGGATCTGTATTTTTGCTGCTGGCGAAAACTGCAGATTCGTCGCTGCGCTCGGAATAACAACTTTAAAGCGTGCTACCAAGTCGAGTGATTCCAAATCGAGTGGCACCAATGAGAGTGGTTCCAGCCTTCTAGGGTGGTACCAGTCTTAGACTGATGCCAGCAGGCAGGAATCGCGAATTCGGGGACTGCTTACTTGATATTAATCGTCAGCATCTGCGCGCCGGAAACGACATAGTCCAGCGGGTCGGTGGAAGCTTCGCTTACGGAAGACTCGCCGAGAACGACCATATCCTGCGTGCCGCGCATGTTGTCCATCACGTTCATGACCGAAAGAGGCAGAGTGGGCATGATCTTGTCAGCGACCATCGCGCCCGGGTCGGAATCGAAAAGCGATACATACACGCGGTCGTTGGAGCGCTCTTTATTCAGGAGAGCGATGGTCGGCGCAAGGCCCAGGCTGCGGGTCATGGCGGGCGCGGCGCGGTGCATCCGATCGAGGGTGTCGCCGTCGGAGACCAGAATGCGCAGGGGGCCTTTCGACGCCGTAGTCGGAATGCGAATCGGAATCTGGCAAACCTGGCGCTCGCCGCGATAGGGTCGAATCACGGTCTCGACCGTAATCTGATCGCCGGGCCGCGCCTCGGTGACGTCCGTGCGCGAAGTTTCAAGCCGCGCCGAGCGCCGGTCGCGCACGATGTCGAAGTCGAGCTTCACTCCCTCGACATCCGGGGCGTCGTAAGGATTGCTGTAGATTCGTCCAAAGCGGTCGCCGATACTGGCCGCCGCCAGCGCCGCCGCGGGCTGCCCACTGTCGAGCGGCGCAAACATGTTGCGCATGGTCACCTCAGGATAGCCCTTGACGGTGAGCACGCCGTTCATGCGGTAGGTGATGTCGTCCCCATAATCGTTGATGCCATGCAGAGCGTTGAATACCGTCGCCATCATGGCGAGGGGGCTGAGCTTGGCGTTATTGAGGACTTCGTAATGAAATTCCTTGATCGCCGTGCCGTTGTGCAGCGAGACGGACACCGGAATCATTTTGGGGTCACGGCCCATCACGCCCAGAATGCCTGCTTGCCGATCCTGCACAAACGCGCCGACCGTGTCGGTGGTATTGACGATCTTGAAAGCATTCAGCGGCGAAGGCAGAGTAGCCACGACATTCGCCTTGGTCATGGGCAAGTCAACTTGTCCAAACTGCATCAGCGGATGTCCGCAGGCAAGCAAGTGCTTCGGGTCGACGTAGGTCACGGTGCAAGTCGCGGCGATGTCCATGTCGCCGCGCACCAGAATCGCGCTTACCGCCGAGCCGGGCTCGATCGGCTCCGGCTGCTTTTGAGCGCTGCTTGACGACCCGGCGCCCACGACGGGAATAATTCCGGCTGCCGCGAATTGATCGGCATAGCGTTGCAGCGTCGCGTCCGAAAAGCCACTGAAAACGAAGGGAGCCTCGATCGGTCTAAGGTAGTTGCGATAGTCGGGAGCCAGCGTTGCCGAACCTACTCCAGGGGCGGCGGTGGGCGTCTTCGCGCTTGGAGTCGTGCCCGTCCGCACCGGGGTCTCGATCGGACGGCTGTCGAGCGCATTAATCTCGAACATCTCTTCGATCGGAGTAACGCCCGCGATCGGCTCCTTGGAAAATTCGCCGATGCGAAATGCCAGGGCGCCTGCGAGCTCGCCGTCGAAATACACGGGGCTGCCGCTCATGCCCGCGACGACGCCGGTATATTCCGGCTTTGTGCCGTGCAGCCGGACCAGGATGATGTCTCCCTTGGGCCCGTTCACATTGCGGAGCACTCCCAGAACTTCCACGTCCATGGACTCCGGTGCGATCCCCTGAAACACGGTGAGCGCCGTGCCCTTCATTCCGGCATGAATCCGGTCGAGGGGCATGATATTGGGCGTAGCTTGATCCGGCGCCGGCGCCGAGGCGTCCGGTTTGCTTTGGGCAATTGCGGGCAGGGTTAAAGCAAGAAACAACAAGGCGGCGAAGGGCGCCGTAATTCGCATGAATATCCCCGGAGGTCAGGAAACGACCACTTAATGCAGCCAATACTGAGTTTGCCTCCGCGCGTTGTAGAACCGAATTTGCAGGAGAGTGGCGATTTTTGTTGCCAGCAAAATATCCCAACCGCGGAGCGGTTGCATCTATACTAACACAGGTATTTTCGAGGAATTCCCATGATTTTTGGCGTTTTCCAAGGGCAGAGCCATGCGCGGCCGGTTGGGCGCGGGCGCCGGGCCCTCGTAACCTTTCTTTTTTGTTGTCTGCTGTTTGCGGCCTTGGCGGCTGCCGGGCAGTCATCGCAACAGCAGCCGCCGGCTAATCCCAATCAGCAAGAGGCGCCGCCCGCAGCCGGCGGTCCGCAAGATGACATAGGTCCTTACGTCATCCCGAAAAAAAAGGATGAACCGCCGCCCCCCGCCCCCGAGAAGCCGAAGAAGATCGAGAACATGCCGGATTACTCAATCAAGGTCGAGGTGCCGGTCGTGACTCTGGACGTACTCGTCACCAGCAAGGATGGGCAGACCATTCCCGGCCTCAGGCAGGAGAATTTCAAGATCTACGAAGACGGCCAGCCGCAGACGATTGCCTCGTTTAACCAGACGAGAGCGCCGATTACCGCAGTGCTGCTCGTTGAATTCGCCTCAGGCGGGCCGTTTTACACAGGTCAATTGCGGGCCTATTCCTACATTTACGATGCCCTGAACGCAGCTTACACTTTTGCCGGCACCCTGCAAAAGGACGACTATGTGGCGGTCGTTTCCTACGACATGAAGCCGCAGATTCTGGTCGATTTCACGCAAGATAAGCGGGCGATCACGGGCGCGCTCAATATGCTGCGGGTGCCAGGTTTCAGCGAGCGTAACCTGTTCGACGCGACTTTCGACACGCTCGACCGGATCGATCGTATCGAGGGCAAGAAGTACATCATTCTGGTTTCGTCAGGAGCGGACACGTTCAGCAAGCTCACGCTCGACCAGATCTATAAAAAGATCAAGTCGACCAAGGACGTGACAATCTATCCTGTAAGCATCGGCTGGTATTTCCGTGAGTGGATGGATTCGCACAGCATGGCCCGGGGCTCTACGCAAGTCCAGTGGCTCCAAAACGACAACCAGCTCAATACCTTCGCCAAACTGACTGGTGGGCGCGCATTTTTCCCGCGCTTTGAGGGTGAACTGCCGGGAATCTTTAACGAAATCTCGACCGACATTCGCAATCAATACTCCATCAGCTATCACCCGACGAATGCCAAACTTGACGGTACGTATCGCAAGCTGAAGGTCGAAGTGCAGTCCCCGGACGGCGGCCAGCTCAAAGTTCGCGACCAGAAGGGGAAAGAAGTGAAGACCGTCGTCTACGCCCGCGAAGGCTACACGGCGAAACACACGGTGGAATAGCAAGTTCCAAGGACGAGGGGGCCTTCGGAGCGTTCTTGAGTGCCCGCCCGGAGCGTCATGAACGATTTCTAACGAAGTCCCCTGGTTCGTCCGCGTACGCCGAGGTTCCCGTTCTTGATCCGGCCACCTGCCGGGCGGCCTCTGGCGGCCCATCCGTCTCTGATTTACAATCCTCGGTTCCCATTCAGGAGAAGCCCTCGTGATTCCACGCTACACGCGGCCCGAGATGGCCCGCATCTGGAGCGATGAAAATCGCTTCCGCACCTGGCTTGCGGTCGAAGTGGCCGCTACTGAGACGCTGGCCGCAGCCGGTATCGTTCCCAAAGAAGCGGCCAAAGCAATTCGTGAACGCGCCAACTTTAATGTCGAGCGAATCTTCGAGATCGAGGCCGAGGTCAAGCACGACGTCATCGCCTTCACTACCGCCGTTGCCGAAATCGTCGGTCCCCATGCCCGCTGGTTTCACTACGGCCTGACATCGAACGATGTTGTGGACACGGCGCAGGCTCTGCTCATCCAACAGGCTTCGTCCCTGATTGCCGGCGATCTCGAACGCCTCGCGGACGTGCTCGAACGCCGTGCCTGGGAATTCAAAGATACCCCGATGATCGGCCGCACGCATGGCGTCCATGCCGAGCCTATTACTTTCGGTTTCAAGATCGCCAACTGGTACTCGGAAACGCAACGCAACATCGCGCGTTTCCAGGCCGCGGCGGAAGATCTGCGGGTCGGCAAGTTTTCCGGCGCCGTTGGCACATTTGCTCACCTCACGCCCGAGCTCGAAGAGCAGATGTGCGCGCGCCTCGGATTGAAGGCCGCTGCGGTTTCCTCGCAGGTGATCCAGCGCGACCGCCATGCGCATTATCTGGCGACGCTGGCGGTCATCGCGTCAACTCTCGACAAAATTGCGACTGAAATACGCCACCTGCAGCGCACCGAAGTTCGCGAGGCCGAAGAATACTTCAGCGAAAAGCAAAAAGGCTCGTCGGCCATGCCGCACAAGCGCAACCCCGTCACCGCGGAGCAGATCAGCGGTCTGGCGCGAGTGGTGCGCGGCAACGCGCAGGCCGGTTTCGAAAACGTCCCGCTCTGGCACGAGCGCGATATCTCGCACTCGTCGGCCGAGCGCATCATCATTCCCGACTCGACCACGCTCGCCGACTATCTGCTGAACAAAGCGTCAAACCTGATCGAGATGATGTTCGTCTATCCGGAACGCATGCTGGCCAACCTGGATTCGACACGCGGCCTGGTCTTCAGCGGCCAGTTGCTGCTCGATCTGGTGGAAGGCGGCATCTCGCGCGAAGATGCATACCGCCTCGTGCAGGGCCACGCCATGCATGCCTGGAGAGAGGGCCTGGACTTCCACGCGCTCGTGTTGAGCGATCCCACGATTACCGGCCGGGTGCCGCGCGCGAAAATCGAGCGCGCCTTCGATCTGAAGCGGCAACTGAAGAATATCGACAAGATTTTCGCCCGGGTATTTCCGATTGAGGCGAGGAAGAAAACGGCCCCAAAACGAGCCATGAAGCAAACCATAAAGAAGAGCAGCCGGAAGCGAAAATAGGCCGCGAGGTTCCCTATAGATCCTTTCCCACGGCGCCGCCGGCGCGTACAAGCTCAAGCAGTTCAATCAGCCGGCGGAGCTTTTCCTGGCCCACGTGCTTGAGGATCTCGAGGCCATGCTTTTCAACGGGCCCATCCATCTGGCGCAGGAGTTTCAGTCCAGCCGGAGTAATTTTCCCGTAAATTACCCGCCGATCCGTCTTCGCTCGCGCTCGTTTCACCAGACCTCGCTTCTGCAGGCGATTCAGCAAGCGCGTGACGTCAGGATCGCGGGTGATCATGCGCTCGCCGATCTCGCTGCAGGGCAGGCCGCCGGGTTGAGCGCCGCGCAAAATCCGCAAGGCATTGTATTGTGTGCCCGTCAACCCGAATTCGCTCAGCTTGGACTCCACGCTCGTTTGCAATGCATCGGTGGTGCGGAGGAGAGCCAGGTAAGCCTCCTGCTCGCGGCTTCGAAAGGGAAGGTTTTGCTTCAGTTCGGCCTGCAATCCCTGCATAGGCAGACGTTAGTCGTTATCACAACTATATGTCAAATCAGCAGGTCCCAGGCGGCTTTGTAAGAGTTTGTAAAGCCCGGCTGCAGGTGCATCCCGGCCGAGATGACGGGCATCTATTTAACTAACCGGTTAAAAGGTGTGGGACCGGAATTCTAATAGGATGGCAACCATGAAGAAGCAATTTGTTGCAGTGACCGTGGTTCTGCTCGTCCTGCTGAGCATGACGGCGTTCGCCGCTCCCAACGGCATCTACGACCAACAGATTCAGCAGGCCGTCAGCCAGAAGATGCACGGGACCAAGCAGCTCCAGAACGTGAATTCGAGCGTCGAAGACGGCATCGTCACGCTGACGGGGACAGTCGACTTGTATCAGGACAAGCTCAACGCGGGGAAGAAGGCAAAGAAAATCGCCAATGTTTCCGGCGTTCGCAACAATATCGCGGTGACGAGCGCGAACGTGTCCGACGAACAGCTCGAGCAGAAGCTGGCGAAAAGGCTGGCCTTTGACCGTGTCGGATACTTCGACAACACGTTCAATTACCTGGCGCTGGAAGTACAGAACGGCGTGGTGACGCTGGAAGGCGACATGGTTTACGACACGCCCAAGGCGTCGGCTCTCGCCGTCGTCGCCGGCACACCCGGAGTAAAGGACGTAGTCGACAACGTGAAGGTGTTGCCGGCGTCGTTCTTCGATAACTCACTGCGCGTCAAGATCGCGCGCGCGATTTATCGCGACCCGGTGTTGAGTAAGTACGCGGTCGACCCGGTACACCCGATCCGCATCGTTGTGGAGAACGGACACGTGACGCTTTACGGCTCGGTTAACAGCACGATGGACAAGAACGTTGCCGGAATCCGGGCGGGAGCGGTCCCAGGTTCCTTCAGCGTGGAAAACAAGCTGGTGGTGAATAAGGGATAACTGGAAGCATGTAGTTGGTTACTCTCTCCTGGAAGGGGCGTCGCGCAAGCGGCGCCTTTTCTATTGAGCGCGTCTACTTGTTTCGCGTCCCGGGTTTCCATTTATTCAAAAACGCCAGGAAGTTGTCCTGTGGCATGTCGCGCGCATTTTCGAATTCGCCATTCTTCTGGCTGTAAACGAGCGTTCCATCGGGATCGAGAACGGCGAGGCCGGGGATGCCCCGCTTCAGTGGAACTTCGTATTTATTCATCAAATCCTGGTTCTTTTCGCCTTTTCCTATGTCCACGTGTACGACTTCATAGTTGGCTGCGATGATCGAAGCGGGTTCCGCCTGGTGAAAAGCCTGGTCGAGAACGT
>Ga0335080_10003444_pt1 | contig 15997 bp, 12 predicted proteins | sample Lox_Sample_34_FD_206720 | JGI IMG/M metagenome (GOLD analysis project Ga0335080, IMG submission 206720) | Soil microbial communities from Loxahatchee National Wildlife Refuge, Florida, United States - Lox_Sample_3.4 | ecosystem: Environmental > Terrestrial > Soil > Wetlands | place: USA...
AGCACCTGCAGGCCCAAGGTTCCGCGCCACACTTCGCCGGCGCCAGGCTCCGGATGCAGGTTCCGCGCGCACGTCTTCCACCCCGGCAGAGGTTGCAAACAACACGTTGGCGGAACACGTGCTCCTTTCCGCGTGGGGACGGAAGGTATTACCCCACTGGAGAGGTAACATGCTTCATTGGTCGCTTATATTTTTGGTTATCGCGATTATCGCTGCCATTCTGGGCTTTGGTGGAATCGCGGGAACAGCCGCCGGCATCGCCAAGATCCTATTCTTCCTGTTTCTCGTGATCTGGCTGATTGCACTGTTGGTGGGGCGCCGAGCGGTTTGAAAAGGAATTGGTCGCGGCGAGTGGATTCGAACCACTGAGGTCCTGGTCTCGAGCCTTTGGAAGGCCGAGAGAGGGCCGCAGGGAGTTGCCGGCGCGATTCCGCGCCTGGATCGCCCTATTTCGCCGATAGGCTCAGCCCCCAATCGTCGGCAATAGTCGGGCACGCAGGCAAGGCAATTCTGCCCAGGGTGTCGGACACCAGGGTTCCGCCTGCTGCCTTGCTCCACTCCCCCGTGCGGGGATCAAACCATTTGGCCTCGTAGCTGGCACGGGGAAGCGCTGCTGAAAGGTCGGGTCGCGCCGCGTGGCGCTCGAAGTAGAGTTTGAAGTGTCTCTTGTCGTCTGTCCGCATACAGTAGGCCCAGCCCTCCTGGAGAATCTTCGAGGTATCCGTGTAATGGACGAACTTCGCGTCGGCGCCAGTCTTCGAAACGGAAAGCAACTCACGATGGGGCACTAGATCCTGCACACGAACTCCATCGGCCTCGAGAAACCGGCCGGCCAGCGGTGCCTCATTGGCAGCCTGCCACTTGATCGACACCCACATGTTTACGAATTGGCTGCTGTTCTCACGATTGCCGCGTGTGAGTCCCATCGCCTGATAGGCGACGCCGGATAAGGCGCCGTTCAGCAATTGCGAATATAACGTCGATCGGCTCTTCCGCCGCTCCTCGGCCGAATCATTTGGCAGGTACCAGGGTTCCTGCCCGTATATCGGAAGCGGATTCGGGAGTTGGTACATTTCGAGCACATAGTCGCCGATGGAATGATCGCGCGGATTGTTTCCCGTCTGATGCAGCGTCAGCCAGGGAGCTTTGTCGCTGTGGCCCCAGGCGCGGTAAGTGGAGCCGCTCACGTTGGTGGAAACTAACTGGCCGAAGGGCGGATGGCCGTACTTCCGGTAATATCCATCGAGCGGGATGCGCAGTTCGGCCGGCTCCAATCCGTAGGGCGCGCACACGCAGTCGTAGTGGTAGATGCTCCAGATCACCGGATGGGCCTGGTACCGGGCGAAGATCCAGCGGACATAGTGGAACACTGCATTCTTCGACATGTCCGGATCGGTTCCGCCATAGTACGCCTTCATGTATGGCGCAATATCGCGCCTCAGGGTCTCCAGCAAGACCACGACCCCGTGTGCCGCGGCGTAATCAATCTTATTGTCCAGGTACCGGAAATACGACGGATTAATGCGGAAGTAGTCGGCTCCAACTTCCGGGTATCCATCGCCCTTGCCCGGGAACAGGAAGGGACGCTCGTTCTCTTCGTTGACCATGTCCTCCGCGCGGTCTTCGTTGCCGCTCGGCCAGGCGTCGCGCATCGGCACTCCGGAGCGGTCCTGGAACCTTGCCGGGTAGCCGTCATAGGCCCAGGAAGGAAAACTCGAGATGATAAAGATCATGTTGAAGCCCTGCCGGATGCGGTACTGCAACAGGTCTTTGTAGCCGGCGTTCGGATCGCTGACATCATAACTCTCGTCACTGTCGCGCCACCGGTAGCGCCGGCTCGAGGCCGGATAAAAGAAATCGCCGACGGCGAAGTACGGCGTCCCATCGGGGTATTCGAGTGCGTGACCGTTCGGGGTCGCGCGCGGGAAGCCCCGCCGATTCGGATTCGCCTGTTTCTCAGCCTCCGTCCACGCGACGCCGCTATAACTGCCACGTTTGCCGGCGAGTCCCGGGTCCGCGGGATTCGACCCGCTCACCCAACTCCACTCCCCGGGCGCGGTCGCGGTGATGCGCACTCGAAACGTTCGTCCGCCGTCCCAGAATCCGTAGCAGCGCGAGCTGAAGTTCGGACCCTTGAGGTCCACCCACACTTCGACGTCCGTATACGGATTGCGGTACTTGCCACTGGCCTCGAACGAGAGTTCCACCCGGTCATACAGGTGAACCGGTGGAGCAGAGTACAGGGCCGGCAACCACGCCAGACCGGCGAGCAAAGCGGATTTCATGCAATCATCCTTTCCGTGACGTTAGTGCGATCCCGAGCGTACCGCGGCTGTCCGGCGAGCGGCGCCGCTCTGGGCCGGCAGAGTCTCGCGCACCAGCAAGCCGAAACTCGACGCCCCGAGCAGGCAGGCGAGACTGGCTGTGACGAAGGCAAGTGAAAAGTGGCCGGTCGCGCTCACAATCCATCCCGTCAGCGCGGGACTGACGATGCCGGCAACGTTGCCACAGGCGTTTTGCAGGCCTGTCCAGCGGCCGGATGCGGCGGGGCCGGCAAGAGTCTGTGTCAGGGAAAAAAGGTTGGAAGCGTAGATACCGAAGGTCAGACAACTGAGGAAGAGACCGGCGATTGCCCATTCCAGGCGCGGCAGCAGCACCAGCGGCAGCAGCACGGCCGTCAGCGTGAGGCCGGTAACCAGGAACCGGCGGCGCACCTTCACAGGCGCGGCGCCGCGGGCAATCCAATGGTCCGCCAGGACGCCTCCGGTGATGGAGGAGACGGCCATGCAGAGATATGGCATGGCGCCCCAGAAGGCTACCGAGTTGAGCGAGAAGTGGCGCTCGCGCACCAGGTAGGAGGGGAGCCAGCTCAACAGGAAATACCAGGCGTAGTTTGCGCCGCAGAGCCCGCCGCAGGTTCCCCACACCGCCCTCCTGCGCAGCAGCGTGGACCAGCCTGTCTTCGGCGCGTCCGCGCCGGCCGCCGTCGCCAGTTGGCGTGGGGCATAGATCACCCACGGCACGAGCCACACGAGCGCGCCCAAGCCGGTGACCACGAACAAACCGCGCCATCCCACGCGTACCACCAGCAGCGCGCCGCAGGCCGTCCCGGCCGCCGGACCGAGGCGCGCGCCCAAGTCCACGAGCGAGTTGGCGAGCCCGCGGCGCCGCTCCGGAAAGACCGCCGCCAGGATGCGCGAGGTGGCCGGATAGGTAATCGATTCGCCGACGCCCAGCAGCAGGCGCATGCACAGAATGCCTGCGAAGGAAGCCATCGCCGCGGTCGAAAGGGTGGCCGCCGACCACAGCAGGAAGCCGCCCGCGTAGATCCAGCGCACCTCGACGCGGTCCGCAAGCCAGCCGGCCAGGATCTGGCAGGCGGCATAGGTCCAGAAAAACGAGGAGAGCAGCAGACCAAGTTGCCAGGAGGAGAGGCCGAGGTCCGGCGCCAGTACCGGGGCCGAGACGGCCAGGTTTCCCCGGTCGAAAAAGCTCACCACCATCGCTCCGACCAGCAGCGCCAATAGAACCCACCGTCGCGAGTTGTCGTGGACGTTCATTGGGCCTCCCGCCCCGGCTATCTTTGGCCGGCCGCGCGCTCCATCTCGGCCAGCTTGGCAACGCGGCGCCGGAACTCTTCGGCGGTGCTGAAGCGGGCGGCCAGGAATGCGCTCAAGCAGTCCTCCGCCGCTTTCAAACCGATCACCTGCGCGCCGATGCAGGCGACGTTCACGTCGTCGTGCTCCACCGATTGGTGGGCCGAATAGACGTCGTGGCAGACGCTGGCGCGGATGCCAGCCATTTTGTTGGCGGCAATGCACGCGCCTACGCCGGTGCCGCAGACCAGAATGCCGCGGGCGGCGCGGCCATCGCGCACGCGCTCACCCACCGCCCGCGTGATGTCCGGGAAATCCACCGGGGCGGGATCGTACGAACCGCAATCTTCCACCGAGTGTCCCTGGCTGCGCAGGAACTCGATAATCGGCGCCTTCAGCGGAAAGCCGGCATGGTCTCCGCCAACGGCAACAGCGAGTGGTTCCATAAGGCCATTCAATCACCTGCGCGCCCACCGCGTACGTTGGCTGGCGCAGGTCCGGTGTAGGTGAGGCGCAGGCCCCAGTCCACACCGGCGGGGAACTCGGGCAACATGATGATGCCGATAACGCTGGAGCGCACGCTGCCATCGCCTGCGTCCTGCCACGTGCCATGGCGGGGGTCAAACCACTGCGCGCGGTACAGACTGGATAGGCGGGCCCCGCGAATCTGGCTCCGAGAGCAGCCTTTTTCGAAATATGCGAGGAAGGTTTCTTTATCCGGGGTGCGGGCGCAGTATGCCCAACCTTCGTAGGAGCGGAGGTCGCCGTTTTTGTTGGGCGAAACCAGATCGGCGATGGGAACCAGGTCCTGGTAGCGCCTGCCGACGGAGAGAGCGAAGGTCCGGAGATGCTTCATCTGCGCGGCGGAATTCCACTGGAAGGCATCCCACATCTTGATCGGCGCCGCCGGCTCGATGTCCGCGCCCCAGATTCCCTCCGCGCCGTAAACGTGGCCGGCGAGGCCGCCGGAGAGAAAGTTGCCGTACATAGCGGAGCGCACGAACTGATCGTCCTTCTCCGTGCCGCCCGGCGCACCGTAGCGGTAGCCGCCGTTCAGACCGCGGGCGTCCACGTAACCGGAATAGTAAGGTTCGCCGTTCAGTGCCGGCGTGGGATGGGGAAGGTTGAAAATCTCGGTGAGATACCAATAGTTGTTGTGCTCTCGCATGTTGCCGGTCTGGTGCAGAGTCACCCAGGAGTTCTCGCCCCAGTTCTCCAGCGTGGAAGGGTTGGCATTGGCTGAAAGCAGCGTGCCGAAGGGCGGCGGGCCGTACTTCTCCGTCACCGTGCGGATAGCGTTGAGATAATCCTCGGGACCGACGGACTCGCTGATGATGTCCAGGTGGATCGGGCTGAGCACGGTGTTATTCGCCTGATAGCGCGACCAGATGTACTGGATAAAGCGAGCGTACGAATCGGGCCACTTGTAGTACTTCTTCCAGCACAGGCTGGCATCGCGCCGGGAGACCTCGATAAAAGGCACAAATCCGTGCTCGTTGAGGTAGTCGATCTTGCGGTCCACGTAATGAAAGTAGGCCGGATTGATGCGATCCATGTCGGGGAAGTAGTCCTCGTAGCCAGGGATCTTTCCGGGAAAGACGAAGGGGCGTCCGCCTTCGTTGTCCATATTCTTGGCGCTGCCGGCAGTCGGGCCGGCGCCGGTGCCGAACTCGAGCCAGGCGGAGCGGATGGTAGTGCGCTCCGCGTCGTTCATGACCAGGTGCCAGGGCTGGTCGTCCGTCTTCCAGTTGGGGAAAGCGGCAATGATGTTGACCCAGTTGAACCCCTGCTGCTGGCGGTAGCGGACGTAGTCCTTAAAGCCGGCCTCGGGGCCGATGGGTCGCTCACGATCGTCGTCATACCAGCGGAAGCGGTTGGCCCCAGCCGCATACCAGGTGTCGCCGAGAACGAAAAAGGGGGTGCCGTCAGCCTGTTCCAACGCATGGTGGTTGGGGGCTGCGCGGAGGAAGCCGCGGCGGAGAGGGTTGGCCTGCTTCTCGGCTTCAGTCCAGTCCACGGCAGTGAATGCCCCGCTCTTCCCGGCGAGGCCGGCGTCGGCGGGTGCGGAACCGGAGCGCCAGGTCCATGTCCCTGGGGCGGTAGCCAGGACACGCACATGGAAGGTGCGGTCGCCGTCCCAGAACCCGTAGACTCGCTTCTGGAAGCCGGGACCTCTCAAGTCCACCCAGATCACAACATCGGTATAGGGGTTCGAAAAGGAAGCCACGGAAGTAAAGGTCAATTCCTGCTTTTCCCACACGTGTACCGGCGCCGCCGCCGAGATCCCTATCCAGGTCCAAGCCAGACAAGCACTTAGAAATAAGCTCCCGCGATTCATCGCTTCGCCTCCATCCTGTTCACCGACTCACTCAGGCGGCTATCTTCTCACGATCGCCGATTTCAAGACTACTAAGGCTTGACACGATGCCTGATATCGGATATATGATATTCGAATCCAAAAGTTGCTGCAAGGTAAATCGAGCGCCCGTAGCGGCGCCGATTTGGATCGCGCGGGAACGCCTGCGCACTGTCTCCGGGCGGCCCGGCACGGCTCGTCGCAAGACAGGCCGCCGCCAAGAAAAGGAAGGATCCGACTATGAAGAAAGCAGCGTTGTTCGTTTTGGGTGGCGTTCTGTCCTGGGGACAGGCCAACCAGAGCTCCCGGCCTCCGTCGCCGCCTTCCCATCAGTTTCTGAAAGTCCAGCAATACTCCGCCGAAGAAGACGCGAAGATGCTGCAGCTCTACGAGGGGCTGCGCGTGGCCGACGTGATCGACGCGCTGGACGCGGTGGGGCTGGCGGAAGTGACGATGATGGACAAGCACATCCGGCCGCTGTGGCGCGACGAGGAAAAGATCACGCACCGGATTCACGGCATCGCATTGACGGTGCGGCTGGTGCCGGCGCAGGCGACGGCGCGCCCATTCAAGTCTCACGCCGATGAGCGCGTCTGGGAAGAGACGGAATGGGGACCGCCGGCCGAGCTGCGGACGCCCGGAGATAAGGGTGGAGATCCGGGGGCAGGCTATGCCTTCATCTCGCTGGTCCGCCCGGGGACGATTCTGGTAGTGGACGGTTCGGCGAAGGATAACGGATTCTGCGGCTCGAACGTGGGCCTGCTCTTGTTCGGCAGGGGCCTGCGCGGGCTGGTGGGCGACGCGGTGTGCCGCGATACCGACGAGATGGCTCTCACGCGGATTCCGGTTTATCAGAATCCCATGGAAGCGCCGCGCGGCATCAACCAGGGCCGCATGTGGGTGGAGTCCTACAACCAGCCGATCGTGAGCGGCGGCGTGCTGGTGATGCCGGGAGACGTCATCGTGGCGGACAACGACGGCGTGGCGGTGGTGCCGCGGCGGGTGGCCGACCAGGTGGCGGAGATCGCCGGCTGGATCTTCCACGACGACGAGATCAAGCGCGGCAAGATCTACGACCGTATCGGCCGGCCGCGCGACTGGACGGTGCTCGGACACAAGGAGCCGCCGCCGCCCACCGACAAGCCGATCAAGAAATAGAAACGCGTTTCAGTGAAAGGAGCAAAGTCCATGAAGACGACAACCTTAGTGATGCTTTTGGGTGGGATGGCCTGGGGCCAGCCAAGCGCTACGCCGCCTCCGCCCTCACACCAATTTCTCAAAGTTCAGCAATACAGCGCGGAAGAGGACTCGCAGCTTCTGAAGCTGTATGACGGCCTGCGGGTGGCCGATGTGATCGACGCGCTGGACGCCGTCGGGTTGCCGGAAGTGACCATGATGGACAAACGCATCCGGCCACTCTGGCGCGACGAGCAGAAGATCACGCACCGGATCCACGGCATCGCGTTGACAGTGCGGCTGGTGCCGGCGCAAGCCACCGCCCGCGAATTCAAATCTCACGCCGATGAACGGGTCTGGGAAACCAGGGAGTGGGGGCCTCCGGCCGAGATGCGCACCGAAGGCCGGGCTTCCTACACGGGACTGATCCGGCCCGGAACGATCCTGGTTGTGGACGGCCAGGCCCATGACAACGGCTTCTGCGGCTCCAATAATGCGCTCACCATGACCGGGTTAGGGCTGCGCGGCCTGGTAGGCAATGCGGTATGCCGCGATACCGATGAGCTGACCCTCACGCGCATTCCGGTATACCAGGATCCCATGCAAGCGCCGCGCGGCATCAACCAGGGGCGGATGTGGATGGAGTCCTACAATGAGCCCGTCGTCGTCGGCGGCGTGCTGGTCATGCCGGGCGACGTCATCGTGGCCGACAACGACGGCGTAGCGGTGGTGCCGCGCCGGGTGGCCGACCAGGTGGCCGAGATCGCCGGCTGGATTTTCCACGACGACGAGATCAAGCGCGGCAAGATCTACGACAACATCGGCCGGCCGCGTGACTGGACGGTGCTCGGGCACAAGGAGCCGCCGCCGCCGACCACCACGCCCATCAAGCGCTAGTCCTTCTTGAAATGCGAGAGAAAGGAGCGTACCGATGCGAACTCGAAAACTTACCGGGCTCATCATATTGTGTCTGTTGGCTGGCGCGCTGCCGTTGGCCGCTCAGGAGGCGCGGGGCACGCTCCTGGGACACGTGACCGATCCAAGCGGCGCGGTGATCGTCGGCGTCAAAGTCGACGCCCTCAACGTCGCCACCGGTGTGCACTACCCCGGCACGACCAATGGGACCGGCGACTATCTGCTGCCGTTCCTGATTCCCGGAGCGTATAGCCTGACGGCCGAAATGGCGGGATTCAAGAGCTACTCCCGCACCGGCCTGACGGTCCGGCAAAGCGAACGCATCACCATGGATATCGTGATGGAGTTGGGCGCCGCCAGCGAGAAGGTCACCATCACCGCCGAGGCCCCTCTCGTCGACACGTCCACCGCGTCCATGGGGCAGGTCGTGGACTCCCGCACCATTATGGATCTGCCCACCAAGGACAGCATGGTGCTGGTGATGGCGACCATGGTTCCAGGCGTGACGTTTACGCCCCAAACCACGGCTTATATCCGGCCGTTCGATACCGGCTCACCATCCTCGATTTCCGTCAACGGCGTTCGCCAGCTCAACAACGAGTTCATGCTGGACGGCTCCAACAACACTCAGGGCGGGCAGATCGCCTATTCCCCGCCCCAGGCGGTCGTGGAGGAGTTCAAGGTCCAGACGGCCACCTTCGACTCCGCGTTCGGCTTCATGCCCGGGGCCGCCGTCAATATGACCCTGAAGACCGGCACCAACGACTTACACGGCCAGACCAATTACTTCATGCAGAACCCGGCGCTCAATGCCAACAACTACTTCCGCCTGGCGTCCGGCAAACCGGATATGCGCATTCACCGCATGAGCGCCAGCCTGACCGGTCCTGTCTATATCCCCAAGCTTTATGACGGCCGCAACAAGACGTTCTTCACGGCGGCCTTCGAGTGGATCTACAGTTTCGACCCGTCGCCGTGGGTGGTGGAATCCGTGCCGACGCCCGCCGAGCGCACCGGGGATTTCTCCAGCCTGCTCAAACTCGGAACCAACTACCAGATCTACGATCCCTTTTCCACCATTCCGGCGGGCAACGGGCAGTTCAGCCGCACCCCACTGCCCAATAACGTCATCCCGTCCAACCGGATCAACCCGGTTGCGGCAAAAATCGCGCAGTTGTGGGACTTGCCCAACCAGCAGGGAACGGCGGACAACACCAACAATTACACCATGGGCAAGAATGCCCAGGACACTTATAACAACGAGCTGTTCCGCGTAGACCACAACGTGTCGGAGAAAGAGCGGTTCTACGTCCGCGGCAATCTCACCAGCCTGGAGCGGCCGGAGAACGTGCGCCAGAACCTGACCGACGGCGACAACTTCTACCGCTTCAACCGTGGCGCCGCCGTCGACAACGTGTATCTGTTTTCGCCGCATTTCTTCATGGACACGCGCTTCGCGTTGACCCGTTTCTACACCGGCTACACGCCCTACCAACTGGGCTGGGACCTCGCAGGCTTGGGGTTCTCCTCCACCTTCGTCAACAACATCAAGGCGCTCGACTCGCGCGCTCTGATCTTCCCCTATATCAACGTGGCCGGCCAATCCACGCTCGGCGGCGTCAACACTTACAACGAGCAGTGGTACAACACGTACGATGCGGCGGCGAATTTCACGAATCTGGTAGGTAAGCACACGCTTCATTACGGCGTGACTTACCGCATCTACCAGCTCAACCAGTTCGATATGAGCCAGTCGTCGGGCAACCTGGTGGCTAACTCGACTTACACCAACGGGCCGTTCAATAATTCCGCCTCCGCGCCCATCGGACAGGGGATGGCGAGTTTCCTGTACGGCATACTCGCGCCCAGCAGCAGCTTTCCCATCAGCCCCACGAACCTGGCCGAGCAGAACCGCTATTGGGCCTTCTACATCCAGGACGACTGGAAGCTGAGCCAGAAGTTGACGGTCAGCGTCGGCCTGCGCTATGAGCTCCCCACACCGTTGACGGAGCGCTACAACCGCGCGGTGCAGGGATTCAACCCCGCGGGCGCGAGCACCATCGCGGCGCAGGTGGCGGCAAATTATGCCGCCAATCCGGTCCCGCAGATTCCAGTTAGCCAGTTCAAGGCCTTGGGCGGGCTGACGTTCGCGGGCGTGGGCGGCAATGCGCGTGAGCTCTGGAACAGCTATTACAAGGAGTTCATGCCGCGCATCGGCCTTGCCTATAACATCAATTCCAAGACGGTAATCCGCACCGGTTACGGAATCTACTACCAACCCCTCGGCATCGTCAATGTGGCCGGCTCCGGCGCGGGCGGCGGCGGCGGCGGGACCCTGAACCAGGCAGGGTTCGGCTCGACCACCTCGTACGTGGGCACCACCGACAACGGGCAGAGCTACATCGCCAACCTCACCAACCCGTTCCCCAACGGGTTCGTGCAACCCACCGGCTCGTCGGCAGGCTACAACACATTCCTCGGCCAGAACATCAGCTTCTACGAGAAGAACCTGCGCAATCCCTACATGCAGCGCTGGCAGTTTGCGGTGCAGCGCGAATTGCCCCTGACCTCGCTGGTCGAGTTTTCCTATGTGGGCAACCGCAGCACGCGACTGCTGGTGACGCAGGACATGAATCCGACTCCGCGGTCGTATTTGAGCACCCTGCCCACCCGCGACCAGACCACCATCAACCTGCTCGCCTCGCAGGTCGCCAACCCGTTCTACCCGCTGCTGCCGGCAACCAACCTCTCCGGCAGCACCGTCGCGCTCTCGCAGTTACTCAAGCCGTATCCGCAATTCACGGCCATGACAGCCCTGGAGAACGCGGGCTTCTCCTGGTTCCACTCGCTCCAGGCGCGCGTCGAAAAGCGTTTCTCCAAGGGCCTTTCGGCGCAGTATTCCTTCACGTGGTCGAAATGGATGCAGGCCACCAGCTACCTCAATCCGACTGACGTCATCCCGGAAAAGGTCATCTCGGATCTGGACCGGCCGTTCCGCCATGTGCTCAACTTCATCTACGAGTTGCCCTTCGGCCCGGGCAAGCCGTTCCTCGGATCCGCCAACAAGGTGGAAAAGGCGATCGTCGGCGGCTGGCAGGTGCAGTCGGTATTCACCCACCAGAGCGGTCAGGCGCTGGGGTTTGGCAATGCCCTGCTCAATCCCGGCGAAACCATGGCGGACGTGGTCCTGCCCGCCGATAAGCGGACCGTCGGCCAGTGGTTCAACACCAGCGCTTTCAATCGTGTCACCAGCCAGCAGCTGGCGAGCAACATTGTCACCCTCTCCTCGGCGTTCAGCAGTGTGCGCGCTCCGGTGGTGAACAACTGGGACATCTCGCTCATTAAGAACACGGCTATTTCCGAGCGGGTGAAGACCCAGTTCAGCACGTTGTTCATCAACGCGTTCAACCACCCTCAATTCACGGCGCCCAACACCACGCCCACCAGCAGCGCATTCGGCCAGTTGACCGGAGCCTACAACTGGAACCGGCTGATCGAATTCGGGCTCAAGGTATCCTTCTAGGGAACCCCATCCTCGCGGCGGCGGTCCGAGCCAGGGCGGGACCGCCGCCGGTAAAGCGGGGTGGGAAAAAGGCAACAGGAACGGAGGACTAGAGTGAGAGTCGGATTCATCGGGCTGGGTGCGATGGGGGCGCCCATGGCCGCATGCGTGGTGAAGGCGGGGTTTCGAACCTGCCTCACCTGCCACCGGCGCCGGCAGGCGTCGGATGAACTCGTGGCGATGGGGGCGGAGCTGTGCTCGACGGCGGCGGAGGTGGCCCGCACGGCGGACGTCGTGGTGACCATTCTCCCCGCGGACGCAGAACTGAAGGCGGTCGCGTTAGGGCCCAACGGCCTGGCCGAGGGTTTCACAGCCGGCAAGATATTGGTGGATATGACCACGTGCACTGCGGAGACCCTGCTCGAGGTGGAGCGCGCGCTCGTGCCGCTGGGCGTCCGTGTGTTGGACGCGCCGGTAAGCGGCGGCACCACGGCCGCCGCCCAGGGCACGCTGACCATCATGGTGGGAGGCGAGCCGGGGCTGCTCGAAGAGTGCCGTCCGCTGCTTCAGGCGATGGGTACCAAGATTCTGCACGTCGGCCCGCCTGGCCAGGGCAAAGTGGTTAAAATGGTCAATCAAATGATGGCCGCCCTGCACCTTCTGGCCATCGGGGAAAGCTTCGCCTTGGGTATCCGCTGCGGTGCGGACCCGGAGGTTCTTTACGGGGTCATCAAGGAGTCTTCGGGCTACTCGCGGATGATGGATTTGCGGTTGCGCGATTTCCTTCTGAAAGGTTCCTTTGCACCCGGCTTCAAATTGGACCTCATGAAGAAGGATGTCAATCTCGCTCTGGATTCCGCCCGATCGCAAGGCATCCCGCTGTTGTTGACGTCCACGGTCTCTCAGGTATTCTCCGCCGCGTCCGCCGCGGGACGGGGAGGCGAGGACTTTTCGGCCGCGGCGCAATTTCTGGCCGGCTTGGCGAACGTGCAGTTCAGTCAGACGGGAGCCGGCGGGAGCGCCGGAAGGGTAACAGCATAATGGAAACCAAGTACGAAACCGATATTGAGAGATTCCTGGGCTTTGACCCGGCGACACTGTACGAGGCCGCCGGGCTGCGGGGGATGGTGGATCCCACGATTCATCCGTCTTGGGCCGGCGCACAGATCTGCGGGCCCGCGTTTACCGCCGTGTGCCCGCCCGGCGATAACCTGATGCTGCACCACGCTGTGGCGAGTGCCCCGCCGGGAGTGGTCATCGTGGCCACGCTCGGATCCTATATGCTCACCGGCGCGTGGGGCGAAATTCTCACGGTTGCGGCCCAGTCGCGGGGCATTAACGGTTTGGTGGTGGATGGCGCGGTGCGCGATATCGAAGCCATTGCACAACACCGTTTTCCGGTGTTCAGCCGCGGGTTGGCCATCGGTGCGTGCACCAAGGAGCGGGTGGGCAAACTGCAGGTGCCGATCGTGCTGGGCGGCGCCACCGTCTCGCCGGGCGACCTGATTTTCGGCAACGCAGATGGCGTCGTGGTGGTGGAGAGCGCCCGTATCGAGCAGGTCTACGAGGCCGCGATGGCACGGCAGGGGCGCGAGGCTCACCTGATGGATCAACTGCGCGCGGGCAAGACCACCCTGGAGCTGCTGAAGTTGCCGCCGCTCATCGAGTCCGAGGTGGCGGGCCAGTGAGTGCTGAGACCCGTTCCGCCGCCGCGCCAGGCGCAACCAGCGCCGGCGAGTTGCCGCGCTTCCCTTACGAACATTTGCTGGCCTTCGGTTGCGGCGTGCTGGAGCGGCTCGAAGTGCCTGCAACCGACGCCCGCCAGGTGGCGGAGTGCCTTCTTTTGGCCGATTTGCGCGGGGTGGATTCCCACGGCCTGGTGCGGCTGCCGGTGTATGCTTCGCGGATCCAGGCGGGGGTGGTCAAGGCACGCCCGGAGATTCGGGTGGAAAGCCGCTTCGCCGCAGTTGCCCTGGTGGATGGCGATAACGGGCTGGGACCGGCGGTCGGCTGCCGCGCCATGAGCGCGGCCCTGGAGTTGGCGGAGCGCTGCGGCGCCGGCTTCGTGGGCGTCCGCCACAGCAATCACTTCGGCGCCGCGGCGTATTACGTGGAACAGGCCATCGCGCGAGGCTTCATCGGCTGCGCCGTTTCCAATGCGCCGCCCCACATGGCGGCGTTCGGCGGGCGCGCGCGCTTTCTCGGCACCAATCCCATGGCGGTAGGCATTCCCGCCGGCAAGGAGCCGCCGCTCGTGTTCGACGCTTCCTCGAGCGTGGTGGCGCGCGGCAAGATCATCATGGCCGCCCACCGCAACCTGCCCATCCCCGAAGGATGGGCCATCGACCCGCTCGGCCGGCCTACCACCGACGCCGAGGCGGCGCTGGCCGGAGCCGTGCTCCCCTTTGGCGGGCCGAAGGGCTCCGCCATTTCGTTCATTATCGATATTCTTTCCGGCGTGCTCACGGGTGCGTCGTTCGCTTACCACCTGAATACGCTGGAGAATCTCCAGGCGGTGCAGAACCTCGGGCACGTCTTCGCCGCTTACCGTACCGACCTGTTTCTCCCTGCCGACGAGTTTCGGCGGCGCATGGACGAAATCCTCGGCATGCTGAAGACCAGCCCACCCGCGCTCGGCGTGGAACGCGTGCTTGCACCCGGCGAGATGGAGTTTGCGAAGGAAGCCCTGAACCGGCGGCTGGGAATCCCGCTGCCGGAGGAGGTGGTGGCGCAGCTTGGCTCTTTGGGCGCGCAAGTCGGGCTGCCATTTCCCGCATCGGGGCGGCATTGAACGGGTTTCCAATTGGATTGCGTATGGACGTGAGTATCTCGCAGAATTTCAACTTTTTCCCGGTCCCCACCGACATTCATTTCGGTTGCGGCATGGTACGCTCGTTGCCGGAACGGCTGGGCGCGCTCGGCGCCAGACGGGCCATGTTGATCACCGACCCCGGCGTGCGCGCCGCAGGCGTGCTGGATCAGGTAACACGGGTGTTGCAGGAAGCGGCGGTGGACTTCGCCGTCTGCGACAAGGTCAAACCCGATTCCGGCTCGGCGCTGATCGACGAGACGGTGGCCGAGGCCAAAGCGGCGGGGGCGGATTCGATTGTCGGCATCGGCGGCGGCAGTTCGCTCGATACCGCCAAGGCGGTGGCGGCGCTCGCGACCAATGCCGGCTCCGCGCTGGAGTACGTCGGCCTGCACAAGATCCGCAACCGGCCGCTGCCGATGATCGCCATTCCCACCACCGCAGGCACCGGTAGCGAGGTCACACTGTGGTCGGTGTTCACCGACGAGACCCGCGCGGTGAAGGCGGCCATCGGCAGCATCCTGATCTATCCCGCGGTGGCGCTATGCGACCCCGATCTTACCCTGGGGCTGCCGCCGAACGTGACCGCCGCCACCGGTATGGACGCGCTCGCTCATGCGATCGAGTGCTACACGAACAACAACTGCCAGCCGATTTCCGGCGCGCTCGCGCTGCGCGCGATGGAACTGATCGGGCGCTACCTGCGCAGCGCCGTGCTCAACGGCGGCAACCGGCAGGCGCGGTATGGCATGATGCTGGCTTCCACGATGGCGGGCATCGCCATGAACCCGACTCGGCTCGGACTGGCGCACGCGCTCGCCATGCCGCTGGGAAGCTGGGACCTGCGCGTCCCTCACGGCGTGGTCCTCGCCATCACCTTGCCGAACGTGATGGAGTTCAATTATCGGGCGGAGCCCGACCGCTTCGTGGACGTAGCACGCGCGCTGGGCGAGGCCGTGGACGGCTTGCCGCGCCGGGCGGCCGCCGCCCGCGCGGTGAGCGCCGTGCGGGAACTGGCGGCCGACATCGGCATTCCAAAGGGGCTGGGGGAATTTGGCGTGAGCGCCAAACACGTTCGGCCGGTGGTGGACGAGGCGATGAAAAGCGGCAATGTCCCCGTCAACCCACGGCACACCTGCGCCGAAGACCTGGCCCGCATTCTCGAACAATCGCTCTGAAGGTGTTTCAGCCATGGAACGGCATCTGAATTTCATTAACGGCAGTTGGGTCCCGCCGCAATCGGGGGACTATTACCGGACGCACAATCCCGCCTGCCCGACCCAAGCGCTGGGCGAGTTCCCCTGTTCGCTGGCGCCGGATGCGGTGGCGGCGGTGGATGCCGCCGTAGCCGCGCAGTTCGCCTGGCGCGATACTCCAGGCCCGGCGCGCGGTGCGGTGCTCTTCAAACTGGCCGAGTTGCTGGAGAGTTCGAAGAAGGAACTGGCGCGCATCGTCACCCTGGAACAGGGCAAGGCCATCGGCGAGGCCATGGGCGAAGTGGGGCGCGCGGCCGTGGAGGCTCGCTACATGGCGGGCGAAGCCAGCCGGCCCTTGGGCCAGACATTCCCCTCCGAGCGCGCCGGTTTCACCTGCTCCACGGTGCTGGAGCCAATCGGGGTGGTGGCCACCATCAGCCCGTGGAA
>Ga0335080_10003446_pt1 | contig 15987 bp, 13 predicted proteins | sample Lox_Sample_34_FD_206720 | JGI IMG/M metagenome (GOLD analysis project Ga0335080, IMG submission 206720) | Soil microbial communities from Loxahatchee National Wildlife Refuge, Florida, United States - Lox_Sample_3.4 | ecosystem: Environmental > Terrestrial > Soil > Wetlands | place: USA...
CCGATAGCGCGGATGCGATCGGTATTGAGCCGGACGATGGGGACGTCGCCTTTCCAGCCGCGGTTGCCGCCGGTGAATTCGAAGGCGACTGCCGAGGGGCGAAGTTCCATGACTTCGACGGCAAGCTCGGCGATCTCGCGGACGGTGACGTAGTCGCCGGTGGCGACGTTATAGACCTGGTATGCGGCGGCCGTGCGGTCCATGGCGGTGAGCACAGCGGACACAACGTCATCCACGTGAATGTAGGATTTGCTCTGTGTGCCATCGCCCAGAATGCGGAGACGGTTCGGGGTTCGCATCAACTGGCGGATGAAGTCGAAGCCGACACCGTGAGTCTGATTGGGCCCCACGACGTTGCCGAAGCGGAAGGCCCGGCCCGCGATGTCGAACATGTACGAATAGGACGAGATCAAGGCCTCCCCGGCGAGCTTGCTGGCTCCGTAGGTAGAGACCGGGATCATGGGGCCGTGATTTTCGTGGGCTTCGGTTTCGCCGAGGTCGCCATAGACCCCGCTTCCGGAGGCGTAGAGGATGGTGGTGGCGCCGCTGCGGCGCATCGCCTCGATCACGTGGTTGGTGAGCAGGGTGCCTTCGCGGAAGTCGATATCGGGCTCGGTGGCGGCCCGCGCGATATCGGGGTTGGAGGCCAGGTGAATCACGGTGTCGTGGCCTTCCATGGCGGATGTCAGGCGTGGGAGATCCTTAACATCGGCGCGCTCGACGCGAAATCGGGGATCGCCCAGGTGGGCGGCGTAGTGCCACTCGCGGCCCGAGGAGAAGTTGTCGTAGATGGTGACGGCAGAGGTCGCGGAATCGGCGAGCAGGCGGCGCACAAAGTGGCTGCCGATAAATCCCGCCCCCCCGACGATGAAGAAGCGCTCATGTTCCATCGGGATTACTCTTTGGTTGCGGCATGGATCACCAGCGTGAATCCGAAGTTCATGAAGCTCGCGATCAGGAAGAAGAGACCGCCGATGGCCAAGTGGCTGGCGGCGGGGACTTCGTGAGGCAGCGCGAGGCCGAAGCGAAGATATTCGCGGACGAGGGGCGTGGCGGCGCCGAGTCCAAACAGCAGGGCAGCGGCGCTCCAGGCCATGGAGCGGGTGTAGCGGAAGAAGCCGGTCCAGCGCTGCCGGGCGCGTCCGGTGAGGTCGTTGAGGACCTGCGCGAGGCAGCCGAGATAGAAGCTCTGGAGGCCGAGGACCGAAAGCGTGAGACCCATGAGCATCCAGTACAGGGAAAACGTAACCGGGCCGATCGTGATGGGGCCGAACATGACGGCCAGCATGAGCAGGACGCCGGTCCAGAGCATGAAGAGGCCGGGCCGGAGCACGAAGAAATCCGCGCCGTAGACGAACATGGCGCGCAGGTTGATCCAGGCAGCCTGCCAGGGAGAGAACCAGCCCATGCGGCGGTGATGGCTGACGCGGCCATTGCGGTCCTTGAGGAACGCGACCGGGACCTCGGCGATGCGAAGGCGCAACTGCACCGCCTTGAGAACCATCTCCGAGGCGTACTCCCAGGATTGCGAGGAGAGGTTGATGCGCACCAGGGCGTCGCGGGTGATGCCGCGCATGCCGCAGTGAATGTCGGAAAAGCGCGTGCTGTAGAGGATGTTCAGAATCCAGGTGGTGACGGGCGTTCCCAGGTAACGGTGGAGGACGGGCATGGCACCGGCTTCGATGGAGCCACGGAAGCGCGAGCCCATGATGTATTCGCAGCCCTGGCGGAATTTTCCGACGAAGGGCGCCAAGAGGCGGAAATCATAGGTACAGTCGGCATCGCCCATCAGGACATACTTGCCGCGAATGTACGGGATGGCGTCGATGTAGGCGCGGCCGAGGCCGCGCTTGGGGACCTTGAGGACGCGCGCGCCGCCGGCCAGGGCGAGTTCGGCAGTACGGTCGGTGGAGCTATCGACGATGAGGATTTCGCCGCGTATGCCGGACCTGGCGAGGCCCTGATGGCACCAGGAGACGAACTCGGAGATGTTGACCTCTTCGTTCAGGGCCGGGACGACAATGGAGATCTCCGGGTCGGCGACATCGTTCGGAGGAATCAACAGAGTGATTGCACTCTCGATTCCGGCGACGCACTGCACCTGGACTCCGCTCAAAGTCTGGGGCGTCATGAATGGACCGCAGATGCAGTATCACGAAGGAAGGCCTGGCGGATCAATTCATAAACGGTCTAAGCTTTTTACTAACTAGAGATAGGGATAGGGGTTAGGAAGGCGGCCGGTTGGGATAAGGCTCAGGCGCCGGATTGGGGCGATCGGGCTCCAGCAACCAGATGCGGCGGGAGGCGAAGTAGCGTTGGAGGGCACCGTTGGAAGCCGGGTCCATTTCGCGGGCCCAGACTACCTTGGCATCGTCGATCGAAGCGCGGTTGTACACCCACTCCTCGAACGGTTCGTGTTCCGGACCGTATCGGACCATGACCAGATGCTTCCCCGGGAGAGCTTCGAGATGTTTGAGGATCCGAGCGCGTTCCAGGTTGCCGGGCTTGACGAAGCACCAGGAGTAATGCTCGTGCAGGAAAGTATAGCCGCCGGTTTCGAGGGAATAGCAGAGGACCAAGACGGAAGCCAGTGCCGCGGCAACGGCCGGCGCGAGGAGCCGCAATTTTCCGTGGAGGGCGGCGAACTGGCGCAGGCACTGGACAACGACGAGGTAGATCAGCGCGGTTGCGGGGGCGGCGTAGTGTGGCACGGCGTCAATTTCAAGGAGGAGGCCGGCTGCAAATACCGCGAGCACGATGAACACCAGGCGTAGATCTCTGCGGCGCGCCAACCAAGGCAGGGCCAGAAGAGGCACGGTCAGCAGGGGGCCGAGGAAGAAAGTCCACAGCCTATTGAGCTTGGTCAGGCTGGCAGCGAGCAGCCCGACCCGAAAATTCCACTGGTAGAACTCGCGGGCGCCTCCAGTCCAGAGGGCCCGCATGACGGGGTGGTGGTAGACAGGTTCGGGACGCAGTTGCTGGAACCAAAAGAGCGGGGCTACGGCGTACTGAGCCTCGTGGACCTGATAGGGCATGACCCACGGGCTGCCGGTGGCGGCGCGGTTACTGGCGACCATCGCGGCCGCGGTGATGCCCAGGACGGCGAGCATGGGAACCAGGGCTCGCCAGGGGAACGGGCTTCGGCGGATCGCCCAGACGGCGAGGACGATAAGAGCCGGGAGAGCGAGGACGAGCCCTTCGTAAGGGCGGCTGTTGGCGAGGATGGCGAGGCCGGCACCCAGCGCGAGACCATGGCCGACCGCCGGCCGGCGCATGAGGCGCGGAAGAGCGCCGTACAGAAGGGCGCCGCCAATGGCCGCGGCGGCGCCGCCCCAGTAGCTGTCGATCCAGTAGCTGCCGGCGGCGATGCGAAGGAGGACGACGATGCCGCCGAGCAGGGCCCATCGGGGCGGCACCCAGCCTTGCAACATCCAAACGATGGCCGCGCACATGAGGGCGATGCTGAGACAGACGCCGGCCCAGGCACTGTGGAAGAGCAGGAGGCCGGCGGCGAGCGCGATCCCCTGGGCCGGAGGATATTTCGAAACATATGCCGGCTGAGAGAGGACGCCGTTGGTTTCGAAGTGGATCCAGAATGGGTGGGCCGGGTTCGCGAGCCGTCCGGAGGCGAGGGTATCGGCAGAGAGCAGATAGCTGTACTCGTCCATTTTGGCGGGTTCCGGCGGAGGGTGGATGGGGAGAAGCGCAGCGCGGAGTGCGACGGCGGCCACGCCGACCGATATGGCGGCAAGCCACCGGCGGGATGCGAGCCGGGAGAAGACGCGGCGGGCCGGGGCGAGGCGCCGCTCCGCGGCAGCAAATCCCAGCAGAAGCGGAGGGAGGAGCAGCAGGGAGGTCAGCTCGACGGCGTGGGGATTGATCATCCACTACCATTCATTGCAAAGTGGCGCGCTCGCGACCACGTTGTCTAAAGTTAGGGGATCTTGCGGACCAGGTCGTCCAGCAGGGGCACCTGACCCTGCAGGATTTTTACCCGGGCGATGTCCAAGGCGAACCAGGCGGCACGGTCCACTTCGGGGAATTGCTGCCGGCGGCCGGAACGGGGTGGCCATTCCATGGAGAAGAGATTGCTTTTGAGGGCTGAGGCATCGAAATCGGAGCGGACGGCCCAGGCGTGGACAGTTTTGCCTCCCGGCTGGCGCACGGGGGCTAGCGGGAGGAAGTCGCCTTGGGGAGTGGCGCCGGTCTCTTCGGCAAACTCGCGGATGGCCGCCGCGAGGGCGTCTTCGCCCTCGGCGATCTCGCCCTTGGGAATGGACCAGGCGCCGTCGTCCTTCCTGGCCCAGAAGGGGCCGCCGGGATGGACGAGGAGGACTTCAAGCCCAGACGGGCGGCTGCGATAGAGGAGCAGACCGGCGCTTCGGTTGGATCGTTTGAGCATAACTTAGTAGAGGGCGGCGCGGGCGTGAATGTAGAGCGTTGACGGGGGCGTCCGGCGTTGGGGCTGCGGTTGTGTCACTTGCTGCCAGTGTGACAAATCCGGAGGGTGCGACCGGAACCCGGCAACGGGCAAACGGCGCCGAACAGTTTCAAAGCGCACAAGATCCCGGCTTATTCCCTGCTGGAACGGGAGGCAAATCGTGCGAACATCGATGAAGCGCTCGGAGAAGCGGAGAGAATTCGCTGAGGAAAGGGGGATCATGGCGGAGCCCAAGCAAACGGCGGTGATTGGAGCGATGATGCGGATCAAGGGCGAGATCCGCACCAAAGAGGAACTGGTGGTGGACGGCGAAGTCGAGGGGCTGATGGAGTCGGACAGCGTGGTCACGGTGGGACCGAAGGGGAAGGTTCGGGCGAACATCAAGGCGCGCGAGGTGGTGATCCACGGTGAGGTGCGAGGGAACCTGGAGGTCGCGCAGAAGCTCGCGATTCGGGAGCAGGGGAGCCTGATCGGCGATGTGAAGAGCGCGGGGATCAGCATCGACGACGGAGCGTATTTCAAGGGCAACATCGACATCGTGCGGGGCGAAGCGAAGACGGCGTAGGGCTGCGTCCACGATCAGCGCGGGGGGACAGCGAAGATAAACTGCGAATCGGGTGTGCGGAGTTTACTCTACGATGGCCTGCATGACTGCGTTTTCGAAGTCCCGGTCCACCTGACGGTTCGGGTTGTCGGTCTGGATCATCATTACGGCAATCAGTTTCTCTTGCGGGTCGACCCAGAAGTGGGTGCCGTAGGCGCCGTCCCAGCCGAAGCTGCCTTTAGACACGCGCCGGCCGGCGGCGACGGGGTCGGTGATGACTTCGACGCTCAGTCCATAGCCCCGGCCTGGCCCGCGCCCCGGGAGTGTGTCGGGAACGAACACGGACGACATCAGCTCCACGGTCTTCGGGCCGAGCAGCCGCTGGCCGTTCCACTGGCCGCCGGCGCAGAGCATCAGCGCGAACTGTGCGTACTCTTCCGCCGTGGAGACGAGACCGCCGGCGCCGGAGAAGTAGGTCTTACTCTGCAGACGGTTCGGATTCTGCGTCCTGGTCAGCGCGCCATCGGCGCGGTGATAGGCGGTCACGACGCTCGACCAGCGATCGTCACCCGGATGGAAGGCGGTGGTCTTCATGCCGAGCGGCGTGAACATCCGCTGTCTCAGGAACTGATCGAAGCTCATGCCGGATGCGACCTCGACCACGCGGCCTAGCGTGTCGAATCCGGCGAGCGGGCTGTAGGTCCAGCGCGATCCCGGCTGGAAATCGAGCGGAGCCGCGGCGAACTTCGGCATCATGCCGGCGAGTGTCTGGCTGCCGACCATTTCGATCAATCCCGGCAATTCGTGGGAGCTGGCGGGGCCGCCGCTGGCGAGTCCGGACACGTGAGTCAGCAGGTCCTGAATGGTGATTTCACGCGCCGGCGGGATGGTGTAATACTTCGGCGGATCGGAAGCGGGCGCGTTGGCGGGGCGATCCTGGAGCACGGCCACCTTCGAGCCTTTGAACTCTGGTATGAATTTCGAGACGGGATCGTTGAGGCGGACCTTGCCTTCTTCGAGCAGCATCAGGATCGAGACGCCGCAGACGGGCTTCGACATGGAGAAGACGCGGAACATAGCGTCCTTCTGCATGGGCTTGCCGGCTTCCATGTCCATGAGGCCCTGCGCGTGGAACCAGGCGATCTGCCCTTTGCGCGCGACGAGGGTGACGGCGCCGGAGATGTCATGCGCTTCCATGTGGCGCTGCATCGTGTCGTGAATGCGGGAAAGGCGTTCCTCGGAGAGTCCAACCGATTCGGGCTTGATGGTTGCCGCGGCGAGGGGCAGGCCGACGAAAGCGAACAGGCAGAGGTACAGCTTGGACTTCAGATGCATAGCAACGTAGTCTATCGCAACGTCGGAAGGCCGTGCGGTTCGGCGGCGAACCTAGCCGTGTTCGACCCGCGCCTTTATATCGGAGTATGCCGTCTCGATGAGCCTGCTCAGCGCCGCGGCGTCGGTGGGAGCTCCCGGTCTCAGCTTCACATGGCGCATGAACTTACCGGAGCCTTGCAACAAGCGGGCCGGATCCGGCAGCGCCGCGCCGTGAAAGAACCCCACGTTTACGTGCGAAGTGAATACATTGACGTAGCCGAAGGGCGCATCTCCCAAACAGGCAACCGGACAGCCGTCGTGCAGGAGCTCGCGAACTTCGTCCCCGCATTTTCGCATTACCTCAAACCATTGAAGCGCGATCGCTCCCAATTCACCGGCATGCGCTCTCATCCACGCGTCGATGGCGGGGTCCCGTCCGACAGCGCCATCGAATCGCAGCAACTGCGTTCTCATCATCTGTCCAATTTTCGCTTTCGCGGCCAACGCCGCACATCCTTTTATTACCAGGACCGGCCGAATCACCCGTTGGTTGGATTCCATCTTATACTTGGAAGCTACCAGTTCGTGTGCCACTCTGCCTCTACCGGTTCAACGGTTCCCTCTCGCGTTCAGGCGTATGTCGAGACGATCGTCCATACGTGTGCCGACGGTGGACGAGCGCTGGTCAGTGTGATTCTATTCGGCAGCGCCGCAATCGGCGGCTGGTCGGAAATAGTCTCGGACGTGGATCTCATTCTGATTGTCCCTGACTGCGCTACAGATGAAGTTATGGGCCGCCTTCGCGGCGAGGTCGAGCGCATCGAAACGCTTCACCGGCTCCGCAGCCATCTGGCCCATGGCGAACCAGCGCTGGAGAAGTTCCTTAACAGAGCGACCGCACACGACAGGTCGTTCTTCATTTGCACGCGAGGCGACTTGCTATCGGGGAACATAGGGCGGATCCTTCGCCTACACCCCGTACAGACGATATTCGTGGACCGCATCGTGCTCGCCAACTTCGTCGCGTCCGGGATCACGGTCTGGGGGGAAGCGGTGCTTCCGCTCATCCCGATCGCGCCGATTCGCCGTTTTGACGTTTTCAAGTCGTTTTTCGCGCTATTCCCGATGGCACTGCTGTGCGTAGCGATTTTCCCGCTACACCGCGGAGTGACCAAATACGCAATGGGAGTACTCAAGAGCTCCGTCCACAGTTGCTTCTTCTGCCATGAACTGCGACGCTCGTCGTTGGAGGAGGAAATCAGCTTCTTCGAGCGCCGCCTGGGGGCGAACCGCACGCTGAATCGACTGCTGGCTCTTCGCCGCGAGTATCGGAATTCCTTCCGATTCATCGTCGGCTGTATTCCGACTCTGGCGCGGCTCCACTGGCGGACATTCATCGATAACAAGTTTCCGCGAGAAGGCCACGGAGTGGGCCGATAGCACGACGCTCGTGGGCGGCGTTCCCGTGGGTGGGACTACGAGATGCCTGACCCGGTCGTTGTGGTACGAAGGACCATGATTTACTCGTAGCGGAGGGCGTCGATGGGGTTGATGCGGCTGGCCTTGACGGCGGGGTAGATGCCGAAGACGATGCCGACCGCGACGGAGACGCCGAAGGCGATCACGACGCTGGAGGACGTCACAATGGTCTTCCACTCGGCGGTGCGGGCGATCAGCCAGGCGAGGAAGAAGCCGAAGCCGATGCCGAGGAGACCGCCGCCGACGGAGATCAGGACGCTTTCGGTGAGGAACTGGCGGACGATGTCGAAGCGGCGGGCACCGATGGAGCGGCGGATTCCGATTTCGCGGGTGCGCTCCATGACCGTCGCGAGGACGATATTCATGATGCCGATGCCGCCTACCAGGAGCGAGATGGCCGCGATGGCAACCATCACGTAAGTGAAGATGGTCTGGGTGCGCTTCTGCTGGGCGAGCAGGGCGGCGGGAATGGTGACGGTGAAATCCTGGACGCCGTGGTGGGTGGAATTGAGAACGGCGGTGACGACCTTGGCGACTTCGATGGAATCGGCTTCGGCGCGGAGGCGGACGTCGACGCCATCGAGCTCGTCTTTCATGCTGCTGCCCTGATCCCAGTAGCGGTACTGAAGGGTGTTGAGAGGAACGTAGACGATGTTGTTGACGTCGAGCATGGCGTTGCCGGAGTTCTGGGCGCCGGCCATGACCTGCTCGGCGAGGATGCCGACGACTTCGAGCCAGGTGTCGTTGACCTTGACGAATTTGCCGACGGCGGCGCCGTAGCCGAGAAGGTTGACCTTGGCGCTTTCACCCAGGACGCAGACCGTGGAGCTGGCCGCGTCGTCTGACTCATCGAAGAAGCGGCCTTCGGCGAGGTGGAGGCTGTGGATGATGCTATAGGAAGGCTCGACGCCGTAGAGCTCCGGCATGTCGCGGGCAGGCTTGGGGAGGACGCGGGCGGGGTGCATGGACTTGCGCGCGGAGAGGACTTCGAGGGGCTCGATGTTGGCGCGCAGGATGCGGACATCGCGGGCGGAGAGGCCGGGCGACGAGCGGCGCCGCTGCTGATACTCCTCCTGGCTGGTGGCGGGGCGGGATTCGACGAGAACGTTGCGCACGCCGAGCTGCTCGATGAAGCGCAGGGACTCCTCGCGCGCTCCGCTGCCGATGGCGAGCATGCCGATGACGGAGCCGACGCCGAAGACGATGCCGAGGGCGGTGAGCAGCGTGCGGGTTTTCTGGGCGCGCAGATTGGCGGCGGCCTGGCCGAGATCGGAGAGAAGGATCATTTCTGAAGGGCCTTCATGGCGCCATCCTGCTGGATGGAGCCTCCGGAGCGAGTCTGCTGATCGGGCGTGGAGAGGGCGACGAGGTCGCCTTCGGCGATGCCGGTAACGACGGCCTGGCTCTCGGAGCGCTGGACGAGCGTGACGTCGTGGGGCGCGAAGCCGGATGGTCCGCGGGAGTACACGAAGGAGCGGCCGTCGCTTTCGAAGAGGGCCTGGGAGGGAATCCAGAGGACATTATCGAGGGTGTCCACGGTGATGACCATATTGGAAGTCATGCCGGGGCGTAGCTCGGGGGCCGGCTGATCGAGGGCGATGCGGGCTTCGAAGTGACGGTCCCAGGGCATGCCGGTGGTGCCGCCGATGTATTTGACGCGGCCGGGGAATTCCTTGCCGGCGAGAGCGACGACGCGGATGGAGACGTGCTGGCCTTCGGCGAGGTGGCCGCGGTCGAGCTCGCCGACCTGGGCGCTGACTTCCCAGGATTTGAGGTCGGGGATCTGAGCGATGGCCATGCCGGCGTTGGTGGTGTCACCTAGCTGGAAGGGGGGAAGCTGCATGCCCCAGTACATCATGTTCTGGCGGGTGTTTTGTTGGATGTTGACGTAGCCGCCGGATTTGGCTTTGAGGGTCATGTTGTCGATGTTCTTTTGGGCGATGTCGGCCATGACGCGGGCCTTGTTTTCGGCGGCTTTCTGGATGGCAATGCCGGCGGCGGAGGTGGTCTGCTTGTTGGTGAAGTCCTGGGTGGCCTGGCGCTCTCGGTTTTTGGCGGCTTCGAGGGCGAGGATGTTCTGGCGGGCGGTGATCTCGGCGACGATGGGGTTGCGGCGAGTTTCGATTTCGGCCTGCTTGACGTCGGCTTGAGCGGAGAGCATGGCGTAGCGCGATTCCTCAGCGGTGGATTCGGCGTCGGCCTCGGCCTTGATGACCTGCTGCTGGGCCTCAGCGTAGTCGGCTTCGGCTTCCTTGAGGCGGTAGTCCTGCTCGGTGGTATCGAACTGGACGACGACGTCGCCAGGGTTGACGACTTCGCCGGGCTCGCGGAGGTAGGTGATAGCCATGTCGCCGCCGCCGGTCATGGGGGCGGTGAGCATCTCGGAGTTGCCGCCTTGAAGGTCGCCGCGGGCAGCGACGGTAAGGATCACTTTGCCGCGCTTGACGCGGGTGGTGGGGAGATCGAGAGCGGATGGGGCGGCGGTGGCCCGGACGATGCGGAGGGTGAGCCAGGCAAGCGAGCCGAGGATGGAGAGGACCAGAGCGAGGGTGAGGGCGGTGCGGGGTTTCATGCGAGGACTCCTGGATCGAGTGAGGCGGTCCATTCAACGCGGAGACGCGGAGACGCAGAGGGGCACGCAGAGAAGTTGAAGAGATGCGGGGCGGGACGCTGCTCGACGGGGGTTCGGCCGCGGAGGGGGCAGGGGTTTGGGGCGCTGTCGCGACGGGCTTGTTTCTCCCGACTCGGCGTTTTTCTCTGCGGCTCGGCGTCTCTGCGGTGAAATGACGCTGTCATTTTTTCGACTCCTTCTTTTCGGGGTCGAGCAGGGTGACCTGGGTGCCGGGGGGAATTCCCTTGATCGCGATTTCGTCGGGGTTGCGGGCCAGGACCTCGACTTCCGCGGGGCGGTAGTCGCCACGGGACGCGATGTAGACGATGGGCTTACCGGCGCGGGTAAAGAGGGCTTTGGCGGGGATGGAGATGGCTTTGGGGATGCGGTTGATGACGATGTCCATGCCCCCGTTCATGCCGGGACGGAAGCGGGGGTCGGGTTTGGAAATGTGGGCGTAGGCGCGGAAGCTGCGCACGGGAGGGAATTCGTTGCTTACTTCGGCGAGTAGAGAGACCTGGTCGAGTTTGGCCGTGACGGCGATTTCGGGGAGCGAGTCAACGCGGATGTGGACGTCCTGGCCGGTGGAGATGCGGCCGCGGTCGATCTCTTCGACCTTGGCATCGAACTGGAGAGTGGAGAGGTCGGGCATTTCGGCGAGCATCATGCCGGAGAAAACGTTGTCGCCGACCTTGAAGGGCTTGGCGTTCATCCAGCCCTGGGAGTAGTTGGACTCGAAGGTGAGGAAGCCGGAGATGGGCGCCTTGATCTGCATCTGGGCGATGCGGGACTTGGTGAGATCGACGTCGGACTGGGCCTGGTCGCGCTGGCGGGTGAGGGAGGCGATCTTGGACTTATCGCTGGCGGCGTGGAGGGCGACCGTGGCTTCCTGGACCTTGAGTTTCTGCTGGGCGACGCCGTAGTCGATCCTGCTCTCCTCGCCTTGTATACGGCTGACGATTTCCTGTTTGGAGGCTTCGAGGCGCGCGCGCTCGACGGTGAACTGGGCGTCGGCGAGATCGGTTTTGTCCTGCTCGGTGGTGATCTTGGCCTGGGCAACCGCCTGGTCGAGGGTGGCCTGGGCCTGGCGAAGCTGAGCTTCCTTCTGCATGAGCTGCTCGGTGGCGCTGGAGGAATCGAACTTGACGATCACGTCACCCTGTTTGACGAACTCGCCGGGAGGGGCGAGCCAGGCGATGCGGAGGCTGGGCACCATTGGGGTGTAGACCGGGACGGAGCGGGCAGCCTTGATATCGCCGCGGCAGCGGATGAGGACGAGGAAATCGCCTTCGCGGGCGGGGGCGGAGGGCAGGATGGCTGCAGCGTGGGTTTGACGATAGCGGTAGACGCCGGTGGAGGCGCCACCAAGAAGGAGGAGGACGAAGAGCAGGATGGCTCCGGCGCGGACCTTGCGCATGCGGGCGCTCATCGAGAGGGGCCTTTCGACGGGGGCACCGCCGCCGCGGTGACGGGCGAGCGATCGGGGGATGGCGGAGGTTCGACGACGACGGCGGCGGAGAGATCGGGCATCAGGTGGGGATCGGGCTTATCGAGCTTGAAGACCGCGGTGAAGGTCTTGATGGGGCTGCCCAGGGCGGAGGAGGCGACGGGGCTGGCGAACTCGAAATGGGCGGGGATCGCAAGCTCGGGGTAGGCGTCGAAGTAGACAACGGCTTTGGCGCCGGGGACGAGGGCCGCGCCATCGGGCTCGCCGACGGCGCAACGGACGCGCATTTCGGAGGGATCGAAGATGCTGAGAAGGGCCTGGCCGCGGTAGAACTGGTCGCCTTCCTGGGGGTGGCCCATGGAGTTGTTGCGCCAGAGATTGGCATGGGCGACCATGCCGGCGATTTTAGTGTGGACTTCCAACTTGGCCATGTTGGACTGGGTCCGGTCCAGCATGACTTTCTGGCGGTCGCGCTGGAGCTCGAGGATGCGGAGGGCGGCGGCGTCGCTGCGGTCGTGGGCGACGTTGGATTTTTTGAGGCTGTCAACGTGGACCTTGGCAATTTCAGCCTTGATCTCATTTTTCTGACGATCGATTTCGCTGAGGATGGGGCCTTTCTGCAGCTCGATTTCGGCTTTGGCGAGATCGGCCTCGGCCTGGCGGAGGTCGGCGGCGCGCTTTTCGGCGTCGGCGCGATTGGAGGCGACCTTCTGCTCCACCTGGTGACCGAGGTCCTCGAACTTGGCTTTGGCGTCGCGGGCCTGGTCGGCTTGCTGGGTGCTGTCGAAGACGGCGACCAAGGCACCTTCTTCGACCTTGGTTCCGTTGGGGATGATTCGGGTCAGGGTCATCTGGCTGTTTTGGCCATAGATCTGTGGAACCAGGATCTTGGTTGAGTGGACGGCTTCGACGATTCCAGTGACGCGGACTTCGCGAGCGACGCGCGGGGAATCGGCCGGGGCAGGTTGAGCGGCGTGGGTAACGGTTGGAGTGGGACGATTGCAGGCTGAAAGTGCGATGAGAAGAGACGCGACCTGGTACAGACGGAGCTTCATGAATGCGATCTCGGAGATTAGACGCCGACTTGCGCGGTTTGGTTGAGGGGAAATCGCGCGAATATAGCGTGAAAAAAAGGCACTACTGTGCGCATGAAGGGCGTTGGGAAGGCGTTGGGAAGGCGTGGAGGAGATTCAGAGTTTGTGGTATACTTCATCACAAATCCATCGCAGAATGGATCGTAAGAAAGTTCCTTTCGGGGAACGGGGACGTGACTCCAGATGTGCGGTATTGCGGGATTTACGCGTGTAGGCAGTGCAGCAGGAAGAGCCGGAAGGTCGCTGGCGCACCGGATTAACGGACTTATTTCGCATCGGGGGCCGGACCAGCAAGGCATTTTTGAGGGCAGCCTGGCGACCTTGTGCGCCGTTCGGCTGAAGATCATCGACCTGGGCGGCGGCGATCAGCCGATGGTCAGCGAATCGGGCGACACGGCGGTCGCGTTCAACGGAGAGATCTACAATCACCGGGAAGTGCGGCGGGAGTTGGAGGGGCTGGGGCACCGTTTCCGCTCGAACTGCGACACGGAGACGGTGCTGCGCGCGTTCCAGCAATGGGATACGGCTTGCTTTCAGCGGATGCGGGGCATGTTCGCGGCGGCTCTATGGGTGGAGGGGGAGCAGCGCCTGGTGCTGGTACGTGACCGGATGGGAATCAAGCCGCTCTACTACTACCGGCACGGGGACGATGTGTACTTCGGGTCGGAGCTGAAGGCCATCCTGGAACATGAGGACGTGCCACGGCAATTAGACTTGGGCGCTCTGGAGGATTATCTTTCAGTCAATTATGTGCCGGGGGAGCAGACCCTGATTCAGGGAATCAGGAAAATACCACCAGGACATCTGCTGGAGTGGCACAGAGGCCGGATATGGGTGGAGCGGTGGTGGAAGGCTCCGGCGCCGGGCGGGCGGCGGATCTCAATGGGCGACGCGAAGGAAGAGCTGGACTGGCTCCTGCGGGACTCAGTCCGGGAACACCTGGTGGCTGACGTGCCCCTGGGCGTCTGGTCGTCGGGCGGAATCGATTCCTCCACGGTGCTGCATTACGCGGCGACGGAGAGTTCCGAGCGGCTCAAGACCTTCTCGGTTTCCTTCCACGGGCGGAGTTTCGACGAGAGCCCGTATTTCCGGGAGATTGCCCGAATATACGGGACGGACCACCACGAGTTCGACTTGAATCCGGAGGTGGAGCTGCAGGGCGCCATCGAGGACTTTGCGTACTACTCGGACGAACCGAGCGCCGATGCGGGCGCACTGCCGGTGTGGTTCCTTTCGCGGATGAGCAGGCGGCATGTGACCGTGGCGTTGTCAGGCGAGGGAGCGGACGAGTTGTTCGGCGGATACCTGACATATGTCGCGGACCGGCTGGCGCGGCCTTTCCGGCTGCTGCCGAAGGAGCTGAGGCAGGCGGCGCGCGGGGCGTTGGACCGGTACCTGCCGGTGTCGGACGACAAGATCAGCCTGGAGTACAAGCTGAAGAGGTGGATCGAAGGCAGCCTGTTGGACCCCGACGAAGCGCATTTTTTCTGGAACGGTACGTTTTCACGGGAACAGCGGCAGCAGATTTGTCCCGGGTCAAACGGGGGCGGCCTGCGGCGTCTGGTGAGGGAACTGGGGATTCCGCCTTGCGGGGTGCTCAACCGGTACCTGGCGGTGGACCAGAATTACTACCTGGCCGACGACATCCTGTACAAGACGGACCGCATGAGCATGGCGCATTCGCTGGAGGTGCGTCCGCCATTTCTGGATCACCGGATCGTGGAGTTCGCCGTGGGGCTTCCGCAGCGCCTGAAGATTCGGGGTTTCCAGCAGAAATACCTTCTCAAGGAGCTGATGCGTGGAAAGCTGCCGGCTGCGGTATTGAACCGGAAGAAGACGGGCTTCGATATTCCGACACACGACTGGTTCCGGGGTGTGCTGCGCGGGCTGCTCACCGAGACCCTGACGCCAAAAGCGGTAGCGAGCACGGGCGTGTTCGATGCGGAGGCAATACAAGGTCTGATCCGCGAACACATGGAGCGCCGAATCAATATCGGCTACCACCTGTGGGGACTGCTGACGCTGTTCCTATGGATGAAGCGGTGGAAGGTGGAGGCTCCGGCGCCGGTGGAAGCGGTGCGGGCGGGACGGGGAATGTTCGCGGTTCGGTAGGAACCTCAATCGCGGAGGAATTCAAAGTGCGCGAAGATTGGTTCTGTGGCGCACGTAAAGGGTAGCGGGGCTGTCGCGGAAGGGGCTCGGTATCATGTCATCGTCGCGGTAGTGGCGGCGCTGGTGTTTGTCGGATGCATGGTGAGTCCGCCGTCGTTGATGGACGACGTGGACGCAGTGCAGGCGCAGATTGCGCGCAACATGCTGCAATCGGGGGATTGGGTGACGGCGCGGCTGGACGGGGTCGCGTATCTTGAAAAATCTCCACTGAAATATTGGATGATCGCGGTCTGTTTTGCGACTTTCGGGCCGCACGATTGGGCGGCGCGGATTCCCGTGGCGCTGAGCGCGGTCCTGCTGTGCTGGGTGACGGCGCGGTTCGCGGCGTGGGCGTTCGGGGCGAGCGTGGGGTTGCGGTCGGGGATCGTCATGGCGACGAGTATCGGACTGTTTCTGTTCACGCGGATTCTGATTCCGGACGTGCTTCTGACGCTGACGATCACGCTGGCGCTGTGGGGGCTGCTGCGGGTGCTGGACGAGGAAGAGAAGCATCCCGGTGCATGGGCGATGGGGATGTGGGCGGCGATCGGGACGGGACTGCTGCTGAAGGGGCTGATTGCGGCGGCGTTTCCGCTGGCAGCGGCGCTGATCTACCTAGGCAACACGCGACAGTTACTGGCCCGGCGGACGTGGGCGCGGATCCGGCCGTTTTGGGGCGGATTGGTGGCGCTGGCGATCGCCGCTCCGTGGCACGTGCTGGCCACGATCGGGAATCCGCCGTACTTCGATTTCACAATGCACAGCGAGAAGGGCTCGTACCACGGGTTCTTCTGGTTCTATTTCATCAACGAACATCTGCTGCGATTTCTGAACCTGCGTTATCCGCGAGATTACAACACGGTGCCGCGATGGTTGTTCTGGGGGTTCCACCTGCTTTGGTTTTTT
>Ga0335080_10003447_pt1 | contig 15984 bp, 16 predicted proteins | sample Lox_Sample_34_FD_206720 | JGI IMG/M metagenome (GOLD analysis project Ga0335080, IMG submission 206720) | Soil microbial communities from Loxahatchee National Wildlife Refuge, Florida, United States - Lox_Sample_3.4 | ecosystem: Environmental > Terrestrial > Soil > Wetlands | place: USA...
TCGCGCGGAATCAATGGCATGCTTCCTGCGTTGGGCCCCACCCGCGTGGCGGGCTATGATGGCGATCGGTCTTGAACGAGCAGTTTGCGGTCGGACGGTCCGAATGCAAGCGGCAACGAGCGAATCGCCCCTGCCTGCGGGCGCGGCCTTGGTGCGAGCCCTTTATCCGGTTCGCACGCGCCTGCGCGACGACAGCGAGATCGTGATCCGGCCGATCGGCCCCGAAGACGCGGAGCGCGAGCAGGCGTTCGTCCGCGCCCTGTCGCCTCAGTCGCGCTATTTCCGTTTCATGAGCGGATTGCGGGAACTTCCGGTCGACATGCTGTATCGCTTCACGCACCCCGACTTTCAACAGGAGCTCGCGTTGGTGGCGCTGACCGGCGAGGGTTTGGCGATGCGCCAGATCGGGGTGGCGCGCTGCGTAGCGGACGAGGATCGCGCCAGCGCCGAGTTCGCCGTCGCGGTCGCCGACGACTGGCAGAACCGCGGTGTCGGGACGCGCCTTCTGTGCGAGTTGATGCGGGCGGCGCGTGCTGCAGGCGTGCGGCGCCTGTGGGGCGACATCCTCGCAGGCAACACCCAAATGCTGGGCCTCATGACGGCGCTCGGCTTCGAGCTGAACTCGCCACCCGAAGACCCGTTGGTGCGCCGCGCGGTAAAGACTCTCTGATACCTGCAATCAGGTAAAAGGAACTCGAACGATGCAGAGCGAATCGCTCACCACGCGGCTGATGGCTGCGGACCGCGCTCACCGGCGCTACCGGCCCGAGCAAGGCGCCAGGACGGCACGCGCAGGCGCGCATCTGGAGCAGGCCGCACAGGGCCTCGAGCGCGTGATCGACCAGGTCGGCGGTGTGATACTCGGCAAGGAAACGCAGATCCGCCTTACGCTCGCCTGCTTGCTCGCCCGCGGGCATCTGCTCATCCAGGACCTCCCCGGCGTGGGCAAGACCACCCTGGCGCACGCTCTGGCCAACTCCTTGGGCCTGCGCTTCCAGCGCATCCAGTTCACCAGCGATCTGCTGCCGGCCGACATCGTCGGCGTGTCCATCTTCGATCGCGATGCAGCGAGCTTCAAGTTCCACCCCGGACCGATTTTCGCGCAGATGATCCTGGCGGACGAGGTCAACCGCGCTACGCCCAAAGCACAGAGCGCGCTGCTCGAGGCGATGGAAGAGCACCAGGTGACGACCGAAGGCGAAACCCGGCCGCTGCCCGAGCCGTTTTTCGTGATCGCGACGCAGAACCCGTCTTATCAGGTCGGCACCTTCCCGCTGCCCGAATCGCAGCTCGACCGCTTCCTCATGTGCCTGCGGCTGGGCTATCCGGATGCGAGTGCCGAGCGCATGCTCCTCGAAGGCCACGACCGGCGTGACATGATGGCGCAGCTCGACCGCTGGATCACGGCCGAGGAGTTGATTTCGCTGCAGCAGCACGTGCGCGAGGTGTTTGTCGCACCCGCCCTGTACGACTACCTTCAGGCTCTCATCTTGTACACGCGGCAGTCGCCCGACTTCATCACGGGCCTGAGCCCCCGCTCCGGCCTCAACCTGCTGCATGCGGCGCGTGCGTGGGCGTTTCTCGAAGGGCGCGGCCACGTGCTGCCGGAAGACGTGCAGGCGGTGCTGCCGAGCGTGGTCGGGCATCGCCTGCAAGCCGCGGACGGGCAGGCGCGCGACAGCGAAGAGATCGCGCGCCGGCTTATAGCCGAGGTCGCCGTTCCCGCGTGACAGCGCTCGGACTGGGCCGGCGTCGAGGTACGCCGGCTGTGGACAGCGGTTCCATCACCCTCACCCAGCGCCGCATCTACATTCTGCCCACCCGCGCTGGTGTGCTGTTCGGCTTCACCGTGGTCGTCATGCTGCTGGGCTGCGTGAACTACAACCTCGGCCTGGGCTACGTGCTTACGTTTCTCATGAGCGGGATCGGCATCGTCTCGATCCTGCACACCTTCCGCAACCTCGTCCGCCTGCAGCTCAAGGCCGGCCGGCCGGAGCCCGTGTTCGCAGGAGGCGAAGCGCTGTTTCCCGTTCTGCTCGCCAACCGGGACGCCCTGGCGCGGCGCTCGATCGGCCTGATGCGGACAGGCGAGACGCCGCTGTTCGTGGACCTTGGCCCAGGCCAGACGACAACGGTGCAGATCAGCGTGCCGGCAGCGCATCGCGGCCGGCTGCCGCTCGAGCGCCTGCGCGCCCTGACCACATTTCCGATCGGGCTGTTCTACGCCTGGTCGAATCTGATTCTGGATGTGCACTGCCTCGTCTATCCGCGCCCTGAAGCCGGTCACGTTCCTCTGCCCGCGCCGCGTGCAGGCGACTCCGACGGAGTGCAGATGGACAAGGGAGAAAACGACTTCGCCGGCTTGCGCAAGTACCAGGCCGGCGACTCGCTGCGCCACGTCGCCTGGAAGGCGCTGGCCCGCGGTCGGCCCGTGATGACGAAACAGTTTTCGGGGCTGGCCGCCGGGGAGCTGTGGCTCGAGTGGGAGGCGCTTCCGTCCACCATGCCGCTGGAAGCGCGGCTGTCACGGCTCACGCGCTGGGTGCTCGAGGCTGCGCGCGCAGGGCACACCTATGGCCTGCGGGTGCCGTCGATCACCATCCCGCCCGGGGCCGGGTTGGCACACGATCATCAGTGCCTGACCGCGTTGGCCCTCTTTCGCGCATGACGCGTCGTCTCGACGCCGCCCCGCTGCAGGCTGCTGGTGTCTACTCCCTGCTCGGCGCTCTTGCCGCCGTGCTCGCGCCACACGCGTTGCGCATTCCAGTGTGGGTGTCGATCGCCGTGGCGGCAGCGCTCGCCTGGCGCGCATGGCTCGCGTGGCGCGGCGTGGCGCTGCCGCGCAAGTGGCTTCTGCTCCCGCTCGCCCTCATAGGTACTGCGGCGGTGGTGGTGAGCTACGGGCCGCACCTCGGACGCGACGCGTCGGTCGCACTGCTCGCCGTCATGCTCGCGCTCAAAGTGCTCGAGCTGAAGACGCTGCGCGATGCGATGGTGGCCGTGTGCCTCGGCTTCTTCCTCATCGTCACCAACTTCCTCTACTCGCAGAGCATCGCGACCGCGCTCTACATGCTCGCTGCGATGGCCTGGTTCACGGCCATCCTGATCGCGCTCGAAGATCGCGTGCGTAGCCTGACGATCCAGCAGAGGTTCGGCAGCGCGGCGACTCTGATGCTGCAGGGCGCGCCGCTCATGCTCGTGCTGTTTCTGCTGTTCCCGCGCGTGCAAGGGCCCATCTTCGGCCTCCCGCAGGCGACTTCCGCCGGGGTAAGCGGGCTCTCCGACAGCATGTCGCCGGGCAGCCTGAGCCAGCTTGGCCTGTCCGATGAGGTCGCCTTCCGCGTGCAGTTCCACGCGCCCCCGCCGGCGCCGCAAGGCCTTTACTGGCGCGGGCCCGTGCTGTGGGATTTCGACGGCCGTACCTGGACCGCGGCCAGCACCGCCTCGATCGGCGTCAGCGATGTCCGCCACGAGACAGCCGGGGCGGCAGTGAGCTATACAGTCACGCTCGAGCCGCATTACGCACGCTGGGTATTCGCGCTCGAGGTGCCCGTCGCGGCGCCGGCCGGCACGGTGCTGACCGGCGACTACCAGCTGCTCTCGCTGCGGCCAATCCGAAACCGGCTGCGCTACGAGGCGGCGTCGCACCTGGCTTACCGCTACGGCGGCGAGGAGCGGCCCGAGCTGCTGCAGCGCGCATTGCGCTTGCCAGCCGGGTACAACCCCAGGTCCGTTCAGCTCGCGCGCGAGATTCGCGAGCGCTCCCCAGCGGACGTGGACGTGGTGGCCAACGCGCTCGAATTGTTTCGCTCACAGCCCTTCTTCTACACGCTGGTGCCGCCGGAGCTGGGGCGCGACAGCGTCGACGAATTCCTGTTTACCACGCGGCGCGGGTTCTGCGAGCACTACGCCTCCGCGTTCGTCTTCCTGATGCGGGCGGCCGGCGTGCCCGCGCGCGTGGTGACCGGGTACCAGGGCGGCGAGATCAACCCGCTCGGAAACTACATGATCGTGCGCCAGTCGGAAGCTCACGCCTGGGCCGAGGTCTGGCTGAATGGCCAGGGCTGGGTGCGCGTGGATCCGACCGGAGCGGTCTCTCCGGCCCGCATACAGGTCGGCATCGCAGCCGCTGTTCCAGCCGCCGACCCGCTGCCCCTCTCGGTGCGAGGCAGCTTTGAGCTGCTCAACCGGCTCCACTTTGCCTGGGACGCGGTGGCCAACTCCTGGAACCAGTGGGTGCTGGGCTACACGCCGGAACGCCAGACGCGCCTGCTGACGAACGCGGGCTTCGGCGCCGCAACCTGGCAGACGCTCGCGACGCTCCTGATGGGGGTCGCCGGTGCAGTGATGGCGGTGCTCGCTCTCCTGATTCTGCGGCGCCTCCGCGCGATGCCGTCCGATCCGGTCGCGCGCACCTGGCTCGCCTTCTGCCGCAAGCTCGCCCGGCGCGGCACACGCAGGCGCGCGGGTGAAGGCCCTCGCGATTTCGCGCGGCGCGCCGTTTCGGAGCAGCCTGAGCTGGAGTCGAAGATCGCGGACATTGCGGATCTGTACATCGCGCTGCGCTACGCGGGCAGCGGCGACAAAGGGCGGGAGCGGCGTCTGCGCGAGCTCGTCGGGGCGCTGTGACGGCCTTCGAACCGCTCTTTCCTAGCGCAACACGTCCCGGCCAATGCCGTTGCGGCGCAAGATGCGGCGCAGGCTCGACAACGCTTCGAGCTGAATCTGGCGCACGCGCTCGCGCGTCAGTCCGAGCTCCTGCGCGAGCTGCTCGAGTGTGCTGATCTCCGAGTCATTGAGGCCGTAGCGCCGCTCGATCACCCGCCGCTGGCGATCCGACAGGCGGGCCAGCCATTCCAGCACACGCTTCTCGATCTCGACGAGCTCGAGGCGCGCCTCGGGCGTGACGGCCTTCTCGTCGGCGAGCGACTCGCCGAGCGACAGCATGGGATCGACTTCCAGCGGTGCGTCCAGAGAAGCCATGCGCTCGTTGAGCGCGAGCAGCCGGCGCACGTTCTCAGCGTCGCAGTCCAGCAGATGCGCCACATCCTCGGCGCTCGGCTCGTGAGCGCAATGCGTCTCGAGATGGCGCTTCGCGCGCAGCACCGTGTTGAGCTCTTTGATGATGTGAACCGGAAGCCGTATCGTGCGCGACTGGTACATGATGGCGCGCTCGATGCTCTGGCGCACCCACCAGGTGGCGTAGGTCGAGAAGCGGAAGCCGCGCTCCGGGTCGAACTTCTCGATCGCGTGGATCAAGCCGAGGTTGCCCTCCTCGATCAGGTCGAGAAGCGCGACACCGCGGTTGGCATAGTGCTTGGCGATGTTCACCACCAGCCGCAGATTGTGCTCGATCATCTTCTGGCGCGCCTCGAATCCCCCTGCCTTGGCGAGACGCGCGACGCACCGCTCCTCGTCAACGGAGAGGAGCGCGTTGTGGCCGATGTCGTTGAAGTACAGCTGAGTGACATCGGACAGCAGATCGGCGCCGGCGTGCTCGTCTTGCACAGTCGCCCCCTCAACGGCCGCGAAAATAACCTCCTCCGGGAGATCTTCACCCAGCGAATGGCGCCGCTCGTTCACGGCGAGGCCTGCGGCGGCAGATACTTGAGCGGGTCCACCGGCTTGCCTTGACGGCGGATCTCGAAATGCAGACCGATCTGGTCGGAGTCGAGGCTCCCCATTTCGGCGATCTTTTGCCCCTTGCTCACTCGCTCCCCCTCCTTCACCAGCAACTCGCGGTTGTGAGCGTAGACGCTGAGGTAAGTGTTGTCGTGCTTGATGATGATCAGCTTGCCGTAACCGCGCAGCGCGCTTCCACTGTAAACCACTTTTCCGGCAGCGCTGGCCACGATGGGTTGTCCCACATTGCCGGCGATAGCAACGCCTTTGGGATTGGGCCCCTCGTCGAAGCCATGCAGCAGCGGCCCTGCTGTGGGCCACATCCACTGCGAGTCGTTGCCCTCGGGTTCGCCCGCTTTGGCGACGACTACTGGCGCCACGGCCTTCGCTGGCGCCGGAGCCGGCTCCAGGGTCTGAACAGCGGGAGGCGTTGCCAATGCGCTTTGCGTGCGAGGAGCTGGTTTGGCTTCCGTAGCCGGCTTGGCATCGGCCGCCGCCGGCTTCTCTGGATCGTGCACGAGCTGCGCCAGTGCCTGCTCCGAGTAGGGCGTCTTGATCCCCTTGGGTCCCGACTTCACCGGCGGCGCATCGAGCGGGCGCGACTCGACCTGCGGGGAGGTGACGACGGGCCGCACGACGATCGGCTGATCGGCGGGATCCGGCTTCCAGCCGGGGGGCGGCCGCAGCCGCAGCTGCTGGCCGACCTTGATGACGTTGGGATCATCGAGCTGGTTCCACGCCGCGAGATCCTTGTAGTCCAGGCCGGCGTCCAGCGCGACGCTGTATAGCGTGTCGCCGCGCTTGACCGTGTAGAACTCTGGCCGCGTATCCGGTTCTGCGCCCTCCTCTAGCCCGGCGGCCGGCTTGGGTGCGGCGGTCTTCGGCGCCGCGGCAGCTGCCGGCGCTGCGGCCGCGGTTGCTCCCGCGGCTTCGGCTGGCGGCGCGGGCTTGGGCGCTGTCGCGGGTGCCGCCGCAGTCTCGGGTGGGGGAGGCGTGGATTTGGATGAAGTCGCGGGCGCCGCCGTCGACTCCGCGGCGGGTGCCGGCTTGGGCGAAGCCGCGGCCGGCGCGGCGGCGGCTGAAGGCGGAGGCGGCTTAGCCGGCGGCGCAGGCGCCGCTTTGCGATACTCCTCGACCGGCCGCTCCGAGACAGGCGCCGGCGGCGCGCTGCAGGCACCCAGCAGAATCGCAAAAAACAATCCCGCTACGAGCGACCCGACTGTTCCACCCTTGCAGCGGCGTTTCACGCCGACGCTCCCGGGACGAGCGGCACGAAGCGCACCGGCTCGAGGCTGCGCTGCGCGTAGCCGCTCGCCTCGCGCGTGATCACCGTGAGCAGCTGATCCTGACCGCCAAGCGGCATGACCAGGCGGCCACCTTCCGCCAGCTGCTCCAGCAACGCTTCCGGCACGTGCGTCGCCGCCGCCGCCATGACGATCGCATCGAACGGGGCGGCTTCCTTCAAGCCGAGATGGCCGTCGCCGTGCCGCACGCGCACGTTGCTGATCCGCAGCTCGCGCAGATGAGCGCGCGCCCGCAGGAGGAGCTGGGAAATGCGTTCGACCGACCAGACCTGACGCGTCAGCCGCGAGAGCAGCGCCGCTTGGTAGCCGCAGCCGGTTCCGACTTCGAGCACCTGATTGAGCGCTGCGCCGCCGCGCGCGAGCTCGAGCATGCGCGCCACCACCCAGGGATTGGAAATCGTCTGGCCGAAGCCGATCGGCAGCGCAATGTCCTCGTACGCCCGGTGCGCGAGCGCCTCGTCGACGAACAGATGACGCGGGACCTCGGTGAGGGCGCCGAGCACCACCTCATCGCGGATCCCCTGCTCGCGCAGGCGCTGCACCATGCGCATGCGGGTGCGCTGGGAGGTCATCCCAATGCCGAGATGCCTGCTGCTCATCTAGCGCCCGGCGATCTCCGCCGGCGCAGCCTGATCCGGAAGCACGGCGCCCCCGAGCCATTCGCGCAACGCATCGAGATGCGCGAAGTGCGTGAGATCAACCTGCAATGGCGTGACCGAGACGAACCGCTCCGACACGGCGTGAAAGTCCGTACCCTCGCCGGCATCCTCGGCGTCCCCGGCAGCTCCGATCCAGAATACAGTCTCGCCGCGCGGGTTGGTCGACCGGATCACTGACTCGGCCTTGTGCCGCCGACCCAGCCGGGTCACCTTGACCCCGCGCAGATCGCCATAAGGCACGTCCGGCACGTTCACGTTCAAGAGCACCGCTCGCGGCAACGCCTGCCGCTGGAACCTGCGCACCAGGTCGGCGGCGACGCGCGCAGCGGCAGGATAGTTGCCCTCGGACTTGCTGGCGAGCGACACGGCGATGGAAGGGATGCCGAGCAGAAACCCCTCGGTCGCGCCGGCCACTGTGCCGGAGTAAATGGTGTCGTCGCCCATGTTGGCGCCGTGATTGATCCCGGAGACCACCATGTCGGGCTGCGGATCGAGCATGCCCGTCACCGCCAGGTGCACACAGTCGGTCGGGGTACCGTTGACGGAGTAGAAACCCAGGTGCGACTTGCGCACCATGAGCGGGCGATCGAGCGTGAGCGAATTGCTCGCTCCGCTGCGGTCGCGCTCTGGCGCCACCACCACCACCTCGGCCAGGGTGGACAGGGCTTCGGCCAGAATCGCGAGCCCGGGCGCGAAGTAGCCGTCGTCGTTGCTCAGCAGAATACGCATTTGGCAGGGGCACGGCGCGGTGGTGGCGGCGCGCGTCGCGCCTTTGCAGCGCGCAGCACGGCGCGCCGACCGACGAGCGCGTCGATGATCTCAACGCCGGCTGAATTATATACGAGGTCGCCGAGTGTGACCGCGGTGACGGCGGCGGCGCTTTCGGCTTATCCTGATTGCCTTGCGATCAAAACGGAGCTGATCGACCTATGCCACCCGCCCTCGGCTTGAAGCCCTTCGCGCTCATCGCCTGCGCCATGAGTTGGTGGGCATGTGCGCTGCACGCCGACGAGGATCCGCCGCCAAGCAACGATCTGCCCAATCCGTACACCACCACCGCGCCGTGGGGAAATCTACCAGCCGGCCGGAGCTGGGGCGCACTGAACGCCGTGGCGATCGACAACGACGGCCAATCCGTATGGGTCGCGACGCGCTGCGGCGCAAACCCGAATACGCCGCCTGGCGCGTCGCCGTTCACATACGACAGCTGCGCCGGGTCGAAAGTCTCGCCCGTGCTCAAACTCGATGACGCTGGCAACATTCTTCAGAGCTTCGGCGCCGATCTATTCATCTTTCCCCACAAGATCTACGTCGACGCGGAAGGCAACATCTGGGTGGTGGATGCACGAAGCCTGAACGAGCGGGAGCGGAACGAGTACCCCGACGAGAAGCCGAAGGGGCATATCGTGGTGAAGTTCAGCCCTCAGGGCAAAGTGCTGATGAAGATCGGCACGCCCGGCGTCGCTGGAGATCCGCCAAACGCGTTGACCGAGCCGACCAGCGTCGTGATCGCGCCCAACGGCGACATCTTCATTGCCGAGGGACATTCCGGGCAATACCAGGATCCAGGACCAGCCAACGTCGGGCGCATCTCCGTCTTCAGCAAAGACGGGCGCTACATCCGATCGTTCGGGCGGTGGGGCTCAGGTCCGGGCGAATTTCGCACCCCCCACGACATCGCTATGGATGCGCGGGGGCGCCTCTTCATCGCCGACCGCGGCAACATGCGCGTACAGATCCTCGAACAGGACGGGCGTTTCGTCGCGGAGTGGAAGCAGTTCGGCCGCCCGAGCGGCGTCTACATGCGAGACGGGTTGCTCTATGTAGCCGACTCCGAATCGAACGGATTCGCGTCAGCAGCGCATCCCGGATGGAAGCGCGGCATTCGCGTCGGCAAGCTGAGCGATGGCGCGGTGCTCTACCGGATCCCCGATCCGCTGGAGATGGCGGGAACCAGCGCAGCGGAGGGGCTCGCCGTGGACGCGAAGGGGAACGTGTACGGCGGTGAAGTTGGACCGAGACAGTTGGTGAAGCACGCCAGACAAGCGGCGCGCTAATCAATTTCGACACGTCACTATCTGGCGAAAACGCAAAGGGCCGGAGGTTTCCCTCCAGCCCTTCGGTTTTCTGGTCGGGGCGACTGGATTTGAACCAGCGACCACTTGCACCCCATGCAAGTACGCTACCAGGCTGCGCTACGCCCCGATTTGAATTCGAGTATAGCAGAACACCCCGCTGCGCCGATCCGAGCTGCTGCCCGCTCAGCGCAGCGAATCGAGAACGCTCTTGATTTCCTTGCGCAGGGTCGACGAGGTGACCTTGGCCCCCGATCCGCTGCCGGATTTGGCCGCGTGTTCCGCCGGCTGGTCCAGGCGGTGACGCGCGCCACTGATGGTGAAGCCCTCCTCGTACAGCAGCTGGCGGATGCGCCGGATCAGCAGCACCTCGTGATGCTGGTAATAGCGCCGGTTCCCGCGCCGCTTGACCGGTTTCAGCTGGGTGAACTCCTGCTCCCAGTAGCGCAGCACGTGCGGCTTAACGCCGCACAGCTCACTCACTTCACCGATGGTGAAGTAGCGCTTCGCGGGTATGGCTGGAAGATTAAGCTTGCTGAGGCTGCTGCTCGGACTCTCGTCCATGGTAATTCTTGTCCACCATCGCCTTGAGCTTCTGGCTGGCGTGGAAGGTGACCACGCGCCGAGCCGTAATGGGAATTTCCTCCCCGGTCTTTGGGTTGCGCCCGGGCCGCTGCGGCTTGTCGCGCAGCTGGAAGTTACCGAAGCCCGACAGCTTCACCCCTTCGCCCTCTTCGAGGGCCTTGCGCACCTCTTCGAAGAAGCTCTCCACCATGTCCTTCGCTTCGCGCTTGTTCAAACCGACCTTTTCGAACAGGAGATCAGCCAGATCAGCCTTGGTGAGCGTCATTTCGCACCCTCAGTCGCGCAGTTTTCCCCCGAATCGTTGAACCAGCCGCTCCTTCAGCTGGGCCACGGCCGATTCGGCCTCCGCATCCGTCATTGTCTTCTGAGTATCTTGCAATAACACTCGGAAAGCAAGACTTTTTTTGCCATTTTCCACCCCCTGACCCCGGTATAGATCGAACAATCGCACGCTTTCCACCACGGCCGGCTTGTGCACCGCAAGATCGTCCAGAACCCCTTGGATCGTCACGCTTTCAGGCACAACAACCGAGATATCCCGGGTTACCGCAGGGAATTTCGGCACTTCCCGGTAGGACGGTAGGGTCACATGCTGCAGAGCCTCGACATCCACCTCGAACAGGGTCGGCGGGAGGGGGAGCTCGTACTTCTGCTGCCAGCGCGGGTGGAGCTCTCCGAGCCAGCCGATCGGCTTTCCGTCCACTGTCACCCGAGCCGAGCGCCCCGGATGAAACGCCGGGTGCGAAGCCGGCTCGTAGCCGGCTGGCCGGCTGCTGAGCAGCGTTTGCAGATCGCCTTTGACGTCGAAGAAATCCACGGGGCGCTGGGCTGCGCCCCACTGCTCCTCAACCGCAGGTCCGAACGCCGCCGCTGCGATGCGGACCGGTTGACGAATCCCGCGGACATCCAGCGCCCCTTCCGGCGCCTCGGGTTGGCGCAGGTAAACGCGACCGATCTCGAACACTCTCACCCGGGAAGCACGCCGATTCAGGTTGTAACGGATGTTTTCGATCAGCCCGCCGAGCAGCGTGCTGCGCATCACCGACGCCTGGGCGGCGATGGGGTTCAGCAGGCGGATCGGCGTCGCGTTCCCGGCAAAGTCGGCTTCCCACTCCGGTTGCACGAAACTGAAATTGATGACCTCGTGGTAGTCGCATCCCGCCGCTGCAGCGCGGAGTGCGTGCAACGAGCGATGCGTCTCCGGTTCGCTGCGCATCACAGCAGCGGCCACTGGTGGACGGGCAGGGATGCGCTCGAAGCCGTGCACCCTCGCGATCTCTTCGATCAAGTCCTCCTCGATCTCGAGATCGAAGCGATAGGAGGGAGGGTGCACGACGAAGGTCTCGCCCGCTCCGCTGCCCTCGCGACCGAACGCCAAGCCCAGCCGCGAGAAGATGTCGCCCATCTCGATCGCGGAAATCGGCAGACCGATCACACGCTGCGCGCGCGCAACGCGCATTGTCACCGGCGCGCGCTGGGGAAGCTCAGCGATCGTGTCCACGATCGGTCCCGCGCTGCCGCCGCAGATCTCGAGGATCAGGCTCGTCGCCCGCTCGATGCCGGCGACATTATTATCGAAGTCCACGCCGCGCTCGAAGCGGTGCGAGGCGTCGCTGCCGAAGTTCAAGCGCCGCGCGCGCCCGGCGATGGCCGCGGGGAAGAAAAAAGCGGCCTCGAGAAATACGTGACGCGAATCCAGGTCGGCCTTGGTGCTGTCGCCGCCCATGATCCCGGCCAGGCCGATCGGTCCCGAACCGTCGGTGATGGCCAGGAGGTCGGGCTCGACCTCGACGGTCTGCTCGTTGAGCAGCTTCACCCGCTCGCCGCGGCGGCCCCAGCGCACGTCGATCCCGCCGGCGAGCTTATCCAGATCGTAGACGTGCAGCGGCCGGCCCAGCTCCAGCATGACGTAGTTGGTGACGTCCACCAGTGCGGAGATGCAACGCTGACCGGCCCTCTCCAGGCGCCGGCGCATCCACTGCGGCGTCGCGGCACGCGCATCGACGTCACGGATCACACGCCCGGCGAAGCGTCCACAGCCGTCGGGATCCGAGATCTGGACGGGAAACACTGCGCCGCAAGCGTTGGGTACCGCCGAGACCGCGGGCGCACGCAGCGGCGCGCCAGTCAGCGCCGCCACTTCGCGCGCGATGCCGAGCACGCTGAGGCAGTCCGCCCGATTCGGTGTGAGCTTGACGTCGAAGATGTGGTCATCGAGCCCGAGGTGCTCGCGCACATCGCGCCCAATCGGCGCATCGGCCTCGAGGGCGAGCAGTCCGCTGTGGTCATCCGACAGACCAAGCTCGCGCGAAGAGCAAAGCATGCCTTCGCTCTCGACGCCGCGCATGGTGGCGGCCTTGAGCTCGCGTGATTGACCCGCATGATCTGTGGGCAAGCTCGCACCGACAAGCGCACACGGCGCTTTCATGCCGGTCTTGACGTTGGGGGCACCACACACGATCTTGAGCGGCTTCCCGCTGCCGACCTCCACCTCGCATACCGTCAACCGGTCGGCGTTCGGATGCTTCGCGACACTTCGCACCATGCCCACCACGACTTTCGAAAACGGCGGCGCGACCGGCTCGCAGGATTCGACCTCGAGCCCGGACATGGTGAGAAGCTGAGCGAGCTCCTCCGTGGTCAACTCCGGATCGACCATCGAGCGCAGCCAGCTCTCGGGGAACTGCATGAGTCAGAGACTCCCTAAATCGTCTCAGGCGAACTGCTTGAGGAAGCGCAGATCGCCCTCGAAGAACAGGCGCAGGTCGTCGATGCCATAACGCAGCATCGTGAGCCGCTCCAAGCCGCTGCCGAAGGCAAAGCCCATCCAGCGCTCCGGGTCCAGCCCGTAGTTGCGCACCACCTGCGGGTGCACTTGCCCGGCTCCGGACACTTCGAGCCAACGGCCCTTGAGGGGCCCGCGCGGAAACGCCATGTCGATTTCGGCGGACGGCTCCGTGAAGGGGAAAAACGAAGGCCGAAAACGCACCTGCAGCGCGTCGGACTCGAAGAAGTGCCGCAAGAAATCGGTGTAAACCCCTTTCAAGTCGGCGAAGCTCACGTCTTCGTCGATCCACAATCCTTCCACCTGATGGAACATCGGGGAGTGCGTCGCGTCGCTGTCCACGCGATAGGTGCGGCCCGGCGCGATCACCTTGATCGGCGGCTGGTGCTGCTGCGCGTAGCGGACTTGCATTGGGCTGGTATGCGTACGCAACAGCAGCCCTCCCTCGACGTAGAAGGTGTCATGCATGGAGCGCGCAGGGTGATTCTCTGGCTGGTTGAGCGCGGTGAAGTTGTACCAGTCGGTTTCGATTTCCGGCCCATCCGCGATGTCGAAGCCAATCGAGCGGAAAATCGCCTCGATGCGCTGCCACGTGCGGATGATCGGGTGAATGCTGCCAGTCCCGCGTCCGCGGCCCGGCAAAGTGACATCCAGCGCCTCGTTGGCGAGGCGCGCGTCCACGGCGGCCTCTGCCAACGCCCCGCGGCGCGCGTCCAGACCCGCCTCGATGCGCGCTTTCGCATCGTTGATCAGGCCGCCGGCGAGCGGGCGCTGTTCTGCGGGCAGCTCGCCCAGCTTCTTGAGCAATGCGGTCAGCGCGCCGGACTTGCCCAGATAGCGCGCCTTCGCCTGCTCCAACTCGGCGGCGCCGCCGGCGCGCTCGAACGCGGCCGCGGCCTCGTCCACCAGCTTGTCCAGCGCTGCCTTATCCATCTCAAATCCTGCGATCGCGCTCCGGGTTCAGTCGGCCGGCAAAAAACAAAAAAGGAGGCCGGTGAGCCTCCTTACTTGCGGCGGGTGATCGTCACGCCCCGAGGCTGGCCTTGGCCTGGCTCGCGATCTTGGCGAATGCTGCCTTGTCGAACACCGCAAGGTCGGCGAGGACCTTACGATCGAGGTCGATCGCCGCTTTCCTGAGCCCGTTCATGAACACCGAGTAGCTCATCCCGCATTCGCGCGCGCCCGCGTTGATGCGCGCGATCCACAGCATGCGGAACTCGCGCTTGCGAACCCGCCGGTCGCGGTAGGCGTACTGACCCGCCTTCATCACCGCCTGCTTGGCCACGCGGAAGACATTCTTCCGGCGGCCGCGAAACCCCTTGGCTTGGTCCAGGACCTTCTTGTGACGGGCACGCGCCGTCACCCCGCGTTTGACTCTAGGCATGTGTCGCCCTCCTCAGGCGTAGGGCAGCATCGCCTTGATGGCGCGCTTGTTGGAGTGGTCGACCGGCGTGGTGCCGCGCAGATGGCGCTTGCGCTTGGTCGTCTTCTTGGTGAGGATGTGCCGGCGGAATGCGCGGCTACGCTTGATGCCGCCGCTCCCCTGCACGCGGAAGCGTTTGGCGGCACTGCTCTTGGTCTTGATCTTGGGCATGCTTCACTGCTCCTTGGCTGTGTCATGACGCTGGGTGGCCGCCGCGGGCGACACTTCAAACCTCGGCATCACTTGTTGTCGAACTCCGGCGCGCGGCCCGGAAGCTGCCGTCAATGCGCCAGCTTTTTCTTGGGCGACAGCACCATGATCATCTGCCGCCCCTCCAGCTTTGGCCACTGCTCCACGACCCCGTAGGGATCGAGGTCGGCGCGCACGCGCTCGAGCAGCTTGACACCGAACTCCTGGTGCGCCATTTCGCGCCCGCGGAACCGCAGCGTGACCTTTGTCTTGTCGCCCTCGCCGAGAAAGCGGATCAGATTGCGCAGCTTGATCTGATAGTCGCCCTCGTCCGTGCCAGGCCGGAACTTGACTTCCTTGATCTGGATCTGCCTCTGCTTGAGCTTCGCCTCGTGCCGCTTCTTCGACTCGGCATACCGGTATTTGCCGTAGTCCATGATGCGGCAAACCGGAGGCTTGGCGGTGGGTGCGATCTCCACCAAATCCACGCCGGCCTCCTCGGCCATTTTGTTGGCCGTCGCCAGATTCACGACCCCGAGCTGCGCGCCGTCCAATCCGATCAAACGCACCTCGGGAGCGTTGATCTCCTCGTTGATCCGTGTGTCCCTGTCCCGTTCCTGAGCGATAAGCCGCACCTCCAGAAAAATCAAGCCGCCGCTGCGGGACCCTGCTCCGTCTTGAGACGAAGCACCAGCGCGTCGATCGACATTTGACCCAGATCGACGCCGCCCCGCGTGCGTACGGCAACGCTCTTCGAAGCCACCTCCTTGTCCCCGACGATCGCCTGGTAGGGTAGCTTCTGAAGACTATGTTCTCGAATCTTATAGGTAATTTTCTCGTTTCTCAAGTCGGCCTCGGCGCGCAGGCCGGCGCCGCGCAGGACATTGGCAACCTCCGACGCATACGCCGCCTGATGTTCCGAAATATTCAAGACCACCGCCTGGACGGGCGACAGCCACAGCGGTAGCGCGCCTGCGTGGTGCTCGATCAGTATCCCGATGAAGCGCTCCATCGATCCGAGAATAGCCCGGTGCAGCATGACCGGAACCTTGCGCGTGTTGTCCTCCGCGACATATTCCGCGCCGAACAGCCCCGGCATGGAGAAATCGACCTGCAGGGTACCGCACTGCCAAACCCGCCCGATGCTGTCCTTCAGCGAGAACTCGATCTTTGGCCCGTAGAAGGCGCCCTCACCCGGTGACACCTGCCAGGCCAGGCCCTTCGATTCGAGCGCCTTCGCCAGGTCGGCTTCGCCCCGATCCCAGGCCTGATCGCTCCCGATGCGCTTGGCTGGGCGGGTGGCGAGCTTGATCAGGATCTCATTGAAGCCGAAATCCCGGTA
>Ga0335080_10003448_pt1 | contig 15983 bp, 17 predicted proteins | sample Lox_Sample_34_FD_206720 | JGI IMG/M metagenome (GOLD analysis project Ga0335080, IMG submission 206720) | Soil microbial communities from Loxahatchee National Wildlife Refuge, Florida, United States - Lox_Sample_3.4 | ecosystem: Environmental > Terrestrial > Soil > Wetlands | place: USA...
AAATCGTGCAGCAGATGTTCAATACCATCGCTCCGCGTTATGATCTGCTCAACCACGTGCTATCCGCGAATATCGATCGCCTGTGGTGGGGGCGGACTGCATCGCAGTTCCGGCCTCTGCTCGCAAATCCCGATGCAGCCGTTCTCGATATCTGCTGTGGCACAGGCGACCTCACCATGGCGCTTCTGAAGCGTCGCCCCACCAACGCCAGGCCAATCCTCGCCGCCGACTTTGCTCATGCCATGTTAAGCCGGGGTGTTCAGAAATTCGGGGCACCGCGTTCGAACCGCTCCGTTGCGGTCGCCCTCGAAGCCGACGCACTACATCTGCCTCTTCGCTCCGAGTCCCTCGATCTGATTGTCACCGCCTTTGGATTCCGGAACCTTGCCAACTACCGTGTTGGTTTGCGTGAATTCCATCGCGTACTGAAACCGGGAGGCCAGCTTGGCATTCTCGAATTCAGCGAGCCCGGCGGTCTGATCGGCAAAGTCTACGCCCTCTATTTCCACCGCATCCTGCCACTGATCGGCCGACTCATCTGCGGCCGCAACGGCCCCTACAACTATCTCCCGGCCTCCGTCGGCGCGTTTCTTCGACCGCCAGCTCTCCTCGAACTAATGCACGGTACCGGCTACTCCGACTGCAAATGGCGTCCCTACACCTTCGGTATCGCAGGGTTGTACACGGCGGCACGATCACCTGTACTCTAGGTACGCGATGAACCTGACCGCGGCACATCCCTCCGCGTCGAGTCCGGCGGACGTAACCACTCTCAAGCGCCGTGTCGCCCTGCATTCGATGCTCGCTGCGGCTTGTATGACTGCGCTCAAAATCGCGGCAGGCATCCTCTCCGGATCATTGGGCGTTTTATCGGATGCTGCACACTCGGCGCTCGATCTCGCCGGTGCGGCGCTCACATTCTTCTCGGTCCGCGTTTCAGACAAGCCCGCCGATGAAGATCACACCTACGGTCACGGAAAAGTCGAGAATCTCTCGGCATTCTTTGAAGCTGGACTGATGGCCATCTCCTGCGCGTGGATCATATGGGAAGCCGTGCGCCGGATCAGGATTAACACCTACGAGATTCGGCATTCTCTGTGGCCTGTCCTTGTAATCCTCGCGTCGATCGCCGTTGACTTCTGGCGGTCGGGAGCATTACGTCGAGTCGCCAAGCGCACTGGTTCTCCAGCCCTTGCTACAGATGCCTTCCATTTCGCCTCCGATATCTGGGCCTCGGCCGCGGTCCTGGCCGGCCTGCTCGCAACCTGGCTGGGCGAGATCTGGCATGTCGATTCGTTGCGCTATGCCGATCCAGCTGCAGCCATCATCGTCTCCGTCATGATTCTGCGCATTACATTTCGGTTGACCCGCGAAACCATTGGTGTGCTCATGGATCAGATTCCGGCGGACACACGTCTCCAGGTAATCCGCGAAGCCGAGCGGGTCCCCGGCGTCCTCGCCGTCGAGCAGGCCCGCGTAAGGCGATCGGGGCCTCAATACTTCGCTGATCTCACACTCGCATTGCCTAGCCGTTACACTTTCGAGCACACCGGAGAACTGGTCCGCGCCGCCACTGAAGCGGTTCACCATGTGCTCCCGCAAGCTGACGTAGTGATCCATACAGTCCCCCGTCAGGCTCACGCCGATAGCATCTTCGAACGAGTGCGCGCCGTGGCTGCCCGGAACAACGTAGCCGTCCACGATCTGAGCGTCCAGTCAGTTCACGGCAAGTTGCACGTCGAACTTCATGTAGAACTCGATGAAAACTTGCCGCTCATTGCGGCACATAGTTTCGTAAGCGGACTCGAGGCTGAGATCCTCCGCGAAACACCTGAAATCGACTCAATCCTCACCCACATTGAGAGTGAGCCGGCCACCATCGAACAGCCAGAGGAGATGATCGAAGAGGACCGCCGGATTGAGAAGGCGCTCCGCGCCGCCGCCGCGCACTACAAGGAGATCATCGATGTCCACCAGATCATGGTCGGACGCACTGCCGAGCACGTCTCACTCTCCTGCCACTGCACCCTGCCGGACCAGCTCTCGATGCACCACGTGCATGAAGTCATCACCTCGCTCGAAGATCGCTTCAAGCTGGAATGTCCCGAAGTTCACCGTGTCACAATCCACCCCGAACCGGTCACGGACAACACCCGCTGAGACGCTTCGAGAACGCTTCAACGAAACCAGCCACTCTCGAATCTCGTCTATCAAGGTATCGTGAGGGTTGATCGATGCCGAGTCTCCTTCCGGTCAAGAGCCGGGCAAGCTTTGATCTCTCCAACTCGTTCTTCATTGCCTCTCTTTGCTGTATGTGCCTTACCGAAGCTTTTGTGATCAGGTGGCTTTGGTTTCGTCGCCTTTCCTCTCCCCACGCGCACGGCGGTTTCGACCTTCCATCTCTCGTTTGGATCCCGGTGGGCGCAGCATCTCTCGTCCTGCAGATGATTCGAAAGCGGATGAGAGAAGGACACATCACTCCAAAGGTTGCATCTGCGCTGAGTTCCTGGTTCGCCTTTGTGCTCCTACCGACGTATCTGCTCATCGCACGGTTCGCGCAGATCGCCTTCCGTTAAACCGGCGCACACCAACATGCTCAGTCGATCAGCCCGCGCCTCATGCCGGATAATTGAATCAGAAGGCCCCGGAGGGCTTAGGGATTGTTTGTACATAGCGACTGGAAGCACGACGAGGTATTCGAGGCCACAACCCAGGACGGCAAGAACATCACCATCGATGCCGATTCCGCCCATACCTGCGGACCCGGCCCTCTGCAGGCGGTCCTGATGGCTTTGTGCTCGTGCACCTCCGTCGACGTGGTCAGCATCCTCAAAAAGAAGCGTCAGGAATTGACCGCACTCCGTGTAACCGCACACGCCACGCAGGCCGAAACCCCTCCCCGCGTCTTCACACAAATCATGCTCACCTATGCAGTGAGCGGTCGCCTCAGCCGAAAAGCTGTGGAAGACGCCGTCTCATTGTCCAAGAACAAGTACTGCTCCGTTTCCAGGATGCTGGAAAAGGCAGCGACCATCGATTATGAAATCGTCTATCCCGACGGAGAACCGGAGCCATGAGCGGCCATTTCATCATGCGTTTCTTCCGAACACTCTCCGTGCTAATGGTGCTGGTTACCGCGGCTCTGCTCTCTGCCATCACGACCATGCACTTCGCCATTCACGGAGCCGAAGTAAAGGTCCCCGCACTGAAAGGAATGACGGTTGCCGAGGCACGCAGCCAGGCAGCGGGCTTGGGGTTGAACCTCGACCTGGACAATCGTTACTACTCCTCCGACGTCGCAGCCGGCCACATCCTCACCCAATCACCCGCTCCGGATACCGTCGTGCGTCGCGAGTGGCACGTGCGCGTCTCGGAAAGTCTGGGGCCACAGAAAGTCGATGTTCCGGATACCGTCGGTAGCGACGCACGTGTTGCCGCATTGCGCTTGCGGCGCGCCGGTCTGCAGATCGGAATTACCGCGAAACTCCCCTCTGCAGCCGTTGAAGATGGAACTGTACTTGCACAGGATCCTCCCGCTCACTCACAAGGCATCGCTCAGCCCAGCGTCAACATCCTTGTTGCGGCGCCAGACACCACTCCTCCCGATGGATACGTCCTGCCGGACATGACCGGCTTGCCCGTGATCACTGCAACCGATCAGCTCACAAAGCTCGGTTTGAAAGTCGATACTCCTACCTACGCCGACGTGTCCGTTCCACCGGTCGGGACCGGAGATACGCCACCACCACCCCCGACAGCACCCGGATCTGTCATCGCGCAAGAGCCAATGGCCGGTGCGCGTGTAGACCAGAACACCATCATCAAGCTCACTGCGGCCAAATAGCTCGCGCCGGATCCCCTCACAGAATCATCCAAGAGTGAGACGCATGGCGAAAGACTCGAGCAATTCCCAGGAGAACCAGGCTCCCGCACCTCCGGCGCGCGACTTTTCGCATGCCTGGCGGGCGCTGCGTCATCGCAACTTCCGCCTGTTTTTCGGCGGCCAGAGCATCTCCCTCATCGGCACCTGGATGACGCGCGTGGCTACGTCCTGGCTCGTCTACAGGCTCACGAAATCCGCATTCCTGCTGGGCGCGGTAGGCTTCGCCGGACAGATCCCCACGTTCCTGCTTGCCCCTTTCGCTGGAGTCATTGTTGATCGCATCGACCGCCGCAAGGTCCTGGTCTGGACCCAGGCCCTGGCTATGGTGCAGTCCCTCGCCTTGGCCTGGCTCACGCTCACGCATCGCATCACCATCGGCGAAGTTCTCGCCCTCAGCGCGATGCAAGGCATCATCAACGCATTCGACATGCCCGGCCGACAGTCCTTCATGGTCAAGATGGTGGAAGACCGCACCGACCTTTCCAACGCCATCGCTATCAACTCCTCCATGGTCAACGCCGCAAGACTGATCGGCCCCTCCCTGGCGGGAATCTTGATCGCCGCCACCAACGAGGGCTGGTGCTTCCTCGTCGACGGCATCAGCTACATCGCCGTGATTGCATCGCTGCTCATGATGCGCGTCCCCCCCAGCGAAGAGCAGCGCGCCTCAGCCTCGATGCTCACGCAACTGAAGGAGGGCTGGACCTATGTCGCCAATTTTGTCCCCATCCGCTCCATCCTCTCGCTTTTCGCCGTCTTGAGCCTCATGGGCTGGCCGTTCATGGTGCTCATGCCGGTCTTTGCCGCCCAGGTCCTCCACGGAGGCCCACACACTCTCGGCTTCCTCATGGGAGCGGTCGGCGTTGGCTCCCTCATCTCGGCGCTTTCCCTCGTCATACGCCGCTCAGTTCGCGGCCTCACCAAGATGATCCCCATCGCAGCAGCAGTCTTTGGCGTCGGCCTTATCTGTTTTGGCCTCTCGCATTTCTTATGGCTCTCATTGCTGATGATGTTGGTGACCGGCTTCGGAATGATGCAAGGCCTCACCACCAGCAACACCATCATCCAGACCCTCGTGGACGAAAGCGTACGCGGCCGTGTGATGAGTTACTACACCATGGCCTTTGTTGGCATGGCTCCCTTCGGCAGCCTGGTCGCCGGAGCCCTCGCACACGCCATCGGAGCACCACTTACTGTGATCGTTAGCGGCATCGCCTGCATCCTCGGTTCGATCTGGTTTACCTCCCGCCTCACCGCGATCCGCAAAGAGATGCGCCCCATCTACCAGCGCCTCGGAATCGTGCCCCAGGTAAATCCCGTGGAAGAGGCAGCCTCCGAAGGCTAAGTCGCTTTGATCATTGCCCATTTATGATGGCTTCGAGGAAATTCAGATGGGATTGACTGAAGATCTGGAGCGCATCACATTGCAGGAACGCGAACTCGTGCTGCCGCGCCTCGACGCCGGCATCGCATGGCAGCTTGGCTCAATACTGCGCACCATTGCCGCCGATCGCAAACTGCCCGTTGTAGTCGATATCCGCCGCTTCGGTCAGCCACTCTTCTATGTCGCCATGGACGGCACCACACCAGACAACCCCGAATGGGTGCGTCGCAAAGGCAACGTCGTCGCCCGCTTCCACCACAGCTCCTACACAGAAGCACTTCGCGAAAAGCAGAAGGGAAAGACAGTCTACGAAACTCAGGGCCTGCCCATGTCCGACTACGCAACCCACGGAGGATCGTTTCCGTTGCGAGTTGCAGGCGCAGGAGTCATAGGCAGCATCACCGTCTCTGGCGTCCCCATGCGCCAGGACCACGAACTCGTGATCGAAGGCCTCTGCGCGCTGCTCGGCCGCAACTACGAAGACCTGAAGCTCCCACCGGAATAAGTATTCGAGACATCGCGAATTCCACGAATTGATGGAGCACGAAGCGTCAGGGCACGACGAAACGTCCTGCCAAATACCATTTCGGATGCGTTCGGCTTCACTCCCGCAGGAACCGCGTTGAGAACCCGAGTGGATCAAGCCCCACGGCGCCCGTCTGATCTAGCTTCTTTCAGGCGCCTCGCAATCAACGCTGCGAAGAACCCATCCGTCTGAAACTCGCCGGGCATCAGCCGCAGGCTCCCTTGCTCTGTAACACACCGCGTCAACCGCTCCGCTCCACTCTCGCTGAGAATCCCTTCTGACCGCAGCTCCTCGATTCTCTTCTGCAGAGAAACCAGATACGCATCATCAATCTCAGACAACACCGCCGCAACCACCTTCTCATTTTCCTCAGGTTCCAGCGAGCACGTCGAATACAGCACGGCCCCATCGTGTCGCACGGCACGCAGCGCTGACCGCAGAATGGCCTTCTGCCGCTCCGCCTGACGCGCCAGATCTTCCAGCCGCAACCGATGCCGAATTTCCGGATTCCGCCCCAGCGTCCCCGTCCCGCTGCAAGGCACATCGGCCAGAACCACATCAAACGCTGACTCATCCGCCAATCGACTTGCATCCGCCAGCCGGCACTCGACGCGCTCTCCCAGTATGGACAGCCTTTTCCGCAGTTCCCCAAGCCGCGGACGGCTCTCATCACAGGCTACAATGCTTGCGCCCGCGTTGCGTTCTCCCAGGATCAGCGTCTTTCCACCCGGAGCGGCACAGCAATCCAGAATCCGCCCCCCTCGAGGCACAAGCTCTGCAATCACCTGCGAACCTTCGTCCTGTACGCGAAACCTCCCTTCGCGAAATGCAATCGTATTCACCACATCACCGGAAACCACCGTTCGTGCAGCCTCGAGAAATTCCCCCGGAACAAGCACCACTCCTGCCGCCCCCAGTTCTTCTTCCACTGCATCACCGCTTAACCGAACGCTGAGTGCTGGCTGCTCCTGCCCGTACCCGCAGATCGCGTGAGTCGCTTCGCCTCCATAGAAGCCCCTCCAGCGTTCCACCATCCACGACGGATAGCCCCTCGAGCCATCTGCATCCTGATCGCCCCGGCCCGTTTGCGAAACCGCCAGCTTCCGTAGCACCGCATTCACCATACCCGACGCAAATCGATGCCCCGCCTGCTTCGCAAGTTCGACGCTCTCATCAATCGCCGCCCGAGCCGGAATGCGGTCCATATGCAGCAGTTGAAACGCCCCCAGTCGCAGCGCGATCAGCACTTCCGCGTCGAGCTTTGCATTCGGGCGTTGCAGCAGAGGCCGGACCCGCCCGTCGAGTTCGATCTGCCAACGCAACGTACCGAGCACCAGAGCCTTTGTGAGCTTGCGATCCGCCTCAGACAATACTTCAATGCTCTTGCCGCGCAGCAAGGTGTCGGAGTGCCCGTGCTTCTCCAGCGTCTTGAGAATGGAGAACGCGGCTTTGCGCGCGGGCGATACCGGACTCATGTCCTATCCCAGCCGAACGCCCGAATGCAATCGAGCGCCACGCCAAAACTCCTCAGCCGTCATGCTGCGCTTGCCTTCGGGTTGAAGTTCTCGAACTTCAAGCCACGTCCCCTGTGCGCACGCCAGAAAGAGCCAGTTCGTGGCGAAATGGAGTTCACCGGGCTCTCCGGCGGAAAGGTCGTTCGGATATGGCGGAGGACCGACAAGCAAGCGCGTGAAGGTCAGCTTCTTGCCGTCAAGAAATGTAAACGCACCCGGCCAGGGCTGAAATCCTCGCCAGCGATTCCAAAGCTCTCTCGCCGTGTAGCGGCCGAAATCCATCCGCCCATCATCTCGCGTCAGGATCGGCGCAAGTGTTGCCCGCGAGTGATCCTGCGGCTTCGGAGTGATCGTTCCGGCCTCCAGCCCGACCAGCGTCTCAACCACCAGAGGCGCTCCCGCCTTCGCCTGAAAATCGAACAACTCCGCAGCCGTCTGCCTCGGCGCAATCGGAATCTCTTGTTGCATCAGAATGGGCCCCGTATCGAGTCCCTCCTCGAGCAGCATCGTCGTGTTCCCCGTAACCGACTCGCCCATTGCCACCGCCCACTGAATGGGTGCCGCTCCACGATACTTCGGCAGCAACGACGCGTGCAGATTGATACACCCCAGCCGCGGCAGTGCGAGAATCCACGGCGGAAGAATGCGCCCGTACGCTACCACGACAATGGCATCCGGAGCGATCGCCTCAAGCCTCGAACGCAATTCAATGTCGTTCTTGATCTTCTCGGGCTGTGTGACCTCCAGCCCCGCCGTGCGTGCCGCCTCTTTTACCGGAGGGGCCGTAAGCTGCTGCGAACGTCCCACGGGCCTATCCGGTTGCGAAACCACCAGCGCAACCTCATGCCCCGCCCTAAGCAATGCCTGCAACGTCGGCACAGCAAACTGAGGAGTCCCGCAGAATACCAGTTTCACAGTCTTACCAGGTGCCTTCGCGCTGCATCTTGCGAATCCTGCGCAACACAAGGTCGCGCTTCAACGAACTCATGCGGAAAATGAACAGCATTCCGTCGAGATGGTCAATCTCATGCTGAAACGCGCGCGACAGCAGTTCCTCGCCGTCCAGCTCGAACCACTTGCCCTTCAGATCCTGCGCCCGCACCTTTACTTTGGAAGCCCGCTGCACCTTCTCGCGAATCTCCGGAAAGCTGAGGCACCCTTCCTCCTCGTACTGCTTCCCGTCGCGAAAAGTAATTTCAGGATTCACCAGCACCAACTTCTGCTCCGGATCCTTTCCCTGGCTCAGATCGATCACCGTCACCCGCTTCGACACAGCCACCTGCGGCGCCGCCAGCCCGATACCCTGCGAGGCATACATGGTCTCGAACATGTCATCGACCAGTTTCTTCAACTCTGCATTGAATTCCGTCACCGGCTCCCCTGGTTGCGAGAGCACCGGCTCGGGGTACTTCACGATCTTCAAAATCATTTCTGCTGCTAATAGCTCCGTATCTGTTCGATGTATCCTGCAAAATTTCGCTTCATCTCGTCGGCGGAGTCACCGCCGAATTTCTGCTGTGCCAATCCGGCAAGCGTAAGCGCAACCATCGCTTCGGCCGCTACTCCCGCCGCGGGTACAACGCAAATGTCGCTCCGCTCATAACTTGCGCTGGTCGCTTCGCGGGTGTCAAACCGGACCGATTCCAGCGGTCTCCGCAGCGTCGAAATCGGCTTCAAATAACCCCTGACCACGATATCCTCGCCGTTTGAAACCCCACCCTCGATGCCGCCCGCATTGTTCTGCTCTCGCATAAAGCGCGTCGGTCTGCCGGTGTCTTCCTTCGCATAATGGATCGCGTCATGCACCGTAGAACCAAAAGACTCCGCCGCCGTTACGCCGCGGCCGATCTCTACCGCCTTCACCGCTTGCAGGCTCATCACCGACCACGCCAGCAGCCCGTCCAGTCTCTCGTCCCAGTTGGCATAGGTGCCCAGTCCCGCCGGCGCTCCATGCACCACCACCTCGAAGATCCCGCCAACCGTATCCCCCGTGCGCGAAGCGTGTTCCACTTCTTCCTTCATCCGCGCTTCCGTCACTGGATCCACACAGCCCAGCACGATCTCCTTCTGCTCTCCAACCGCCGCAATCTCTTCCCAGTTCGCCGCGCGCTCCAGTTCCACCCGTCCCACGCGAATCACGTGGCTGCCCACCTCAATCCCCAGATACCGCAGCAGCAGCTTGGCAAGTCCACCAGCCGCCACACGCGCCGTCGACTCGCGCGCCGACGCCCGCTCCAGCACATAACGCGCATCCGGAAAGTTGTACTTGAGCGCCCCAGCAAGATCCGCATGGCCCGGTCGCGGCGACGCCACCGCCTGGTGCTTAGCCGGATCGCCCATCTCCACCGGAAGCTTCTCCTCCCAGTTCTTCCAGTCGCGGTTCACAATCTCGATCGCGACCGGAGATCCGATCGTCTTCCCATGCCGCACGCCCGAGAGAATGTGTACCCTGTCCGTCTCGATCTTCATCCGGCCGCCACGGCCGTAACCCTGCTGCCGCCGCCAGAGTTCGTGGTTGATGAATTCGAGGTCAACCGGCAGCCCAGCGGGCAGCCCGGAGACCAGCGCAATCAAAGCCTCTCCGTGTGACTCGCCCGCTGTTGAGAATCGGATCATGTTGATTTCATTGTACGATGGAGCCCTCGAATTGCATTCTCTTCAACTGGCGCGCCTTCGATCGGTTCTCGCTCAAACGCGACCGGCTCATCTCGACCTTCGCCAGACGGCTGGCCCACATTCTTGACTATCACTTTTGCAAGTTGCACCTGCTGAAACGCTCTTCCTAAGCTGGTTTCTGTTCGAGTTGTCCCCGGATCGATTCAGCAGTGCACCTCCTCAACAGTGTTCGGCAAGCTACAGGAGAGAATCATGATCAAGACCTTCGCGGACCGGCTGTTGTCAGTCGCATTGTCTGTTCTGCTCGTTGTGCCCCCGTTCTTGTCCGAGGCTGGCGCCCAGCAGCAGGGTCAGAATGCACCCGCTCAAAATGCCTCGGGAGGAGGTGCCGCTCCCTTTTCGGCAAACGATCTCCAGCAGTTGGTAGCTCCGATCGCTCTCTATCCTGACGCTCTGGTTGCCCAGGTTCTCGGTGCCGCCACCTTCCCCGATCAGGTTCAGAACGCAGACGGGTGGCTCCAGAAAAACAAGAACCTCACCGGCGATGCCCTCATGAAGGCGGTCGACCAGCAACCATGGGACCCGAGCGTCAAAGCGCTCACGCAGTTTCCTTCGGTCATGGATAACCTCACGAAGAACCTCTCCTGGACCTCCACACTCGGCGAGGCCTACCATAACCAGCCCAATGACGTCATGGCGGCAGTCCAGAAACTGCGTGCCGAAGCAAAGGCTGCCGGCAATCTCAAATCGGGTTCACAGATCAAGGTCGTACAGCAATCGCCCGACGTCATCGTGATCGAGCCGGCCAACCCGCAGGTCGTTTATGTCCCGCAATACAATCCAGCGGTCGTCTACGGAACTCCCTATCAGCCGCCGGATTACTCTGCCGGAGACGTGGCGGCCGCCAGCATCATTTCCTTTGGCGTTGGTATCGCCGTAGGGGCCATCATCGCAAACAACAGTTGCTGCGGGTGGGGCTACAGCTATTGGGGATGCAACTGGCACGGTGGCGCCGTCGTTTACTCCAACCGCACCTACTACGGAAACGCCGGCTGGCACGGCGGCGTCTACTCACAGAGCGTGACGTCCTACGGTCCAGGCGGCGTCGCACAAGCCGGAAGAGCCTATAACGCTAACACGGGCACCTACGCGCGTGGCGGATCGGTATCCACGCCGTATGGAAGTGCCGCCGCCGGCCAGGCTTACAACCCGTACACCGGAGCCTCCGCGGCCACCCGTCAGCAATCAAACGCCTACGGAAATGCAGGCGCCTCGGTGGTCAACAAAAACGGAGAGACGGCTTACACCCAGCATGTGACCACTGCGGCCGGCACAACCGGCTCCATTCAGACCTCGAACGGAGGCCGCGCAGCAGCCTCCTCAGGCGTCAACGGGAACTACGCTGCCGGTCAGACTGCAAGCGGAGACAAGTACGCCGCCGCCAACGGCAACGTGTACAAGAACACCGGAAGCGGCTGGCAGCAGACCCAGGGAACCCCTCACAACCAGAACTACTCAGCTCAAGCGCCATCTGCCGAATCCCGAGGATACGGTGGCCAGGAGCATAGCTCCTCATCGGCGCTGGGCGGCGCCAGCGGTTGGCAGTCACGGGAAGCCAGTTCTCGCGGAGCGGCTAGCCGTGGTGGCAGCGGCTTCCATCGCCGATGATGCGCTTTTGAATTTCCAGCCGTAGCACCCACTTACCAACAACGCTGCTGAACTCGTCGCGGCGGGCCTTATGGAGGGTTACGATGTCAGGCAGGTTCGTGAAAGTCCAGATTGCTGGCGGTCTGCTCGTTCTGTCGTTGCTGTTTCCGCTTGCCTCGTGCCATCAAAAGGCCGAAGCACCTTCCGCCAGGGAATTCGCCACCCCCGACGAAGCAGGCGATGCGCTGCTCTCTGCCGCGAAGTCAGGCAGTCCGGACGACATTGCGGCGATCTTTGGACCCAATTCGAAGGAACTGCTCGAGTCTGGAGACTCAGTGCAAGACAAGAACACGCTGCAGGCCTTCATTACTTCCTATTCGGACATGCACCGCTGGCGCAAAATGCAGGACGGCAGCGAAACCCTGTTGATCGGCTCCGACAATTTCCCCATGGCGATTCCTCTCAGAAAAAACGCGAGTGGGAAATGGTACTTCGATACCGCCGCCGGAAAAGATGAAATGCTGAACCGGCGCATCGGCCGCAACGAACTCGCCGCCATCAGTGTCTGCAGAGCCTTGGTCTACGCCCAGACCCAATACCATGGGCAGTTGCACGACGGTTCAACTACCGCGCAGTACGCACTCAAATTCATCAGCGATCCCGGCAAGCAGAACGGTTTGTATTGGAAGCCCGAAAATGGCCAGCCTGAAAGTCCGCTCGGACCCGCATTCAGTGAAGCCGCCGCCGAAGGTTACTCCGCCGACGGCAAGGGCCATACGCCGTTCCACGGATACCTCTTCCGCGTTCTCACGGGCCAATCCGGCAAGGCCCCGGGCGGCGCAAAGGACTATCTCGTTGACGGAAAGATGATCAAGGGATTCGCCTTCGTAGCTTACCCCGCGAACTATGGCGCTTCAGGAATCATGACCTTCATCACCAATCAGGACGGCCTCCTCCTCCAAAAGGATCTCGGACCCGACACCGTCAAAGCCGCAATTTCAATGACCAAATACGATCCCGATTCCGGCTGGGATCCAGTCGTTGAACCCTAGGAATTCGACCTTTCTACATTCTGGGATTTACCGTTTCCATTCGCCGCACTCATTCTGGCCGAATCCCACTGCTCTCTTTTTTGTAAAAGTAAACAAAAATGTGTACGATAGAGAGCGTGAACAGCAGCGAGCTCAAGCGCTGGTTGGCAAAACAGGGAGCGACATTCGGAACGCAGACAGGATCGCATCTAAAGATCTTCTACAACGGTCGCCAATCCATTCTTCCAATGCACGGAAAGAAGGAGCTTCCAAGAGGTCTCGTTGCCGACATCAAAAAGCAACTCGGGCTCAAAGATAAGGAGTAACTATGAATGGCTTCCCAGTCCATCTCCGCAGAGACGGCAAGTTCATTACCGTGAGCTTCCCTGACATTCCAGAGGCCCACACCTTCGGGCATGACCGCAATCACGCGCTCGCAATGGCAAGGGAAGCGCTTGAAACGGCGATGGAATTCTACTTCGACGACCAGCGTCCGGTGCCCCTCCCATCTCGACCGCGTCGCGGCCAGCCCGTCGTAAACTTGTCCCCTAGCGTTGCGGCAAAAGTCCTGCTATTGAACGAAATGCTCCGTCAGAAGGTGCGCCCGTCTGAATTGGCCCGGCGCATCGGCACTACAAAGCAGGAGGTCAACCGCATCACAAATCTGAAACACCCCACCAAGATCGACCGGATTGACGCCGCTCTTCAAGCCCTCGGGAAACGCCTCATCGTCAAAGCAGCCTGACCACAACCGGAATTTGAGCCGTGAAGAACCTCTGGCCGAAAATTGCGCTCCTCGTGTTGTGCTGCGCCGCCGTCGCATTCGAGCTGTGGCACCTCCGCGGCGCGTCGACGCCAATCGGGCAGAGTTCCCGGCCGGCCGCCACGAAAAGCGGGCCCGGCTTCGCCCTGTTACCGGCCAGTGAAGTTCAGCCGTGGAGCAAGTACTTCGCTCCCGAGTCACATGCCGAAAGCTGGGAACCGACGCTGGGTGACATGAATGATGTAGAAGCTGACCTTCCGCAGATCACCACATTGAGCAAGAGCGATTCCGATTCCACCAGACACATCGATACTCCCGGTGAGTACTATCGCCAGTACCTTGCAATTCTGATCGACGGCAAGAGGAGACTCAACTTGAACGCGCTCTGCTCCGTCGATCAGAATGCGAATTGGCGCAAGCGGCTCATCGTCGTCATGGACGGAGGCAAGTGTTTCTGGCACGCGATGTACGACCCGTCCACCCGGACGTTTTCAAATCTGTCCGTTAACGGTCGAGCCTAGCCGCAGCAGCAAACAAATCTGTTCCCGCCCTCATCCCCGTCGCATACCATGAATCCATGCCCGCCTGCTTCCTTTTCAAAACCGAACCCGACGCCTACTCCTTCGACGACTTCCTTCGCGACCAGGAAACCAACTGGGACGGCGTCACCAACCCCACCGCCGTCAAGAACCTGCGCGAAATGAAGCCCGGAACGAAGTGGATCTTCTACCACACCGGCGATGAGCGTACCGCCGTCGGCACCGGCTCGGTGGTCAGCGTGGACGCCGCCGACCCCAAAGTTCCCATCGTCCGTGTAAAAGTCGGCAAACGCCTCAAAACACCCAAGACCCTCGACCAGATCAAAGCCGAACCAATCTTCCGCGACTCACCACTCGTAAAGATCGGCCGCTTATCCGTCGTCCCGCTCACGCAAGATCAGTGGGACTGGTTTTTAAAATAGCGTTCCCGTCTCCGGCTTGGCATCGCGCTTCAGCCACTCGCGCGTGTTCAGCATCTGCCGCTGATCCAGCGCCCAGATTCTGCCCGTAAGCTCGTCGGCGCCCTTCCCTTCCCGCGCCGACTTCTCAAACTCGCTCGCCACGGCCTGCATCTTCGCATCCAGATCGTCGACGAAATTCAGCACCAACGCCTCGGGAATCATCGGCAGCTTTGGCGAACCAAACTCCAGCTTCCCGTGATGCGAAAGAATCAGGTGCAGCACCAGCGTCTTCAGCCGCGGCGGAAAATCGGGCAGCTTGTCCACCACCCTCTGCACCAGGTCCAGCCCCATCTGGATATGTCCCAGCAGCACGCCTTCTACGCTGTACTCAAAACCCGTATCCCACGTCAGCTCGTGAACCTTGCCGATATCATGCAGCATCACTCCGGTGAGCAGCAGATCGCGATGCAGCGTGTCGGGTTTCATGCTGTTGTAGTGCTGCGCCACGCGGTCGGCGAGCCCAAGCAAACTGACCACATGCTCCAGCAGTCCTCCCAGCCACGCGTGATGCAGTTGTCTGGCCGCCGGCGCCTCCCGATACGCCTGCGCCAGCCCCGAATCCGCAAGCAGCGTATTCAAGAGCAGCTTCAAGTCCGGATCTGTGAAACTCTCGACAAATCCCAGCAGCCTCTGCCACAGCTCGTCCACGTCGCATGAAGTACACGGCAGCAGATCGCCCTTCTCCACCTCGCCCGGCGCGGCCTTGCGCAAATGATCGACTTTCATCTGCAGCCGGTCATCGAAGCGCGACACGCTTCCTCGTACCTTCACCACGTCTCCGCGCTCAAATTCTTTCGCAATTCGCGAATCAGCCGGATCCCAGATCCGCCCCTCAACCTGACCCGTTTTGTCCCCGAGAATCAGGTTCAGGTAAGGCTTGTTCGACTTCGTCATCCTCTGCTGCTTGTGCAATACCAGAAAGAATGCGTCAAAGATCCGCGTCTCTTCAAAGGCCGCAAGATCGGCAATGTAGATGTCCTTCATTCTTCGGGAAAGCATACAGCAATCAGCAGGCGATCAAAAGGTCGCACGGCACAACCACGTCAGCAGCAACCGCGAAGCGCCCTTCCCCGTGCGCATGAGAACATGATTCCCGTGAGCGATCGCCCTTCCCTCGAATCTCAACTCCTGATCCGCGTGATCGAGCCACGTGACGCCTCTGAAGCCGGCCCGCTGATTCAACAGCTCGGATACCAGCGTCCCCTCGACGAAGTCAACGCCTGGATTGAAACCCTTCCGCAGCGCTCCGAATACCAATCCGCGTTCGTTGCCTGCATCGAGGACCAGGTCGTCGGCTGGATCGAGATATCCATCGAACATCGCCTTCAGTCGCCGCCGTATGCTCTCATCGGCGGACTGGTTGTGAAGGACGGCTATCGCAATCGTCAGATCGGCCTCCGCCTCTGTGAACACGCCGAAGCGTGGAGTTGGGCGCACGGTGTCCCTCTTGTGCGCGTCACATCACGCAGCACTCGTCCCGATGCGCATCGCTTCTATCTGAACAACGGCTACCAGCTGACGAAGATCTCCCACGTCTTTGAGAAGAAGCGCCCTGCTTGAAAGCTGCTCCTCGTTTCCGCCTTTGAGAAGAACTCGCCACAAAACAAATCGGGCCTGAG